>Ga0153933_1000144_pt1 | contig 36834 bp, 34 predicted proteins | sample TSNJ017MetaG_FD_102275 | JGI IMG/M metagenome (GOLD analysis project Ga0153933, IMG submission 102275) | Attine ant fungus gardens microbial communities from New Jersey, USA - TSNJ017 MetaG | ecosystem: Host-associated > Fungi > Mycelium > Unclassified | place: USA: New Jersey, Wharton State...
ATCGCAGTTGCTCTTCGGCCGCCGGACTAATCCAGCGCATGCGCGATGACCTTGCGCATGACGTTCGGAAAGGCCTCACCCTCCAGTGTCGCGACCGGCACCCAGCGCATGCCGTCAGGCGCGCGGGTTCGCGACGGAACGCTCGCCGTGTAGACCACAAGCTCCAGCGGGAAATGCGTGAAGACATGGGTGACGACACCGGCCTTGCGATGCCAGCGCGTAACGCCCTTCAGATCGGGCGCCTGGGCCAAAGCGGCCTTGTCCTGCTGCCCGGCGCGCCATTCCGATCCCGGCACTTCGGTCATACCGCCGAGCAGGCCCTTTTCCGGCCGTGAGCGCACCAGCAATTGATCACCTCGCGTCACCACAAAGGCTGCACCCCGACGCAGGGTGCCGGTCTTCTTCGGCGCCTTGCGCGGAAACGTTTCCTGATCGCCGCGCGAGAGCGCAGCGCAATCGTGATTCAAGGGACACAGCGAACAGGCCGGCTTCTTCGGCGTGCAGATCGTGGCGCCAAGGTCCATCAGGGCCTGCGCACTGTCGCCGGCGCGCGACTTCTCGTCGCCTGCTGAGGACGGGCGCAGCAATGTCGTGGCCATCTGCTGGATCAGCGGCTTGGATTGCGGCAGCGGCTCCTCGATCGCGTAGAGCCGCGTGACGACGCGCTCGATATTGCCATCGACCGGCATGGTGCGGCGATCGAATGCGATCGCGGCGATTGCGGCGGCCGTATAGGGCCCGATACCGGGGAGCGCGCGCAAACCATCCTCGGTGTCCGGAAAGACCCCACCATGGTCATGGAGAACCGCCACTGCGCAGGCATGCAGATTGCGCGCCCGCGAATAGTAGCCAAGCCCGGCCCACATCCGCAGCACGTCATCGAGCGACGCGCGGCCGAGAGCCGTGACATCCGGCCAGCGCAACAGGAATTTCTCGAAGTAGGGCCCGACCGCCTTCACGGTGGTCTGCTGCAACATGATCTCCGACAGCCAGACACGATATGGGTCCGCCAATTCCCCCGCCGCCGCCCGCCACGGCAGCCGCCGGCGATGCCGGTCGTACCAGGCCAGCAGCAGCGCCGGCCGGCTGGTGATATCAGGGGATGTCGTATGCTTTGTCGCTCGGGATAAGGGCACGTTTCTCCTTTGGACCAGCAACAGGTATATTGATCAATTGCATACCATAACGCGATGCGTTATAGCGTGGCATGATCCAGAGCTTCGCCGATCCCGAGACAGAATTGATCTGGTCGGGGCGACGCAGCAAGAGACTGCCGCCAGATATCCAGAACGTTGCGCTCAGGAAACTTCGTCTGCTGAATCAGGCCCGCGTGCTGAACGATCTGCGCGTTCCACCCGGCAACCGCCTTGAGCCATTGAAAGCCGACCGGCTGGGACAGCATTCAATCCGGATCAATGATCAATGGCGGATTTGCTTTGTATGGGGTGAAGGAGGACCTGCACATGTCGAAATCGTCGACTACCACGACTAAGGGCGGACTGCTTCACAACCCCCATCCGGGCGAGATCCTTCTGGAAGAGTTCCTCAAGCCGATGGACCTCAGCCAGAACGGGCTCGCGCGTGCCGTTCATGTTGCCCCTCGTCGCATCAACGAGATCGTGCTTGGCAAGCGTGATATCACAGCCGACACCGACCTCCGACTTGCGCGCTATTTTGGCCTGTCGGAAGGGTTCTTCCTGGGACTTCAGATGGACTACGACCTGATGCAGCGACGCCGGGAGATTGACCGCGATCTCAAGGCAATCCGCCCTCGTGCAGCCTGAACGCATGCCCAGACCCGGCCCGATCAGCGCAAAGCCCCTCTCCATCCTGCTCAGCGACGTCTTCACCGACGCCTACGCCAAGCAGGGCTTCGCGGCGCGCGAACTGGTGACGCGCTGGAGCGAGATCGCCGGCGAGCGGGTCGCGACCTATTGCGAGCCGCTTAAGATGCAGTGGCCGCGGCCGGTCGAGGGGCAGCCGCAGGAGCCGGCGACGCTGGTGCTGCGGGTGGAGGGGCCGATGGCGCTGGAGATCCAGCATTCCTCCGATGTCATCCTGGAGCGGGTGAACCGCTTTTTCGGCTGGCACGCGGTCGGCCGGCTGACCATCCGCCAGGCCCCGCTGTCGCGGCGCAATGGCCCGGCGCGGCCGCGCGCCCCGGACGCCAAGGCGGTGGCCAAGGAGGCGGCCAGCCTCGCTGCCGTGGAGGACGACGATTTGCGCGCCGCGCTGGCCCGGCTAGGCGCCTCGATCAAGCGAAATTGACGTTTTCCGCCTGTGCGGCCGCGAGACCCCGCCATTGCCACAATGCTTGTTTCAAGCTAGCGAAGGCTTCCTTTTCGGGACCACCATTCTGCCAGGCGTGAACGCGCCAATCCGGGAGCTGACCTTGATCATCACGCGCCGCGCCTTCACCACCGCTCTCTCGCTGACCGGCCTTGCCGCCCTCGCCGGCCTCTCGCCGCTGCGCTTGATCACCGAGGCCTTCGCGCAAAGCGCCGCCGACGTGGCGAAACCGCAGTCGCTGCCCGACATGGCGCTCGGCCCGCAGGACGCCAAGGTGACCATCACCGAATACGCCTCGATGACCTGCCCGCACTGCGCTAACTTCAACGAGACCGTGTTCCCGAAGATCAAGTCGGCCTACATCGACACCGGCAAGGTCCGCTACGTGTTCCGCGAATTCCCGCTCGACATCAAGGCGGCCGCCGGCTCGATGCTGGCGCGCTGCATCGCCAAGGACGACGCGCCGAAGTTCTATGCCGTGATCGACCTCTTGTTCCGCCAGCAGAACGACTGGGTGATCAAGAACACCACCGAGACGCTGACCCGGATCGGCAAGCAGGCCGGCCTCAGCCAGCAGGAGGTCGAGGACTGCCTGAAGGACCAGAAGCTGCTCGACAAGATCGCCGCCGACCAGAAATACGCCAACGACGTGCTGAAGGTGAATTCGACGCCGACCTTCTTCATCAACGGCGAGGTGGTGAAGGGCGAGACCTCGTTCGAGGAATTCAGCAAGAAGCTCGATCCGCTCCTGAAGGGCTGATCGCAACACCGGGAGCCGCCCGTGCCAATCACCCGTCGTGCCCTTGCTGCTGCATTGTCGCTTGCCGGATTCGCGGGTGCCTCGAAGCTGCGCCTGATCGATAGCGCGATCGCCTCGGAAGCGGCCGACCTGTCGAAGCCGACATCGCTTCCCCAAATGGTGCTCGGCGCCGCCAATGCGCCGGTCACGATCATCGAATACGCGGCCTCGACTTGCCCGCATTGCGCACGATTCAACCGCGATGTGTTCCCGAATATCAAGTCGGAGTTCATCGACACCGGTAAGGTGCGTTACGTGTTTCGCGAGTTCCCGCTCAACATCAAGGACGTCGCCTGCGCGATGGTGGCGCGGACCATCGCGAAGGACGATTCGGCGAAATACTTTGCCGTCATCGACGTGATGTTCCACCAGCAGGACGAACTGGTGAAGAAGACGACCGACACGCTGAAGCGGATCGCGCATCAGGCCGGCCTCAGCGATCAGGCCGTCGAAAACTGCCTGAAGGATCAGGCAACACTGGACAAGATCCAGGCCGACCAGAAGTTTGCCATCGACACGCTGAAGATCGAGGGCACGCCGACCTTCTTCGTCAACGGCACGATGATCGTCGGTGAAATCGAGTTCGAGGAATTGCGCAAGCGCATCAATTCCCTGTTGAAAACTTGATTCGCGAAAAGCCGTAGCTCTACGGCCCGTTGCCGCCTTGAACACACGCGATTCCCTTGCAAATCCCTTGGGAAAAGCCGGGTCAAGCGGTTGCCCTCAAGCGTTGGCCTCGCCATTGTCGCGGCTTATGAGAGCTGCCCGCAGCGGTTCACCCACACACCGACATTGCCTTCTATGGTATTGTCACGGCAGGGAGATTCGCGCCCGGCCAAGCGAGATTTGTGTCCATGAAGCTCACGCGCCTCCGCCTCCACGGTTTCAAGTCGTTCGTTGAACCCACTGACTTCATGATCGAACCGGGCCTCACCGGTGTCGTCGGTCCGAACGGTTGCGGCAAATCCAATCTGGTTGAAGCGCTGCGCTGGGCGATGGGCGAAACCTCGCACAAGTCGCTGCGCGCCGCCGACATGGACGCGGTGATCTTCGCCGGCTCCGGCAATCGCCCGGCGCGCAACCACGCCGAAGTCGTGATGACGATCGACAATTCCGATCGCTCGGCGCCGGCGGCGATGAACGACAGCCAGATTCTCGAAATCTCCCGCCGCATCGAGCGCGAGGCCGGCTCGGTCTATCGCATCAACGGCCGCGACGTGCGCGCGCGCGACGTGCAGATCCTGTTCGCCGACGCCGCCACCGGCGCGCGCTCGCCGGCGCTGGTTCACCAGGGCAAGATCGGCGAGATCATCCAGGCCAAGCCCGAGCAGCGCCGCCGCGTGCTGGAAGACGCCGCCGGCGTCGCCGGCCTGCATGCCCGCCGCCATGAGGCGGAGCTGCGGCTGAAGGCGGCCGAAACCAACCTGACCCGCGTCGAGGACGTGATCGGCCAGCTCAGCGGCCAGATGGAAGGGCTGAAGAAGCAGGCCCGCCAGGCGATTCGCTACCGCGAGGTCGCGGCCAAGGTGCGCAAGTCCGAGGCCACGCTGTTCCATCTGCGCTGGATCGAGGCCCATGCAGACGTCAACGACGCCGCGCATACCCACGACCTCGCGGTGCGCGAGATGGCCGAGCGCACCCGCGAGCAGGCCGAATCGGCCCGCATCCAGGCGATTCGCGCCTCCGAATTGCCGGCGCTGCGCGACGCCGAGGCGCGTGCCGCCGCTGGCCTGCAACGCCTGACCAATGCGCGCGAGATGCTCGATCGCGAGGAGCAGCGTGCCAAGGAGCGCGTCGGCGAGCTCGACCGCCGGCTTACCCAGTTTGCCGCCGACATCGCGCGCGAGCAGCAGCAGACCTCGGATGCCGACGTCGCCTTGCTGCGGCTCGACACTGAAGACGCCGAGCTGAAGGAAGAGATCAAGTCGCGCGTCGAGAAACGCTCCGGCGTCGACGAGCGCGTCGCGGAGGCCGAGGCGATTCTGGCCGCGACCGAGCGCCAGTTCGCCGACCTCACCACGCAGCTCGCCGACCTCACCGCCAGGCGCAACCAGCTCGAGGCCGGCGTGCGCACCCATCGCGACCGGTTGGCACGGCTCGATCAGGAGATCGCCAACGTCCAGGCCGAGGAAGCCAAGCTCGCGCAGGAAACCGGCAATCTCGGCGACATCGACGCGCTGGCGGCGACCATGGAGACCGCGCAGCTGACGCTCGCCGAATCCGAGGCCGCCGTGCAGGCGAGCGAAGCTCATCACGCCGCCGCGCGGCAGACACTGGAAGCCTCGCGCAACCCGCTTGCGGAAGCCGAGAAGCGCGTGCAGCGGCTCGAGACCGAGGCGCGCACCATCTCCAAGCTGGTCAACAGCGAGACCAAGAATCTGTGGCCGCCGATCATCGACGGCATCACGGTCGCCAAGGGTTACGAGAAGGCGATCGGCGCCGTGCTGGGCGACGACCTCGACGCGCCGGTCGATCCGTCCGCGCCGATGCGCTGGACCAATGCCGGTGCGACGTTCGACGATCCGTCGCTGCCCGAAGGTGTCGAGCGGCTCTCCGACCGTGTGCAGGCGCCGCCGGAGCTGGCGCGCCGTTTGGCACAGATCGGCGTCGTCACCAAGGAAGGCGGCGCCGCGCTGGTGTCGCAGCTCAAGACCGGCCAGCGGCTGGTGTCGCTGGAAGGCGACGTCTGGCGCTGGGACGGCTTTGTCGCCGACGCCCATGCGCCGACCGGTGCGGCGCGCCGCCTCGCCGAGCGCGCCCGCCTCATCGATATCGAGCACGAGCTGGAACAGGCCCGCATCGATGCTGCCGCCAAACGCGAGGCGCTGGAGACGGCGGAAGCCGAGCTGCGTTCCGCTTCGACGGCTGAAGCGGTCTCCCGCGAAGCCGTTCGTGCCGCCCGCCGCGAGGCCGACGCCGCGCGCGAGCGCCACGCCGCGACCGAGCGCGAGATCAACCGCCATGCCGCGCGCAAATCGGCGCTGACCGAAGCGCACACCCGCGTCGCCGCCGACCGCGCCGAAGCCGAAGCCGCGCATGAGAGCGCGGTCGCAGCCCTGACCGAGTTGCCGCCGAGTGTCGAGACCGAAGCCCAGCTCGCCGCGGTGCGCGCCGAGATCGACAATCAGCGTCGCGGCGCGGCGCAAGTGCGCGCCGAGGCCCAGGCGCTGGCCCGCGAAGCCGAGCTCGCCGACCGCCGCGTGCAGGCGATCCTCGCCGAGCGCAACGAATGGCAGAACCGCAAGACCGGCGCCGCCTCACAGGTCGAAACCATCGAGGCGCGCATCGCCGAAGTCTCGATCGAGCGCGAGGAACTCGCCAACGCGCCGGAAGTGTTCGCCGAGAAGCGCAGCGCGCTGATCACGGAGATCGAGCATGCCGAGAGCGATCGCCGCGTCGCCGCGGATGCGCTCGCGACTGCCGAGGCCGCGATGGCCGAAACCGATCGCCTCGCCAAGACTTCACTCGAAGCGCTCTCGTCTTCGCGCGAAGCCACCGCGCGCGCCGAGGAGCGCATGGAAGGCACCCGCCGCCGCCTCGCCGACATCGAGCGCGAGATCCACGACATGCTCGAGGTCGAGCCGCAGGCCGTCGCCGGCCTCGCCGAGATCGAGCCGGGCGCCGAGCTGCCGCCGGTCGCCCAGATCGAGGAAGAGCTGGAAAAGCTGCGCCGCGACCGCGAGCGCCTCGGCGCCGTCAACCTCCGCGCCGAGGAAGAGCTGAAGGAAGTCGAGACCCAGCACACCGCGCTGACCACCGAGCGCGACGACCTGGTCGAGGCGATCAAGCGGCTGCGCCAGGGCATCCAGAGCCTCAACCGCGAGGCCCGCGAGCGGCTGTTGACCTCGTTCGAAACCGTCAATGCCCACTTCAAGCGGCTGTTCACCGAGCTGTTCGGGGGCGGCGAAGCGGCGCTGCATTTGATCGAGAGCGACGATCCACTCGAAGCCGGCCTCGAGATCATCGCCAAGCCGCCGGGTAAGAAGCCGCAGACGCTGTCGCTGCTGTCGGGCGGCGAGCAGGCGCTGACGGCGCTGGCGCTGATCTTCGCGGTGTTCCTCACCAACCCGTCGCCGATCTGCGTGCTGGACGAAGTCGACGCGCCGCTCGACGACCACAACGTCGAACGGTTCTGCACCCTGCTGAACGAGATGACCGGCTCGACCGAGACGCGCTTCATCATCATCACGCACAATCCGATCACGATGGCGCGGATGAACCGGCTGTTCGGCGTCACCATGGCCGAGCGCGGCGTCTCGCAACTGGTCTCGGTCGACCTCCAGGGCGCGGTGGATATCCTCGACCAGAACGTGGCGTAGGCGACCTGCTCACCTTGTTTGGTGCGCGGCCTCTCGCACCGTCATTGCGAGGAGCGATAGCGACGAAGCAATCCATGCCTCCACACGCGGCGCGATGGATTGCTTCGCTCCGCTCGCCATGACGTGGAGAGAGTGCGCCGCATGACCTCACCCGATCTCCCCGCCGAGCTGCGAGCCGCACTCAACGCCAAGCTCGAAGGCCTCTCGCGCAACGATGCGGCAGCACGGGCTGCAGCGATATCCGGGACCTACCGTGCCGGCGGCGGCTCAGGCACGATCAGGACCGGGACCGACGCGCTGGCCTACGCGCTGGCGCGGATGCCGGCGACCTATGCGGCCGTCGCGGCGAGCCTCAACGCACTGACAGAGATCAAGCCGCACTTCGCGCCATCGAGCCTGCTTGATGTCGGCGCCGGGCCGGGTACGGCGAGCTGGGCCGCCGCAGAGTCGTTGTCTTCGTTGCAGGATTTCACTCTGCTCGATGCCAATGAAGCCCTGCGCACGCTGGCGCTGGATCTCACCCGCAAGAGCGCCCGTCTGCGTGGCATCAGATACGAGCTGGGACAGGCGCGCACTTATGTCGAACATGCCGATGCAGCCGATCTCGTGATCGCGAGCTACGTCATCAACGAGATCGGCGACGCCGAGCGCGACGCGCTCACCGACGTGATGTGGGCCCAAACAAAGGACACACTGCTGGTCGTCGAGCCGGGCACGCCGGCGGGCTACGCGCGGATCATCTCACTGCGCGCACGATTGATCGCGGCCGGCGCCCATGTCGTCGCACCCTGCCCGCATGACGGCCCCTGCCCGCTGGTTGCGCCCGACGGGTGCCATTTCAGCCAGCGCCTGCAACGCTCACGGGCGCACAAGCAGGTCAAGGGCGCCGAGCTGCCGTTCGAGGACGAGCGTTTTGCCTACGTCGCGCTGAGCCGCGCGCCGGCGGCAACGCGGCGCGCCCGGGTGCTGGCGCAGCCTGATCTCGGCAAGGTCGAGATTGCGGCCAAGCTGTGCACCGCCGAGGGGGTCGTGACCGCAAAAGTCCCGCGCCGCGCCAAGGCCGACTACGCGAAGGCCCGGCGCTGGCGCTGGGGCGATGCGGTCTAGATACTTGCGTCGTCCCGGCGAAGGCCGGGACCCATAACCACCGAACTAAGTCGTGATCAAAGCCGACGCCGCTTGTACCCCTTACGCGGGCCGCGGCGTATGGGTCCCAGCCCCGTGCGCAATCGCGCACTCGGCCGGGACGACGAGATCTGTTGAACCAGTCTTAACTCAACACCGACGAAAGCTGTGCCCACCATTTCGCGGCGGACTGCCGTGCGCCCGGTTTTGGGTTACGGTGGCCGCCGTTTCGTCCCATCAGGAGCCGCCCCGTCATGTCGACCAGCTGGATCGTTATCGGCATCATCGTCATCCTCGTGCTGTTTGCGTTCGGCGCCTACAACCGGCTGGTCGCGCTCGGCCAACGGGTCAGCCAGGCCTTTGCCGACGTCGACGTGCAGCTCAAGCAGCGCCACGATTTGATCCCGAACCTGGTCGAGACCGTGAAGGGCTATGCCGCCCATGAGCGCGGCACGCTGGACGAGGTGATCAAGGCGCGGGGCGCGGCGATGTCGGCGCAGGGGCCGGCGCAGGTCTCCGCCGCCGAGAACCAGCTCTCCGGCGCGCTCGGCCGGCTGATCGCGCTGTCGGAGGCCTATCCGGACCTCAAGGCCAACGCCAACTTCCAGCAGCTTGCCAACGAGCTCTCCGACCTCGAGAACAAGATCGCCGCCAGCCGCCGCTTCTTCAACAACGCGGTCCAGGAATACAACACCGGCATCCAGCAGATGCCGGCCGTGCTGTTCGCCGGCATGTTCGGCTTCACCCGCAAGGACTTCTTCGACCTCGGCGCCAGTCGCACGGAGGTCGAGGCCGCGCCGAGCGTGAAGTTCTGATCAGCATGGCATCCAGCCTGCCCCGTCATTCCGGGGCGATGCGAAGCATCGAACCCGGAATCCCTTCACGGACTCTCAGCTCCAGATTCCGGGTTCACGCCGTTCGCGTGCCCCGGAATGACAGTGGTTAGACATGGCCGCCTACGGTCTCTACACGCACATCGCATCGAACAAGTTTCGTTCGATGCTGCTGCTTGGCGGCCTGTTCCTGCTGATCTACGTGCTGGTCTATGCCGGTGCGCTGGTCGCCGAGGCGATGACCAATGCCGGCCGGCCGGCCGACTTCTACCTCGCGCGAGCCGCGCACGATCTCGTCACGGCATTTCCGTGGGCAACGCTCGCGGCGGTGGCCTGGATCGTGATCGCCTATTTCTTCCACCAGGACATGATCGACGCCGTCACCGGCGGCGAGAGCGTGACACGGCAGCAGCAGCCGCGGCTCTACAATCTCCTGGAAAATCTCTGCATCTCGCGCGGCATCCCGATGCCGAAGCTGAAGCTGATGGACAGCCCGGCGCTGAATGCGTTCGCGACCGGGCTGAACCGGCGGCAATATTCCGTCACGGTCACCACGGGTCTCCTGAGGGCGTTGAACGACCAGGAGATCGAGGCTGTGCTCGGCCACGAGCTCACCCATATCAAGAACGGCGACGTGCAGCTGATGGTGGTCGCGGTGATCATCGCGGGCGTGGTCGGCTTCTTCGGCGAGCTGTTCTTCCGTGGTTTCACAAATCTGTCGTGGAGTTCGAGCAGCAGCAGCAGCGGCTGGTCGTCCTCGTCGTCATCCTCCTCGTCCTCGTCGGATTCCTCGGACCGCAAGGGTTCTGGCGGCGGCGCGATCATCGTCATCATCATCGCGGTGGCGCTGATCATGCTGGCCTGGCTGCTGTCGCAGGTGGTCAAGCTGGCGCTGTCGCGCTCGCGCGAATATCTCGCCGATGCCGGCTCGGTCGAACTGACGAAAAATCCGGATGCGATGATCTCGGCGCTGCGCAAGATCGAGAACCGCGGCGAGTTGCAGGGCGCCACCTCGGCGGTGATGGAACTCTGCGTCGACAATCCGCGCGAGGGCTTTGCCGATCTGTTCGCGACCCACCCGTCGATCAAATCCCGGGTCGATGCGCTGGTGAAATATGCCGGTGGCCACGATCCGGGCCCGCTGGCGCTGCCGGACGAGACGTCGGAGGCGACCGCAACGCCGGACGACCAGCCTGCCGGCGATCAACCGCCGCCGATTCCCCACGGCCCATGGGGCGACGCCACCACGACGCCGGCGGGCAATCCTCCGCCCCTTCCCGGCCCTGGCCCGGCGCAGCGACCGCTCGGTCCGCTTCAGGGACCGTGGGGCCGGCATGTCTAAGTCAATCACAGCCCACTCATTCCATTAAGAAATTTCCTACCAAGCCCGCGGTGGGCCCGTTCAGGAATTGAATTCTCTCTCGATTCTGCCATGGTCGCGCCCCAAAGCAGGCAGGCGTGGGGACTTGCCGATCGCCCTCGCGATCGGGAGCGCGCTTTTGAGGGACTTCCATGGCAAAGCCGGTCGTGATCGTGGTGGGCGCTGACAAGGGCGGGGTCGGCAAGACCACCGTCTCGCGGACGCTCCTGGACTATTTCAGTGCCAACAATGTGCCGACCCGGGCGTTCGACACCGAATCGCCGCGCGGCACGCTGATGCGCTTCCACCCCGACATCACCCAGATCGTCGACATGACGACGACCGCCGACCAGATGAAGATCTTCGATACGCTGAACGCCGGCTCCTCGGTCACCGTGATCGACGTCCGCGCCGGCCTGTTGTCGCCCGCTTTGGCCTCGCTGCGCGATATCGGCTTCCTCGATGCGGCCCGCTCCGGCCAGATCACCTTCGCCGTGTTCCATATACTGGGCCCCTCGATCGCCTCGCTCGACGAGATCGCCGAAACTGCGAATTTCATGCAGGGCGCGAAATATTACCTGGTGAAGAACTTCATCAACGACACCCAGTTCTTCCAGTGGGACCAGGCGACCTACAATTCCTATTTCCACCGCATCAAGGATGCGACCGATCTCACGATCCCCAAGCTCAACGAAATGGCCTATGAGCAGGTCGAGGTCTCCTCGGTGCCGTTCCTGAAATTCGTCGCCAACAAGGGCAAGGCAGACGAGGCCGCGAACTACTCCTTCGTGCTGCGCGGCTACGTCCGGCACTGGCTGGCCAATGTCTGGAGCGAGTACGACCGGATCAAGCTGACCGACCTGGTCGGCGCCAAATCGGCCACCCGCGGCGGCGAAAAATAGTCGCTCGCGGCAGCGAAAAATCGCGCCCGGGGGCGGCGCCGGGGCTGGATTAGACGAAAATTTGGCCTGATATAGCGGGCGATGTCATCTACGCCCGTCTACATCATCTGCTCGCCCCGCCCGCAGGTCGGCAAGACGCTGATCGCGCGGCTGCTCAGCGAATTCCTGCTGCTCAAGAACGGCAACGTGGTCTCCTTCGACATCAACCTGAAGGAGCCGTCGCTGCTCGACTATCTGCCTGCCATCACCGAGACCGCCGACGTGATCGACACTTACGGCAAGATGCAGCTGATGGACCGCGTCATCGTCAATGACGGCATCGCCAAGGTGATCGACCTCGGCTACCACGCCTTCGACGAATTCTTCAAAATGTCCGACGAGATCGGGTTGATGAAGGAGGCGCTGCGCCGCCGCGTCGCGCCGGTCATCCTGTACGTCGCCGACACCGACCGCGCCTCGCAGCGCGGCTACCAGATGCTGGCGGGCCTGATCCCGCCGAACGCGCTCGTCGTGCTCGACAATGAATTCGTGGTGCGCGGCGAGCTGCCGCCCATGATGTCGCGCGGCCGCGTGCTGCGCTTCGGCGCGCTGCCGGTGTTCCTGAAGACCTATATCGACCGGCTGAATTTCTCCTTCACCGGCTATCTGCGCCACGAGAAGGATTCCTCGACCGAACTGCACCAGTGGATCCGGAGGAACTACACGACGTTCCGCGATCTCGAACTGAGCATGCTGCTGCAGAGGTCATAGCCGTCGTCCCGGCGAAGGCCGGGACCCATAACCACCGTTATCTGTTTGGCGAAAGCTGGGGCCACAGCGTACCTCCACAACCCATATTCGTGGTTATGGGTCCCGGCCTTCGCCGGGACGACGTGGAATGCGCGGCGCTAGTGCCCCGCGAATTCCATCAGGGTGCGCACCGGGACGTCCATCGCGCGCAGCTTGTCGGCGCCGCCGAGATCGGGCAGGTCGATGATGAAGCAGGCGGCAACCACGTTGGCGCCGATCTGGCGCAACAGCTTCACCGCGCCCTCAGCGGTGCCGCCGGTCGCAATGAGATCGTCGACCAAAATGACGCGCTCGCCGGGCTGCACGGCATCGGCATGCATCTCCATCTCGTCGAGGCCGTATTCCAGCGAATAGGCGATCCGCACCGTGGTGTGCGGCAGCTTGCCCTTCTTGCGGATCGGCACGAAACCGGCCGAGAGCTGGTGCGCCACCGCACCGCCGAGGATGAAGCCGCGGGCCTCGATGCCCGCCACCTTGTCGACCTTCGACCCCGCCCAGGGATGCACCAGCTCGTCGACCGCGCGGCGGAAGGCCCGCGCGTCCGCCAGCAGCGTGGTGATGTCGCGAAACAGGATGCCCTTTTTCGGGTAGTCCGGGATGGTGCGAACGGTCGCCTTGATGTCATGGTCAAAGGTCATTTGATCTCGCAATCCTCAGTTTGTCGGCGGCTTGAGCCGGAATGCATTCTCGACGATGCGCAGTCCCACCTCGCCGCCGAGCGACATCAGCGACTCCGGATGGAATTGGACGCCGGCGACCGGCAGCGTCTTGTGCTCGATCACCATCGCGACACCGTCTTCGGTGGTCGCGGTCACATCAAGCACATCGGGCACGCTGTCGCGCTCGACGAACAGCGAGTGATAGCGGCCGATCACGATCTCGTTGGGCAGGTTCTGCATCAGCCGTCCGCCGCGGATCTGGACCCGCGAGGGCCGGCCATGCGCCGGTTGGCCGAGCTGGCCGAGCTGGCCGCCGAAATATTCGCCGATCGCCTGCACGCCGAGACAGACGCCGAAGATCGGCAGCTTGTTCTCAAGCGCCGTGCCGATGGTCTTCGAGATGCCGAAATCCTCCGGCCGCCCGGGCCCCGGCGACAGCACCAGCAGGTCCCATCCCTTGCGCTTCAGCATGTCCTGCGCGTGGATGTGGCGCACCACCGTGACATTGGCGCCGACCTGCCGGAAATAGTCCGCCAGCATGTGCACAAAGCTGTCGTCGTGATCGATCAGCAGCACGTTCTTGCCGGAGCCGGTGGCGTCGGGTGCAAAATCCGACAGTGGCTTCGGCGGATCGCCGCGCAGCGCCTGGAACAATGCTGCCGCCTTGACCTGACATTCGCGGTCCTCGGCGGCCGGATCAGAGTCAAACAGGCAGGTGGCGCCGACGCGCACCTCGGCGAGGCCGTCCTTCATCCGGATGGTGCGGATGGTGAGGCCGGTGTTGATGCTGCCGTCGAAATTCACCGCGCCGATCGCGCCGGCATACCAGCGCCGCGACGACCGCTCGTGATCCTCGACGAACTGCATCGCCCACAATTTCGGTGCGCCGGTCACCGTCACAGCCCAAGCGTGGGTGAGGAAGGCGTCGAGCGAGTCGAAGCCCGGCCGCAGCATGCCCTCGACGTGATCGACGGTGTGGAACAGCTTTGAATAGGTTTCGATCTGCCGACGCGCCAGCACTTTGATGGTGCCGGGCACGCAGACGCGCGCCTTGTCGTTGCGATCGACGTCGGTGCACATGTTGAGCTCGAACTCGTCCTTCTCCGAGTTCAGGAGCTTGCGGATCTGCTCGGCATCGCCGATCGAGTCCGAGCCGCGGGCGATGGTGCCCGAGATCGGGCAGGTCTCGACCCGGCGGCCGTCCGAGCGCACGAACATCTCGGGCGATGCCGAGACCAGGAACTCGCCCTCGCCGAGATTCATCAGCGCGCCATAGGGCGACGGATTGATGCGGCAAAGCCGCTGGAACACTTCGGCCGGCGAGCGCTCGCAGGGCTCCGCGAACAATTGCCCCGGCACGGCCTCGAACAGATCGCCGCGGGCGAACGCTGCGCGCGCGACCTCGACCGTCGCCTGATATTCTCCGGCCGCGTGATCGGCAAAACCCTGCCGCGGTGTCTTCGCATAGACGCTCGCTGCGGTGTCGCGCGACCGGCCTTCGGTGGACTGACCCTTCCAGGCGAAATCGTAATTCAGCACCACGCCGCGGCCGGTGGCGCGGTCATAGGCCAGCAGACGGTCCGGCACGTAGAGCACGATGTCGCGCTGGTCGGCTTCGCGAGCGCGCTTCTGCACGAGGTCCTCGATCTGGAACACGAGGTCGTAGGCGAAGGCGCCGAACAGGCCGAGCAGCGGATCGGCATTGGAGGCGAACGCCGCCACCATGTCGCGCACCAGCGACATCACGCTGGCGCGGCGGGTGCGCTGATCTTCATCGACTGGAGCTGCGCCGCGGACGATATGACCGGCGAGCTTGGTCGCGCTCCGCTCCGTGATCACCACGCAGGGCTCGCGCAAGACATCGGCGAGGAAGGCGATCAGCACTTCGCCGCGCGGATTCAACGCCGACAACGAGAAGTTGGTGCCCGACGTCTCCAGCACCAGCGGCGGATCGGCAAAGCCGAGGTCAAAGCTCTCGTAGCGACCCGGCACGGTCGTGCCCGACGACAGCACCACGCCACGGCGGCGGTCCAGGAGCCCGATCAATTCGTCGAGGCGGTTGGCGCCGCCGGTGAACTGCTCGACCACGCGCGCGACCGCAAGGCCGCCATTGGTCAGGTATTCGCTTCGAGCCGGCAGGGAGAAGACTGTCCTGTTCATGTGTTCCTCTTACGAGACTTGGGAAGAGAGCGCCACACAGGACAAACGAAGGGGGACCGTCGCACTGCGATGGCGACCTTCGACGACTTTTGGAAATGAAATCGCACCGGCCACCTATGAGAAGGTGGGCCACCAAAGACGGGATGGGTGGGCGGCGGTGCTCATGGGGGCTTACTCACCATCCGGCGCGGGCCGTGTCAAGGGATGGCCTATCGCCCTGCCCCGGTCCGGGACGGCTTTTCCGGTTTGAATGAGCGGAAATCCGCGTAGGATTTGGCGAAATGGCGGCCCGTCGGCCGCCCAAAAAACAGACAGCAAATGGAGACGCGCAGATGGCGATTTTGGGTCTCGGATATGCGGGGTTCGGCTCTGACGCGCTCGACGACTGGCGGCAGTTCGGCACCGGCCTGGTCGGGCTGCAGGCGATCGAGCGCGGCAATTCGCTACTCGCCTTCCGGATGGACGACCGCAAGCAACGGATCGTGATCGACCGCGCACTCGCCGAAGGGACGCGCTTCTTCGGCTGGGAGGTCGCGGACGCAGCAGCGCTCGATGCGCTGGCGGCGAGGCTGGAGCGGGCGGGCGTTGTGGTCATGGCCGAGCCGCAATCGCTCGCCGATACCAGGCGGGTGCGCGGCCTGATCTCGTTCCATGATCCGGCCGGCAACCGTCTCGAGGCGTTTCATGGCGCCGAAATCGACGACACGCCGTTCAAGCCGGGACGCTCGATCTCCGGCTTTCGCACCGGCCCGCTCGGCCTCGGCCACGCGGTGCTGACGGTCGAGCACCTCGCCCCCGTGATGGCGTTCTATGTCGACGTGCTCGGCTTTGCCTTGAGCGATTACATCGAAAAGCCATTCCGCGCCTACTTCTTCCACGTCAATTCGCGCCATCACTCGCTGGCGCTGATCGAGACCGGCAAGAGCGGCATGCACCATCTGATGGTGGAATTGTTTGCGCTCGACGATGTCGGCCAGAGCTACGATATCGCGATGAAGGATGATCGGGTCAACGTCACGCTCGGCCGCCACACCAACGATCTGATGACGTCGTTCTATGCCAGATCGCCATCGGCCTTCATGGTCGAATGCGGCTGGGGCGGCCGCGAGATCGATCCTGTGAACTGGACGCCGTTCGAGATGCATGACGGCCCGAGCCTGTGGGGCCATGAACGGGTCTGGCTGTCGCCAGAGGATCGCGCGATCGCCCGCGACATGCGGATGCGCGCCGCCGCCGAAGGCAAACGCGCACCAGTCCAGGTCATGGAAGGCAATTTCAAACTGATGTCGGGGACCTGCCCGTGGTGGGACGGGGTCAAGGCGGAGAGTTAGCACCTGGTCGTCCACGCAGACAGTGTTTGTGGCTTACCCCTCTCTCCAGCTCTCCCCGGCAAGGGGGGAGAGAGCCCTCACTCCCACCTCCCGTGCAGCCTGCTGAGTGAGATGTATACACACCTTAGTGCGAAAGCAGGGACCACAGCGTACGACCTTCATCGCACAGTGTTGACGACGCTCGCCTCTGAAGACGGCGCCGCCGAGGACTCACGCACGGCGAGTTCGCACGCAAAGAGATCCGGGGTGCCGACTGGCGGCATCGCCCGCCGGCCGAGCAGCGATGAGATCGCCGCATCTGCGATCTGCCGCATCGGCTGGACGATCGTTGTCAGGCGCGGCGCGATGAGATTGGACAGCGGTATTCCGTCGAAGCCGACAATCGACAGCTCGGCCGGAATTGCAATGCCGAGATCCCTCGCTGCGCGCAGGCAACCGATCGCCTGCTGATCGGAACTGGCAAACAAGGCGGTCGGACGCTCGTCCCTCGGCCCGGCGAGCAAGTGGGTGCCGGCGATGCGCCCGCTTTCGAAGTCGAAGGCGGCATTGACAAAGCGAGGTTCGACCGCCGCGCCGCTGTGATCGCGAAGGGTCTTCATGACGTCGAGATAACCCTGGAGGCGGTCCTCGGCCGGGCGCGATCCGGATGGGCCGGCGATGCAGGCGATGCGACGGTGACCAAGGCTGGCGAGATAGTCCACCGCAAGACGCGCGCCGCCCCGGTGGTCCGCCGCGACACCCGGATGATCCGGCAGAAGGCGGTCGACCGTGACCAACGGCAGCCCCGTCGGTGCCTTGATGGGATGCGGACCGTTGCTGGGAACGATGATGATCCCGTCGACCTTGCGCCCGGCCAACTGCGCCAGCCGATCCGCCTCCTTGGCGGCATCGTCGAACGAGGTCATGAAGATCACGTTGTGCCCGTGGTCGGTCGCCGCGCGCTCGGCGTATTGCACGAGCTCGGCGAAGAACGGATTGGTCAGGTCCGGAATCACAATCCCGATCAACCGGCTGATCTTGCTCCGCATGCTGCGCGCGAAGGGGTCCGGCCGGTAGCCGAGCTCCTGGATCACGGCGGTGACGCGCGCCCGCACCTCCGCCGTGACCGACGGATGGCCGTTCAGCACCCGCGATACGGTGCCGACGGCTACGCCGGCCCGCTCGGCAACATCCTTAATTCCGCTCTTTGACATCAACCACACTCAATAGCGTACCGGTCGTTACCGCAAACCCCTCGAATGGGCGCATTGTAAAGCCGGCAAAATTCCGGGGGCGGCGCGCCCAGTCCACTTCACGATACGGTTGACTCGAACCTCACGTTGGTATTTGAATTTGGAAACGTTTCATCGCGCATTTGGAAACGTTTCACAAGCCGGCTCACAGTCCGGCACCAGAAATAGATTCAACAGGGAGGTGGACATGACGAAATCTACGCATCAGACGTCCAGAACAGGCATCAGCCGGCGCCACATCGTGCTGGCCGGTGCGGCCGGGACCATCACCATCATGACGGGCCTTGGTCCGACGCGCGCCGCCGGCAAGCCGAAAGTCGGCCTGGTGATGAAGTCGCTCTCCAACGAGTTCTTCAAGCAGATGCAGGCCGGCGCGGACAAATACGCCGCCGAGAACAAAGACAAGTTCGATTTCAAGGCCGTCGGCATGAAGGATGAGCGGGACTTCGCCGCCCAGGTCGATGCCGTCGAGAACTTCATCACCCAGAAGTACGACATCATCGTCGTCGCCCCGGCCGACTCCAAGGCCATGGCCACGCCGCTCGCCAAGGCCGTCAAGGCCGGCATCGTCGTGGTCAACATCGACGTGCCGCTGGATGCCGGCGCGAAGAAGGCCGCAGGCATCGACCTTGCCTTCTTCGGCCCGGACAACCAGGCCGGCGCTAAGCTCGCCGGCGATGCGCTGGCCAAGGCGCTCGGCGCCGGCGGCAAGGTCGTCATCCTCGAGGGTAACCCGGAGGCTGACAACGCCAAGCAGCGCAAGCAGGGCTTCATGGAGTCGATCACTGCGGGCAAGCTGCAACTGCTCGACAGCAAGACGGCGCATTGGGAGACCGAAGAGGCCAACACGCTGATGACGAACTTCCTGACCAAGTATCAGGACATCCAGGGCGTGATGGCGGCCAACGACTCGATGGCGCTCGGCGTCGTCAAGGCCCTGGATGCCACCGGCAAGAGCGGCAAGATCAAGGTGGTCGGCTTCGACAACATTCCGCCGGTGCAGCCCCTGATCAAGAACGGCAAGATGCTTGCCACCGTCGAGCAGTTCGGGGCCGAGATGGCGGTGAACGGGGTCAAATACGGCCTCCGTCAGCTCGCCGGCGAGAAGTTCTCCGGCTGGATCAAGACCGATATCAAGCTGATCGAAGCCAACAACGTCTGATCCGCCCATTGCGGTCGGGACGCCTTGCCGGCGTCCCGATCCTGACGGATGCTCGACGACATCCATCTCTTGGTCTTGCGACACCGGGGAGCGCTTCCTCTCATGCACGGCGATGAGCTGACCCGTCCCCGCGTCGAGGCGCCCGCGGCAGCGCCGCTGCTGAAGCTGCAATCGGTCGGCAAGCGGTTTCCCGGCGTGGTCGCGCTGCGCGACGTCTCCTTCGAGATCGCGCGTGGATCGGGCCATGTGCTGCTCGGCGAGAACGGGGCCGGAAAATCGACGCTGATCAATCTTCTCGGCGGCGCATTGCAACCCGACGACGGCGCGATCTGGTTCGACGGCGCGCCGTATCGACCGGCCTCGCCGCTCGAGGCGTTCAAGGCCGGCATCCGCGTCGTGCACCAGGAGCTCCATCTGCTCTCGAACCTGTCGGTGGCGGAGAACCTGCTGTTCGAGCAGTTGCCGAGCCGGCACGGGTTGGTCAATTTCCGGGAAATGAACCGTCGCGCCGCCGAGCTGCTGGCCGAGGTCGGCCTCGACGTTTCGCCGACGACCGAGGTCAGCCGCCTCGGCGTCGCGCAGATGCAATTGGTCGAGATTGCCAAGGCGCTGTGCCACGAGAGCAAGCTGCTCGTTCTCGACGAGCCGACCGCAACGCTGACCGTGCGCGAGGTCGATCGTCTGTTCGAGATCCTGCATCGGCTGCAGGCCAAGGGCGTGACCACGCTCTATATCTCGCATCGGCTCGAGGAGATCTACGAGGTCGGCGATCAGGTGACGGTGCTGCGCGACGGCCAGCATGTCACCACCCGTCCGCTGTCCGGCCTCGGCATTCCCGACATCGTGGAGCTGATGGTCGGGCGGACCATCGCCGACCACGGCTTGTCCAGCGCCGAGATCCCCGTCGGTTCCGAAGCGCTCGGCGTGAGCGGCCTGAAGCTCGCCGGCGACAGCCCCGAGATGTCCTTCTCGGTCGGCAAGGGCGAGATCGTCGGCATCGCGGGCCTGGTCGGATCCGGCCGCACCGAAGTGGTCCGCGCGCTGTTCGGAGCCGATCCGAAGGCCGCAGGCCGCATCCGGATCGATGGCGAGGAGGTGGACATTGCCTCGCCCAGCGATGCGGTGGCGCATGGGCTTTGCCTCGCCACCGAGGATCGCAAGAGCCAGGGCCTGCTGCTCGAGATGAGCTGCGCCGAGAATACGACCATCACTGATCTCGCCAGGATTTCCTGGCGCGGCCTGCTCCGGCGCAAGACGGAGCATGCTGCCTCAGCGCGGCTGGTGAGGGAGTTGCGGGTCAAGACGCCGTCGATCCATCAGGCGGTCCGCACCTTCTCCGGCGGCAACCAGCAGAAGATCGTGATCGCGAAATGGCTGTTCCGCGGACCCAAGGTGCTGATCTTCGACGAGCCGACCCGCGGCATCGATGTCGGTGCCAAGGCCGAAATCTATGAGCTGCTGCGCAAGCTGGCGACGGACGGCAAGGGCATCCTGGTGGTCTCGTCCGATCTTCCGGAGCTGATGGCGATCTGCCACCGCATCCTCGTCTTCTCCAACGGTCGGATCGCCGGCGAAGTGCCGCGTGCCGAGTTCGATCAACACCGCATCCTTTCCTTCGCCTTTCAGGAGTATGGCCGTGTCCGAGATCGCTGAACAAGCTCGGAAGCAGAAGTCGAGCGCGCTCTGGGAGAACCTGTTCCGCATCTCGATGCGCGAGGCCGGCGTCACCGTCGCCCTGGTGCTGATCGTGCTGTTCTTCTGTGCCACCGCGCCCTATTTCGCGACGTCGGGCAATTTCCTGAAGATCTTCGTTCAGATCGCGATCAACACCGTGCTCGCGGCCGGCATGACCTTCGTCATCCTGACCGGCGGCATCGATCTGTCGGTCGGCTCGGTGCTGGCCCTCTGCACGGTGGTCGGCGCCACCATCATGACCGACGAGCGTCTCTCCGCCGCCACCTCGATCACGCTGGCGTTTGTCGCGTGTCTCGGCACCGGCGCGCTGTGCGGCGCCATCAACGGCTGGGTGTGCGAGAAGTGGAAACTGCCCTCCTTCATCGTCACGCTCGGGATGCTGAACGTCGCCAGCGGTCTCGCCCGCGTGGTCTCCAACAATTCCACCATCAGCGGCCTGCCGCAGCCCTTCGTGGAATTCGGCAATTTGATCTTCTGGGGGATCTTCCCGTCGATCTTCGTCATTGCGCTCGGCGTCGTCCTGATCGGCTGGTTCATCCTGCGCTTCACGGTGTTCGGCCGCTTCATCTTCGCGATCGGCACCAATGAGGAAGCGGTGCGGCTGTCCGGTCACAACCCGCGCGCCATCAAGATCGCCGCCTTTACGATCTCGGGCCTGACCGCCGGCATCGCCGCCATGGTCTATCTGCTGAGACTCAATGTCGGCAGCCCGATCGCCGGCATCGGCTATGAGCTCAACGCCATCGCGGCCGTGATCATCGGCGGCACCAGCCTGTCCGGCGGCAAGGGCTCGATCATCGGGACCCTGGTCGGCGCCTGCATCCTTCAGGTGCTGTCGACCGGCCTCCAGCTGCTCGGCGCCGAAGACAATGTGAAGCCGATCGTGATCGGCACCGTCATCGTGCTGGCCGTGATTCTCGACACCTATCGCAACAAATTCCTCCGCGCGATGGAGAGCCGCAAAGGCGCGCAGTGACGACAACGTAGCCCCGATGGAGCCAGCGCAGCCCGGATGGAGCGCAGCGTAATCCGGGCTGCGGACTACCCCAGATGCTTCTTGAAGAAGTCCGTCGCCCGGCCCCAGGCCAGCTCGGCGGCCTGGCGGTCGTGCACGGATTGGCGCTGCTCGTTGACGAAGGCGTGCTCGGCGTCATAGCGGAACAGTTCGAGCGACTTTCCGGCGGCTTTCATCGCCTTCTCGAAATTGCCAACCAGCTCCGGCGTGCACCAGTCGTCCTTGTTGGCGAAATGCGCCTGCAGCGGGATCCTGACGTCGGCGGGCTTGGCGGCCTGCTCCGGCGGGATGCCGTAGAACACGACGCCCGCGGTTAGCTCCGGCACATGTACCGACCCGATGATGGTCACCGCGCCGCCGAGGCAGAAGCCGGTCAGGCCGACCTTGGCGCCGTTCTTGCCGAGATATTGCGCGGCACCGCGCACGGTCTGCGTGGTGGCGTCCATGAAATCGAGCGAGTTCATCTCTTTGCCGGCCGCGTCGCTGTCGTGATAGGGCACGACCTTGCCCTTGTAGAGATCGGGCGCCAGCGCGTCGAAGCCGGCCACCGCAAAGCGGTCGCACAGGCCCTTGATCTGCTCGGAGAGCCCCCACCATTCCTGGATCACGACCACGCCCGGCGCGTTGCCGCGCGCGGCATTGGCGAGATAGCCTGAGGCATCCTTGCCGTCCGGGCGCTTGAAGCTGATGCTGGTACCCATGAGTTCCTCCGCAATGTGAGCCGGCTGATTGGCCGGCATTCTGTCCAGACTCGATGACATACGCAATCGGGTCTGCGGTCATTCCGGGCCGGTGCGGCCAGCGTCGGACGCGAAATCACAGACGTGAAAAACAAAAAGCCCCCGAAGGGGCTTTTCACATTCACGATACCAAGCGCGACATCAGTGCGCGTCGGCCCAGACCTTCTTCTTGGTGAAGTACATCAGGAAGGCGAAGATGATCAGGAACACGAACACCTGCATCCCGACCCGCTTGCGCTCTTCCAGGTGCGGCTCGGCAGTCCACATCAGGAAGGTCGTGACGTCGTGGGCATACTGCGCGACCGTCGCCGGCGAACCATCGTCGAAGGTGACCTGGCCGTCGGACAGCGGCTTCGGCATCTTGATCGCGTGGCCGGGGTAGTACTTGTTGTAGTACGTGCCCTCCGGGATGGTGACACCTGCCGGCGGCTTGTCCTCAAAACCCTGCAGGATCGCCGAGACGTAGTTCGGGCCCTGCTCCTGGAACTGGGTGAAGAAGTCGAAGATGAATTGCGGGAAGCCGCGCTCATAGCCCCGCGCCTTGGTGATCAGCGACAAGTCCGGCGGCGCCTTGCCGCCGTTGGCCGCAGCCGCGGCCTGCTCGTTCGGGAACGGCGGCGGGAAGTAGTCAGCCGGGCGGCCCGGACGGTCGAACATCTCGCCCTGGTCGTTCGGGCCATCCTTGATCTTGTAGTCGGCGGCGAACGCCGCCGCCTGCGCCTCCGAATAGCCGGGACCGCCGGGATCGGCGAGGTTGCGGAATGCGATATAGTTCAAGCTGTGGCAGGCCGAGCAGACCTCCTTGTAGACCTTCAGGCCACGCTGCAGCGAGCCGCGGTCAAACTTGCCCAAGGGGCCGGAGAACGACCAGTTCTGGGACGGCGGGGTGTCGTCCTCGGCCTTGGCGGACTGCGTCGAGCCGGCAAGCAGGCCACCGGCCACCACCATCGCGACCATGATGGAGGCTGCGGTCGCAACCTTGCCCTTGCTCCGCGACAGCACGTCGTCGGCGATCGAGTTCGGGACCGGCCGCGGCGTCTCGATGCGCGACAGCAGCGGCAGCACGATCAGGAAGTAGGCGAAGTAGCAGATCGTGAGGATGCGGCCGGCGATCACGTAGATGCCTTCCGGCGGCTGCGCGCCGAGATAGCCGAGCAGGACGCAGACCACCACGAAGATCCAGAAGAACTGCTTGGCCAGCGGACGATACTTCGATGACCGGGTCCGCGCGTTGTCGAGCCAGGGCAGGAACGCCAGGACGATGATCGCGCCAAACATGCAGGCCACGCCGGCGAGCTTGTTCGGGATCGAGCGCAGGATCGCGTAGAACGGCAGATAGTACCATTCGGGCACGATGTGCGCCGGGGTCACGCCCGGATTCGCCGGGATGTAGTTGTCCGCATCGCCGAGATAGTTCGGCATGTAGAAGATGAACCAGGCGTAGAAGATCAGGAAGCAGGACACGCCGAACATGTCCTTGATCGTCGCATATGGCGTGAACGGCACGGTGTCCTTCTCGGTCTTCGCCTCGACGCCGGCCGGATTGTTCTGGCCCGCGACATGCAGCGCCCAGACGTGCAGCACGACCACGCCGGCGATCACGAAGGGCAAGAGATAGTGCAGCGAGAAGAACCGGTTCAGGGTCGGGTTGCCGACGGAGTAGCCGCCCCACAGCAAGGTCACGATGCTCTTGCCGACATAGGGGATGGCCGAGAACAGATTGGTGATGACGGTGGCGCCCCAGAAGCTCATCTGGCCCCACGGCAGCACGTAGCCCATGAAGCCGGTCGCCATCATCAGGAGGTAGATGATGACGCCGAGGATCCACAGCACCTCGCGCGGCTCCTTGTACGACCCGTAATAGAGGCCGCGGAACATGTGGATGTAGACGGCGAAGAAGAACATCGACGCGCCGCAGGCATGCATGTTGCGCAGCAGCCAGCCGTAGTTGACGTCGCGGACGAGCAGCTCGACCGACTTGAAGGCGAGGTCGGCGTGCGGCGTGTAATGCATCGCCAGGATCACGCCGGTCAGGATCTGCAGCCCCAGCATCAGCGACAGGATGGCGCCGAAGGTCCACCAGTAGTTCAGGTTACGCGGCGTCGGGTAGGCCACGAAGGAGGAGTGGACCAGGCCGAAGATCGGGAGGCGCCGCTCGATCCACTTCAAGGCGGGGTTGCTCGGTTGGAAATCGGATGGTCCGCTCATTGATGCGATCCTGAGGAAGAAAAACGACGCGATGGGTCCAAGTGAAGGCCGACGTCCCGGAGGGCCCGGGACTTAGCCGATCTGGATTTTGGTGTCGGTAAGGAAGGCATAGGGCGGCACTTCCAGATTGGCGGGCGCCGGCCCCTGGCGGATACGACCGGAGGAGTCGTACTGCGAGCCATGGCAGGGGCAGAAGAAACCGTCGTAATTGCCCTCATGGGCAATCGGGATGCAGCCGAGATGGGTGCAGATGCCGATCACGACCAGCCACTGGTCATGGCCGGCCTTGACCCGCGCCGAGTCGGCCTCCGGGTCCTTCAGGCTCGAGAGCGCCACCTGCTGGGCCTCATCGATCTGCTTCTTGGTGCGGTGGCTGATATAGATCGGCTTGCCGCGCCAGAACACCTTGATGTCCTGGCCCTCGGCAACCGGCGACAGGTCGACCTCGATCGGCGCCCCGGCCGCGATCGTCGCGGCGTCCGGGTTCATCTGGGCAACCAGCGGCCATACGGTGGCGGCTGCGCCGACCGCGGCGGCAGCTCCGGTTGCAACAAAAAGGAAATCACGGCGTGTCGGATGATCCGCCGAAGACGCTGTCGTCACGTTCCCAAGCCCTTTCTTGTCTGCAGCCGGTGGAACCACCCCTGACGACGCAAAAAGCGTCCAGGAAAGGCTGCCGGCGCCCGCGGCCCCCGCGGCGGCAGGAAACCACCATTCCGCACCCCAAACGTCGGAACAGCAGTCCAGAATCGTTCTATTGGCACCCTTGCCGGACGAGCGCAAGCCCGCTATCGGCTCGCAAACGTGCAATGCACGAAATCCGCGCCAAGCGATGTTTTATTGAGACAATTTCATCCGGACTTCACAGGTCGCACGCACCATGCAGATCGCGCTGTTCCAGCCCGATATCCCCCAGAATACAGGCACGATTCTGCGGCTCTGCGCCTGCCTGGACGTGGCGGCCCATATCATCGAACCGGCGGGATTTGACACCTCGGACCGGAATTTCCGGCGGGCGGGGATGGACTATCTCGACCAGGTCAGCTTGAAGCGTCACGACTCATGGTCAAAATTCGAGGAATGGCGGTGCGAGGCGGGCTGTCGGCTGATCCTGTTCACGACCAAGGCGGCGCAATCCTACCTTGATTTCAGCTATAAGGCCTCCGACATCCTGCTGTTCGGGCGGGAGACCGCAGGCGTTACCGATGCGGTCGTGGCCGCCGCCGATGCGCGGCTGCTGATTCCGATGAAACCGTCCTTGCGCTCGCTCAATGTGGCCGTCACGGCCGCCATGGCGATTGGCGAGGCGCTGCGCCAGACCGGTGGGCCCGGCGCGGCAATCTGAGGGACTTTTGGTGAGCTACGCGGTCAAGGAGATCTTTTTGACCCTGCAGGGCGAAGGCGCCCATGCAGGCCGCGCCTCCGTGTTCTGCCGCTTCGCCGGCTGCAACCTGTGGACCGGCCGCGAGCAGGACCGCGCGGACGCGGTCTGCAAATTCTGCGATACGGATTTCGTCGGCACCGCCGGCACGCTGGGCGGCCGCTATGCGACCGCGGACGAGCTCGCCGACACCATCGCCGCGCAATGGACCGGGGGCGGTGCCGACCGCTACGTCGTGCTGACCGGCGGCGAACCGCTCCTGCAGGTCGACGCGCCGCTGGTCGCGGCGCTGCACGGGCGCGGCTTTGCCATCGCGATCGAGACCAACGGCACCATCGCCCCGCCCGACGGGCTCGACTGGATCTGCGTCAGCCCCAAGGCCGGCAGCGAGCTCGTGGTCCGCCGCGGACATGAGCTCAAGCTGGTCTATCCGCAGGTGGAAAACACGCCGGAGGATTTCGAAGGCCTCACCTTCGAACGCTTCTCGCTGCAACCGATGGACGGCCCGGACGTCATCGCGAACACCGCGGCCGCCATCGCCTATTGCCTGAAGCATCCGCAATGGCGGCTCAGCGTGCAGACGCACAAGACGCTCGGGATCAGATGAACTCGCATCAGACAGAACTGGATTGTTGAACGACATGTGGGAATTGACGAAATCGTTCCGGTTCGAGGCCGCGCATGCGCTGTCCGGAACGACCTTTGGCGCCGACAGCGAGGAGATCCACGGCCACTCCTTCCGGACCGAGGTCACCGTGCGCGGCACGCCGGACCCTGTGACCGGGATGGTGGTCGATCTCGGCCTGCTCGAACGCAGCATGGACGAGGTGCGCAAGACGCTCGACCACAAGCTCCTGAACAAGATCACGACACTCGGGCCGCCGACGCTGGAGAACCTCTCGCGCTTCATCTGGGAACGGTTGCAGCATGCCGGCAGACTGACCCGGGTCAGCGTCCATCGCGACAGCTGCAACGAGAGCTGCACCTACTACGGACCGCAGGCCTGACATGCTGCCCACAGACCCCTCCATCATTGAGGATCGCAAGGCCCGCGCGCGCGGCTGGTTCGAGGCCCTGCGCAACGACATCTGCGCCGCCCTGGAGAAGCTCGAGGACGAGGCGCCCGCTTCGCTCTATCCGGGCGAGGCCGGCCGCTTCGCGCGCACGCCGTGGGACCGCACCGACCATACCGGCAAGCCCGGCGGCGGCGGGGTGATGTCGATCATGAAGGGGCGGCTGTTCGAGAAGGTCGGCGTGCACTGCTCGACCGTGCATGGCGAATTCGCGCCCGAATTCCGCGCGCAGATTCCCGGCGCCGCTGACGATCCCAGGTTCTGGGCCTCGGGCATTTCGCTGATCGCACACTTGCGCAATCCGAACGTGCCCGCCGTGCACATGAACACCCGCTTCGTCGTCACCACCAAGGCCTGGTTCGGCGGCGGCGCCGATCTGACGCCGGTGCTGGACCGGCGCCGCACCCAGGATGATCCCGATACGATCGCCTTCCACGCCGCGATGAAGGACGCCTGCACCGGCCCGAACGGCGTCGCCGACTACGACAAGTACAGGAAGTGGTGCGACGAGTATTTCTACCTGCCGCACCGCAAGGAAGCCCGCGGCATCGGCGGCATCTTCTACGACTGGCACGACAGCGGCGACTGGGAGGCCGATCTCGGCTTCACCCAGGACGTCGGGCGCAGCTTCCTGAAGATCTATCCTGAGCTGGTGCGGCGCAATTTCGCACAGGCCTGGACGCCTGCGGACCGCGACGAGCAGTTGATCCGCCGCGGGCGCTACGTCGAATTCAACCTGCTTTATGATCGCGGCACCATCTTCGGCCTGAAGACCGGCGGCAATGTCGACTCGATCCTGTCATCGCTGCCGCCGGAGGTGAAATGGCCGTGATGAGCCTGCCGCGCGCGATGCTGATCGACATGGATGACACCATCCTGTCGGCCTATGGCCGGCCCGAGATCGCGTGGAACACGATCACCGCCGAGTTCGCCGACGAGCTGGCGCCGCTGCGCTCCGACCAGGTCGCAACCGCGGTGCTGAGCTATGCGCGGCAGTTCTGGTCGACCGCGGAGCCCGCCTGGCGGATCAAGCTCGTCGAGGCGCGGCGGCTGACCGTGAAGGGCGGCTTCGCGGCGCTCGCAGCCGACGGCCATCGCGCGCTGCCGGACGATCTCGCGCACCGCATCGCCGACCGCTTCACGACGTATCGCGAAGAAGAGATGTTCGTGTTCCCCGGCGCCCATGAGGCGATCGATGCGCTGAAGGCGCTCGGCGTCAAGCTCGCGCTGGTCACCAACGGCAACGCCGACATGCAGCGCGCCAAGGTCGAACGTTTCGCGCTCGGTCACCGCTTCGATCACATCCAGATCGAGGGCGAGCACGGCTTCGGCAAGCCGGAAGAGCGCGCCTATCTGCACGCGATGGAGGCGCTCGGCGTCACCGCCGCGGACACCTGGATGATCGGCGACAATCTGGAGTGGGAGGTCGTGGCGCCGCAGCGGCTCGGCATCTACGCGATCTGGATGGACGCGCATGGCGACGGCCTGCCGCCGGGCTCGCCGATCAAGCCCGACCGCATCATCCGCTCGCTGACCGAATTGGTGCCGGCCACGCGCAAATAGTTGTTGCCGGCTGTTTCCACATCAAATGCGCCACGCACGCATCCGCCGTGATCGGGCTGTCATGACCCGTCGATAGCCTGCCGTCCGCGTCAATGCAGCGCGGAGGGAAAATCATGGAACTGAAACCAGGCGACGTCGTCATGCTGAAATCCGGCGGTCACCCCCTGACGGTGGTGGAAGTCAACGAGGATCACGTCGAGTGCCTCTGGATGGGCGTGGACGGCGACCTGTATCGCGAGTCCTTGCCGGTGGTCGCGCTGGAATCGACCGAGCTCGATCCGGAAGACGATGAGGAAGAAGACGAGGACGAAGAGGGCGACGACCACGAAGACGAGGATGACGACGAGGACGAAGACGAGGACGACGACGGCGATCGCAAGAAGAAGCGCAAGGCTGCCTGAGGTCTTGTTGCGCGGTGCTGCCGAAGGCAAGGCAGCATCGCGTCGGCGGCTATCGGCTCACCAAGGCGCGCAGCGCAGGAGCCGATTCACAGCCGGTGGTCGCGGGTGAAACGGGAAACGGTCTGGTCGGCGATGCCAGACAGCACGCGCGGATCGAGCGGGAAATCCGCGGCCAGCCAAGCATCCTCGGCCAGGGTCAGGACATGTCCCAGCGCCGGCCCTTCCGCAATCCCGCGCGCGATGAAATCGGACGCCCTCAGCGGAAAGTGAGGCGCCCTCCAGCGCTGCGGCAGCGTCGCGAGCGCGCGCCATTGCGCGACGTCCCGATCCGCGCCGGTGCGCGCCCAGGCCAAGAGCAGCCGGTCGCGATACGGCGCCTCGTCGAGCCGGTACAGCCGTCGCTTCGCCCGCGCCTCGTCCATGCCGGGCAGTCGCCACCAGCGATGGCCCATGGAATCGAGCGCCTTCGTCTCCGCATTCGACAGCCGCAGCCGCGTCGCGACGCGGCGCGCGTCCTCGGTCACGGCAACCGTCAGCGCCGCCAGCCTGCGCACCGCGCTCGGCCCAAGCTCCATCACTCTCTCGATCTCGATCATCGCCGCAAACGGGCCGGTGTAGGCGACGCCGCCGAACAGCGGCAGCAGCAGGCCGCCGTCGGCCATCGTAACGACCGCAGCCGCCGCGCCCCTGGCCACCACGAGCTTGAGCATCTCCATGCGGATGCGCTCGGCCGAAAGGCCGGAGAGTCCGTCGCGGCCGCCGATGCAGGCGAGATAGCCGGCGCGATCGACCTCGTCAGCGCCATAGGCGGCGTGGAAGCGGAAGAAGCGCAGGATGCGCAGATAGTCCTCCGCGATCCGCTGCGCGGGATCGCCGATGAAGCGCACGCGCCGCGCCTGGATATCGGCAAGCCCGCCGACGTGATCGTGCACGACGCCTGCGGCATCGACCGACAGGCCGTTGATGGTGAAGTCGCGCCGCTCGGCGTCGCGCACCCAGTCGCGGCCGAACCTCACCTTCGCCTTGCGGCCATAGGTCTCGGTGTCCTCGCGCAGCGTCGTCACCTCGAACGGCTGACCCTCGACGACGAGCGTCACGGTGCCGTGCTCGATGCCGGTCGGCACGCTCTTGATGCCGGCCTGCCTCGCGCGGCGGACTACTTCATCGGGGACGGCAGTCGTCGCGATGTCGATGTCGCCGAGCGGAATTCGCATCAGCGCGTTGCGCACGGCGCCGCCGATCACCCGCGCCTCCTCGCCGCCGGCATTGAGCAGGCCGAGCACCCGCGACGCCGGGCCGGAAGCGAGCCACGGCGCGTCGGACAGCAGGTGCACCTCGCTCATCTCTCCACCCCGGGCACCACCCTGCCGTTCTCGACATGGGCAGGCGTGTATGTCGAATTCGGCGGCGCGCCGGTGTATTCGGCGAGCAGGACGAAGCTGGCGATGACGAGCAGCATCGCCCCCAGCGTCAGCTTCCCCAGCATGTGCAGCGGCCACGACGCCGGCACCGTCACGCCGGACCGCGTCGCGACGAGAAAAATGGCATAGACCGCGAACGGGACCAGGAAGATTCCGATCTCGGTCAACGCCGTCCGGATCATGACAGATAGATCCGCTCGTAGAGCACGCGCAGGATGCCTGCGGTGGCGCCCCAGATGTAACGCTCGGCGAACGGCATCGCGTAGTAACGCCGATCGATGCCGCGGAATTCCTTGGTATGGATCTGGTGGTTTTCCGGATTCATCAGGAAGGCGAGCGGCACCTCGAAGGCATCGACGACCTCGGCCTCGTTGATCTCGAGCGCAAAGCCCGGCTTCACCCTGGCGACCGTCGGCAGGATGCGGAAGCCGAACGCGGTGCCGTAGAGATCGAGATAGCCGACCGGCTCGATGAACTCGCGCTTCAGCCCGACCTCTTCGCAGGCCTCGCGCAGCGCTGCGTCGCGCGGCGAGGCGTCGGTGGCGTCGATCTTGCCGCCGGGAAACGAAATCTGCCCGGCATGGCTCGACAGATGCGGCGAGCGCTGCGTCAACAGCACCGTCGGCTCGGGATGATCGACCACCGGGATCAGCACGGCGGCCGGCCGCACCGGCTGCTCCTTCGCCACGATTTCGAGCATGCGGTCGTTGCCGGAATCGCCGGTGTGCGGAATGATATTGGGGTCGAACAGGCCCAGCGGCACCTCGAAATCGAGCCGCGCGCGGGCCCGCGCAAAGAACTCCGTCGAGCTGATCGCAGCCCGCCCCACCTTCAGCAACGGCTCGTTCAAAGCGCGTCCCTCACCTGCTTCGCATCAGCCATCGCGAAGAATTCCCCGCCGGATTCGATTCCGAACATTTCGTCACCATCGACCATCCGCGCCTCGCCCATGTCAACCAGATCGTAATAGAGCGCACGGGTCACCTTGGCCCAGAGGTCGGCGCGGACATGCAGATAGGGCGTCAGCCCGCCGTCCTCGGCCGCCTCGAATCTGAGGCCGTGGCCCTTTTCGCAATCAACCCAGTCGTCGACATTGGTGCGGAACCTGAGCAGGCGCCCGCGCGCGTCTTGCTCGGTCTGCATTTCGACCGCCATGAACGGTGCGTCGTCGACGCGGATGCCGACCTTCTCCACCGGCGTCACGAGGAAGTGCTTGCCGTCCTCGCGTTTCAAAATCGTGGAGAACAGCCGCACCAGCGCGGGGCGGCCGATCGGCGTTCCCATGTAGAACCAGGTGCCGTCGCCGGCGATGCGCATGTCGAGATCGCCGCAAAACGGCGGATTCCACAGATGTACGGGCGGCAAGCCCTTGCGGCCGGCCGAGCCCGATTGAGCGGCCTGCGTTGCCGCAACAGTGAGGCCTTCGAGACCCTTGCGTTCGAGGCCCGTGGTTTCCCGGCCTTGTTCGGTCTGCCCTTGCTTCGCCATTGTTTGCCTTGAAGCTTCCGACCCTCAATCTGGCACGATTGGTGCACATATTCTGAGATGTGGTCGGGATGTCATTCTCGCCACATCGTGATGCCGTTCATACCCTGAAATGCCGATAAGGTGGGGATAGTTTAATTCAACGAATACATGGCCTTCGCGTAGGTTTAGCATGAGGGCCATGAGATGACGACGCGAGAATCAGGCGCATCGTCAAGAAGGAGCTGACGGATGGCTGGTGCAGACGGCGTCGAGAAACTGGAGGATGTGATCGTCCGTTCGGCCGAACAGGTCGCCGGCCAGATCCGCGCGGCCAAGGCAGCGATATCCACTGTCATTTTCGGCCAGGACCAGGTGATCGAAAACACCCTGGTGACGATCCTGTCCGGCGGCCATGCGCTGTTGATCGGCGTTCCCGGACTGGCGAAGACCAAGCTGGTCGAAACGCTCGGCATCACGCTCGGGCTCGATGCCAAGCGCATCCAGTTCACCCCGGACCTGATGCCGTCGGACATCCTCGGCGCCGAAGTGCTCGATGAGAGTTCGACCGGCAAGCGCTCGTTCCGCTTCATTTCGGGACCGGTGTTCGCGCAGCTCTTGATGGACGACGAGATCAACCGCGCCAGCCCGCGCACCCAGTCGGCGCTGCTGCAGGCCATGCAGGAGCAGCACATCACCGTTGCCGGCGCGCGGCATGATTTGCCGAAACCATTCCACGTGCTCGCGACGCAGAACCCGCTGGAGCAGGAAGGCACCTATCCGCTGCCGGAAGCGCAGCTCGACCGCTTCCTGATGGAGATCGACGTCGACTATCCCGATCGCGACGCCGAGCGGCGCATCCTGTTCGAAACCACCGGCGCAGACGAAACGCTCGCGAAAGCCTCGATGGACGCCGAAACCTTGGTCGCCGCGCAGCGCCTGGTGCGCCGCCTGCCGGTCGGCGATTCCGTGGTCGAGGCGATCCTGTCGCTGGTCCGCTCGGCACGCCCGGGTCCCGATGGCGGCGAAGCGGGCAAGCTGATCGCCTGGGGACCCGGTCCCCGCGCCAGCCAATCGCTGATGCTGGCGGTGCGCGCCCGCGCGCTGCTCGACGGCCGGCTCGCGCCCTCGATCGACGACGTGCTCGATCTCGCCGAGCCCGTGCTCAAGCACCGCATGGCGCTGACCTTCTCGGCGCGCGCCGAAGGGCGCACCATTCCTGACGTGATCAGGCAATTGAAGACGCGGATCGGTTGATGGCCGCAGACAACAGGCACCTGAACGAGGAGATCCTGGCGGTCCGACGTGCAGATGGCGAAAGCCGAACGCTCGCCGCATCGCTGCCGCGCCTGGTGCTTGAGGCTCGCCGTATCGCCGCCAACGTCATCCACGGCCTGCATGGCCGCCGTCGCGCCGGCGCCGGCGAAAGTTTTTGGCAATATCGCCGCTTCGTCTCGGGCGAACCCGCGCAACGCGTCGACTGGCGCCGCTCCGGGCGCGACGACCATCTCTATGTGCGTGAGCAGGAATGGGAGGCCGCGCACACTGTATGGGTCTGGCCCGACCGCTCGCCGTCGATGGCGTTTGCCTCGCGGAATGCGCGCGACAGCAAGCTCGAGCGCGGACTGATCGTCGCTTTCGCCCTCGCCGAGTTGCTTGTGGCCGGCGGCGAACGCGTCGGTATCCCCGGCCTGATGCGCCCGACCGCGAGCCGCAGCGTGATCGACAAGATGGCGGAAGCGATGCTGCACGACGACGCGACGCGCGCGAGCCTGCCGCCGTCCTTCGTGCCGTCGTCGCTCGCCGAGATCGTGGTGCTGTCGGATTTCTGGTCGCCGTTACCGGAGATCACGACCATGCTGGCCGGGCTTTCTGCGTCCGGCGCGCATGGCACGCTGATCCAGATCGTCGATCCCGCGGAAGAGACCTTCCCCTATTCCGGCCGCGTCGAGTTCGTCGAGCCGGAGGGCGGCGGCGTCATCACCGCCGGCCGCGCCGAAAGCTGGACCAACGACTATGTCGCCCGCGTCGCGCTGCATCGCGACCAGATCCGCGAAGAGACCAACCGGCTCGACTGGCTGTTCTCGACCCACACCACGAGCCGCTCGGCGGCCGAGCTGCTGCTGTACCTGCACTCCGGCATGATGGTGAGCAAGGGCGGCGGACGCGCGACGGTCAAGGTGGGGCGCAGCGCATGATCGCAGGCCTCCCCCTCTCCTTCGCCGAACCGATGCTGCTGCTCGGGCTGGTCAGCCTGCCGGTGCTGTGGTGGCTGCTCCGCGTGATGCCGCCGCGGCCGCGACGGATCGAATTCCCGCCGACGCGGCTGTTGTTCGACATCGCGCCGAAGGAGGAGACGCCCTCGCGCACGCCGTGGTGGCTGACGCTGCTGCGGCTCGCTGCCGCCGCGCTGGTCATCCTCGCCGCGGCCGGCCCGATCTGGAATCCGCAAACCGGCATCGCGGCCAGCAAGTCGCCGCTGGTGATCCTGCTCGATGACGGCTGGAGCGCGGCTGCAAGCTGGGACGAGCGGATCAAGGCCGCCGACGAGCTGATCGCCAATGCCGACAGCGACCGCCGCGGCGTCGCGCTGGTGCCGCTGTCCGAACCCGCCCGCGACATCACGCTGATGCCGGCCGGCGCCGCCCGTGTCGCGCTGCGCCAGCTCGCGCCGAAGCCCTACTCGATCGATCGCGTGGAAACCCTCGGCACGCTTGGACGTTTCCTCAAGGCGACCGGCGATTGCGACATCGCCTATCTGTCCGACGGCGTCGACACCGGCCGCGGCAGCGAATTCACCGAGGGCCTCGGCAAGGTGATAGAGAACCGCAAGCTGACGATCTTCGAGGGCGGCGCGCCGCCTGCACAGGCGCTGGTCGCGGCCGAGAATGCGGCTGCCAAGATGACCGTGAAGGTGCTGCGCACTGTCGGCGGCATCGCAGCCGGCACGGTGCGCGCGGTCGACGCCAAGGGCTCGCCGATCGGCGAGGCCCACTACAATTTCGGCCCGCAGGACCGCGAGACCGAGGCCTCCTTCGATCTACCGGTCGAGCTGCGCAACGACATCGCGCGGCTCGATATCGCCGGCGAGCGTTCGGCCGGCGCGGTGCAGCTGCTCGACAAGCGCTGGCGCCGCCGTGCCATCGGCGTGGTGTCGGGATCAAGCACCGACACCGCGCAGCCGCTGCTGGCCTCGACCTTCTATCTGTCCCGCGCGCTGTCGCCGTTCGCCGACGTCAGGTTGGGGGATCGCGGCGCGCCGCAGCAGGTGGTGGCGCAATTCCTCGACCAGCGCTTGCCGATGATCGTGATGGCCGATGTCGGCACGCTGTCGCCGGAGATCCGCGAGCGGCTCAACGCCTGGATCGAGCAGGGCGGCGTGCTGGTACGCTTCGCAGGTCCCCGCCTCGCCCAGGCCGATGACGACCTCGTGCCGGTCAAGCTACGCAAGGGCGGCCGCACGCTCGGCGGCAGCCTGACCTGGGAGAAGCCGCAGCACATGGCCTCCTTCGCGGCCGACGGCCCGTTCGCAGGCCTCAGCGTGCCCAAGGACATCACCGTCAACCGCCAGGTGCTGGCCGAGCCCGATGCCGTGCTCGCGACCAAGAGCTGGGCGTCGCTGGAAGACGGCACGCCGCTCGTCACCGGTGAGCATCGCGACAAGGGCGTGATCAGCCTGTTCCATGTCGGCGCCGACATGCGTTGGTCGGACTTGCCGATGTCGGGCACCTTCGTCGAGATGCTTCGGCGGCTGGTCGACATGTCCGGCTACACCGCAAAACCCGGTCCCGGTGTTGCAAGCAACCCGAACGCCGAGACGGTCGCGCCGCTGCGCACGCTCGACGGCTTCGGTGCATTCGGCCCGCCGCCGTCGACCGCCAAGCCGATGCCGGCGGATTATGGCGACCGCGCCACCGCGGACCATCCGCCCGGCCTCTACGGCCCGGCCGAGGGCCCGATCGCGGTCAACACGCTCGCCTCCGGCGACCGCATCGCGCCGCTCGACACCTCCGGCCTCAATGCGCGGCACGCCAGCTACACCAACACCGAGCCGCGCGACCTGCGCGGCATCCTGCTGACGGCGGCGCTGGCGCTGTTCCTGATCGACGCCATCGTGGTGGCGATGCTGGGTGCCGGCCTCGCTGCGCTGCTGCGGCGGCGCGCCGCGCCCGCCATGCTTGCCTTGGCGTTCTTGCTGGCGGCGATGGCGCCCTCGCCGTCCCGCGCCGAGGACAAGGACGACTTCGCCATCAAGGCGACATCGCAAACCCGGCTCGCCTATGTCGTGACAGGCAATGCCGACGTCGACCAGATCGTCAAGGCGGGCATGTCCGGGCTGACGCTGTTCCTGGCGCAGCGCACGGCGCTGGAGGCCGGCGATCCCGTCGGCGTCGACCCCGCGCATGACGAGCTCGCCTTCTTCCCGCTGATCTACTGGCCGATCGTGCCCGGCGCACCGAAGCCGCCGCAGGACGCCATCAACAAGATCGACGCCTACATGAAGCAGGGCGGCACCGTGCTGTTCGACACCCGCGACGCCGTCGAGGCGCCGCCGGGCGACAACGGCGCCGCGCAGACCCCCGGCATGCAGACGCTGCGTGAGTTGCTGGCCACGCTTGACGTTCCGGAGCTCGAACCGGTGCCGCGCGACCACGTGCTGACCAAGACATTCTATTTGCTGCGCGACTTCCCGGGTCGCTACACCATCGGCCAGACCTGGGTCGAGGCGCTGCCGCGCGAGGACGATGACGAGGCCGCGCAGCACCCGGCGCGCGGCGGCGACGGCGTCTCGCCGATCATCATCTCCTCGAACGATCTTGCCGGCGCCTGGGCGATCCGCCCCGACGGCCAGCCGATGCTGCCGCTGACGCCGGGCGAGCCGCGCCAGCGCGAATTCGCCTTCCGCGCCGGCG
>Ga0153933_1000146_pt1 | contig 36214 bp, 35 predicted proteins | sample TSNJ017MetaG_FD_102275 | JGI IMG/M metagenome (GOLD analysis project Ga0153933, IMG submission 102275) | Attine ant fungus gardens microbial communities from New Jersey, USA - TSNJ017 MetaG | ecosystem: Host-associated > Fungi > Mycelium > Unclassified | place: USA: New Jersey, Wharton State...
GAAGCTGGTTTCGACTCCCTCGCCCCGGCCCCGGTCGAGATAATGTGAAGGCATTTCAACAAGTAGAAAATGGGAACAAATAGTCGAGTTCTGGGAACAATCTGGGAACAGTATGCTCGATTTGTCGAGTTTTCAAAGCTTTCTGTAGCGACCAGGGCCTTGTAAATCCATCAGTTAGCGTTTATCCGAATTTTGACACGGTAGAGGTCAGCGGTTCGAATCCGCTCGTGCCTACCATATCTTTCAACAAGATACGGAAGATTTTCCCGAAAACTCCGACCCGCAATCCAGCCCACAGCATCATTGCACCAGCTTTGTGCGCGGCCGGAGCGCCTTGAGAAATTCTCCTTGCGCCGCCTGCGCTTCCTCGCTGTCCTGCTGCGTATACAAATCCAGCGTCGTCGAAATCCTGCTGTGACGCAAAATTCCCTGCACTGTTTTGGCCGCGATCTTCCCCTTGTTCACCATCCATGTGGACAGTGAATGCCGGAGATTGTGAAGCCCAAAGCGATGGCCGTCCGGGATCGGCGCTCCGGCCGCTTTCGCCGCCTTGCGCAGATGGTCCGCGACGAACACGCCACCGGAGAGCGGCACTTTGCCGTGCGCCTTCAGGGAGGGAAACACGAAGTCCGTGTCCTTTCCGTAAGGGCTGCGCGAGCGCCAGGCTTTTAAGTGACGCGCCAGACGCGGATGCAGCGGAACGAAACCGTCGCTGCTCTTGGTCTTGGTCGCGCCGTCCTTGCCGCGGGCCCAGCGCTTCGACACCCGGATGCGCTCTTCGTCGAACCGAATATCCGCCCAGCGCAGCGCGAGCAGCTCTGATGAACGGAGCGCTGTTGCCGCGCAGGTGAGCACCAGGATGCGATGTAAGGGCGAGGTGAGGGCGCGAAGGAGGGCGAGCGTCTGCTCCGGCGTGACCAGGATCGCCCGGTAGTCGGTCTTCGCTCGGGTTTCGACCGGCTCGCAAGGGTTCTTGGACACCAGCTGGTGCAGCATGCCGGTCTTGAACACGCGCACCATGACGCCGCGAATCTTCGCGATGGTCGTCCAGGCGAGCTTCTTCTCGGTGTGCAGAGACTTCAGCCAGCGCTGGATGTCGAGCGGTTTGATATCCTCCGCGATTTCGGCGCCGAACCGGGGCACGAGAAAATCACGGACGATATGTTGCATGTTGAGGGTCGTGCCTTCGGACTTCGGACGCATCGCGTCCTCGCCGAAGTCGGCCCGCAGATAGTGCTCGCAAAGCTGGTTGAAGCGGATGCGGTAAAGGGCAGGGGCCTCGTTGACGCGGGTGCGCAAGCCTAGCTTGTCCACCTCGCGCCATGCGGCTTTCTCGTTCGGGAAATCCCGCACGAGGCCGACGGGCAGGGTGTTCTCGACCCGTCGTCCTTCCGCATTGCTGACCCTGTACCTGAGCACCCAGGTCTCTCCTTCTTTGCGCGGCACTTGTTTCAATGACCCGCACTGATAAGCCATACGGCTCCTCTCAGCGGGGACGGCCTGATCGGATCGTAGCGCTTTTTTCCGTTTTTGGGATCGGGTCATCGGGAATATCTCCGCGTGATGCCCTCGGCCAATTCGCTAAGGCGAAATACCCAGGTGTTGCGCTGGCGCAAGCCGGTGCCCAGCGCATAGGCCCCGGCGATGCCCTGACGCGCAAGCGACAGCAGGAAGCGGCGATTGACGCCTAGAAATCTCGCCGCCTCCTCCGCTGAAACAAACGGTTCCGTGGTCATGACCATCGCTCCTTTCAGTAGGTGCTCGCCATGCGCGTAAGGACCATGGTGCCGCCCGCGCAGGTTCCCGCCTTCCAGGCCACGGCGATGTTGTTATCGCCGAAGGGGTGGACTGTGAAATGCGTGACCGGGCAGGGCGCGTCCGGATTGCCGCCCAGGTCCTGATCCACATCGAACTCAATCGCGCCGTTGACGACCGAGCCCGACAGAATCGTAGAGGTGGGAGTCATCTGGTTGATCAGGCTGGCGGCGCGATTCTCCGCTGTCGGCTTCTTGCCGTTGAACGGCAGGGAGGGGCCGCAGCTGATGGTGGAGTAGCCCTTGTACGAGCCGGGCAGCCCGTCGCCTCGCTTCAGTTCCAGAGCGAGGCGGCAGAAGCCGCGAGCCGCGAGCAGTCCTTGCCCAAGCCAACTGCCCATAAGCCGGGAAAAGGCGGCGTCAGAGGACGCAATGGCCTGGGGACCGGTGGTGCTGTTTGGCGCTGCATTCACCGGATGCGCCGCAGAGGGCTTGCCGTGGGCCGCGTAAGCGGCGTTATGGCGTCCGACGCCGATAGCCTGCCGGACGGTGAGAAGCACGCGGGGGGCGACGTAGATGACCGCGAAGATGCCAGCGGCGATCCAGGCGAATTTCTTCTGCTGCTTAGTGAGTGGCATGGTTTTCTCCTTGGGAAACGGGTTCGCCGTAGGCGCGTGCGATATGCACGGCCGCGGCCTTGCGCAGATCGGGTGGCGTGTTTTTGGGGAAGGAGGCGAGATGGATGGGGGCCAGCTCTTCCTCGGTGGCGGAGTTGTCGAGAAACTTGCCGATGAGCGGGCCGGTGTTGCGCGAATCCAGGATGTCGCGCAGCAGCTGCCAGCTGCGATACCAATGCGTGAACTGCTTCATGGCCAGCGCCAGCGCCGCCAGATGCAGGTAGTTGGTGAGACCGTCCTGAAAGATGTAAAAGCTATTCGCAACCGAAGCGATTACAAATACGAGCACCGGTTCAATCACGATCCGGGTAACCCAGAATGATTTACTGAACGGGATCAGCTGCATGAAGGGCAGGGGCGGTCCCTCATACCAGCTGAATTGCTCCTTCTCCATGTGGACCATCCGCCGGTAAAGCCGGAAGCCATGGATGAACGACAACAGGAAGTAGAGCTTCGACAGCGATCCGATATCGAACATGCCCGGAGGGGGAGGGGCCGCGCCCATAAACGGAATCATGTGCGTAACAGCGGTCGTGGCCGCCAACACCAGGGGCAGGAATAGCATCAGGACCGCTGAAAGAAACACCGCAGCGGGCGGAAAATACCGCGTGCCGTAGGTCGGCCGGAGAATGATCTCGACCGGCATGCAGACGATGCTGCAGAACAGATTCACGATGTTGATCGCGACATCCTGCAGGTTGTTGATGTTGAGAGGCCCGGATTCGCCGGGCTGCGGCTGTGGCATGGTTCCTCCTATTCGCGCGAGAACAGCACGCGCAGATAGTTGCTCCGCGCGTCCGGCTCACGTTTGGTTGTGTTGGTGAAGGTTCTGCCCGACTGCCAGACAATCGCCTCGGAGAGAGGATTGGTGGCATCAGGCTTCAGCAGGCGGGTGAACTCGATGGGCTCGACGTGATAGGCAAGCTGGCGCGCGCCGCCGACGCTCGTGTGCGTGTGATGGCTCTCACCGCTGCTGCCCGCGTTGAAACTGTCGATGTAGCGGTAGCTCTTGCCGATAACGTCCGCGAAGTAAGTCGCTGTGTCCGGGCAGGTGAGGTTGTGCGCGATTTTGACCGACAGGTTATTGAGGAAGGCTTTGGTTTTGGAGCCGGGCTGGCTCTCTCCCATTTCCTCGGCCAGGTTGAGAATGGTCTGCGTGATGTAGATGGGCGCGATGGCGCTGCCGCGGCACACCTGGACGAAGTGGTTCTCGAAGCGCGACATCAGCATCTGGAATTCGTCCTGCACGAGCGCCGCGCCGTTGCAGCAGCCGGGCCGGTAAGGATGGCTCAGCCAATCCCTCTGGCAGACGAGCTTCACGATGGTCTGCATCAGGCGCGCTGTTTCGCGCCCCACGGAGAGAACGGGGATGTCGAGAATGACTATCTTGTGCTCGTGCGTTATCTGCCAGGGTGTGAAGTCATACCGACCTGAGCAGAACATCTCCCTGAAGGGGCTGTAGGTGAATTTGTCCGCCAGCCCATAGACCGTCATCGCGATATTGCTTCGGGTCCGCTCATCCATGGAGGGCCAGATGTCAAAGACAAAGCGCGTCGCGTTTTCGAGATCGGTCCATTGCGGCTGGGAAAGCGTGTTTTTGCGTTCACGAATCTGATCGATCAGTGATGCGGTGTAAGAAGACTTTTCCCAGCTTTCTTCGTCATGCTCGCCGGGGCGCATCGGAAAAGACTGAATCGCCCGGTAGATATTGGTGATGGACGGAATCACCCCAGCGAGCCAGAGCAACACGAGCGTTGCCCTGAAAGTTTGCTGGGAGGCCAGCTCCCAGAATCGGTCGGCACTGCTTCCGGCGAGGGGTTTGCCAATCGAGAGAATGACATCGAAGAAATCGACGATATTCTCGACGACTCCCGCCCCCCGCCCCGTGCTCCACAAAAATGCGAGCGGGTCGAATGTCATCCCGCTTTCAATAGAAAAAACAAGAACATTCTTCTCGAAGCCACAGGCCCTGGCCATGGCGATACAGTCAGCGGTATCGGTGCTTTTTGTAGTGGATACCAGGGCTCCTACACCGGCGTACAGCAGCCCCATGAATGCCTGTCTCAGGCTGGTTGAGCTTTTTCCGGCCCCCAAGCCTCCGACGATCAGCGTGCCGCCTTCGATGAGCGCCCGGAATGGAACTGAGACCTTATCGGAGAGCATCAGAATCGGTCTGTCGAGAAGGTTTTCGTAGCGTGGGGACACTTCTCCTCCCTGAAAAAGCGGGCGCGCACACGAAAGGCATGCGCGCCTCGTCAGCTATTGCTGCGCGATAAAGGACTTGTTGGTTTTGGGGTCCGTCTTAATGAGAAAGCACGGTGTCTTTGCGCTGAGATCCGGAGCTACGGAATCGGCCTCCCACTGTCCTGGCTTCGGCAAGCCGAAGTCGTGTGGGTCGGGCAGGGTGAGAGAGGTCTGCGGACCACTCCCGCCCTTCGAGGATGGCGTGAGCGGATTGCAGCGAAGCGTGAGGGACGTATCGGGCGGCAGCTTCAGTTCCGCTTCTTTCGGCGGGGCGGGAGTTGCCGAAGTGGTGGTTGGCGCCGGGCAGGGGTGCGCGGTCTGCGCCCGCTGCGGCGTCTGGTTAAGGGACGGCGGGGGCACCGAAATCCCCGTCTGATTCTGGATCTGTGCGCGCTGCCGGTTGATGGCCTGCTGCAGCTTGGAAGGAAATTTGAAGCCGATGCCCTGGGGAGGCTTCGGGGCGGTGGGCGTGGTGGCGCAGGGGGCGGACTGCGTCTGTACCTGCGTCGGTTGAGGTGATGGGCTCTGCTGGGCCAGTAGGATTGGGGACAGTGTTACTAACCCAGCAATGATGGTGGCAGATAGGGTGGCCATGAGATGACACTAGGTCTGCTTAATGTCAAATAAGGTCAAAAACGCGGGAGACTGCCAAAGAATGGATAGCGCGCGGCCAAAAGATTTCGAAATCTTACAGCAGTTAGAGCGGATCATTCAGTCAAAAAGATTTGAGCCTCATCCGAGGCTCGGAGAGCTTTTGAAGGCATTGGTTGAAGCGGACGTTCGAAACACAATCCTCAGCGAGCAGAAGCTAGGCATCATGCTGTTCGGCAAACGGAAAGGTTACTCAACAGCAGCAGAAGGAGCCGTGCGCGAGCGCAAGCGGCTTATGAAAAAAGAGATCGAAGCCTACTACAAGCATGAAGGCCGGGATGACAGGGTCATTTTTGAATTCCCAAACAGGGGTAAATTTCGTCCCTACTACAACTCGCGCTTTGATGCTGCGGAAGCAGTGACTAAGGCAGAGAGGCTCCTCGGGGAAATCCTCCCGAATATCACGCCAATGCATTCGACGCGTATTGTATCCATACTTGAGGAGTGCATAGAAAAGGAGCCTAATTATGCTCCGGCTCACGCCGCCCTGGCGGAGGTTCTGATCATCTTCACAGCTTGCGACATGCCAAAATATTTTCCGGTCCGCGAGTCGATCCTTCGTGCAGAAGAAGCCGCTTATCTGGCGGTTCAATTGGACGTCCTGTTCTGGAAAGCACGAATTGTCGTTGGTGCTGTCCACTGCCTCCGGTTTCACTGGACAGAAGCGGAGACCGCCTTCCATACCGCTTTGTGTATCGATGGCCAGAGTACTCGTGAACATCTGTTCTTTATAGTTTTTTTGCTGGCAATGGGCCGATTTAAGGACGCTGGTCGATGCATGAGTGACATTCTTTCCAGACGTTCTGAACTACGGTTTGCAGAACCGCTAAGGATCTTCATGTGTTATTTGCAGAGTGATTTTCGAATAGTCTATTCGCTGCTGCTGGACTTTAATGTTTACGGGTCAGCACTCAGAGATGATGAACGACACGAAACCGGTGAAGTGCTGATGAGCTTTCAGTTTTGGCCCGCCTATTTCTTCGCGGCGGGCGTTTTCCTCCAATCAGGAATCCGTGACGATCTGTTCGATACCGATTTTCAATTCAAACTGGCGGCGCGATACGCCGAAATCGGTTGTGCGGAGTCGAGGATAAATGCATTTCCCGGCTTTAAGCTCCTTACCTTCGGAATTCTGGGTAAAAAGGACAAAAAAATGCGACGCCTCGTGTTGGATCACTTATACGAATGGGCTGGCGGGCCTCGCATGATGGAGTGGTTTGGTGGGCTTCCTGAACCCTTCCACAAATATCCGACTCCCATTACCGCATTTTCCTATGCGCTGACATACCTTGGGCTGGGCAAGACCAAGACAGCGGTCGAAAAACTATCCGAGGCATGCGACGAAGGATACCCATGGACAGTGCTTCTGCATGTGTGGCCTTTTCTTACCGGCCTGAAGGACAGAAAAGACTTTCAGAAGCTTTTGCGTCGAATGAACTTTCCTTCTAACGGAAATGGTCTCTGCCGGACCCTCGGTTACCACCCGATTTCGACTTTCTCTCCAGACGACGAGTGATCTCATCGAGCTGCTGGAGTATGGCTTCATCCGTTGTGTCAGCTTCAGCATAGGCACCCCGCAACGCTTCTCCCCAACGAGCGTAATAACGCGTGTGCGCTTCATCCGCCTGCTGAGCTGTCAGCTTGCCTGCAGAATATTCAGTGGAAAGTTGCTGAAGTTCCTTCACCCGGAGATCGTAGGCGCGTTTGGCGTTCTGCACTTCTGTCTCCGTCCACAAGCGGATATCTTCCGGTGATAAATAATCGTCATCAGCTGATTCTGAGGTTTTTTCGGGGGGCATGGCACTGCTCTTTGGTTTGAAAGGAGCCGTGAGCCTAGCGTCCCTAGCCTAATACGTCAATTTATTTGACGTAATATGACAAAAATCACACCGACAATCGCCGTAGAGGTAAGACTCCATGGCATTCCTCGATTTCATCAAGAACCGCAATCAGCAACCCTCTGACGCTCCCGAACAAAAGCCCAAAACCGCCAAGCAGATGTACACGCGCGAGGCGGCGCAGGAAAAGGCGAGCGCGAAGCCGGTCGATCAGGGTCTCACAACCGATCAGCGCGCCGTGCTGAGCGATGTGCAGGGAAAAATGCAGGCCTGGACGCCGCCGGAGAATACCCCTCCACCGTCACCGGCATCACCGGGAGCCGCCAACCCGCAACCGATGGCGCAGAAGATGGAAAATCAGGAGAACACCGCTCCGGCTTTGAGCCCCACCTCCATGCAGGCGGGTGAGCGGAGTTCGGAAAAAGAATCTCCCGCGCCTTCTCCTGAGACTCAGGAAAAATCCTCACAGCGTCCGCAGACGATGCAGCGCCCGACGCCGTCTTGGGAGCGCTAAATGTCGCCGATGTCTTTGCGGATGGAAGCCTCCAGCGCATCGAGCTGGCGACGGATTGTTGTGATCTCCTCGGGAGGCATGCGGTGCGTGTCGCCGTTCGGCAAGGCCTGCTCGCTCCGATCCAACTGGCGGCGAGTGCGCTCGATGAAGGCAAGCCCATCGGCACGTGTCGCCGTGGCGGGATTCTCTCCGAACGCAACGATGTTGGAGCCGGTCATATTTCCCTCGCTGATGTTGTCGGTGAACAGGTCAATTCGCATCGCGGATCATAGCGGTGGGCGAGGCATCCGCCAAGCGGATAAACAACAGAAAGGAGCACGGCGGGGGCGGAATAGTGTTGCGCTTCTGCAAGTCTCCTGTGGCAAGGGCGTCACGCATAGCCGTGGTGTGTCGATGCGCTTTTCCCTACTACCGGTAGAAATACCAGTTGCGGCGATCTCAACCCTTAGCTATGCAAAGGAGACTTGTCTGTACGGATTACTTGCTTCGCGGATTTTGTCCTGCCTCTGCCTCCCGCCTCTACATTTTGTGGCCTGCGCCTAACCGGAGAAGCCTCACGTGTTGTTCATCAACCACAGGACGAACGCCCAGGAAGCGAAGGATTATTTCACGCGGCATATGGACCGCTCCGACTACTATCTGCGCGACGCCCAGGAGATGCCGGGACAGTGGCACGGTCTCGGCGCGGAAGTGCTCAGGCTATCGGGAACGGTCGATAAGGAACGCTACTTCCAGCTCTGCGACAACATCAACCCGGCGACCGGCGAAAGGCTCACTCCCCACAACAAAGGCAACAGACGGATTCTCTACGATTTCACCTTCGATGCTCCCAAGTCCGTGAGCCTCGCCTATGAGCTGGGCGGCGACGAACGCATCATGGACGAGTTCCGGGGCGCGGTCGCCGACACCATGTCCGAAATGGAAGCCTCGATGATGACGCGGGTGCGTTCCAATAAACAGAACGATCACCGGGTCACCTCCAATATGGTCTGGGGGGAATTCATCCACCGGACCGCCCGCCCCGTGGACGGGGTTCCCGATCCGCAGTTGCATTGCCATGCCGTCGCCTTCAATGCGACGTTCGACGCCGAAGAGGACAAATGGAAGGCCGGGGAGTTCTCCTCCCTGATGGAAAACAAGGGCTATTATCAGGCCGCGTTTCATACACGGTTTTCGCAGCGGCTGCGGGCGCTCGGCTATGGCGTCGAGCGCGACGGCAACAGCTTCCGGCTGACCGGTATCGACCCGGAGACGGCGAAGAAATTCGCGCGGCGAACGGAGATCATCGAGGCCGAAGCCGAACGGCTCGGCATCACCAACGCCAAACTCAAGGGTCAGCTCGGGCAACGAACTCGCGAGGCCAAGGACTTGGGAAATCTCTCGATGTCCAAGCTGCAGGAGGAATGGAAAAAGCGCCTGACGGACGCCGAACGCAACGCGATTTTCAAGGCGCGCTTCGGGCAGGAAAGCACCTCGCTCAATGCGTCCCAGGCGATGGATTATGCCCTCGCCCACAGCTTCGAGCGGCAATCGGCCCTCCCGGAAAAAGAACTGCTCAAAACCGCACTCATTCACAGCGTCGGCAATGCCAGCGTCGATGAGGTTAAGGCGCAGCTCGCGCGCGACACTATCATCCGCCGCGACAAAGCCGGGAAATCCTACGCCACGACGCGCGAGGTGCTGGAGGAAGAGCTGGCGATGTCCGCCTTCGTGCGCGAGGGCAGGGGGCGCTATATCAAGCTCGGCGGCATGGAGCCGCCCGCGCTTGATGTGAATTTAAGCGAGGAGCAACGCGCCGCCGCGCTTACGATTCTCAATTCGCGCGACCGGGTGACGGCGCTCAAAGGCGGGGCCGGAACCGGCAAAACCCGCATGATGCAGGCCACCGTCGGCGCAATAGAGGCGACCGGCAAACAGGTCTTCACCTTCGCGCCCTCGGCGGAAGCCTCGCGCGGCGTGCTGCGCAGCGAGGGATTCGCCAATGCCGAGACGGTCGAGCGGTTGCTTATCGATCCCAAGATGCAGGCGACCGTTAAAAATCAGGTGCTCTGGGTGGATGAGGCCGGATTGCTGTCGGTCAAGGATATGAAACGGCTCTTCGATGTCGCCAAAGAGCAGAATGCCCGCATCGTCCTGAGTGGTGACGTGAATCAGCACAATGCCGTTATTCGCGGCGATGCGATGCGGATTTTGCAGCGGGACGCCGGAATTAAAACCGCCGAGCTGAAAGAAATCCGCCGCCAGACGAATGACGAATACCGCGCGGCGGTCAAAGCCATCAGCGAGGGCGATATGCCCGGCGCGGACGGAAAGACGCGCCTCGCCTCCGGCATTGAAATGCTCGATAAATCCGGCGCGATTATCGAAGCCTCGGGCGAGGACAGATACCGCCGGATCGCCGCCGACTATGCGGAGGTTACGGCTGCGAGGAAACACGGCGGGGGCGTGAAGACCGCGCTGGTGGTTTCGCCGACGCATAAGGAAGGTGAACGGGTGACGGATGCCATACGCGACGAGCTGAAGGCCGAAGGCAGGCTAGGCGGGGAGGAGCGTGCGTTTCTGTCGCTGCGCCCCCTCAATCTCACGGAAGCGGAGCGCTCCGACAAAGCCGAATATCGCCCCGGCTCCGTTGTGCAGTTCGTCCAGAACACCAAGGGGTTCAAGCGCGGCGAACGGGTCACGGTCGCAAGCGCGGACAAGACAGGCGTCCATGTCACGCGCGCCGATGGCGGCGCGGCGCTGCTGCCGCTCACAGAAGCGAAGAAATTCGCGCTCTTTACCCCGGAGCGGGTTGCGCTTGCCAAGGGTGACAAGCTCCGCATCACCATGAACGGATTTACTCAGGAAACACGGCGGGGGGCATTGGGGCGTAAGGCCAAAGACAGGCTCAATAACGGGGCGGTGTATGAGGTGGACGGATTCACCAAAGAGGGCGATATCCGGCTCGCCAATGGCTTCATAGTCCCTAAGAATTACGGCGGCATCACGCACGGCTATGTGGTCACGTCGCACGCCAGCCAGGGCAAGACGGTGGATGTGTCGCTGATCGCGCTCGGCCAGGAGTCCTTTGCTGCTGCCAATCGGGAACAGTTCTATGTCAGCGTGAGCCGGGGCCGGGAAGCGGTGCGGCTCTATACCGATGACAAGGCCGCGATGATGGACGCGGTGCAAAGCAGTAATGCGCGGTTGTCGGCTTCGGAGCTGGTGCAGCCGATCCAGCCGAAACGCAAGCCGTCCTTCACGCAACGGCTGATACGAACCGGCGTGATTCAGCGGGCCTATACGGCGCTGCGCGAGCGTATCGCGGCCTACGGGCATTCGATCAATCATCCGCAACGGGAGGGACTGAGCCTTGGATAGCACAGCAACGGTACGGCGCGCGCCGCATCTGGAGGAGATTCTGGCGAAGGCGAAGCCCCGCCATGAGCCGGAAGTGGAGGAAGCAACGCTCAAAGAGGCGCGGCTCGCCATTCCCACGCCCATGCTCGATCTCGTATTCAAGAACGGGCGCATACGGAGCTTCAGTTACGCATATCTCTCGGAAGTGGAGTTCGAGCCGGGGGACACGCTGACGCTCAAGTTCACGAACGGGGCGGAGGTCATCGTGGAGGGCAGGGTGCTCACCTATCACCGGCAACAGGTGCGGCTGCATCGCGCCGCCGAGATCCGCGAGTGCTCGGACAGTGAGCTGGCGCTGGAGCGGGAAGGGGTTTCGCAGGTGGAACGAATCACGATTACGGAAGGAGACAGGGGATGACCACGGCAATTACACAGGATGTGGTGCGCGAACTAAGCGATGGCCAGCTCGGGCAGGTCGGCGAGTGGATACGAATAGAGCAGAAGGCGCGGGCAGAAAGGCACAAGCAACAGACATTGGCGAAGATTCGGGAGCTGGCGAAGTCGATAGAGGTGGGAGTGAAGATTGAGGGAGCGAGGGGGAGGCCGAAAACATCGGCACGCGCTTAACACCCTGTCCGAGGGCAGCCTACCTTGACTAACCCTTAGATGACACTTGCCGGAGAACCCTTAAGGGCATTCGCCTTTACATATATGTAGTCTAGCGCCCAGCCACTTTCCAACAGTACAAGGTTAAATTGAAAATGCATTATCCCTCGTTCGAACACTACATCAGTTTGATATGAAGCAGTAACACCCATATTTGTCTTGCTAAATAGAGGCACAACGGCCTCTCCACTAGGAGGTCTGTATGACAGTGGCTTTCCGAATCGTGCAATCTGGGAAAGCAATCGTCCATATTTATCTCTGTCTCGCAGATTCGTCGTGGAATGCAGCACTAGATCATCGATATCTTCAGTTTTTAGGATATCGCTCAGTGCCCGTTCTACTAAACTCATGCTATCGTCGTCATAATGCCATGCGGCATAAGCAATCGACCCTACATGAGCTAATATTCCACACGAAATACTGAGTAGAGCAGCTATGGCTATGTGACCCTTACGACTCATGTAAATAACTATTAACTACATAATGCTAAATAACTTGCCGCAAGTGCTGAACATAAAACAACCGGTCTACTGCATACTCTATTAATCCACTCCAGCTTTCGATGTCATTCCAGTTCACAGTTGATATCGGTATGGTCACTTTGAGAAACCTAACGAGAATGGCTATAAGGAATATAACCATTCTCGCAGGTAAGAAATACTACACTCATCCTCTAATTGCTACCGTAAGCGTCCATCAAAAGCTGAATCAAAGTCAACGTTCCATCAATGGCACTATTGTATAAGTCTCTCCAGGTCCCTTTGGGACATATAATAGTATGTGTAGTTTGAAACCCGCCAGAAAGTCCAGGAGTGCCGGGACCAACTGTTATCCCAATCCCTATATGGTTTGGGGTATTAGGGTCCATAAAAGCACTTCCAGAGCCAGCTAGTCCATCCTGTCCTCCCCCGATACCGCCTTCCACGAAAGGACCTCCCATGTCGCCTATCCCGGTAGTATCATTTCCGAGTGAACCTAACACTTGAAAATTAATCCCAGTGATGCTTCCCCAACCGATATCAGCGCCTCCTGCACCAACTACAGAATAAGTGCCGATGTTTCCTGAATCATCAAAGACCCATCCTTGGCCACCACTTACCGAGATTCCATTCCCACCACTTGCACCACCGCCGATAGTGAATACAAGCAGCCCCTGACGATCGACATACTTCGCCGGATTCCCGTTGGCATAAGCGTAAGTATTCATCCCCCCATTCAGCCCAATCGGGTCGGTCTCCAGATACCTGCCGAGATTCGGCATGTAGTCCCGATTGACGTTCTGATAGAAGCCCGTCTCCACGTCGAAGCTCTGGCCGGGGAAACGCTTGTTCTGCGTCGTGAGGCTGCTGGTGATAAGCCCGGTGGTGCCGAAGGGTTGGTAGGTAGTCTTCCACACAACGTTCTGGTTGATGTCGGTCACGAATTGCGGCGTGCCCTGGCGGTCGGTATGCACAAAATACAGCGTGCCGCCGCTCGTGCCGGTCGGCACGAACAGGCCCACGGGCCTGCCGTTGCTGTAGATGTAATCCGTGACGTAGCTGCCGTTCTGCTCCTCGATGAGGTTGCCGAACGGGTCATAGATGTAGTTGATGGCGTTCGACCCGGAGGGCGTCTTGCTGTAGCGCCGGTTCCAGCCGTCATAGACAAAGTTCGCCGCCGTGGGCGAACCGGTCACTGAGGCCAGCCGATTGGCGCTGTTATAAGTGAAGGTCGCCGCCGAGCTGCTGTTCGCAGGCGGAATGCTCGTGATATTGCCGTTGGCGTTGGTGGTGACACTGGTCGAGCCGATGGCCGAAAGCCGGTTCGTGCCGCTCGTGTAGCTGTAATTCGTGGTCGTGGTGCCGTAGGTCTGGGTGAGGCGGTTGCCCACCTTGTCATACGTCCAGCTATAGCTGCCATAGCCGCCCGTTCCGCTTACGGCGCTAGTAAGGCGGTTGATGACATCGTAGCCCAGCGTCTGGTTGTTCGCCGCGCTAACCGTATCGCTGACGCCGGTGAGATTCGACGCATTGTCGTAGCTGTAGGTCTGGTTGGTGAGGTTGCCTGCCGTACCGCTCACCTGAAAACGAGAAACACGGTAATCGTAGTCCAGCAACAGGTCTTCGCCGATACTATTGCCGAAAGTCATGTACCCTACAGGCCCGGAGAATGCGCCGTATGCAGGCCATTCCACGGTTTGCGCTGGAGTGGATTGGTTATAGCCCGGAGGCAGGATGGAGACTTGGTTGATGTTGCCCGCTGCGTCGAAGTTATATCCCATGTACATGCCAGAGGGATATTGGTAGCCCTGTATCCTGCCGTAGCTATCAATAGAGTAATAGACGGCATTCAATTGTACGTTCGAGTAGTTATAACGAATGTTATAGTCATTTATACTCAATGGGTTGTAATGCAGATTGACATAGCCCGCAGAATCGGAGACCGTCGTGAGCTTGCCGATGCCCGCCCCGGAAACGCCGCCGCTCGCATCGTATGAATAGGTCACGTACGAATTCGTAGAGGGAATATAGCGCTGATAGTAGCGATCAAGCGCGTCATAGACATAGTTCGTGGTGACGCTGAGCGCATCCACGGTCTGGGTAAGGTTTGCGTCGCCGTCGTAATGGGCAACAAGCGTCCCGGAATCCGGGCTCGTTTGCTGGATCGCGTCACCAAAACCGTCATAGACATAGCTGGTTGCATGGCTGTTAGCGTCCGTGACCGTTAGCTGACGATCATGTGCATCATACGCAAAGGTCGTAACGCCGCTGTTCGCATCCGTGCTGGTATGCAGCCGGTTGAGCGCATCGAAGACGTTCGTTGTGGTGTGGCTGTTAGGGTCTTTGACCGTGAGCTGGTTGCCGTTCGGGTCATAGGTGAAATAGGTATTCTCGCCGCTGACGCCGCCGATGTCCTCCGTGATGCGGCCCAGCGCGTCGAATACCCCGGAGTGCTGCCGATTCAAAGCTCCTGAACTGCTATAGATGTTGTTCTGTGTGATATCGCCCAGCGCATCGAGTGTTAATGAGTCATATTCACCCAGTGCGTTAGTCAGCTTCGTGATGCGATGCGCCGTGTCATAGGTGTAGGAGATATACGCGTTATCCGGAGGAGTGAACTTGGTGATTTCGCCGGTCGGGTCCACGGTATAGGTGGTGGTGAGCGTGGTGGCTCCCGACGCCGACACCGCCTTGCTGGTGAGGCGCTGGCGGGCGTCGTATGCCAGTGTAGTCGTGATGCTGTTGGGATCGACGATGGTTTCCGGCAATCCGCCGCCCGTATGCGATGTGATCCTGGTCTCCTGGCTTAACGCATTGGTGACGGAAGTGAGCGCGCCGGTGCTGTCGTAGCCGAGTGTGGTCGTATTGCCGTTGGGCGTCTTTACCGATGCCAGCAGGTAATTCGACCATGTATTCGTCCAGGTCCGCGTCTGCCCATTAGTCGAGTAAGGCACGCTTGTGGTTGTGGTATCGGCGAGTTCACGGGTTAGCGTTTCGCCGCTGCCGTCGTAGGTAAAACTGATGGTCACCCCCGGCGTGGTAATCGTATCGGGCAGGTGAACCCACGTCGGGTCATAGGCAATCGTCGTGGTGCGTGCGACGGAGGAGCCCACAGCTTCGTTGATAGTGGTGGGCATTCCGTGGCTGTTGTTCGTGTAGGTGGTTTGGTTCCCGTTCCAGTCGGTGAGGCTTGCCAGATAGCCGTTGCTGTCATAGGTCATCGCCTCCGTCGCCGCCGCCGTCGTACTGGTGGCCGCCCGGCTGATGCCCGAGACCTTGGGAACGTTCTGAAGTACGGTAAAGCTATAGGTATCCACGACACCAAAGGCATTGGTGACGGTTCTGCCTCGGGTCGAATCGTTGTAGGCGACGGTGACTTTATCGGCGTTGAGGGATGAACCGCCTAAAGCATCCGTCAAGCCCCTGCCGTAGGCGTCATACGTCCAGGTGGCATAGGTATTGCCATCTTCATCGACAATGCTGGTAAGGGCGTTGAACGGCGCGGAGTTGGCGCCATAGGCATAAGTGACGGAGGTCGCCGGGGATGTCGGGAACGTCACCGAAGTAAGCAATGCGCCGACATTGGTGCCATTGAACGTGTAATCGATGGTCGTGCTGTCGGGCGTCGTGATCGAGGTCAGAAGCCCGTCGCTGTTGATGTTGATGGTGAGCGTGCGGTCATAGGAATCAGTGACGCTCGAAAGCACTCCGCTCGTGTAATTAAGTGTTTGCGTGTAACCGTTGCGGCTCTTGATGGAGGTCAATGTCGTATTGGTTGCGGCGGAATTAACCACGTACGTTTCCACCGTGTCGTCAGGACAGGTGAGGAGAAGCGTGGAGCTGCCTGTAAGGGTGTAATCGACATCTGAATCGGTAGTCCAGCCGCTGCCCGAATAGCTGAAATTGAAGCTCTGTCCATTAGGGCGCATCACGATGACGTTGGTGCTATCGACAACAAGAATCGCCGCGTCATAGGTGGATCGCCAGTTCATGCCAAGCTCTCCGGCGGAGAGAATACGGCTGTTGTAGTAGCGCGTGAATTTAAGAGGGTTTTGGCCCGCTGTCGTGTAGTCGGTCGTTTCGTAGCTGACGTTTCCGCTGCCGATATCGATGGGGTCGCCGGCAACGCGTTTACCGGGAGCTAAATGGGGATCAGGCGAACACGTCCCCGGGCAAGTGGGGTTCCCCGGCGATTTGGGAGACATGTTTCCGTTCACCGGGGAACACCCGCCCGCGGTGTAGAAATCAGCGCCCAGTCCGCCCGAACAGCTTGGATAGATCGATACGGGATAGGGCACTTTTCCGTAAGGGGCCGGTTCCGTGATTGTTCCCCAGCAGGCGGCGGTTATCGCACCCGCTGAATTCTTGAAGATGCCGGTACTTAACCATTGCGGCGAGAGCGATGGCGAGATGGTGGCAAAAGAGGCTTGGCAAAGAGCTGGGACAGTGCTTTCGGTTATGTCTCCATTCGTCCACTGCGCATGGGCCGGTACTGTGACGAGAAGAAAAAACAGGGCCGCGACCACTGCGAGAACAGCGTGTCTGTATCGTTTCATTGTCTTTGGGGAAACTGGCCACTTGGGATTTTGCGCGATAGGCACAAGGGTGGCCTCTGGCCGCGATGAAGAGCAATTCAGTTGCCACTAAATGCAACTTGCATAGAGGCGATTCACCGTGGCCGCAGACGCCTCAAAGGAAACCGGATAGCTCTGTCGGGATAACGCAAACCAACTCCCCGCCAAAAACCTAATTCTTCCAAATTCTGTAGAAACCCAACCATTGAGTTGCATTATTTGGTATCTCGTCAGGCTTTTGGGCAGCCTCATCGCCCCCGCCGTGTTTCATGGCGGTACTCTATGCTTCTGATAGGTGACTGGTCTATATGGCAGAGAAGACATCCAGGAAAAATTCGCTGACGTATGAGAGAATTCGCTCCAAAATGCACGAGACTCTCGCGCTTGATCTGGAGCTCGACGGCGTCGATTTACGCGTGTTTCTGTATCTGAGCTCCCAAGTCGGCTTCGACGAATTCGTGTATATCGCTCAGATAGAGCTCGCGACCGTGCTGGGACGTCGTAAGGAGCATATCTCCCGCTCCATAAAAAAACTTCTGGAACGCGGCTTTATCGAGCAAAGCGACGAGAAAGTCCGCTCATCCAAGTGGCGGCTCAACCCTGACTATGGCAAGTGAGTTCGCGCTCGCGCGCCTCTTCGCGTTCCTTCTGAATCTTGTGCGCCCAGAATCCTTGCGATATAAGCGCGGTGGCGACGGAGGCGATTCGGATGACGCGCCACTGCCGCGCCGGATCTTTGATGAGTTCGGGAATCACCAGCGGCGCAAGCAGTCCGGCGGTATTTATCCAGTGGCCGGTCGCTCCGAGAGAGGTGCGCGGATGGTGGTAGGGATGCCGCCCGGAGGCGGCCTCATGATGGGACTGCTGGTAGTGCGTCGTGGTTGCCATGCCGCCAAACTCTACCCATTGTGGTCAACACCGCCACTCTACCCATAGATGTAGAGATTTCAAGTGCGTTCTGAAGGTGACGCGAGACGCGCCCTGGCGATGGCATGGTACTTGGCATCCAGCTCGATGCCGATATAGGAACGGCCCAGCGTCTTCGCGGCCATGAGTGTGGAACCGCTTCCGGCGAAGGGATCAAGAACCATGTTTCCTGGCGCGGAGAACGCCTCTACCAGCGGCAGCAGCGCCGATAGCGGCTTCTGCGTCGGATGGAGTTTATTGCCGGTATAGTCCCAGGGGATGACGTCGCCCATAGGATTTTCGGGCTGGCGGGGATTGCCCTTCGCGAGCAGATGCGCGGATTCGTGCTGGCAACGCACAAAGCGTGTGCTCGATGCGTAGCGCTTCGGAAATATTAGATGTCCGACGACGCGGAAGCCCGCGGCGCGATAGGCCTGCATGAACTTGTCCACATGCGGCCAACCGTAGAAGCTGACGCAGAAACGGTCATCGGCCAGGACGCGGTACATCTCCGCGAAGGCGGGCATGAGCCAGGCGTCGTTATCGTCATTCGGCACTGTGCGGCCGTCACGCGACTTATAGCGCGTGATGTAGGGCGGGTCCGTGAGAATGAAATCGACGCTTCTGTCCTGCAGCATGGGCAGCGCCTTGAGGCAATCGGCATTGAGGATGGTGTTCGTGAGAATGGTCATGATGAAACTTTCTGAAAAGAGGATGAGGAAAGACGGGGCGGCCAAGGCCGCCCCGGTTGAAGGTCAGGAGCGCTTGCGGTCGCGCTCCCAGATGAGGCTGTAGCCGTGCTCCGCGCCGGTCTTCACCAGGCGGCAGTCAATCGGAGCGGCGAAGCTCGGATCATCCAGTCGGACCGACAGATAGGATTGCCCGTCGGCGGTGCGCGTCCAGGCCGCGCCGATGTCCGTCAGGACCGAAGTGATGCGGTAGTCGGGGGATTTGTCCTTGCGCTTCGCCTGCGGCTCGAAAGTGGCCCGCGCGTTTAACGTGAGTGTTTCGATAGTGCCGTGAAAGCTTCCGTCTTCCTGCCTGGTGAAAGTTCCGATGATAGCCATGATGTTCTCTCCTTTGAATGTGAAGACCGCCCCATGCGGTCTCGCTTACGGCGCGTTTAAGAGCGGGAGACATCAGCAAGCGGGTCATAGGATTTTGCCGCGCGAGGAATGCGCGTTTCTTCAGCGCAGGGGAAAATCCGTCATTGACGCGCGCAGCGGCTCACGCTTCAGTCGCCGGTATAAAGCGAGAGAGCAGGGGGTGTTTCAGGTCGGCGGAAGGAGAAGCACGGCGGGGGGCTCGGACCAGGACAAGCCGGGGCAGCGAGTGGGCGGTCGTTAAACGCTCACACTTCCGCAGGGTTCTGGGTCACATGAGCGCCAGGCGGAGCAATGGCGACGTCCTGCAGAAATCGCTTCAGGGCTGCGGCCTTCACACCCTCGATACGCCGCAAGAGGCTGTGAAGATGTCCGGCCGTATCACGGATGCAGAAGTCGGTTCGGTCGCCTTTGACCAGCACAAAGCCATGCTCAGCCAGGCGGGCGGCAAACTCCTGGCCATTCGAGCAGGCGCGGTAAATGCCGGTCACATTCTGCTTCATCGCAAACGGATCAATGCCGGTCGTCTGTCCTCTGAAGCTCTCCCAGGATTGGGGTCGCCGCGAAGGGCGCGGGCCGGAGGCCCGCGTCCGGCCGTGCACACTGTTCACGGATTCCAGGCTGAATTTCCGCTCCAGCTCGCGCGCGATCGCCTGATGCTTTTCATAGTCGTTCGCCATCACCACGGCGCGCATGGTCCTGACGTCAATGCGTGACCAGATGACATGCCGGTGGGTACGGCCTTGCTTCTGATGCTCGACGACAAAACGGGCGTGTCCGATAAGCCCGAGATTCCGCTCCAGCCTATCGACGGCGGTTTCCCATTGTTGTTCGTTCAGCTGCTCGTGCTCTTTGGGGTTGAGGTTCGCGTGGTAGAAGTAGTTTTTGCAGAACGTTCCCGATGCTACCGCCGCCATCTCCCGCAGAGCATCGGGAATCGTTTGGGCGGCGAGGTTGCGCATGTCGCAAACGGTGACGCGCTCATTGTGTTCCGCGTTGGTGAGGTGCTTCGCGAAGAAAGCGCCATTGCTGCGGGAACCGCCATTAATGATCATGCGGCCGTTTCCCCATCAGTAGCATGATGACCCCAGCGGCCTCGCGGAACTCCTGCAGCGCGGCGGCAATCACGGGTCCTGCAATAGTCTCTTTACCGCTGAGGCGTTGCGCGATCTGCTGCAGGCTGCCGCCCGCTGCGCCGACGAGCCCTAGCAGTTGCGCGAGCTGCGCCGTCTCCACTGGCGGGCGGCGCACCGCTCGCGTGGTGGGTTTCTTGAGCGCTTGCGCCCGGACATACGATCCGACCGTGAGACCGGCGCGGTCGGCGGCTGCGGCAATCTGGGCGCGTTCTTCCTCCGTGGCGCGAAAGCCGATGATCGGTCCCCGTTTCCTCTTCTCGCTTCCGCTGCTCTTACTGCCCTGCGCCACTTACTACCGGATGGATGGATCACGCTTACGGAAAGGATTGGACCGCCTGTCTCAGAATGGTGCGGTTAAACCCTGTATTGCTTGTCATTAACTAACTAATAACAGTTCTTAAAGAGTGGCAGGAAGATTGTCAACTCGGTTTCGGCGCCGACAGGAAGAATCAATAGCCGGGCAGGACTCACCCTCACTTGTACTCCGGGATATAAGCCTGTACAACCAGCCCTCAATCACCACAAACGCGCGGCTGTTATGAGTTTCATGAAATTCCTTAAGGAAAATACACCCTGGCCTATCCGGCAACTGTCTCGGCGCATCAGACGCATCCCTTCTCAAATAAGAGACAGGCGACGTAGCACCAGAGAGGTGTTCACCGAAATTTATGCCCAGAATCTTTGGGGCGAACGAAAACCACACGCGGATGCGGAATATCCCTTCTATTCGGGGCCAGGATCGGAAGAAGTGGCCGCACACCCGTACGCAGACTGTGTAAATAAGTTCATTGATTCCCATGGCGTTCGGGCAGTGGTAGACCTGGGATGCGGGGACTTTCGGGTCGGAAGCCGCATCGCGCGTCCGTCGCTAAGCTATATCGGAGTTGATATCGTTGAGCCGCTTATTCAGGCGAATCAGACCCGGTTTGCAAATGATCACATTCAGTTCCGCTGCCTGGATATCATTGCCGATCAGCTCCCGCAGGGAGATCTCTGCTTAGTGCGTGAGGTGTTGCAGCATCTTTCAAACGCGCAAATTGCGGCGATTGTGGCAAAGCTCAAGGCATTTAAATGGGTAATCGTCACGGAGTGCCAGCCTGGTCCACTAGGCTCCTTCAAACCCAATAGAGACAAGCCGCACGGCATCGAAAACCGTGCGCTTTGGAATTCTGGTGTCGTCCTGAGCGCTCCGCCCTTCAACCTTCCGGATGTCACGTTATTGCTGGACGTACCTGCCGTGCAGGCCGAGAAGCCCGATATTCACCGTATTTGTACCTTTCTAGTTCGCAACTTCTGATCCCGTACCCGAGGCGTGCTTTGATAGTCTGGGAGGGTAGGTAACAGGAGAGCAATGGAAACGAAGCAACTACTCGCGGCGATTGATGAAGAGATTTCACGCCTGACCCAGGCACGGAGCCTGCTGACAGCTCACGGCGGGGGTACGGGAACAAGAGGCGGGAAGTCAGCCTTCCCGAAGACCGGAACGGTCAAGAGGATCTTAAGCCCCGAAGCCCGCAAGCGCATCGCCGACGCTCAGCGCAAAAGATGGGCGGCGCAGAAGAAAGCCGTCAAGTAGCAAGGTGGGGCCGCTTACGCGACCCGCCCTGGCTCTTTTTCTTAAGGCTATGGAGATAATCAGCGGCCGTTTGCGCGAGCGCCGCAGCGCTGAAGATGGCGCTCGTCGTTCCTACATCAATAGACCGCTAGCCCATCATCGCCGTTTCGAATGTTTAGAACCTTTGGAAGCGAACGGAATCGTCACCCATGCCAGATAAGTCTGAGTGTTCTTCCATGAAACCAAAAGTCCGTCTGAGGTCGGAGATAGCGCAATGCCGCCCCCGGTTTCAGTATCCGAAAACCCTCCAGTCGGAGAAATAAAATAATGCAAGTCGGGTCTTGAATTTACCTGGCCGCTCCAGGAGTGAAGGTTAATATGGTTATCCGTTCCAATAAAGCCAACGACTAGATGCCCATTGATACCAGTGATGCTCAGGCTTAGTGCGCTTTGGGCGTCTTCGGTGATGACGTTGCTAAAATTCGAATAGTCGTCTGAATAGGCAATGTTGATTGGCCGGTTTCCACCCATACCGATCCAGGCGACATACAATCTGGTCCCGACAAAAGCGACTCTTACTAGTCCGTTCGTAGCCTTTCCACTTTCCCAGCGTGCAAAGCTTGTGGGATCGGCGAAGTTTCCGTTCTTAGTGGTTACGACATGAATATAACCGGTCTCGGGACAGAATGTGGCCCCGCAATCGCCCTGAGGGTGATTGGTATCATTCCACGCATATGCGCATACCGGCTGAGTTCCCTGAGCGCCCGGGGTTGTGCATGCGAGTGAAGAATTATTAAACCTTGAATCGTACGGCACTAGGTCGGAAAGCTCCACAACCGACTTCACATATTCCTGCCCAGGTGGCCCGCCTCCCACCCCGATGTGCGGCCCCCTGGCTACTAATGCAGCCCCATCAGATGCGGTAATCCCAGCGATCGGCAACGGCCCACTGAAGGCAGACCCAGTCTGTCCGGGAAAGTTTGGCTCTGTATTGGATCGGATGTGGCTCTCACCTTTGACGTAAGTTCCGAATCGATATTGGGAGTCGGATGTCAGATAGTACGGTACAAACATTTGTTGAGGTGCATACTCGTAGAAAAAGAGCCCGCTTATTGTCTGGTCTATGAGTTGTACTCTCATCGACTCTTTCAAGATTTGCGATTGACAGATACATGGGAGCGAGAGAAGCAGCCACCAGATCGCTTTGGTCAAGTTTCCTCCTGGGTTGGGGGCGGGAAAATAGTACCATACCTTTGCTTGGATCTATATTTGGCCTGTTGTACGCATTTTCGGCCATTGACTCCTAACTCGATAAAATACATTATCGCGTTAGGACTAAGTACATAGAGCAGGGCGGTGGTTAACGAGCTAGTTAGTATCCATAGCGAACAGACCCTCACGCCGGACCAGTACCGCGACCTTGCCGATATTCCGCCCGAGCTGGAATGGCTCGCCAATATCACCAATCCGAAAACCCGTCGCTTTTATAAAAGCGACGTTGCTGAATTCATCACCTATACAGGGCTCGTGAATCACACGGCGCTACGGTCAGTGGTTCGCGCTCACGTCATCGCCTGGCGCGATGACATGAAGGCACGTTCACTGGGGCCAGCCACCATACGGCGCAAGCTCTCGGCGCTTTCCTCGCTCTTTGACTATCTCTGCGAGCGCAATGCCGTCCTCGGCAATCCCGTGGACGGCGTGAAGCGTCCGGTGACCAATAACAATGAAGGCAGCACACCTGCCCTGGGTGATGCGCAAGCGCGGCGGCTGCTCGATGCGCCTCCGGCCGATACGCTCAAAGGCGTCCGCGACCGGGCGATTCTCGCCACCCTGCTCTATCACGGCATCCGCCGTGAAGAGCTGTGCCTTCTCCGGCTACGCGATGTGCAAAGCCGCCAGGGCGTGATGCATTTCCGCATCCAGGGTAAGCGTGGCAAGATCCGGTTTGTTCCTGTTCACCCGATGGCGCTGCGCCTCATCGGCGAATATCTGGAAATGGGGAAACACGGCGGGGGGCAGGAGCATAAAAGCGTGGACGAGGCGTTGTTTCGGCCGGTGGCGAACAATCGGACGGGCAAGCTCGATAAGCATCTCGATCCGGGATCGATATACCGGAATATCCTCCGCAAATATGGGCGCGAGACCGGCATCAACGCGGAAGTGAATGGGCTGTGCGTGCATTCGCTGCGGGCGACAGCGGCGACGAACGCGCTTTCCAATGAGGCGGACATCGCCAAGGTGCAGGAATGGCTCGGGCATGCTAACGTCTCCACTACCCGCCTCTACGACCGGCGCAAGATGCGGCCCGAGGACAGCCCAACGTTCCTTGTAAAGTACTAAACAACATTTTGTGCGCAGCTTTGTCAAGAAAGTTTAGGGCGTGTTAAGTAGATGTCTAGACGCTTGAATGCATCGACGCAAGCGCTATAACCGTACACTGAACTCTGAAACAGCCGGCGCAAGTTGTCGAGCACGCCAGGAAAGAATCACTATAGAAGAAAGATTTTCAAGGTTGGCTAAACGAGGAATGCGGCTCGATGTAACCTTCCCGTCCACTTTACGATATTCTTTGGAGACGACACCTGTTGGACAATGAAATGCTCACAAATGCGGGGAGAACAAATTCAAGTCTGTCGTTCGTAAGTCTATTTTCGGGCTGTGGTGGGCTCGACCTCGGATTTCAACAGGCTGGTTTCCGTTGCATAGGGGCCTATGATGCCGACCAAAACGCTTTGGAAACACACTCCAAAAACCTCGATTCCCCGATTTTTCTCTGTGATCTGACCCCCGCTCGATTACCGAACAAGCTGAAGACAAAACCGGTCGTCGTCGTAGCCGGATCTCCGTGTCAGGGCTTCTCGACCATCGGTAAGAGGGACATCGACGATAAGCGAAATGACCTTCTTTTGGCGTCCGGCAAAATCGCAGTTGCTTTGAAACCCACTTTTTTTATAGCCGAGAATGTTCCTGCGGTCGTCTACGGCTCGCACGCCAAATTTTGGGAGCAGTTGATTGAGTTGCTTTCGGAGGCTGGATATTACTGTTCGACTCTACTCCTTAAAGCCTCAGATTTCGGTGTAGCCCAAATGAGAAAACGATTGTTCCTTATTGCCTCTCGGAGAAGCGGAATCGGCACACCAGACATTCCCGGAACAGGCTTGCTGACTGTGGGGAAAGCATTAGATAACATGGATCCAAATATTCCTAATCACGAACTAATCCCTCTCGATTGCAAAAGCCCCGAATATCTTATCGCCAAGCGGATCAGAGCAGGACAGAAGCTTTGTAACGTACGAATTAGTGAGCGCTCTGTACACACATGGAATATTCCAGAGGTGTTTGGAGAAACTTCAAAGCTTGAACGGGCTATTCTCGTTCTTGTGACTCGATTACGCCGGAGAGAACGCGAGCGCACCTTTGGTGACGCTGATCCGGTCCGGCTTGACGTGCTAAAACGTGAATTAGGTTTCGACCCAACTCCACAGTTGGTCGCTTTGAAGGCGAAGGGCTATATTCGCAGTTTCGAGAGGGGCCGCTACGATCTGACTCACACATTTAACGGTAAGTTCCGCCGACTAGATGCCGAAGGAGTCTCTCCGACGGTCGACACTAGGTTTGGTGCCGCACGTAATTTTCTCCATCCATTTGAACATAGAGCATTAACAGTTCGCGAGGCCGCTAGGCTGCAGGGCTTTCCGGATAATTTTCGCTTTGAAGGTGGACGCGCGCAACAGTACAAGTGCGTCGGAAATGCCGTTCCGCCACCTATGGCAAGATCAATTGCAAACAAGCTACGGGCGTTGATTTCGGAGGGCGCATGACCCTCGTTGATACAGTGAATCGGTGGACACTCTCTTCAATAGACGGGGTGGTATTTCAAGAGACAAATGAGCGGCTCGAGAACCTCGCGACTGTGCTGTATAGCAACTATGAACCAATGACCGGGCCCTTTCCTGAATACTGGCAACGATTGGAGAGTTGGATTGGAAACGTGCCTTCTGAAGATGACCAGAAACTTCTCTTTCGCCTTGCCGCTCAACTCTTTTATGTTGGGACCAAAGAGCTCGACAACCTTTATCGGGTGGCTTTCAACGCAAACGTGACGCAATGGCTGATAACTGAACTTGGGTTATCGCTTGACGATCCTAACCTCTGTGCAGATCTTGAATATGCGCTGAGTCGGACTTGGTTTTGCCCCATCACCGACAGCATGCGAATAAACGCCTTCTATCACTTGAATCACATTTCGGGCCGAGATTTTCGTCCGGATTGGCGTTCTCTAGCCGCATTCGGAGATCCTGCCAAGCTTGAAAGGTTTCTCCGTGCCAATATTGACAGAATTGTGCTCTTGGAAGACTTCGTCGGCACCGGTTCCCAGATCGAACCGGCCTTGGCCTTCCTCAGCGCATTAGCTGGTCGCCCGCCAACCCTGCTCGTTCCGTTAATTATTTGTCCCTCCGGAATGATAAATGCGGAATCTTGGGTGCGTGCCAACACGAGTCTGACGGTCAGTCCAGTCGTTCGACTTCAACCCCGTGATTTTCTTGGGCCTATTCCAGTAACAAATGAGCCCGATGTCTTTGACACTCTACGGCCCCTGATCAATAGTACTTACTCACAGGTCCTCAATGGGGAAGATCCGATGGCGTCGAAAACCTACTCTGCTTTCGGCTATAGAGAGACGGGCTCTCTAGTGGTGTTGGCGACAAACTGTCCTGATAATACCCTTCCCCTTGTCCATTTCAAGTCTGATACTTGGAACCCCCTTTTTCCGCGTGCTTCGAGAATCTAATGGATCAACGTTCAAATCCGTTTAACGAGTTATACGTATCTGAGACAGTTGGGCCGGGTGCGTTCGTTCAGATTTTCAGCGCGAAATTGTTGCATAACGCATCCGCTCTTTACCTTCCTGGAAACGTTGTGCTAAAGGGAATGCAAGGCTCCGGCAAGAGCATGCTTTTAACGCTTCTCAAGCCAGAGGTACGAGTTGCCTACGCAGAGGCCGGCCAGAAGTTTCCTCTGACAGGGATGCAGTCGCAGTTCATAAGTGCCGGTATCAATCTTACGAGGAGCGGCGCGATCGACTTTGGGCATCGAACGCTCGAAGTTGGTGTAAACGAAAGTGAGACATTACCGATCTATTTTGGTGACTTCCTAAACTACTGGATTGTCTACGATCTGCTAAGTAGCATAGAACTGTATGTGTCCTCAGTTGAAGGTCACATTGCAAAAGACCTTGGGATTAGCGGAGGCGAGGCCACATTAGATTCGTTTGCGGCGGGTCTGAGTAGACTTCGCTGTTGGTTCGGATACCTTGACGGCGTCGAAAGCTACAAATCGTTAAAGGGATTGATTTCGGAGAGGATAAGCACCATTCTTTCGTTCCTCAATTTTAATACCGATACCTTACCAATCGAAATTGTTCGATCTAAGACAACAATAGGTGATCCGATCGCTCAAACTGCTCAAGCTCTTCATAGTTCGGGCGTGGTGCCCCCTAGTGTTCACCTGTTTGTAAGGATTGATCAATATGAGGAGCTCCTGCGTCTCGAGGGCAGGCGCAAAACGTTAGGGCCACTCTACCGAGAAATCGTAAACAAAGCGCTAAGCCTTCGTGATCCTAACGTTTCGTACAGAATAGGGACGCGCGGCTACGCGTGGGACGAACACCCGAGGGTTTATGGAACTACGGGTAACTTGGAAAGGGACCGCAACTTCAAGTTGGTGGACTTAGATGAGTTGCTCAGGCGACAGGAGAACAGGAAAACATGGATCTTCCCGGAGTTCGCAGAGGATGTATTTCGTAGAAGACTTAGCTATTCAGGTTTTGATATCCCTTCAGGCAAATCACCGCTGGAAACGGTCTTTGAGGATGGCGGGAAATCTGAGGAGAGGGCCAAGCAGTATTGCGGCAAATCTCCCGAGCGCGCGCTCCGGTTAGAACCAACCTGGCCCGAGCCTTGGAAGGCTTATCTAAGGAAATTGGCGGCAGCCAACCCGCTCTCGGCAAGGTTCGGCGAAGCTTGGGCCAGACAACGGGGGAAGGCTTCCGTTATGTCCGAGTTTCACAGCGATTCCCCGATCTGGGAGGCCGCAAAGAATAAATACTGGAGAAAGGAGCGGACAGAAGCGGCTTTAATGCAAATTGCAGGCCGTTGTGGGCAGCGAATGCTCTGGTATGGTGTTGATGATATCTTGGCGCTGAGCGGCGGTAACATACTTGTTTTCGTTAGTATTTGTCAGCATATATGGTCAGCATGGCTGCGGACGCAGAGGGGCCGCGAGCTTTCTATGGACACGAGGCCGCCGTCTTTCGAGCCAGTCATACAGACTGTAGGGATACAGGAGGCTAGTTCACACTGGTATAACAAACTCGCGGAGGAAACCGGAGGAAGTACAAGACAGCGCTTTGTGACACATGTGGCCAATGTTCTTGAGCGGCGGCTCTACAATGATGATTCTTTATCCTACCCGGGGGCAAATGGTTTCTCAATCGAAGTTCTTGAGCTTTCAAACGCTTCTGAGCTCAACGCTCTTTTGAAGGAATGTGTCGACTATGGAGCTCTTGTCGATGGCCCACACACAACAAAAGACTCTACTCGAAGGGCTCGACGTAAATGGTATCTTGCTGCCATTCTATCGCCGCATTTTAGACTTCCGCACGTACATACCAAGGAGCCAGCGTATGTGAGTGCAGAAGAAGTGTCTAAATGGCTTAAAGAATCCCGTGCGGTTCGGACAGAGTTACCCGATCAAACGAAAACTGTCAGGACACAGACTCAGGGCACCTTGTTTGGAGATGGTGAGCCGTGAAGCCTGGTACCGCCGCGACTCGGCCGTGGGGCCCAGCACCCTGGCTAATGAGACACCTCAAGCGAGATTGGTCTTTGTTGGGTTGTTTAGGACCCGAAGAAAGATCTCTCGGAATGCTGGAGTTTCTCCACGATCGTAAAGAGTTGCGCGACGCTCAGCTGTTGGAAGTACTTCCGGTTCAGACAAGCAGGTTTTATGCCTTGGCATCAGCTCGCCTAAATGAGAGGCGTGCACAGCTTGCGACAAGTGGTTTAAATGTACCAATCTCTCCCATGGCGCTATTTAGCTCTGATCAAGACATTGTGGAGGCCGCAGATAGTTTTATTGCTTCATCGTCAGCGCATGTGATTTTAGACATCTCGGCGTTGCCAAAACGCTTTTTCTTTCCACTTGTAAGGAGACTTCTTCGACCAAACCGGCTTGAGACAGTCGTAGTTACCTACTCCGTACCGGAGACATACGGCCGAGGGGACCTCGCCGAAGATCATCAACCTTTTACACATCTTCCGCTGTTTGGACCATCCTCATTTCCGCAGCGGCGTCCTGAAATCGTGATCGTCAGCGCCGGCTTTATGAAACTTGGATTAGGTGAGCTTCTCGAGCCCTATAAAACTGTGTCAATCAGAACGATAGTGCCGTTTCCTCCAGGGCCACCCTCATATTTTCGTAATTTGGATTTTGTCCGCGATATTGAAAAAGCGCTCCCACAAGGTATTCCTGATCCTATTAGGGTTGAAGCCTACGATTGCGTGGACGCGTTCGATCACATTGCTCAACTTTGTGACCAAGGAAGGCGACCGTGCATTCTTGCTCCATATGGGCCGAAACCAATCTCCTTAGCGATGGCATTGTATGCATCTCTAAGTCAAGATGTCGTCCTATATACCCAGCCAACAGCGTATGACCCCTTTTATTCAACAGGTATTAAGAAGCTAGATGGCCTTATCGAGGCTCATGCATACGTGCTGAGATCAAGAGGAACGAACCTCTATAAGCTGGGTACTTAGATATGGAGAGCAAACTACGCGCCACTCTCTCTCAAGGCCGTTTTGACACTTCGCCAGGACGCGGCGCCGTGATGGGCAGGATACGGTCGAAAGGAAATCGAACGACCGAATGGCGGCTACGCATGATCCTTGTGAGTGTAGGGCTTCGCGGATGGGTACTTCACCCCAGCGGTTTACAAGGTAGACCTGACTTCTTCTTCTTGGACGCGAAACTTGCAATATTTGTAGACGGGTGTTTCTGGCATGCTTGCCCCCTGTGTGGTCACTTGCCCAAAAGTAATTCGTCCTTTTGGAAGTTGAAGTTAGAGAGTAATCAAACCAGGGATGACAGGAATACCAACGCCTTAAAGATGGTTGGAATAGGTGTCTTGCGAATCTGGGAACATGAACTGAGCGACCGGAGAAAAGTGGCTGGTCGGATTAAAGCAGCTTTAGAAGTACAACTTGAGCGATAGGTTTCTCAATGACGAGCAAGAGAGCCACTCGCCATCCTCATGGCAATCCATACCAAGTGGATCGCCCGGCGCCGTGGCGTAGCAACAGGCCCTTTTCTACCAATGATGTGAAAGTCACTTTCAGTGTATTCGGGCTTGCCCCGTGCTCACGCACCATGTCGCGCGTCGTGACGCGGCCCTGATCACGCACATAATCGAGGATTTTGACGGCGAGCTCCGGTAAGGCAGCAAGCGCATTCTTTTCTCGTTCCACCTTCACGGCAAGTCGGCGCTTTTGCTGCTGCAAGGCCCGCATGAAAAACAGCAGCCAGGGCTGCCAATTCGGTGAGTCGGTCCGGATGGTGGTTTGCGTCTGGCGCAAGGCCAGGTAGTAGCCTTCCTTGCTGTTTTCGATGACGTTTTCAAGCGAAGAATACGGCACATAGGCATAGCCAGCCTGCAGCAAAAGCAGAGTGGTTAGAACGCGGCTCAGGCGTCCATTGCCGTCCTGGAAGGGATGAATCGCGAGGAAGACTACGATGAACACCGCGACGATGAGCAGAGGATGCAGACGGCGCAGTTCGCGCGCTTGATTCAGCCAAGCGACCAGCTCTGTCATTCGCTGAGGTGTATCGAATGGAGTAGCTGTCTCAAACACAATGCCGACCATTTTGCCTTCGGAGTCGAAGGCACCGACATCGTTGCGAAGGGTCTTGTAATCGCCGCGATGCCGTTCATCCTTGTCGCTGTATTGGAGCAAATCGCGGTGAAGCTGCTTAATGTGGTTTTCAGTGACCGGAATGTCCGACCAGCTCCGGAAAACTGTTTCCATGACATCGGCGTAACCGGCGACCTCCTGTTCGTCGCGGGTACTGAACCGCCTGATTTGCAGGTTGCCGAGCAGGCGTTCCACTTCCCGATCGGTCAGTTTGCTGCCCTCGATGCGGGTGGATGATCCGATACTCTCGATGGTCGCAACGCGACGAAGAGCGTTCAATCGCTCCGGCGCAATGGTACCGAGAGCGCGCCAGGCTCCCTTGAATTCGTCGAGCTCCGACAAGAGCGCCAACAATTCCTGCGTGACGTGGATGGTATTGGTGTTGAGCATACCCGCAAATATGCCGAATTATACCGGATTGTCTACCCGAAAATTGACCGGATTGCACCGGATTACGAGACTGTCTAACCATCCTGATTCAGCTCTTAACGGCGAAAAATAGGTATAAACGGGTGAAATTGGATATTGTTATCACCCTGCCCCGCTTCAGATCAGCCCCAACTTCACGAGGAAGTGGATACAGGGCCACCGAAATGTTAAGGCCTGGATTGAATTACGGAGAGAAACGGCGCTGCAGGAAGGCCGGAACATCGCGGGCTCCCTGAGTCACGGCGACGATCTGCACCACCCCGGGTGTCATGCGATAGATAATGACGTAAGCACCCACCGGCCAGAAGAGAACCGGATAAGCGGTCAGATCCTCGCGCTTATGGCCGATGCCGGGCGTAGCGCCAATGGCCTCGAACGCATCGAAGAGTTTGCCTATCCACCTGTCTGCGGCATCGATATTATCCTCGGCGATGTACTCCCAGATGCCATCCAGGTCCCGGTCGGCACCTTCGCTGAGAATATATCGCGTCACGCCCCGGCTTTCCGGCGCTGCTCGGATTTACGCTTGAGGCGGGCACGGGCATCTGCAGGGGAGACATGCTTGCCGCTGTCTAGGGACTCCAGGCGGCGACCGAGTTCCTGGTTAAATCCGGCGAGTTGGAGCGAGCGCGCATGGTCATGTTCTTCCAGCAATCGGAGGGCTTCCCTGACCACTTCGCTTGCGGAATTGTAGCGGCCGGATTCCACTTTGGCGCTGACGAATTTTTCAAGCTCCGTTGTAAGGGAAACGTTCATAACTGATGCTCCTAAGTACTCCATCCTAGACACGATAACAAACATTGTCAATCTTTGTTATCAGGCAAGCGGGTACAGCTCAGCGGATTACGGGGGAATGAAGCAGCCGGACCGCTGTCGGTAGCGCACCAACGAATATGGGAATCAGCACGTCGCCTCAGACACGGCAACGACTCCTGGCGCTTTACCCCCTGCCCCGCTTCCGATCATTTCTTTCGACGGCCGCGGCTGCGTTCTGGGCGGTGATGAGCGCATAACCCTCGTCCTTGAGCCTGATCCGCTCACGAGTTCTTTCGCTCACTTCCGGCAGTTTCGCGGCGGTGCCCTCGATACTCCATCCCCAGTCAATGGCGGTCATACACCAGGAGAAGTCAGCCATGCTGCGGTCCGGACCCGTCCCCTGAAGATTGGGCGGTGCGCCTGCCAGGGAGCGCGCATAATCCGGCCATACCTTATTGGCCTTGGTGCGGGGTGGAGAATTTCTGCCCTGTTGCGTCCTAGCGGTGAATGCAGACACGGCCGCGTCGGACTCGGGAGCCGCGAGCAGGCCCATGCCCTCCAGCTGCTCTTTCGAGACAACCAGGCCCGGATGGGATGCGTTGATACGCACCATTGGAAAATCCGTTTCGTATTTACGCTTGTAATTGGTCGTTCCGGCAACACGGGTAGCGCCGGAGGCGGAATGATCGGCCCCTGCCCCTTTTCGAAGCCTGCGTGAGAAGTCTTTCGCTTCCTCGGGGCTGTTCATTCCTGAAACGGCAACCCATGCCTGGTGATTGCCGGGCGAGGTCTCAAGGGTAAGAAAGGCAACCTCCCCTACCCTGCTCGATCCTTCAGTGCTGAGATCATCGAGCTGTACGAAATGCACCTTGTCGCTCAACGGCCGAATGATGATGTTGTTCTGGCGCTCTCTTGCACCAGGGAAAAGCTTGGGCAGCGAATTCTTGAGCTGGGTAAGCGACTGACTGGGTCTGAATCCTCGTTTTTCGCCATCGATATTGATATGGGTCAGATCGAAGTGCGTTGCGCCGACGCTTGCGAACGTGTCGAGCATTTTCAAAGCTTCGTCGAGCTGCTGCGCCATCAGTTTTCTGATCAAAATCGAATGGTGAATTCAGCAGACGATAGCTGCGCATTCTAAGACATGCAAGCAGCGCATACACCGAAACTACTAATAGACGTACTTCTAGCCCCCGCCGTGTTTCACAGGGTTAGTTAAGAAAGGGTTTCCCTTTCTTAGGAAGCGAAAGCCTTCGATAGGCTTGAGCTTCCAGACTGTGTCCTCGAATTTTACTGATTTTCTGTCCACCTCTTAAGAATTCAAATTCTTAATTCAGAATTCATGGTGAATAAAACGATAGAAATTCAGATGGTTCTGCGACTTAACGTAACTTTTCGGGGGAATTGCAACACCTTATGGGGGTGTAACGAAACGTGGCGGGGGGCTAGCGTAACTTGATGGGGGATCGTGTCCTGCATTTCTGCGGGTCGGGACGTATTGAAGCACAGTTTAGGGTGAGCGGCGCACCCCAAAAGACTTGGCTAGGCGCTCGCTTAGCGATTGGATCGTTATCGTAACTTTTTGGGGGCTGCACGAGCACATCGTAACTTTTCGGGGGAGTAGTAGCCAAGCTCTCTGCGGCATTTGCCCGCTTGCTGCTTTCAACATCTGCAGGGGCGCCGCAACGCGCGCTTTGCTGAACGCCCCTTTGCTCGCCGATCGCAGATCATAACTTTATGGGGGAGCTGCCCGCATCGTAACTTTTTGGGGGAGATATTCAGACAGTTGCGAAAACAGTCCATAGGCACTGGGCTATGAGTACGTCTCTCCTGCTATTGCATTAAGCGCAGAAACCTAACGTAACTTCTGGGGGGTCGCAGAATCATATCGTAACTTTCTGGGGGCACATATCGTAACGCGTTGGTTGACACAAGGTTACGATACCTCTATTCCATTTCCTCGTGAGATTCAGAACGATTGATCAAAAGCCGAATGGCGACGAATTCGCCAAAGCACGTGAGCTGATCGAGATTCGCGGCACGGGAAGCCTATCGCTACAAGATCGTCGTGTGATGAATGTTCTTTATGCTAATGCCGGATCGAGGCTATGCGACGAGACGACTCACGTCATAGGTATTTCAGATCTGCGTGGCGCACATAAGGGCGGCGAGAGGGTTAAGGATTCCATCCTGCGACTTATGAAGACGGTGGTTGAAGTGCCGACAAAGGATAGCAAAGGTGCTCCCGCCACTAAGCTTGTACAAATTCTTTCGGACACGACCGTCAGTGACGATGACAATAATCCGGCGGGCCAGGTGGTCTACAGCTTCTCCAGAGGCATGCGTGAAATCATCAAAGACTCGACTCTGTGGGGGCGCGTCCGCAGCGCGGTAGTATTTGCCTTCACGTCAAAGTACGCGCTGGCGCTCTACGAACTGATTACGGCGCGTATCAACCTTACTCATGTATGGCAGGAAGAGTTTACGGTTGAAGATTTCAGAGCGCTTCTCGGAGTCCCTAATGGCAAATTGGAGCGCATACCTAATCTGCTGCAAAGAGTAATTCAGCCTGCGGCGCTTGAGGTGAATGGCTTGGCTGATTTCGGTGTATCGATCGAGCCTATTCGCAAAGGCGGTCAGCTGCGCGGACTGGTGACCGGCTTCCGCGTAGCCTGGTGGCGGAAAGATACACCCGACCTGCAAGCCGCATACCAGGAATTGAAACGAGTCAAGACCGGCAGGCTTGCGCGGCTGAAGGGAAAGATGGAAACGGCCGTCGTTCCCCAGAGTGGCCTCCCCTCCCCTTCCATGAAGGCAAAAATTTCCGCCACAGTGGAAGCAATGCGTGCAGCCGGTGCCCCGGATTCAGATATCCAGGAATTCATGAACGCATCGCCCATTTAGCTCATTTGACTAGATATCGCGCTGCTAAGGGTTCTGTTTGCCCGTTATGGAACGGGAGCGTTTATCCCTTTCCAGCTCCTTCTGAAGTGCTTCGACCGCACGTTCAAGCGTTTCACCGAGAACCCAGCCGTTCGCGTCCGAGATGGCATAGAAGACATCGAGCGTTTCCCGCGATGCCTTCAGATTGAGCTGTATATTGCGGCCAGTACGATAACGTCTTGGCGCGCGCGGAGGTTCTTCTGCAGCCTTCGCTACCTTGGCTGGCTTGGCTTCGCGGCTGGGGAAATTTGCAGCTTCTGCGACCGCCCTCACCTCTTCCTTGGCGGGAGCAGATTTATCCGGAATACTTTTCGGCTCGAAGCCGCTTACATCGAGCTCAGCCACCTCGTCGAAGATGCTGGCGCGCTCCTTCACCATTACGCTACCTGCGAGGACGTTTTAGGCTTGCTGTGCATGAGCTTGGATAAAACCTCCGCTGCGAACAACCGCGCATTGGTGACCGCCGCCGGGACATTGGCGACCTGGGTGGAATCTAAATCGGTGAGTGCCCCTCCAAAGGCGAAGATCGAACGGTAGGCCTCCCGCTCGTGTATCTGCGTATCGAACATCGGTATTTTGTTGGCTCCGAATTCCGCCTCGATGCTTTGCAGCGTGCGCGGCCGGATCGCGGCGCTGGTTCTCGTGAAGAGAATCGAAAAGGGAATGGTTTTGCTGAAAGCTTTCTCTTGGGCGCGCACAAGCTTTACGGCTTTGACCGCCTCTGCGGCATCGAGGTGTGACCCTTGGGTCGGCACGATGACCAGATCCGCGCGGCTCATAGCGTACCCGACGATCATCGATGCTGTTCCCTCCAGGTCCACAATGACGAAAGTGCTCTTCGTCGAAGCGCCTTCTATCGCGTCAATGATGGAATCCTCGGTGACATCTGCAAGAACGGTGAGTTTTTCCGGCTTGCCCGGCCTTTTGGCCCACTGCGACAGCGGTTTATTGGGGTCCGCATCGATAACGGTCACGGACGCGCCGCGGCTTGCGAGTTCTGTCGCAAGCAACACGGCGGAAGTGGATTTACCAGCGCCCCCCTTGGGGCTCGCAAATACAACGGTGGGCATGGCTCGTGCAAATGGTGGGTTTGCGGGACAATATCCGAAAACTACCGGATACTCAAGAGGAATCGGAAAGCTACATGGTTGCTACTGGATAGCTTTCGGATATCCGTGCTGTTCTTGACAAAAGCGCTATCGGATTGCTCCCTAGTAGCTATCTGGTAGCTCTCGTATATCCCTGGCAGAGCTTCGCGTACTGGCGCGCCCGTGAATGAATAGAATATCGAACCGCGCTACGAGCTTTATCCTGAAATGGGATGACGCCGGGAAAACCGGAGCGGTGGATATTCGGGATCTCCGGCTGGCAACTCACGCGGACAGCTAATAGCAGTAGTTTGGTTTGCTGACCCGCACCCGAAAAATGTAGAGATCTGGCGTGGATTTCAACCCACAACCCAACCCACAAATCTTCCCGTCTTACCCGATTTCCGCGTAATTAGGCCGTCCTCGCGGTGTTGTAAGTCGTTGTAAAACCTAATATGGGCAGGTTGACACGGTAGAGGTCAGCGGTTCGAATCCGCTCGTGCCTACCATATCTTTCAACAACTTACAGCAAAATTCGGGAACAGATGTCGAGTGCGTGGGAACAGGATGGGAACATTTCCTGCCTC
>Ga0153933_1000147_pt1 | contig 36110 bp, 33 predicted proteins | sample TSNJ017MetaG_FD_102275 | JGI IMG/M metagenome (GOLD analysis project Ga0153933, IMG submission 102275) | Attine ant fungus gardens microbial communities from New Jersey, USA - TSNJ017 MetaG | ecosystem: Host-associated > Fungi > Mycelium > Unclassified | place: USA: New Jersey, Wharton State...
AAGCATCGGGCACGCCGTTTGCTCATTGGCCAGGAGATCGCACAGAGTAAATTTGTCAGCGGATCAGCTACGATAAGAGCAGGCCCGGATGGCGAAATCGGCAGACGCAGCGGACTTAAAATCCAAGTTATACATACATAAACCGCATAAAATCAGTTGTTTACTGCTTTACTTTTCATTTCACATCTGCTACACAATTACACATGTGCACGGCATTTTTGAGGCGCGAAGGAGCTACCAATGTCCGAAACCTTAGAAAGCCCAAAACCCAAAACAGAAACCCACAAAACCATGGGCGGCAAGGTCAACATCTATCGCCGCGAGAACAGCGACAACTGGCAGTGCTCAACCTTCCTGAATGGACGCAACTGGCGCGTGTCAACGCACGAAGACAGCCTCGGTCGCGCGAAGGACTTCGCGGAGGACTGGTATCTCGCCTTGCGCGGTAAGGCGCACGCCGGACTTCTTCAAAAAGAGACGCGACGGCAAGGCAAGAAATTCAAGGAGGCCGCCGCGAAATTTCTCGAAGAAGCTCCGATCCTCACTCAGGGCCAGCGCGGCCCGACCTGGCTAAATCAGTATGAGTTGAAACTGAACGGCGTCATCCTTCCGTTTCTCGGCGAGAAGTATCTTGGCGAAATTACGTCCGGCCTCATTCAGGATTATCGCGTGTGGCGTGCGCAGAACTGCAAGACGGGCGGCACTCCGGCACGCAGCACAGTACATAAGGAGATCGTCTGCATCCGTCAGGTACTCAAAACGGCCAGGCGACATGGCTGGATTGAGTACCTTCCCGACATGTCGGTTCCTTACAAAACCTCTGGCAAGATCGTGCACCGGGCGTGGTTCTCACCGGAGGAATACAAAAAGCTATACGAAGCAACGCGCAGGCGCGCGCACGAGCCCAAGCAGGAGCGCTTCAAATGGGAATGCGAACAACTCCACGACTATGTGTTGTTCGCCGTCAATACCGGACTGAGGCCCGATGAAGCGTGGGCGCTGCAATTCCGCGATGTGACGATCGTCCAGGACGAAGCCACCGCCGAGACAATTCTTGAAATTGAGGTAAGAGGCAAGCGCGGCGTGGGCTATTGCAAGAGCATGCCCGGCGCCGTCAGGCCATTTGAGCGTCTGAAGAGTCGCCCACGTCCTTTGCGGATCGACGAGCCGGGACGGGGAGGAACCAATGAAAAGACTCGTTTGCCTGAGCCCACCGACCTTCTCTTTCCCAAATGGCAACGCGAATTGTTCAAAACTATTCTCGACGAAGAGAAACTGAAAGAGGACCGCGACGGTCAGGCGCGCACCGCTTACAGCCTGCGCCATACCTACATCTGCCTGCGTCTGATGGAGGGAGCGGATATTTACCAGATCGCCAAGAATTGCAGGACGTCAGTCGAGATGATCGAGAAGTTCTATGCTTCGCACATCAAGACCCGCCTCGACGCGGCGGCAATCAACATTATGCGTAAAAAGAAGGTGGCCAAGGCGGTCGCCAAGGAACTTCGCACTGGAACCTAGCCTTATACTTAAGGTGGCCACGCGGGCGTGGCGGAATCGGCAGACGCATCGGACTTAAGCGCAACTTGAGTGCTCGCCGGGAAACCGGCGAAACAGAACTGCTCAAATTCGGGGAACCCTGTGAAATGGCGATCCCGAGCCAAGCCCCGACGGAGAACTCCGGAGGGGAAGGTGTAGAGACTAGACGGGCAGCACCTACCACCGAACGGCGAAAGACCGAACGGTCACGGTGAAGGTATAGTCCAGACCACAAACTCGCCGGGGCGTCCCTCGGACGCGTTTTCCGGTAGGGCGGCGAAAGCCGTAGAGGGTAAGAAAATCCGTTGGGGCGCAAGTCCCGTGAGGGTTCAAGTCCCTCCGCCCGCACCACGCTTTCACTCCGGCCAACTCGCGGTCCGCTTGCGCCTTCAGCCTTTCTGAATATGACGGAATTTGCCGTTCAGTCCTTTCACCTTAATGTCACCTTCGGGAGCGAGTTCCTTCGCCCGGCCGATTGCCTCTTCTTGTGTGCCCTCGATGGCGCTAGAACGTTCGGCGTGAGGTTTCCTAATGTCCCAGCGACCATCGTTGCGCTTTTGAATGATCAATTCGTCATGCTTTGCCATAGATTCGTAGTCCCCTTTCCTTGATGCTGTGACGCCGCGCTCTACTGCGTCGGCAAGCCAATCCATGCGCGCGATTGGGCCTCGGTAACAAATACCGCGTTGCTTTTTCCGGTGGCGTTCGCCGCCAACCGCGCGATGTCGCGAACCTGCACGCTGCTGAGATTGCCTGAACCGTTATATTCGGCCCACGGCATGTGATAGGTTTGCCCGCCGTCGGCTTTGATGAAGCGCGAGAACCCCTGCTTTTCCATAGCGGTGTGCAGATTCTCGTAATCGGTATACGTGGCTTGATGTAGCTCCACGCGAACGGTAAAGTCTGCCATGATCTTCTCCTTAGGTCAGATTTATGAAATGAGGAGCATCACGCCCCTGAGCGGGCCATGGTGCGCAGGAAAACCAGCTGTGTCCTAGCCCGGAAAACCTCTTGTCGCGCCCAGGAATTCGCCTGTTTGACAATATAGCTTACAAGCTATATTGTGTCTACATGGCTGCCAACGCTTTAACGCTATACTTCTGACGGCGCCAATAGACGGTGGCCTTTGCCTTCAAAGAGAGATCGACTTGACGAAATAGTCCGCAGGCTCTCACGCTTGTCGCCGCTAAAGGATGCGGCTAGCGCACGTGCGGCACTTGAGGAGATCATGCGAAACGTCGAGGACGAACTTAGCGGCATACCTGAAAACCCGGATGCGGCTACGTCTCCACCCGACGGCCGCATGTATCCTCCTCACGATCGGTATGAGAGGAATTCGGGTTCCTCCCGGGCAAGGCTGTTTAAACAAACCGGACACGAGACGTGGTTTGGAGAGAACGGTGCAATAAAAATTCGCCGGTCAGACGGCGTCGTCGAAATCGACAAGCCAGGCGCAAACAATCAAACCGTGACTGACCTTTTGTCGGAGAGTGAAAATGAACAACATTCAGGAATTGAGAGAGCAAATTCTTCGACGGCATCCTGACGCCGTCCTAAACATCGATGGCCCACTCCATGAAACGGGGGTTTGGTCACTCGACATTGATCTAGCAGATAAGCACCTGATCGTCGAATGGAGCCCCGCGACGGGATTCGGAATTTCAACCAAAAGCTTTGAGACGTTTGGTGAAACAGCTGATGAACACATCACGTCTTTCAGCGATGCCCAGAGACGAGTCGAAGAGCTGCTTACAACTGACACGCACACCGCTCCTCCTCTTCCCGTACTCCTATCCCGATTAAGAGAGCGATATGGAATTACACAGCGAGATCTTGCCGAGAAGCTAGGAATTCGTCAAGCTACGATTTCGGGAATTGAACACCGAGAAGATATTCAATTAAGTACGCTTCGGAGATTTGTGGAAGCTCTTGGGGGCAGTCTAGAGGTGTGCGGCTTATTTCCCGATGCCAAGTACTCTATCGTTCTGACAAGATCTGATGTGTTCGCCTATAAGGCGCCAGAGCCTCAGGATCCTTGTCGCGCCATTCGGAGGGTTGGTTTACGCGAAAATGCATTTGAAAGTCTTCGCCAAGCCGGAACTCTCCCACATGCCAATCAAATTGCCAAGACGATCAGCGCTAGACGCGCTGTCATTGAGATGCCCTAATGCGCACAATTACCTTTTACTCGTACAAAGGCGGTGTTGGCCGGTCTCTCCTAGTCGCCAACGCGACCAAATATCTGTCGATACTTGGTAAAAGTGTCGTCGCGTTAGATTTCGATCTTGAAGCTCCGGGTTTACATTACAAATTCGAACTCGGTTCCGAAAACGCTCGAACGAAACCCTTGCCTGGGATAGTTGACATCCTTGCCGAGTTCCTCGAAACAGGAACGCTGCCATCTTCTCTTCACGGCCATCTAACAGAGATACCTGTAGCCAAGGGTTCGGGACCGATTCGCGTTATGCGCGCTGGTCTCGCACCTCATGGGGAATACTGGCGCAAGCTATCTAAGATCAATTGGCACGATCTCTTTTACGGTCCAGAGCCTCTCGGAACCCAATTCTTCCTGGAACTGCAGGAGCGTATTCGTCGAGATTTTAGCCCAGATTTTTGTCTGATTGATGCGCGAACTGGAATTACGGATATGGGTGGTGTTGCGACAACGCTTCTGCCAGACACCGTGGTTTGCTTGGCACTCGACAGCACAGAACATTTGGAAGGTCTCCGAGCGATGATGCAAGGGGTAAAGCAGACTACCTCTCAACAAGGAACAGCAGTAAACCTCGTACCGGTGATTTCGCGGCTCATGGTCAGAAGGGAAAATGCGATCGAACATCAGCAACTCGATAAGATCCGGTCCTTCCTAAATGGCCCTATCAAACAGGATTCACCGAGCTTAGAAATCGCGGAAGTTATTACGCTGCATTCAGAGCCGTTGCTGGACTCTGAGGAGCAGCTTCTTGTTGGGGGTAAGAATAGCCCTCATGAATTGCCATTGCTGCGTGACTATCTGAGGCTTTTTTCAAAGATTATTCCTGCAGAGGAAATTCGACCCCATGTGGGTCAGTTAATCCAGAGCGCAATTAGTCGCCTATTAGATGATCCCGATGGCGCGCAGAGTGATTTGGAGGCTCTGACAACTTACTGTGCTGATGAGGAAGCCTATCGCGCGCTCCTGAAGCTGTATCAGGTTAGAAAGGCACCACTCGACAAGAGCATCGCCACCGCTGCAGTGATGTGGCAACTCCACGCGTCTAGAACTATGCCTGAACCTCTTCTAATCGACATCGTCAGGATGGCGTATTCCGAACCCCGTGCTACTGACATTCAAAAGAAATATGTCGACTTTGCTGAGGATATATGGCGTTCAAGCGGAATCGAAGATACCCGCATAGCGATCAACATCGCTAATGCGTATTTACCCGAACGGCGGGAACGTGCAGTGCGGCTACTTTCCGACTATACCGACAAAGCGGATGCGCCGAAATTCACTGCTGTCGTGCGTCTACTGGATCTCTTGAGGAGCGGACGGTCGTTTGTAGCAGCTACTTCAACTATCGACAGGTTTAAAACGACAGTAGATGCTCCAGAATTTCAGGCCGCCTGGGCCAGATTACTCGTTGATCAGAATGACGTGTTAAAGGCCCAAGAGGCTTTACAGGATACTTCGTTCCGATCTGACGCTGTGCGAAGCGAGGATCCTGCGACATTGTTCCGTTTGCTCAAGTTGGCGGGCTCAGATACTTCAACCGCACTTTTGAAGGAAGCATTGGAAGTCGCAATCACGAAACATGATTTTCCACAGCTTCAGGATCTAGCCGAAATCTTCCAAGAGGAAGGCCATTTTGATGAATTCGAGGCTCGCGCGCGAGGTCGCGTGCCGGATGGATTCATCGAAGAAGTTAGCCAAAGTTATCAACGGCGAAATCGTCGCTACCGCGTTTTCAAATAAGAACAAGAGGTTACCCCCCTGGCAAGAAGTCGCGTATTCAGAGGACGGTGGTCGTGTTGGCGGCGGGGCTCGCGTTCTCATAGATCATCGCGGAGTGGGAACATTGGCCGCAACAGACGGGAGCACATTCTCTGACAGTTAGCTGAACTGTTAGAAAATCCTAGCTGAAGGGGTTGAACCAGCACCGGAGACTTACGGTAATACCGCTGATTTGTTCCGTGCCTTTTCCTTTACAAAAATTGCAACCTGCCGGGTGCATGGACCACACTTCATTGTGTGTTGCATCACTGCATCCGAATCCGCATATTCGTTGATTTCCCCAAACACTACTCTGCGGAGTGCAGACTCATCTGGGCAGCCTGCCCCGTCCGGATTCGGATAAGCTCGTATGACCTCGTTGCGGAGCTCGTCCATGAACACATCTTCCTCCGTCTCAGTCGGCAGCCAAGAGTGGTCAATGGACATCGCAATTTCTTCCAGCGCATCGTCGCGGTTTCGAATTCGCTTACCCTCTGCTACCTCTGCCTGCGATAGACCACGTTCTAAGCGCAAAGCAGTCAGAGCCTCCCCTATAGCCTGGTTGAACTCCTCACGGCTCCTCATATTCCCTCGTTTCCAGTTCGGTGAACTGTCGTTCCGCACAAAATCTCAATCCTGCATAGAGGTTCTTCACCAGTTTGGCGTCATTCTTGAAAGGCACCGACTTGTCCCCAATCAGGTCAATACCTGCTTTCCTGGCCCATGTGTAGGCTGCTGACACCATCAACTGCCTCGCGCGCTCTCCACTGACGCCGTGCATGGCTCCGATGGTTTTTTGCGATTCGCCGTCACAAACGAACTGCACAAGCATTCTGTATGCCCGCGCGAATTGCTGCCTTCCTTTAGGCGTAGATTTCGGCGTGCCATGGGAACCGAAACTGAAGCGTGGTGCCTTGTGAGGAAGTATGTCTGCATATTTCTCACGGATGATGGTCATAGGAGAGGGGTCAGGCGGAACTCGATTGGCTGGCAGCCGCGCAATCCGAGAATATTGCTGCCAATGGCAGTAGGCTCGATGCCTGATCCACTCCACCGCATCTCTGTCAGACAGACGTGACGGCACTCGCAGTCCACACGCAACAGCCCATTGTTCTGCTAGAACACGCGGGCAAATGCTGAGGGCTTTGCCAAGCTGGTAGAAGTCACGTTCCAGCAAATGAACCTTACCAGCAACATATCTGGCGAGGTAGCGTTCCGTCACATCACCCAGTCTTTTGCTTAACTCTGCGTGGGAAATATCGCCACGCAACATTTCAATCTGCGTGAGCAGCTGAAGGCTGAAATCGCCTCGGATGGACGGAGGATATTGAGAGCCTCGCATGGCCAGAATAATCGCATAGTTGATTATTATAATCAACTATTTGTATATAGTATTCATATACTTGGGCTTATGCCGGCGCGCGTGTTAGCTTTCCCTTGTTTTGATTATCACGGGAAGACAATTACGAGCTGCACGCGCCCTGCTTGGCATGGAGCAGATTGAGCTGGCAAAGCGCTCGCGCGTGGCGGTAGGAACCATCAGAAGGATGGAGTCCTTCGACGAAGAAGTTGGTGCGCGCACGTCAACACTCTCTCAGGTGCAGAAAGCATTGGAAAAGGCTGGAGTCGAATTTCTGAACGACGGACAACCGGGCGTCCGGCTAAAACGTCAGACGCACTAAAGTCTGACTGATGTGCTGTACATTGCCCTATGCCTCCCAGTGGGGGAGCGCTGTCTTCTTCTCCATTATCCAACCGTCCTTTAGGGAAGCGCTGAGATCAAGTTTTTGAAACACCATGTTACATAATGTATATACACAATGTATAGCTACTTCATGGCGAATCCTCACAGTCTTCTTAATCAAACCGCCGTTGCGGACCCCGAGGAGATGACACTCTCCCGAAAATTCCTTGGTCTCACACAAGCGCAATTAGCCGCGAAACTCTACACAACAACCACATCCGTCAGCAGGTGGGAATCAGAGGCGACACCAATCTCGGCGATGACAATGGCTCATTTGCGACAGTTAATCACGCAGGAATTACAAGAAAGGATTTCCCGACTGTTCAGAGAACTTCGACCAAAACTCACGATCTCCCGCTATTCGGCTTTGGTTGGGCATCCTGACGCTCGGGTTACACGAGATCGCGACGGGAACAGGTACCTCGGATCAGTCTTCATCGATCCCGGATATCGCAAGCACGTTCTGTATTTTCGTTTGAATGACCAGGCATGGTACGGGTTAGACAAAAATGAGAAGGCCACTAAGGTAGATGATGCATTTCTCCGGGAACTCATCGACTCGTAACCTACCGACTTGTTGCGGAAGACTGGCCATCAATTTGAGGAGCCATCGATGACGAACAAAGCTGATGCAGTGAACGAAGCCGCCACCGAAGCGCTCGCCAATGCAATGTACCGCTACAGCTTTGGCATCATCGGCAGCGGGCGCGATGGTAGCGAAGGAGTGAGTCTCGGGACAGGCGTTGGGGTGCTCTGGAAGGGTACTTACTTGGTCGTGACGGCAGCGCACACGATGGAGATCACTCCGTGCGAAAAGCTGTATTTCCTTCTTCCGGGTGAAAGCCTCCAGTTTGAGCATTCGAGCATTCTTCCAAGGCCGTCGCAAGTTCAGATGCGGAAAAGGCTGGTGCTTGAGAACCCGCAATCACTGCTCGCGGAGAACGGAGAAGACCTCGCGGCATTCGTTCTGGAGGAACAAGAGCACGAGCTGGGGCAGCGGCATTTCTATCCGCTAAACGAGTCGAGCGTATCCGCGGAGCTGGAGCCTTCGCGCACGCAAGTAGGCGTTCTGGGATACCCAGGAGCCACCAGAGTCGCAATCGGTGACAACTTCATGGCGACACCATACCTCACCTTCGGGGAGGCGGCACCCTTCCCTCCTGGCTACAACGCGCAAAGTCACGTTTCGATACGGTACCCGGCGGCACATACCGTCTCACCACACGGCCTTAGCGGTGGCGACTTTTGAGCGGCGGACGCCGACGCGCACAATAAGCTGTGGATGCCCTCGGTCAGCTCCGCAATCCCCAACTCCCTCCCAGCAGCCGTAGAAACCTACCTGCTCCGGATGATGGCAGCGTAGCCCAGCCTGTCCGTGTGTCAAGGCCGCAGCCGCTCACGCGGTGCCTTCGGCAGCCTTGACACACAGCTATGCTGAGCCAAAATCTAGCTATTCCGGGGCAGGCGGAAAAGGGTCTAAGCGTCCGGTAGAGACCAGAAGTAAAAAAGCTGTCGTACAGACCGGGGCCTGCGCCCCGTTTCTCTGATCTTTGTTGCATTTTTTAAATAAAAATATGGCATAATTGGCCCGTCATCGACTAGAAGGCCTCACTTGTGAGCGGATGGCCCTCGCGGAGGGTGCATTTATGGCCTTGCGCCTCGTGAGATATGTGAGGTCAGCGGTCGCAGCGATTGTGCTGCCCGCTGTCGCTTCTGCCGTTTGCGGTGTGAGGGCTTTTGCAGCACTTCAGGATGTGTTAACTGCTCCTGGCCCCCGCATGAATATCTCAGCCGTTCAAGTCCGGAATCTGCCAGAAATTCAAGCAACTGAGGCATCAATGACACCTATAGAGTTGTCCATGCTCGATTCACTGGCAGCACGACGCAATGATCCTGACCGTCTGTCTGAATTAGTCGATGTTCTATTGAGGTATGTCGGTGCTGACGCGTGGGATGATTCCTTTCGTGCCCGAGTTTTCTCTGTGCTGATCACAAGTGAGCAAGATCCACAGGCATTCCTGGCTCCTCACGAGTTCCTAGCTTCCTTGAACGGTGTTCTGGATACGCTCCACATACGACCTGTTTTCGATTTGTCGGATTCCGGCCTGTTCCAGACACGTACCGCTCTCACACGTACGATGCCACACTTTTTTAGTAATCCATCCACTACCGTAGGCCTCCGACCAATCGAGCGATTGTATTTACTCCATCTGATATGGGAAAACGGAACGCTGACCAAAGAAGAGAAATATCCACCAGTTAAAGGAACAATTACCACAGTGATTTTTGCCAACGGCAGGCGATCTCAGTACATAGGACTGAGAGATAAGCATCTCCGTCAGACGCCAGAAGCCGATCTGCGAAAGGCCTTCAATCAACTTTGCCTCCTCTTAGCATCACCGGCGGAGGTGCAATAGAACTCCTGTAGACAAAAGCTCGGAGGATGATTATGACGTATCCCAGACGACTCATTGGAGCATTTGCGTTTGTCGGAATGAGCTACCTGCTTTGCGGCTTTAGCGGGGGCTTTCTCGGCTGCTTTGGATCATCAACGCTTATGTCGGTGCACGTTCAAGACACACAGTATCGGGATGGAGTGCTGGTTAAGGCACAGCCCCGTCCAGCCCAACAGGTATGGGGTTTGTGGAACTACGACCTCACGAATCCTCAGGGGACTGTAACGGGCTTCGGATGGGATCCATATGCTTATACGGGCACAAATGGACGCTACGATGTGACCAATGCACGCATCAATGCAAATTGGGGCCTACAGACACAATTTAACCCAACGTGTAATCAAACATATCCGACGCCAGCTGCGGTTGGCCTCATCCAGGTTCAAGGCGATATCACTACCAGCGCCCACGATCCAACATTTGAATGTGCGACCGAGATTTATGATACGGCTGACGTGTCACCAGGATTTCTTCTTTCGAGCGCGTTTCCTTCCTCCATTACCGTTCAAGCCAGTGCACAACCAACGACCATCGGATCTGGTTCACCCACTCTGTATGTCTATGATCGCAACGGCAACACCGATGCAACCGTGACTGCTGCCTCTTTTACTTCTGAGAATGCGACCTTTCCCGCCTCATCGCTCTCGTCCTTGGCGCCTGACATGTATGCCGTCGCTATGGTTAATAACGGTTCAGCAGCCGGACTTAATTTCCTAGGCGACGGCTGGTTTGCTATCGGCCAAGACAGCCAGACCTATCCCGCAGCTTTCGGCGTGGACGCGATTCATTACAAGGCTTTTGGCAACATATGTTATTCCGACAGTGGACCCAGGAGCGGTCGGTGCGTCACAGTAGACACTGTGCTCAATTATCCGATCGTCACGCTTCTTAAAGAAGGGAAGATCACATATAATGGAACCGGCGTCGTTGTCGGCACGGCTCCGACTGTGGTCCATGCTTACGACGTAGCATCTACATCGCGAACCGATCCATATGGCGGACGGGTGACCTATACGCAGCCACAGTACGCTCTCGTGGTTAATACCGGCAGCAATTCTGTCAGCATTGTAAATCTCCCGAGCGCCACCGTTGCGGCTACGATACCCGTAGGTAGCCAACCTGTCGACGCCAAGATTACGTCGGACAACTCGTCGGCATATGTCGTCAATTACGGAAGTGGAACGGTCTCGAAGATAAGTCTGACGTCCTACTCCGTTGTTGCTACGGGCACTGTCGGTACACAACCCACATCGATTGATCTCAATGCGAGCGGCGATCCAGTGGTCGGGGGAGCGAGCTACATTGCGACGCTTGACCCGAATTCATTGTCGGTTACTGCGACCCAGCAAGTGGCATCTCCTATTATCGCCATTGGCGTCAGCCAGGCTAAGAATCAAGTGGTCACTGCCGCCACGAACGGTTCTGGATCGGGGCAAACGACCAATGTTAGGTCTCAGTCGTTGCCGAACTATACACAAACATTCACCTCGCCGGCGGTTAGTAGCGCCCCCTTTACCGAGTCGTCAATTAGTTCAGCGTTGGCATTTCCTAGCCAAACAGCGACCGGAATCCTAGTAAGCCCTATCCTCAACAATTCATTTGCTGCCGAAGCCACCCCGACGGGATTTCTGATAACCGATATCGAGACTAATCAGGTTCTGTTATCGGGAACTACGCCGCACCCAGTGCGCGGTCTAGCTGTAGACGCGACGAACGGATACTTCTATTTCACGATGCCAGATTCGAATTCGGTTGTCACGGTTGCCCTTCCCACGACGCCGCTCGATTCCAATGTCGTTTATCTCAACTAGCCGCTGGACTCTAAGAAGCCCGCGGCCTTTCTTTATACACGATGATCGCACGGTGTTGATCGTGACCGTGTGACCTGAATCACCGCTAGAATTACAACGTTCGCAGGGGGATCTGTGTGTGGCTCCGCGCCCGCTTTGGAAGCACTTAGAAGACTTTCGGGAAGGGCGTTTCCTGATGTTCAGCCGATTTACTCCGTTCTGAATCCACTCATCGAAAGAGAGTGGGTAAGGCGCGACCGAGGGTTTGGTTGCAGTCTGCGTCCTCGAGGCCGTGACGGACGCGGCGTTAGTCGATGGCATTTCTAAGGCGTTCGTGGATGGAGTAATGACTTTACGTTGTGCGATGCGATTCATGCCACAACTTCTAAACCTTTTTTGTCTACAAGAGAGAGCAACTTCAGCGAGGCCCCCTGGGGATGCTTTTCCCCGCGCTCCCACTTGCTGACCAAGCTTGGCGTCACATTCAGATAGGCCGCGAAAACCGTCTGACTCGCTTTTTCACGAGCACGCAGGGCACGGATTTTCTTCGGTATCATCTCCTGAACAGGTGTCAGGCAAAGCGCATCGAACTTGCGCATGGTCTTCTTATCCATCTCGCCGACGCGATGGAGATCGGCCGCTGTCTCGTGAATGGCGGCCATGACGTTGCTGCGATATTTCTTAGGCATTATTGTCCTTCCGGTTCTTCCACCCTGAAGAGCGCTCCATCTTCGACGCGCTTTGCGATTTCGGCATTTGTGTATCCGAGAATCACCTGTGCCAATTCTCGGAAGGCTTCCAGCTCATCCGCTTTGATATTGGCGAGGTCCTTTTTCTCAAAGCCGTACACATAGACCGCGCGTTCATTTTTTCTGAAAAGGATGATCGATCGTGACCCGCCCGACTTCCCTTCCCCGACACGGGCGATGCGCTGCTTGATCACGCCTCCACCGAGGTTCGCATCGATCAACCCCTCATTCGCCCACCTTGTTCTCCCATTTCTGTCAAGGAGGTCGCAAACGGCTACTGCTTGAGAGAGGATTATTTCGTTGTCCCCCAGTAGCGCAGAACGCCCAAGGCGCGACCTTGGCTTCGAGAATTGAGCGGTGGCAGCAGTCCCTTGGCCCGCCAGTCTCTCAACTGCCGCTCGGTTACGCGGTAGCCACGGTCTTGGAGTTCAGCAACCAACTGTGTCTGCGATACCATTCGTCCCGATTTTACAAGTGACATTCTTATGCGATTGCCCCATTTTGCGCCCTTGCTAAATTGAGGCCTAGACCACCCTGGTCTTCTGAAGGCGTATTACATGGAGCGTCGAAAAGCGGCACTGCTCATGCCCGAATTGGTACCCGGGCCGCTATGGGGACGGAGCGCACACAAAATGCTGGGAAGTAAGGCAATTTGGAAAAAGCAGATTCGCGGAGATACGCTTGCGGAAGCGGGCAATCGCTGTTCAGTATGCAAATCGAGTGAGGGGCGCATGACCTGCCACGAAAAGTGGAGATACGACGATAAGGAGCTTATCGCAACCCTTCTGGGGTTTGAGATTCATTGCTCGAATTGCGATCTCGTTGCGCACGCCGGTCGCGCCTTCAAACTCGGCTATGGCGAAGTCGTTGTTTCGCATCTCTGCGCGATGAATCATTGGGGCATTAAACATGCTGTGAGCGTTCTCGAACACGCGACGGATGTTTGGATGAAGCGATGCGAGGAAGAGTGGAGGATAAAGGTGGCACCTTATTTGGTGGAACGGTACCCGGAGGTTACAGGGCTGCCAAGATTTGTTCCGCCGCCAACCGCATATTGATCGCCGACACCGAGATTCAGAGCGGCGCTGCTAAAGCAGCGGCTGGGAGGGTGACACGTCACCCCCAAAATGGGACGCTGCCGGTAAACCGGCGCGAAATCTTAGGCGGGCGACGTGAACGCGCTTTGAATCAGCAGTTTGGTAATGTGTGTATCTGGCGCGGCGATATTGCGTTTACGCGCGTAAACGCGCAGAGCGCCTTACAGCGCCCAATGTGTAAACGCACTGATAGGCAAGGGCTTCCAGCATCCTGGCGCTTGACGGCTAATCTGCATGGGTGCAAGCTGTTTTCGAGGCGGGTTTCCCCATGAGCACTCCCCGCATTCCGGCTCCGTTGCAGTCTCCGGCCTCACCAAACAGTGAAGCGCGTTCGGTTTTGCGCGCCAAAACCATTGCAACTAGAGTAACGCCGGAAGAGCTGGCCGAGGTAGAAACTGCCGCCGAAAGCGCAGGAAAAACCGTAGCTGAATGGCTGCGCGAACTGGCCCTGAAAGCCGCGCGGCAACGTCCGGCAGACCCTACCGAATTGGTACTGGCCGAGGTTTCGGCGCTGCGCTACATGCTCCTGAATCTCTTCCATGCAACCGCCCAGGCGAACGCGGAGGGTAAGCATCTGTTACCCGATTCCGTGGTCAAAATCCGTGACCAGGCTAACCTGCGGAAACTGACTGACGCTCGCAAACTGCTCGCAGATTTTCTGTCCCAGGAGGGACCGGACGGGGGCAAGCAGTGAGCCGCCCCATGCGTTTTCCGAGCCGGACGGGACGGTTGTTCTGGCTTCTTTTCTGGCTTGCAGTTGGCCCGCTTGTCCTTATCTTCCCGGCTTCCGCATGGCTCTACTGGACACTCACGCCGTTGCAAAAGGTCTACCTCACGACCTATGCCGCCAGTTCCGTAGGGGCCGGGATGCCGCACAGCGAAATGACGATCCGGTGGGTGATGAAGACCGCGCCCCGGCGGAAGGCGATACCGGCCTCAGCCGGGGACGTAGTGAAAGGCCCGGACGCGAAACTGCCGGTCGCCCTCTCGCCCAAGGCCATCGCGGAGGGCTGGTACGGAGTAGCTTACAGCGCCCCGGAGAAAGTTCCCGCAGATGCACTTGCCAAGGGGTTGCAGGGGTATGTCTACGATGGTGTGAGCGTGTGGTGGTTGTTCGGCAGACCGATGCTCAACAGCCTTGCCGTGCTGATGCTGCTCTATGTGCTTCGGGTTTGGATGAAGCAGCAAAACGGGCGACAGCGAGAGCAGGAGGAACGCCACGGACGTAGAACCAAAGGCCCGGAACTGGCATCGGCTTTGCGGTGGCGCGGAGCTAAAACAGATGGCATCCGTTTCCGTTTGCACTTCGAGAATCGCCTTTTGCGGTGGTTGCCTTTTGGCCCAAGCTATTGCATCCCCCAGCGCCTTGAAGCCAGTCACATTTTGATGATGGGCGACACCGGCAGCGGGAAGTCGAACGCCATCCGGGAGCTTCTTCGCCAAGTGCGGGAGCGGGGAGAGAGCGCCATCATCTATGACCCGGCGATGGACTTTGTGAGCGAGTTTTACTCGCCCGCGCGTGGCGATTTGATTCTCAATCCGCTGGACCAGCGATGCCCATATTGGAGTCTTGGTAGCGAGATCAACCGCGACGAAACAGCGGCGACCATTGCCGCCGCGTTCCTGCCGGAAAAAGAGTACGAGAAGGAGTTTTTCACCGAAGGGCCGCGCCGGATACTGGCCCACTTGCTCAAGCGGCAGCCGCAGCCGAGGGACATTTTGAGCATGATGGCCGACCCGTCGCGGATCGAGTCTGTGGTGAAAGGAACGCCGCTGGCCGCTCTGCTCGATTCGGGAGCACCGGCACAGAGGGCAGGTGTGTTGGCGAGCTTAAACATGGTGGCCGACAGTATGGAATTGTTGCCGGAGTGGGAGCATACGCGACCGACCTTTGCGACGGCGGAGTGGTACACGGCGCGTAAACGATGGGTGTTTCTGACTTCCACTCCTGCCTATCGCGCAAAGATTTTGCCGCTCCATTCGGTGTGGCTTGATTTGTTCATCCTCCGCATGATGGGGTATTGCGAAGACCACACCGCAAAGCCGGTATGGTTCGTACTGGACGAGTTGGCAAGCCTTAACAAACTTCCGCAACTCCATACCGCAGTGACGGAAAATCGCAAATATGGGAACCCGGTTGTCGTGGGTTTTCAGGGCCGCAGCCAACTTGAAAAACGCTACGGCCAGGACGCCGAGGCCATGCTTTCGCAGCCCGCAACCAAGCTGTTTTTTAAGACCACCGAGCCACGCGCGGCCAAGTGGATTTCCGATGCTATCGGGGAAATCGAGGTCGAACGGTTGAAGGAATCGCGCAGCATGAGGCTGTTCGGCAGCAGGAAATCGTATGCAATGGAGATTGCGACCAAGCCGTTAGTTATGGCTTCGGAAATCTCCGGTCTCGAACCGTTGCATGGCTTCATCAAGCAGGAGAACCGCGTTGTGCCGGTTTACTTCCAGTTCGCAAAGAAGCACGGTAGACAACCGGAGTTCATCGAGCGCAGGTTGCCGGAGATTGCACCCAGGCCGTCGCCGCCGCCGCCCGTAGCTCATGCAGAGCAATCCAAATCATCGGCAGCGGTCCAAACCACGCTTCCACTTTTTGATGCCACCGCCGACCAGCCCACCGACAAACCCAAAGAGGCGTTCGTGTGGGACGAGTCCAAAGGGATTGAGTAAAAGCAGCCGCGCTTTTGCTGATCTAATTTATCAGCATGTATCTAGTCGCCGTCGGTCAGTGCATTGGCCTAAAGGCAACGGTTGCGCCAAGAGCATTTTTCCGGAAACTCGACTATGCGGCCCGATGGTCGGCTTTTTTGTGGTCGGTGACTTGACGATTTAATGCAATCCCGGATAGTGGTGAAAGAAAATCAGTAAGAAGTCCACCGTATCCGTAACGCCATGGGCGATGATCGGCACGGCCAATTTTCGTCCACACTTCAGGTAGAGTGCTCCAAGGAGAATTCCGTCGATAGAATTCTCAATCACTCCCGTAGTTCCCTGGATAAAGTGCGAAAGGCCGAAGATAACGCTCGCTAGCGCAAGAGCGACGACCCAACCATTGCGCGTGCGACCGACGAGGTCAGCGATTCGATTCATCAGATAGCCGCGAAAAATGAACTCTTCCCCGAACGCGAAAAGCGTCCAGGTGAACGCAAGCGACACCATTAGCCATTTCACGTTTCCGGCTACTCGGTCGAATGCAGATAGATCGGGCATTTGGCCTGTGAGATGAGCAAGCATGGGTTGCGTACAGAATAGCTCCATCATTTCGATACCGACACCTGCCAGTATTCCGATCAAGAGCGTTCTACCCCAGCCTTCGTAAAGGCCGAGACCAACATCGCGCCAGCGCATTCCCCGTAGGCGCAGCGATAACCATCCCAGTGAAAAAAGGTATGGGACTTTGCTGAGCACGATATGGTGCTTCCAATCGGCAACATAGACCGCTGCGAACAATGCAAACTCAAGCCACACAATGTGTCTGCTTTGCCGCCATGACGCTGGTTTTTCGTTCGCTTTCACTGAACTCTCCATATGTTCCGCTCGTTGGTCGGTTCTTGATAGGTCCTAAGGCAATACACGCGATCGGCGGTACTGCCTCGCACACCACAGCGCACATCGCGTGGTCAGTGCAACAAAACCGCAGCCCGTCAACAGTCCGACGGGGAGAATCCACCAACCAAGAACATCTCTGCCACCAATGGGCGGACTGCCAAATCCCATTCGGAGCGAAAGCTCGAGGTCGCCCGTGCTGGTTGGATAGGCCCACAAACCTGCGGCATGCGGATGGATCAGCTTCAGCAGTGCGCTTAACATGAGAGCGCCCCCGAGAACATACCCGACGACTGAGGCGGCCATCACAAGAAAGCCTGCGATACTCAAGCTGGCCCAACGGAACAATCCCTGTAGGATGCGAACCGGTGAGCGGTTGATCTCCGCTCGCGAGAGGAGCGCGACAGCTAGATACTGGTTGGCAAGGGCTTCCGGGCTCCCCAGTGCATCAAGGGTGCTGTCCACCGTGGACGCCATGGTTCCGCCCCGAACGGCCGTCTTGTCTTCAATGTGAGCGCGCAGTTCCCGTATGATCTCGCCGATCTCATGCTCATTCATGCCGCGCAACCGGCCGCCCAGCTTCGCCAAATAGGCTTCTATCTTTTGCTGTTGCTCATCGGTTGAACTAGTCATTCACTTTCCTTTCCCGACGGGAGCAAGTAATTTGCTCATCCTCGATGAAAACCGCATCCAGGTCGCCGTCATCTCGATTGCTCGCTGCTTTCCTGCGCGGGTAAGTGCGTAGTATTTCCGCGGGTGTCCGGCTTCCGATTCCACCCATTCACTTCCCACTAGTCCTAGCGTCTTGAGTCGGCTAAGCAACGGATAGATTGTGCCCTCCGACACGATCAGATCGGAATCACTCTCTAGTCGCCGAAGAATCTCAAGACCATACAGCTTTGCATCCCACAATGCGGCCAGAATTGCCAGTTCCAGACAGCCCTTGCGGAGCTGTACTTCCCACTTATCCCCGGTTTCTGAGCTGTGCGTCTCCGTCGTTTTCATACTCATAGTATCTTGCAGTGCAAGGTATCTTGCAGTCAATGAGTAAATGACGATTTGACTCCTCTGCTCGGTTGAATTTTCTGTTTGCGACAACACAGCAATTTGCTTATTGAGCGGCTCAGAGCGAGCCGCGTTTGGCACTTGGGTGGAAATCAGCTTGATCGACAAGTGAGCCACGCCAACCGCCTCGCCACGGCTTCTCGACGGGTGGCAAATCGCCGAGTTACTCATCGAACTCAGATTCAATAACCGCAAACATATCGTCAGAGAGACTAAAATCTCTCCATGCTGACGATCTCCAAACCGCTGTCAGCTTCGCAGGTACGGACGTACCATGAGCGGGAGTTTGCGTCGGAGCGGCAGAACTATTGGAGCCGTGACCAGCAGGGGCATAGTGAGTGGCAAGGGAAATTGGCCGAGCAGTGGGGCTTGGAAGGTGCAGTTGGCAATGAGCACTTTGCGCGTCTGACCGAAGGCCAGCATCCGCACACGGAAGCGCAGCTTGTTCGTCATCAAGCCTCAAAGACCTATGAAGGCAAGTTCGGTAAGGAAGTAACGAGTGTTGAGCATCGCGCCGGTTGGGATGCTACGTTCTCCGCGCCGAAGTCTGTTTCTCTCACTGCCCTTGTGGGCGGCGATGAGCGCGTGCGAAAAGCGCATCGGGAGAGTGTGCGGGTCGCTTTGGCCGAACTGGAGAAGTACACGCAGGCCCGCATCGGCAACGTCCATGCGCCGGAGACGACAGGCAAATTCGTAGCGGCAACCTTCGAGCACGACACCGCGCGGCCTGTAGACGGCTACGCCGCGCCGCAGCTCCACACCCATGCTGTAATCTTCAATGTCACCGAACGCGACAACGGACAAACCCGCGCCTTGCAGCCGCAGGAACTATTCGCTTCGCAACGCTATGCCACCAGCGTTTACCGTTCCGAGTTGGCGATGCGGTTGCAGGGTTTGGGCTACGAGTTGGAGCGTGGTAAGCACGGACAGCCGGAGATCAAGGGTTATACGAAAGAGTATCTGGAGGCCAGCAGCCCGCGCCGCGAGCAGATCAAAGACCATCTACGTGAGATGGGAATTGACGGGGCCGGAGCCGCGCAGGTTGCGGCGCACCGGACGCGGGACAGCAAGGAGCTGCTATCGCCGGAACAGGTATTAGAAAGGCATCGGAATCTCGCCGCGCAGTATGGACACCAGGCCGACCGCGTTGTGGCCGAAGCGCGAGCGCATGAACAGCGCCACGTCTATGAACCAGACCGAATCGCGCAGCAGGCCGTCACCTATGCCCGCGATCATCTCTTCGAGCGTTCCGCCGTTTTGGATAGGCGCGACATTTTGGAAGTGGCGCTCAACCGCGGCATGGGAGAAACGACGTATGCTCACATCCGGCAGGAGTTCACGCAGCGGGCCACGCGGGGCGAGTTCCGCACGGTTGGAGCGGGACAGCAGTACACGACTGCCGCAATGCTTCGCATGGAACGCGAAATTATCACGCGGATGAAGGAAGGCAATCAGCGTGGGATGAGTGACCCGATGCTGGTTTCTCCGCAGATTCGGATTGCTACCGAGGACCGCCACACGGAGCTGAATGCTTCGCAGCGCCAAGCCGTTGACCAGGTGTTTCTCTCCCGCGAAAAGATGGTGGGGCTGGATGGTGTCGCTGGCGCGGGGAAGACAACGACGCTGGCCGTCATCCGTGAAGGAGCGGAGGCGCAAGGGTACACGGTCGAAGGCTTCGCGCCCACATCCCGCGCGACGCAAAAGCTGGCCGATGCGGGCATGGAAACGTCCACGCTGCAAAAACATCTTGCACGCGGAGAAAAGCCGGACACCGGAGAGCGCCGCCTGTATGTGCTTGATGAATCCTCGCTCGCGTCCACCAAACAGATGCACGAGTTTGTGAATCGCCTTCATCCCAATGATCGCGTGTTGTTGGTAGGTGATCGTCGGCAGCATGAGGCAGTCGAGGCCGGGCGTCCCTTCGCGCAGCTCCAGGATGCGGGCATGAAAACGGTGAAGCTCGAAGAGATCGTCCGCCAGAAAAACCCGGAGCTGAAACAGGTAGTCGAGCAGCTTGCGCGTGGCGAAGTGCGCGAGGCCGTGCAGGGCTTGGAGCGGCAGGGCCGCGTTCATGAGATTTCAGGCCGCGAGAAACGCATCGCCGTGATTGCAAAGGAATATGCGAAGTCACCGGAAGGAACGCTGGTCGTCTCGCCCGACAATCGTTCCCGTGTGGAGATCAACTTGGCGATTCGTACCAAGATGCAGGAGCACGGCATGGTCAGCAAAGAAGAACATCGCATCGAGGCACTTGTGCCGCGCCAGGACCTCACCGGGCCGGAGCGCACATGGGCAGCGCGGTACGAGTTCAACGATGTAGTGCGCTACGCGCGCGCGTCGAAAGAGACCGGCATGGAGCGTGGAGAATACGCGCGGGTCAAGAGCGTTGACGCGGAGAAAAACCTTTTGACGGTCGTGCGGGCCGATGGCTCAGAGCTGACCTATGATCCAGGTCGGCAGCAGGGCGTTTCTGTGTATCGACAAGAGCCGCGCAGTTTCGCCGTGGGCGACCGCATCCAGTTCACCGCACCGGCCAATGACTTGAAGGTTGCCAACCGCGAATTAGGGACGGTGGAAGCCATCGGCCAGGATGGGCAGATGCGCTTGAAGATGGACGGAGGCCGCGATGTGCAGCTCAATCCGCGCGAGCATCCGCATCTCGATCACGGTTATGCGGTAACGAGCCATTCCAGCCAGGGACAGACTGCCGAGCGGGTATTGATTCACGTCGACACCGAGCTGGCAGCGAAAGACCTGCTCAACAGCCGCATGGCTTACGTCGCGGTCTCGCGCGGCGCGGAAGACGCGCAGGTATACACCAACGACCGCGCGAAGCTACCTGAAGCGTTAGGGCATGACGTGTCCCACGAGAGCGCCCACATGCCAGCGATAAAACCGGAGCAATCCATCACGCCGCCGCAGCCGGAGATCGCGCCGGTCATCGAACACGGCCTCAGCATGGGACATAGCGTCTAACCTACCTGCCCCGACGATGGGAGCCTAGCCCGACCGGGCCGCGTGTCAAGGCCGCAGCCGCTATACGGTGCCTTCGGCAGCCCTGACAAGCGGACCTAACGGTGGGGCCAAAATCAGCCAGTTATTCCGGCGCAGGTAAAAACAGCAAAACGCCATTAGAGTTACTTGAAATAGGGGCTAATGTGCTTTCGTGAGGAGGGTAACGCACCGTCGAAAACGGGCATGATTTACACAAATATTTACATAGTAACTCGTTTGATAATTTATATAACTATTTTCTTGTCAAGAAGAAATTGGCAGATGCAGCGGACTTAAGCGCAAGCGCAACTTGAGTGCTCGCGGGAGAGCGGCGATGCAAGACTACTCAAATTCAGGGAACCCATTTGACATGGCGATCCCGAACCAAGCTCCGACGGAGAGCTCCGGAGGGGAAGGTATAGAGACTAGACGGGCACCTGCCGGCCGAACGACCAGGTTGAAGTTATAGCCCAGACTACAAACCTGCCGGAGTGTCCCTTGGATGCAGTTTCCGGCAGGCGTCGAGGGTCGTCGTTAGTAAGAAAATTCTTTGGGGCGCATGCCCCGTGAGAGTTCAAGTCTCTCCGCCCGCCCAACAACCGAGTTTCATTGAGCCAAGAATGAGTCCAGCCTGACACTTTCTCTCCAACGCTGGAATACGGGCCGGCTAGGCTTTTTCACTTTCCTCGGAATGACGTTGTTCCTCCCTACACACCTGAACGCGGCAACGAGGTTTGCCAGTAAGAACGCCCCCGAACTCCGTGATGTAATTTCACCCCGAGGTTTTCGGACCCATCTGGGTCTACGCAGGGATGATGTGAGCACGACGCGGTGCCGACGCTGAAAACAGCCGATCAACAAACGACAACTGTTGCTATAACTGTATTGTCCTTTGTTATAGTGCACCTGGTATCAGCGCATCAAGATATTGAGAAATCGGGAGGAGAATATGCCAACAGGGATCACCATCCAAAATGCCGACAATGTGCAACACTTCTATACAGCTACAGATCTTAACAACGCTGGCAATGTGGTCTTTCAGGGAAATGTAGATCCGGGTGCAAACTCCACGCCTTTTGATCTTGCTGCAGGGGCAGATGGCACGGGGCAAGCTGACGTGCTCCCGGCGGGGCTGATGGTACAGGGCTTTTTTGCTGTGGTGGACAATCAAGTACTGGTCATGAATTAGGGAACAACTACTCCCTTGAAGTGGGTGTTCTCGCAACCAGGGACGGTCTCAAGCGGTCGATGCAACACCATCTGGTTTAGATGATTCCTCAGAGGTGGTGTAGATGAGACGAGGGAGACGGTTAGGATTCACTGCGGAGCAGAACGTTGATATCTGGCGCCGTTGGAAGGCGGGCGATTCGTTGCATGAGATTGGTCGTGCATTCGGCAATGACCATGACTCGATTCAGTTCTTGTTGTCGCAGCACGGCGGGATTGTCCCAGCTGTTCGTTGGCGTTCGCTGCGATCACTGACGCTGGCCGAGCGGGAAGACATCTCAGGGGCATTGCTTCCGGCTCATCGATTCGTGAGATCGGCAGAGGACCGCAGCGGGCTGCTTCGACGGTGAGTCGGGAGGTGGCGCGTCACGGCGGGCGTTCCCTGTATCGAGCCAATGAAGCTGATCATCAGGCCTGGAAGCTGGCTCTACGGCCCAAGACCTGCCTGCTTGCCAAGCACAGGAAGCTGCGCTCGATGGTGGCCATTAAACTGATCCTGGACTGGTCGCCGGAGCAGATTCCCGGCTGGTTGAAGCGACGGTATCCCAGCAATGAGAGCATGCGCGTGTCCCACGAGAGCATCTACCGCAGCTTATTCATCCAGACTCGAGGAGCGATGAAAAGAGAACTGATGCAGCACCTGCGGTCCAAGCGGCCTATCCGTCGCTCACGGTACGCCCGGGCTGGCGGACAGTCCCGAGGTCAGATCGTCGATGCCATCTCCATCAGCGAAAGGCCTGCAGAGGTTGAAGATCGTGCCATCCCCGGTCATTGGGAGGGAGATCTGCTCCGCGGCACCGGCAACAGTCACATCGCAACCCTGGTGGAACGACATTCGCGTTTTACCATCCTGGTCAAAGTGCTCATAAGGACACCGCGACCGTAGTCAGTGCACTGACCCGGCAGGTGCGTAAACTCCCCGCGTCTCTGAGGCGCTCGTTGACCTGAGACCGAGGCCTCGAGATGGCCAAACACGAGAGCTTTACCGTGGCCACGCAGGTGAACGTCTACTTCTTCGACCCGCAGAGCCCCTGGCAACGCGGCACCAACGAAAATACCAACGGCCTGCTACAACAGTACCTTCCTAAGAAACTGACTTATCTGGCTACTTCCAGGCCGATCTCGACAAATAGGCCTTGCGCCTCAATCAACAACCAAGGAACACTTTGGGCTTTGAAACTCCGGCCAGTAAACTCCAAGCCAGTGTTGCGTCGACCGCTTGAGACCGCCCCGTTTTATCCTCGGACGTAGCGTAGCTGACCTCCTTGAAGCCGGTTTTCTTCTTCGAATTTCGAGCTTCGTGATCACAACTCATGCCGACTATCGAACCAGCCCATCAGTAGCCGCCATGCGGAGCCGCCATTGCCACGCTTAGTAACTCACGCTGAGCAGCCACTAATAACAACTATTTAACAATAACTATTAGTGAAACAGTCAATATGCCTTCGGAGCTGTAGTCCGTGTGAAGAAGAATTACGCGGACCGAACATCTAGACGATCGCACTAAGGAGTTTTTTGTTGACATTGTGAGCATTGAGCTGTAATCTCCATCCGAATTATCCCCCGCTTCACAAGTCCTTAATTGACTGTAATATTTCTTTCGCCAGCGCAGTTACTGTGTTAAGCAACCTTTTTGTCTCTTGTTCTCTGTCAATAGGCCCGGCCGCAACATCTCGCGTGACTTCGTGGTAAGTGGCAGGTCTGTATATCACTTGCTGAGAGCAGGAAGCTTCTTACGCAACTCAACGATTTCTTCGCCTTGGGAGCTCGCTATGGTTTCACGTCGCCGCTTCATGATTGCTGCAGGTGCTGGCGCCTGTTCCGTTCTCAGTTCACATTTGTTTTCGAAGTCTGCGTTCGCGGACGACATGCCTCCTGCTCTGGCACATGCCCAAGCCCAGTTTTATCTGTTTCTCAGAGCTATCGCGCAGGCGCAGGGAATCACTTCGCAACAAGACTTGGTCCTGAACAGCACTATTGTGCCGTTTGACATTGCCGCTGACACACCCTTCTTCAATGATGAGCTTTTCCGCGAATATGCGGATTGGACCTATATCGGCGGTGTCGAAGCTTTAAAAGCAAATTCTGGTGCGGCGCTGTCCGAACGATTCTCTTCTCAGTATCGGGTATTATTGGACCTTGTTACATCCCAAATTGACCAAAATCATCCGGAAATTCAGAATTCCCTGAAAGACTTGACAACCCAGCTAACCACGGCGACTAATGCCCTAAACACGAAATTAAGCCAGTTAGATCAGGCGTGGAACGCAATCGCCATAAGCCGCGGATTGACTCCAGATACAGAATTGTATGACGAACAATACGCGACATGGGTTGTCCAAGTTCGATACAGCGATCAGGTCAATACCTATTCGCAACAGATAGATTCGATCAATGCTCAGATTGATGCAACTCGACGGAAGGTGTACACAACAAGCGAGATAGCAGCCTTAGATAACTATGGAAATATGGCGCTATCTTATAATGTTGCTCGGCCATGGACAGCTAACGTAGAAAGGTCATACCAGAAGGACGGCACTCCACTTACCGAGCTCTTTCTTGCGAATCCACAAAACTGTGTTCCGGCCATGTTTGACTCATCGCCACTCGTATTTCCGATAGGGGATCTGATCGCGTTTCTGTCCGGCCAAGGTGTTAGAGGATTTAATACAAGCACATACTCGTATACCCTCAGTACTTCCCAGAGTAGCTGGAACGCCAGTGGAGGCGGAAGTTTCCTTGGCTGGCATCTTGGCGGCGGCGGCTCGGGGTCTTCGTCGATCAGTAATTCAATGACGCAGCTGAACTCACTAGCTATTTCCTTCGCGAATATCGGCGAATATTTCGCAGACCGGAGCGCTTGGTTTAATCCAGGAGTACTTCAAGACCCAAACATTTATAAGCTAATTGCAGGCCGCCCAGAAATAAACAATCTGCAATATGTCGCTGTCTCCTTGATAGTCGCTCGTGGTATTACACTTACACTGCAATTTTCCCATGGGGTCACCGCCAGTGATTGGTCCCAATCATCTTTCGCGGCGAACGGCGGCGTTTCCTTCTTAGGCGTCTCTTTTGGCGCTCAAGGGGGGAGTTCGCAATCTTCTTATAACATCACAATCAATACGGATAGCACCACTGTAACTATTCAGGATGGGCCTGCTGTAGCGCGAGTTCTAGGCGTTCGAGTCGAGCCGTTTCTGCATGGAGTCATCGCACCGCAAGCAGATAACTTCGCCATGATTCTCAAGGCGCAGCCCACGCTACAACAGGACCTCAGTGATCTTCAACATGGAAAGATTTCTTATCTGGAATATCAAAAGCGTAAACTGGCTGCGCTGAACGCCGCGAAAGTTCAGCAACGCTAACTCGCGTGGAGTCGGAGATTAGCAGCGTCGCTAAGCGCATGGGTGAGACTGTCTACCGATTCTGGAATGGACGTTGAGCTATCGATAATTGTCGTCCTTCCGAAAAGGCTCTATCAGATGCGTCTTTCCTCCGAGGTCAACGTGCTAGCTGCTGCTCTGGGAGCAACATGGCAAGAATCCGTCTGATGGTGATGGTTTTCCTGAATTCGATCCTTCTTGCAGGGTGCGCTCGACATCGCCCCTACATTTATCCAGTCTGCTTCTATGAAGCATCGCCGACCGAACAGACGTTTCAGCAGGTGTATGCTCCGCAGCTAACCGCTGTCGTCCAGACTGCAGTGACACAGAAGAAGCCGATTAAGGCTACATTATCACCCGATGCCCGATGGCTAGTGGCCGACGTATCAAAGCATCAAAATATGCGAATATCGCGCGTTTGGCCCAGGCTTGGCTGTATTGGAACCGCGTTGGATAGTAATGGGGTCAAGCTCGAAAAAGACTGTGTCGCATATGAACAAGAATTTGTACTCACAGACCATTACTTCACATTTGGGAATGCGAGGGATGCCGGTGGCTTTGACATTTGGAATGAATCACCAGTTGCGAACACCATCGTTTATTGTCATCGATTGAAAGAAGATGAACAAGCTCATTGAGCGGTGGCAGCCGGTCCCTGTGGTGCGTCGAGGTCAGTAATTCTACAACCGCTCCGAGAGAACGGTATCACATTATCAGAATCGTACGGCACGGATCCGGTTCCTCCAGACGACAAACAAGGAGAATGATGATGTTCAGGATCGGCACTGGATTAGCACTGATCGGTTTTTTAGTCCTCCCAGTTTCGGCGCAAGCACCAACTCCCGCTGCAAAGTATCGGATACAAGAGGGGTTTCCTCCGGATGAGATTTCCAGACTCCAGCATCGGACAAGTAATCTGAGAAAGGGGTTTCAGGCTTTCGACAGCGAGAGCGTTCAGTCTGTAATTTTGAAATCAAGGGTGTGGAATCCGCAAGAGCAACCGTTGACTGTGGCCTTCCTAGGAGGATCAGTAGATCTTAGAGAGAAGATCGTCTCCACTGTTGGTGCGTGGTCGAGCGCTGCAAATATCAAGTTTGATTTTGGCACACCTGGTGCATTTCGGGAGTGGGCTACCACAGATAGAGCCTATAAAGCAGATATCAGGATCGCTTTCGATGAAAAGGGGTATTGGTCGTTCGTCGGCAGCGACAGTATTGATCCTTCGGTGACCGGTCCCGGTCAAGCGTCAATGAATTTCCAGGATTTTACTCAGAGCCTTCCTGACGACTGGGAGGGAGTGGTGTTGCACGAGTTCGGACATGCAATTGGATTCGAGCATGAACACCAGAGCCCGGGCGGAAATTGTGACGCTGAATTTAGATATCAAGACGACGCTGGGTACGTGGCGACGAAAGATATGTATGGTTCATTTGTTCAGGATTCTCAGGGGAGACGTCCCGGGATTTACACCGTGCTAGGCGGTCCGCCCAATAACTGGAGCAGCCAACAGGTAGATTTCAATCTCAGACAACTCTCCAACACAACCGATTTGCGGTTTAGCGCATTCGATGTGAAGTCAATCATGATGTATTCGTTTCAAAGCTGGATGTTTGTGAACGGCGACCAGAGTAGTTGCTACACGCCGGAGAATCAAAATTTATCTCAGCAAGACCAGCGTGCGGCTTTGGAAACCTATCCTCGGGATGTCAATGCCGCCATTTCAACGGCGATTCGTAATTTCTCAGCTCTGCAAACGCTGGCCACTCAGAGTCGACTCTCACAGGACATCAAGGCGCAGGCTCAGTCTCGAATACAAAAGATGCAATGAGTCGGCGCAATATGGTCTTGAGAGCACAGGATTCAAAATCACGGCTCCGTGAATCGTTCAGACCGTCTTACAGCAATCTATTTGAGAAGTCGGAATTGCGGCGGCTCGAGTTTTGACATTTGAGGGAGCCCATCCAGAAGACGTCTCCACGTGATGCGGCAAAGCACACGAGTGAAATTTATTTGGCACGAACGTGCGGAGAGCGGCAATAGAACTACGCCGGGCACAACTTCCGAGCACGCGGGTACTGCGTGTTCATGGGCGGGACGAGCAACGATTGGCAACTAAATCCGTATGCAGAAGCAGGAAGATCAGCGATTGGATCAAATGCGACTGTGGCGATGATCTTGCGCCATCAGGTGGGCACACATGAACCGGGGCCGATTTCGCGCCCCCGCATAGTCGCTTGGAGGGGCTCGCATCAATGAAGCCCGCGGCTTAAAATCCGCAGACCTTAACCGGTCGTGGGAGTTCAAGTCCGCCTCCGGGCACCATAGAATCAGTCGGCTGCGAGAATTTAGATCGATCCCCAGCGCAACTCGCATCTAGATCACGGTTATGCCGTCACAAGCTATTCAGGGCAAGGACAGACCGCCGAGCGCGTTCTGATCCATGTTGACACCGATCTGCCTGCCAAAGACCTGCTCAATAATCGGATGGCCTACGTCGCTGTTTCACGAGGAGCCTCCGATGTCCAGATCTACACCAATGATCGCGGCAAGCTGGCCGAGGTGTTAAGTCGAGATGTCTCTCACGAAAGTGCGCATAAAGCCGCGAAGGCGGTTTCTCCGGTCCAGCAAGATGTCACGCAATCGCCGCAACCTGCACGCACGCCAAGGTTGGAAGTTGGTAATCGGCGTTTAGGCCGATGAGTTGCTAAAAGCAATAAGTCTCGAATTCCCACAACAGGAGCCGCATTTCCCACAACGTGTTCTCGCCGCCGCTTTTGCGGATGATGCCTTCAAGGAGTATGAATCTTGCAGAAATTGAATCCCTTGGGGAACATACTTCGTTTGGCTACCGAATCGCCGGACCTCAGGCCAAACCAGTGCGTGACGACGCGCCGGTGCGGAACAGGAAAGCGTAAAATGTAATCCTAACCCCATGGACGTCAGCGGCCCGGGGGTATGGAGGCAGCGTGGAGTTCCTAACCAATGCTCGTCCCAAAATCGTTCGCACTAGACTGTACGGAGATCAGGATTTCAGCCGATTTGAGCTGGAGATTCTTCATGTCCCGGTCGTGCAGCGCCTCTACAACCTCAAGCAGCTTGGGTTCACCGATCGCATTTTCCCCGATGCAATTCACAGCCGTTTTAACCATGTTCTCGGCGCCACCGAGGTCGTGGAAAGAATGGGCACGAAGCTCATCGCATGGCTGGAGGCGCATGGAGATCAAGAGTTTAAGTACTGGATTCCCGGGCCAGGCCCCGGCCAGGGCGCGAAAGTAAGCGGAAGTCAACTCCGCACGCAGTTGGACCGCAACATGCCTGCCTTACGCCTGATGGCGTTGTTACATGATCTAACGCACGCCGCGTATGGGCACACTCTTGAGGACGAGGTAAACGTCTTCCACGAGAAGCATGATCACCCACTACGCCAAAAAAGGTTTTTCGACGGGCTAATTGCACAGCTCCTTTACCTCTGGTGCAGTGAGGAACGGATTCACTCATTCAAGGGAGAGGTTCTTGAGGAGCTCTCCGACTTGAACTTGAGCGAAGGCTTCAGGCGCGAGCTCGATTGGGCGGAAGAACTCGCCGAGCACCTGAAGACCGACACCGAGCAGCGGGCGCGACTCGCGGGTCATTTGCGCGACCTTGAGCTCGCCTTCCGACTCCTGTTGCATCTTGATTTCGCACATAGCGCGGAGCATCAACTCGAAGAACCAGAACTCCTTGTTACTAAGGTGACTAACGCGATTGATGCCGGGCAGCATGCTCGAGAGTTTGAGCTGCACCGGGACATGTTCATGATCGATTTGGTTGGCAACACCATGTGCGCAGACCTCTTGGATTACGCTCGGCGGGACGCTGACAATGCCGGACTTCGTATTCAATTCGATGATCGGTTTCTCAGGTATCTTTGCCTTGTCAGTGTGGAGGGCTCGTTATCACCCGACAAACGCATGTGTATCCGAACAGCCGTTCAAATCTTTACGGATAAGATGCGCTACGACGTGCTCTCCGAGATGAGCGGTATTCTCAAGGCTCGATATCTGATAAATGAACGCGTTCTGCTCCACCCAACTAAGTGCGCTGCAGGCGCGATGTTGGGAACTGCGGTCCAGCTCTTGGGATTAAAAGACCTTCCCCCTTGGATGCAGGTTCTCGGAGATCAAGAGTTTCTTCGAGCACTAATGCAGATATCTGACAATCTGGCTCGCTTGGCGCCGCTGCTTTCGGCCCAGCTGACTGTGCCCAAGCCCTCATCGTGGCAGGATGTGTTAAGGAGCGCCGGTTCGCTGAACCCGCGAATGGCGGCGGTTCTGGCGAGATGCATTAAGTCTATACTCCCGCAAGTCGCAGACGGCGAAGTGATGAGCGCCGATCAAATTTCGTCGATTTTGTCGCGGGCTCAAAGTGCGCAGAACGTAATCTGGCGCTTGACGGCTCGCCGCTTCCCGAAATTGGCTTTCCGCCTCCGCGAGGCTCATCACACTGGCGGGGATACAGAGGAGCAAATTGCAAACCGCTACTCACAGCCGGCAAACCGGTATGAGCTTGAACGAAGAATTGAAGATGTTTGCAAGCTTCCCACAGGCTCACTTTTTATCCATTGCCCCCGGAGAATGACGTCGCTGAAAGTGGCCGAAGTACTCGTTGTCGGCTCCGACTTTTCCAAGGTCGCGCAGTTGAAGGATCTCACGCAAGTTACGCCGGAGGGACTAAAACCCTATCAAGAAGAGATACTTGCTGTTCAAGACATGTATAGGTCAATTTGGCAGTTCGCCGCCTATCTGGACGTCGCATATTGGGAGAAGCAGCCAGTGGTTCAGTGGGCCATGGAACTCGAACTGCAGTTTCCTAATGATCGACTACTCACGGAAGAGCTTGCTCGCGACGACCGCGGAGCTTATGGCCTGCTGGCTGGGCCCTTAAAGCTTGATATTGCTCCAAACCGCTTGTCGGACGTGATTGAACGAGTCGACGCCGAGGTAGTGACGAGAATGCGTTTGGGCGAGACTAAGCAAGACCTAACCACACGGCTCCGGAAAATCATCAACGACGTGTCAGCCACCGCAACTAACGGCGACGAGCATCAACTCAAACTCCCAGGGATGGAGCAAGCAAAGTGAGTTCGCCAGCCTTATCACACGCATCGCAGGGCCCACTGGACACGCGCTTGCGACCGCTCATCGGGGAGGCGTGGGATCCAGATAATACCCCGTTAGCCTTGAGGAGATTTGTCCGCGAGATTGGGATGGAGTGTCCAAGCAAGGCTATGAAAGTTGCTACGGACTTCCTCTTGTTCAAATATGGGACTCAGAACGATTCCCAGGTCGCCCCAATCGCTGTCGAGAAGCTGTGCGAAATCTATGGCGCAAGCATAACCGGAATCCGCCCAAGATCAAGAGATGCAAACGTCTACTCGGTTGATAGCTGGGAGCCGAGGCAGGGGCACACCGGCAGGGTCTCATTCGACGGCTCGCGGGCTAGGATTTCGATACCTGACTCGGTCGATTATGCCACCGCCCGGCTTTCGGTCGCCCACGAACTCGGCCATCTTCTGATTCATAGACGAGGCGAAGAACATGACGAGGCGACCCTTCGACTGGGCTCAAGCCCGGAAGAAGAAGCTCTTGCAGAGTATGCTGCCAGGCTACTTCTCCTGCCTTCCCGTTTGTGCCAGCCCTCACCGGAAACGAATTTGGCTGAATTTGCGATTACGCAGTCCAGCCGAATGCGAGTAACAATCCATTGTTTCATTGCACGCCTCGGTGACCCGGACGTAGCCCCGAGCCCGATACAAGGCGCCATTCTATGGAGAATGCGTCGGGAAGTCGCGACCTCGGAACCACTCTATACCCGCCTGACGCCCCAATGGCATTTGTGCCGCGACGCCTTTATTCCGATCCGAAAATGTAAGGCACGCCCAGGATCACTGGTGGCCGATCTCGGAGCGGCGGATGGATCCGTAGCCAGGTCTAAACGGGAAGAAGTAAACATCGGATCATTTGCAGGGCGCTTCCATGTTGATGCCTTTGCTTGGGGCTCTGTGGATGACGGTACTCGGCTGGTTCTATCCGTATTCAGAGATCCCTCTGGCACTCGAACAGAGGTTGGGACTGCCGTCTAAGCACTTCACGTTTCGGCCATGATTCATTTCTTAGCAATTAAGGAGTAGGCCGCGGTACAATTCCCCAAAAAAAACAGAAAACTTACACAATCTCTTTCACTTCACACGCATGTAAGCGAAATAAGTGTTTTACTATCAACGATAAATCGGCAGACGCAGCGGACTTAAAATCCGCAGGCCGCAAGGCCGTGGGGGTTCAAGTCCCCCTCCGGGCACCAGGCTGCAGAAGCTGCACGGTAGACAACGCGTGTACTCGACCAGGGAAAAAGAGGGCAGCCTCCCCGTCAGCCCTACGCACTATTCCGAATTCACCATGCGGCCGAATCGCTCGAATCTTCTTCTCGGCTTTTGTTCAATCAGGCGCGGGCGAGCTCGATAAGCTCTACGAGCTCTTGCTCCAGGACCTCTGCTATTCCGGACTCATCTGCATTGGGTCCTAGCGGTACGGTCATAGTGATCACGCTGCCGCTGATCGGCCGGGGTGTCACGCGGATGTACGCGCCCCCACGCTTGTTGTTGGGCATTTCTCGAATGTAGTCCACAGTGCCCGCAGATTGATGCAGGTGAACTTGCATGTTGAAGGGTTCGCCATTCTTCGTGACGCTGTAATGTGTTTGGTCGATGCGCGTTACGGAGTCGGCAAAGACCGGCGCCCACTTCGGTATGTTGCTGACTTCGGCGAGAACCCTGTAAAGCACGATGGGCTCAAGATCCGATTCGGCGGCACGCGTTACAGTTTGGGTTGGCATGAGTCTTTAGACGACTGCCCTAGGCCGCGTGTAACCAGTGGCGTTACGGATCAGCCGGGTTAAGTTTGGCCTCCTTTAACGAATCCATTCTCGCCGGTCGCCTACCGAAGAAAATCAGCCGGCTACGGAGGATAGCTCGCAACGTGATCGCGATGGGCGATCGCAACACCGCGCAGGCAGGCAATAAATTAAACCCGGATCGATGGAACTGCGGGATGCATCATCTTGCAGAGGTAAAGCTTTCAAGTGACAGAATTGGCTCACGGTGCCGTGGTTGGCCATTATCAAATCGTTCGCCTGCTGGGGCAGGGTGGAATGGGCATCGTCTATGAAGCCATCGACAAGAAACTTGGTCGTCGCGTAGCGGTCAAGCTGCTTTCCGAATCCACCCGCAACAGCAGTGCGGCGCGGGAGCGTTTCTGGCGCGAAGCCCGCGCGGCCTCCTTGCTCAACCATCCCGGCATCTGTATCGTTCACGAACTGAACGAGACTGCGGAATCGCCCTTTATCGTGATGGAGCTGCTGGAGGGGAACAGTCTAGAAAAGCTTTATCGCGGCCATGCCATGCCCTACCCGCGATTGCTCGAACTGGGTATTCAGGTAGCAGACGCTGTCGATGCTGCCCATCGCGCGGGTATCCTGCATCGCGACATCAAATCTGCAAATATCTTTCTCACCCAATCAGGGCAGGTAAAGCTCCTCGATTTTGGCCTGGCCAAGTTGAACGACCTCATGGGAATCGCAGCGCACGTCGATGCTAACGCCACGACTGACGTGAAATCTCTCTCCAGTTCCGGTTCGGCGCTTGGCACCGTTGCTTATATGTCTCCTGAGCAGGCGCGCGGGGAACTACTTGATACGCGAACCGACGTTTTTTCACTAGGCGTCGTGTTATATGAGATGGCGACCGGCCGGCACCCCTTTCCGGGTAGCACAGCGGGAGTTGTGTTCGACCAGATCCTTAATCATGCGCCCGTCGCGCCAATCAAGCTGAACTCCCAATTGCCAACCGAGTTCGGGGACCTTCTAAACAAAGCTCTGGAGAAAGATCGGGAGCTCCGCTGTCAATCCGCCGCTGACCTGCGCGCTGGCCTTAAACGCTTGCAGCGCCCGGCCGGCTCCGGCGACGCAATGCTGCGGGCCGGGGATCCGAGGCCCAGTTCCTCAGCCGTGACGGGACGGTCCGAGCAGGATATTTCTGCGGCCAATCTCAAATCCCACCCATTGCGCTTGATGATCACCCTCGCCGCGATTGCACTCGCGGTGGGAGTATTTGCGTGGCACTTGTGGCCGCGCCCACGGCCTTTCCTATCAATATCCGTCAGCCAGATCACCAGTACGGGCACCGTCGAGAATATCGCGATCTCCCCTGACGGTCGATTTTTGGCTGAGGTGAAAAATGATGACGGGCAAAGAACTTTATGGGTGAGAAACATTGCTACGAATACCGATACTCAGATATCTTCTACCTTCAACAACGCCTACATAGGCATGACGTTTTCGCCGGACGCTAACTACCTCTACTTCACTCGAGGAACTCCAGATAACAACTCCGAGCGATCGCTCTATGTAACACCGGTTTTCGGAGGAACACCAAAACAACTGATTTATGACGTCGATAGTGTCGTAAGTTTTGCGCCCGATGGTAAACGCTTTACCTATGTGAGATGGACGCCGGATCGTAAGGATCAACTCTCAGAGCTGCATGTTGCTGACAGAGATGGAGGCAACGACCAAATGCTCTATTCAACGCTGCAGAGAATCAAATCTCCGGTGTGGTCGCCGGATGGCCACCGTATTGCGTGGATCGGGTCGGGCGCGAGGACGTCTATTTCCTGGATCGATATCAGATCGAAAAAAGTGGCTGGCCTTCCTCCACCTCCGCAACTCTCGTTTCCCGCCGCGGGTGACTCTACGGACGCGACAAGTCTTGCATGGCTACCCGACAAGCGGCACATATTGGCGCGGTACTACAAATTACATTCCGACAGAGCGCAGATCGGAATAGTCACGTTAGACACCGGGGCACTTCGTACCATCACCAATGATGTGAACTCCTATAGCGAATTTGCACTTTCGGGCGATGGAAAAACCCTGGCCACAGTGTTGAGGACAATCGATTCGTCCGTCGCTTACTACCCGGCGGACGGAGGATCGCCATTAGCGGCCACGCCGCTGAGAGTATCTCCAAATGCAATTGCCTGGGCGAATGAAGATCGTCTCCTCTTTCTTGACAGCGGCATGAGCCTGGGCACGATTGATCGCGCGACCGGGAATATTCGGACTTTCGATCTCGACGCTGTCGCCGTTGGAAGTTGGATGAACACCTGTCCGGATGGACATATCTTGTTCACCGGACGGCCTAAGGGATCGAATGAAGCTCGCCTCTTTCGCATGAATGCCGACGGGACCGAAATTACTCAAATCACCACGGCCGGAATTGCGCGTGCGCCGTTTTGTTCTTCTGACAGCAAGCAGGTCTTTTTCTCTATTCGAAAAGGGCCGCAGACCTCGTTGTGGGTCATTCCCGCCGCCGGTGGCGCGGCCCAGGAGCTGCTTCAGCCTGTAAATTCGCCATCGACTGTGGTTTCTCGCGATGGAAGGCTGGCCGCGACACTCGTGGCTGAACACCAGAAATTTTCCGAGAGCATCGCAGACCTGACGCTACGGAGTTCACTGCGATCTCTTCCCCGCGAAGAAAGCGTAGTGAGCAACTACCCTCCTCATTTTTCGCCCGATGGCCGTGCTCTTGTGTATGTTGTTCTTCGCGATGGCCGCTACACACTGATGTATCAGCCGCTTGATGGATCGTCCTCGCGGCTGATTTTCAATCCCGTCAGCGAACCAATTGCGGACTTTGACTGGTCGCCGTCGGCCAAACTGCTGGCCGTGCTTCATCGTAAGTCCAGTTCCGACGTGGTACTTATCACTGACCAGGATGTTAAAACCATCAACTGAGATTCTGGCTTTCTCTGGTCAATTCCGACGCGGGTAGCCTGCGAAATAGCCAAGGCCACACCTGCGCAGTTGCCGCGCCTAGCGTGGACGAACGCTCGTTGAGTCGAACGTTTCAGCTTCCGGAACAACCCGAAGCATACACTCGATTTCCTCCCTCTTCCGTCCGTCCGGCAATGCTGCAGCCACTCACCGGCAATTTTGAAGCCGTCTGCCGAAATGTACTTGAAGACATGAGTTGCCCGATCCTAACGTTAGTACCGATCAGATCATCACTATTCAGCGGGTGCATTCCCTCGGAAGCGTCTTGCATGGTTTGACTAAGGAGGAGTGCTCTCGCAATGCCCAGGAGCTCGACCGTTCCAACGACCATTCTATCGACCACCTGTATTGCGTTGCTCTTCTCAGGCATCGCCCGAGGGCTGCCCGTCCAGCTCAGCGATGGGACCTCAGCATGCCGTGACTTAACCCCGAAGGCGTGCATCGAACACGCCATGGAGGCCATGGGAGGACGGGCAAAGCTCGAAGCGATTCATACCCTGGAACTCGATGTGATTGCTCACACCGAACTCATGGAACAGTCGTATCGACAGGCACCATTCATCACATCCTACGAACGCGATCGCATTACAGTGGACTTCTCCGGCGGCCGAATGAGCGAGGTCCAGCACAGCGTTTGGCCTGAATCGGACCCAGGTCAGGCCGAGTCGGACGCG
>Ga0153933_1000148_pt1 | contig 36089 bp, 37 predicted proteins | sample TSNJ017MetaG_FD_102275 | JGI IMG/M metagenome (GOLD analysis project Ga0153933, IMG submission 102275) | Attine ant fungus gardens microbial communities from New Jersey, USA - TSNJ017 MetaG | ecosystem: Host-associated > Fungi > Mycelium > Unclassified | place: USA: New Jersey, Wharton State...
CAGAAGCGCCCCGACGCGCGCGCGATCGTGCTCACCGGCTACGGCAACATCGCCACCGCCGTCACTGCGGTGAAGATGGGCGCCGTCGACTATCTTTCGAAGCCGGCCGATGCCGACGACGTCGTCGCCGCACTGCTCGCGACCGGCAACGAAAAATCCGAATTGCCGACCAACCCGATGTCGGCCGACCGCGTGCGGTGGGAGCACATCCAGCGCATCTACGAGATGTGCAACCGCAACGTCTCAGAGACCGCGCGCCGCCTCAACATGCACCGCCGGACATTGCAGCGCATCCTGGCGAAGCGCGCGCCAAGGTAGGGCGGCGTATCATTTCTTTCGTGATGGCCGGGCTCGTCCCGGCCATTTTCGTTTCCCGTCATCCTGAGGAGCGCGTAGCGCGTCTCAGGATGACGGATTAAGATCTCTAAAACTCATGCCCCTGCGGATCGACTAGCCGGTTGATGCGCTGTGCCGCGGCCATCGCAAAACGCACCGTCATCGCCTTGCGCGTGGCCGCCGGCAGGCGATGCTCCGGCGCCTCGCAATGCAGATGCGCGCCGTAGGCGTCTGCGATGATCAACCCGGTATCATCAGGAAAAATCTCGCAGGGCAGATCCTGCGTGAAGGCGAAGAACAGCCGGTCGCAATGCATCCGGTAGTCCTGCCACTTCTGGTCGGCACGCAGATCCTCCACCGACGATTTGATCTCGACGATCCAGATCTCGCCGCGCTCGTTCAGCGCCACCAGGTCGGCCCTGCGGCCGGACGGCAGCGGCAATTCGCTGATGCAGGAAAATCCCAGCGATCTCAAAAGCCTCACAGTGCCGCGCGCGATCGCAAGCGCGGTCTCCGACTGGCGTCGGTCCGGCGCAGGCACAACCGCGATCTGGCGGGCGGGCTTTTCCATCCGGCGGAGATTAGCCGATTCCACCGAGCTGCGGCAGCACGGAAATCGGCCTCACAAAGCGTCGTGCTGGTCGGCCATCGGCGGCCCCATGATCACGCCTTCATTGCCGCGCAGCTCCAGCATGCCTTCGACCTTCTCGCCCTGGCGGTCCATAAAGGTCGACAGCAGGATCTCGTTGCTGAAGCCGATCGCGCTCGAGGTGATGGCGGCCGGCGCTGCGCCGAAATTCAGCGCAATCACGGCGAGGCCATCGGCACTGCGGCGCCGGAAGAGCAGGATGTCACCTTGCGCCGCCACCGGCTCATTGCTGCCGCTGACGAGCTGCGGCAGCTTGCGCCGCAGGGCGATCAGCGCCTTGTAGACATTGAGGATCGACGCCCGATCCGCCTCGAGGCTCGCGACATTCTCTCGCGCAAAATCATGCGCCAGCGGCAGCCACGGCTCGGCGGTCGAGAAGCCGGCATTGCGATCGGCGCTCCACTGCATCGGCGTGCGGCAGCCGTCGCGGCCGACGCCGATGCCGGGCACGTTCTTCTCGAAGGGATCGCGCACCTGGTCGGGCGCAATGGTGAGCTGGCGCATGCCGATCTCGTCGCCGTAATAGAGCGTCGGCGTGCCGCGCAAGGTCAATAGCAGCATCGCCGCGACACCCGCCTGCGCCGGCCCGACCCGGCTCGCGATACGCGGCCGGTCGTGATTGCCGAGCACCCAGTTCGGCCACGCGCCGGGCGGCAGCGCCTTTTCATAGTCGGCGATGATGGTCTCGACCGAGCGCGCGCTCCACAAGGTCGAGAGCAGCGCGAAATTGAACGGCATCTGCGCGCCGCGCAGATCGTTGCCGTAATAAGCGACGAGGCGATGCAGCGGCAGATAGATCTCGCCGATCAGCACGCGGTCGTCGAACTCCTCGGTGACGCGGCGCATCTCGGTGATGACGGCATGCACCTCGGGTTGGTCCGTCGAGTATTGCGTCAGGATCTTCTCATGCGGCGGGCGGCCCGCGAGATAATGCGGGTTCGGCGGGTTGTCGCGGAAGTCGGCGTCCTTGATCAGGTGCCAGATCACGTCGACGCGGAAACCGTCGACGCCCTTGCCGAGCCAGAAGCGCATCACGTCATAGATCGCCTCCCTCACTTCGGGATTGCGCCAGTTGAGGTCGGGCTGCTGGGCGAGGAAGGCGTGATAATAATATTGGCCTGAGGCCTCATCGAAGGTCCACGCGCTGCCGCCGAACTCGGAGAGCCAGTTGTTGGGCGGGCCACCGTCCGGCGCCGGATCGCGCCAGATGTACCAGTCGCGCATCGCGTTCTCGCGCGAGCTCTTCGACTCGATGAACCAGGGATGCTGCTCGGAGGTGTGGTTCGGCACCAGGTCGAGAATCAGCTTCAGGCCGGCCTCATGGCTGGCAGCGACCAGTTCGTCGAAATCCTCCATCGTTCCGAACAGCGGATCGATGCCGGTGTAATGGGAGATGTCGTAGCCGAAATCGGCCATCGGCGACGGGAAGATCGGCGATAGCCAGACCGCATCGACGCCAAGCCGCGTCAGATAAGGCAGCCGCTCGATGATCCCCCTGATGTCGCCGACGCCGTCGCCATCCGTGTCCTGAAACGAGCGCGGATAGACCTGATAGAAAATGCCGTGCCGCCACCAGTCCCTGTCGCCCTGATCCATCCCGCACCCCGACATCGCAATCCGGCCCGAGCGAGGTAACGCCCCACCTCGCCGGTTGGTTCAGGGATGACGCACAATTCGGGACGGAAAGATGGCCGCCGTAGCCCGTTCAGTGCCGGCCGGTCGCGATCTGATAGATCGAGATCAGGACCTCGAACAGGATCAGGAAGATGATGATCAGCTCCAGCCGCAGCGAGCGGCTGGTGTCGATGATATCGGTCAGCACCTGGGAGCTCTCGGCGATCACGGCGAGCTTGCGGTTCAGCGATTCCGCACGCTCCTTCAGCTCATACTCATCCTCGAGCCGGGAATAGAGCCGCTCGAGCTGCGGCTTGTCCCAGAGAATGTCAGGCTTCTCGGCGATCTCCACCGGTCCGGCGACGCGGTGCCGGACCGATAGTGCATTGCCGATACGCTTGAGGATCGCGACGCGCCCGCCAAGAATCCGTCCGCTTTTCGCGAGCTCGCGCGCGAACGGCTCTGTGGTGTCGATCACCGCTGCGACCTCGCGTTCATGACGGGCCAGCACCACGCTCTTGGCGAGCGCCTCGCCAACCAGGATCAACCGCTCCGGCGACAGGCTTTGCAGATAGATCGGACCGCCCGGCGGAATCTGGTCGTCCTTGTCGGCGGAGGCGAGCTCGATGATCGCGATCTCCTCCTCGCGCCGAGTGAACGGCCCGGTCATCCGCGACTCCAGGCTGCGCAGGAATTCGTCCTCCTCCAGCGCATTGAGCCCGATCAGGACCACAACGCCGTAACGGAACAGGATCGCCACACCATTGTCATTGACGCGGAACGCCAGCGGCGTGGTCGCCAGCACGTCGCCACGTTCCAGGCCGGACGTGCTGAGACGGTCCGCGACGAAGAACGCGCGGGCGGTGGTACGAGCCCCGCCGAGCGGCGATTTGGAAGCCTGGGTCATGAAAATCCGGACTAGAGAACCGATCGTGCCGTGATCGCCAGCCTATCACGGTCTGTTTTGGGATCACACGGCAGGTTGGTCCGTGTTGACGGCCAATCCTGGAAGCCTATGGTGACCCGCATGGATGACACAACCGATACCAAACCGAAGGCCGGCGCGATTATCGTGCCGGTGACGCTGTTCGAGCAGAACTGCACCATCATCTGGCACGAGCCGACCAAGAAAGCCGTGGTGATCGACCCCGGCGGCGACGTGCCGAAGATTCAGGCCGCGATCAAGCAGACCGGTGTCACCGTCGAGAAGATCTGGCTGACCCATGGTCACATTGACCATGTCGGCGGCGCCGCGGAGCTGCGCGACGCGCTGCAGGTCAAGATCGAGGGCCCGCATATCGCCGACAAATATCTGCTCGACAATGTGGTCTCGAGCGGCGAGCGCTTCGGCATGACCGGAGTGCGCAATTTCGGTCCTGACCGCTGGCTCGACGAAGGCGATCAGGTCTCGATCGGCGACCTCACCTTCGACATCCTGCACTGCCCCGGCCATTCGCCCGGCAGCGTGGTGTTCTTCAACAAGGAGCTGCGCTTCGCCCATGTCGGCGACGTGCTGTTCGCCGGCTCGGTCGGACGTACCGACCTGCCCGGTGGCAGCCATCCGACACTGATCCAGTCGATCAAGGAGAAGCTGCTGCCGCTCGGCGACGATGTCGGCTTCATCTGTGGCCACGGTGCCGGATCGAGCATCGGCCAGGAGCGGATGACGAATCCGTTCCTGGCCGGCGAGATGTAGACGCGCTATTTCATCAGCCCGGCGGCGGTCAGCGCCCGCGCAATGACGCGGCCGACATCGACGCGATTGCTGCTTGACTTGCGCGGCCGCGTGCTGCTCCGACCGGACTCCGTTGCGGGTTCGGGCTCCGCCACCGGCACCGGGATCGTCATTGAGACCGTGTCGGCGCGCTCGCGCGGAATTCCTGTCGGCGCGATATGCGGCTGACGAATCCGGTCGGTCAGACCGAAGAAGCTCGCGATGTGGTAGGACGAGGAAATCCCGGCATCGATCAGGAACGCCCCTTCCACGCCATAGCGCTCGTCATTGTCGGCGAGCCCGAGCGGCGTGCCGTGCGCCATGTCGGTGATGGCGTAGGACTCGACCACCGTCTCGCCGTCGGCATTCCACCAGACCTCGCGCGGGTAGCCGTCGACGTCAGCCTTCGACATCGCAGCCGGCGGCAAGCCGTGAAGATCGAGCCACTGCCGGACGATCGCGTCCGCATTGGCGGGACTGACGGTGCGATCGGCGCTACCGTGCCACACCGAGATCTTCGGCCAGTCGCTGTTGTGCCGCGACGCCTTGCGCACGAGGTCGCCGAGTTCCGGCGCCGACAGCGCGCTGCCCTGCATCATGGCGTGCAACGCGTCGCGCAGATTGCTGGCGACGCCGAACGGCAGGCCCGCAATGATGGCGCCAGCCGCGAACACATCCGGATAGGTCGCGAGCATGACGGAGGCCATTGCGCCGCCGGCGGACAGTCCCGTCACATAGATGCGGCGCGGATCGATCTTGTGCGCGCTGGCGAGGTGCCCGATCATCTCCCTGATCGAACCTGCCTCGCCGTCGCCGCGCGTGATGTCTTCCGGATTGAACCAGTTGAAACAGGTGTTGCTGTTGTTGATGGCCTGTTGTTCCGGCATCAGCAGCGCGAAGCCATAGTGCTTCGCCAGCGTAGACCAGCCGGCGCCGAGATCATAGGAGGCTGCGGTCTGGCCGCATCCGTGCAGCACGACGACGAGCGCAGGCGACCGCGCGAGCTGCGCGGGCACAAACGAGAACATCTTCAGCGTGCCGGGATTGCTGCCGAATTCCGTCGTCTCGATGAGCGGCGTCGGTACGGCGGGCGCCAGCGCGCCGAGGCCGTTGAACCCGCTCATCTTCGGCAGATGACGCAGAAATTCGACGTTGTTGATCAGGGACAACAGCTACTCCTGAGGTGATTCATTCTCGTGTGTCACCCGATCAGATAATTGCTGCACTGCGAAATGAAAAGACTGTGTGCCGCCGTTCCCTGCGGAAATGTGAGAATTGGCGTTAACGCGTGATCGGCGCCGGCGCGCGATGAGGATTGGTCGAAATAGTTGCCCTTGCACCTTGTTTAAACAAGGACTTCTCGGGAAAGGCGGCCGCGCGGCGCCGGATTCACGCCGCTGCGCGTCGCATCCATGACAGAAATGCGGCTGAAATCGCGATCGACAGCACAAACAATGCGCATGCCGCAACCAGCGCCACGCGTGCCGAGATCATAGTCTCGACAGCGAAGAAGACGGCACCAATTGCAGCAACGCCGGCCGCATTGCCGATCTGCGTGGTGGTGCCGTACATGCCGGAGCCGGCACCGGCGCTCGCGGGCGTCACGGTCGACAGCACCGCGCTGGACAATGGCGCCATCACCAGTCCCTGGCCGTAGCCGAAGATCATCAGCAAGAGCGTAAGCGTCGGCACCGACGGCGCCGCGAGAACGTTGACGGTTGCAACCAGCGCCGCAAGCGCGACAATCTGCAAGCCGCAGCCCTCGATCAGCACCAGCGTGCCGCGATGTTTCGCGCGCGCGGCGCTGTGACGCGAGGCCACCACGAAGGTCAATGCCAGCGGCACGAACACCAGTCCGGCCTCGAGCGGCGGGATCTGCAAGCCCTGCTGCATGAACATGGTCATGACCAGATAGAAGGACAGGTTGGCGAAGAAGAAGAAAAACACCGCGACCAGCCCGCGCATGAAGGCCCGGTCCGACAACAGCGACAGATCGATCAGCGGCATGCCGCCACGACGCGCGACGGCGCGCTCCAGCCGCACGAACGCCGCGACGACCGCAGCGCCAACGGCCATCACCAGCCAGATCCACTGCGCCCAGCCGAGATCATGGCCGAACAGCAGCGGCCCGATCAGGCACAGCAGGCCGATGAACAGCACGACGGCGCCCGGAATATCGAGCCGCGTGCCGACACGGCGCGGCACTGTGGGCATGATCTTCAGCGCGGCGATGATGATGACAATGCCGCAAGGCAGGTTGACGAAGAACACGACGCGCCAGCCGAGACCGGCGAGATCGAGCGTCACCAGCGCGCCGCCGAGCATGAAGCCCACCGCGCCCGCAAGGCCGAGCACAATGCCGTAGATGCCGAAGGCCCGCGCCCGCGCCCCGTCGGAGAACAACAGATGCAAGGTCGCCAGCACCTGAGGCACCATGAGCGCCGCGGTCGCGCCCTGCGCCAGCCTTGCCGTAATCAGTTCCGAGCCGGACTGCGCCAGTCCGCACCACAGCGAGGTCACCGAGAAGCCGGCAACGCCGGCGATGAACACCGTCCTGGTGCCGTAGATATCGCCGAGCCGGCCGCCGGTGACGACTAGCGTGGCATAGGCGATCAGATAGATCGCGATCACAGCCTCGATTTGCGCCGGGCTCGCATGCAGTTCGGCCGCAATCGTCGGAATCGCGACATTGACGATGAAAGCATCGACGCCGAACATGAACTGTGCGGCGACGACAGTCGCAAGCACCCACCAGCGGCGGGTTGAATCCGCCCGCGTAGAGACGATCTGGTGCATGCGGAGAGGCCCTGTCCGAAATTCTGACGCGGCCGACATCAGCAGATTGCGGTCATCTGCGCGATTACCTCCGACGTAAGCGATCGATCACGGCTGCGTCAGCATGGCGCATCACCGGCGCGCCCTGCGTCAACCGCGCAACTTGTGTTGATGCGCTGGGAAACATTCCGGACGGCGGCAAGCGGCGCCGATTCGCGCAACAACCATGCAGGCGCCGCAGCCCCCCGAGCATTGCCTTGCCCCACCCCACCCCGTAGGTTGGCGGAAAGCCCAGAACAACATCAAGACAACAAGACATCCGGAGAGAACGACCTATGGCGCGCCTCAAATTCGGAGCCTTCCTCGCCCCGCATCATCCGATCGGCGAGCATCCGATGCTGCAATTCCGCCGCGACCTCGATTTCGTCGAGCAGCTCGACGCGCTCGGCTATGATGAATTCTGGTGCGGCGAGCACCATTCCTCGGGCTGGGAGACCATCGCCTCCCCGGAAATGTTCCTGGCGGCGGCCGGCGAGCGCACCAAGCGGATCAAGCTCGGCACCGGCGTGATCTCGCTGCCTTATCACCACCCCTTCAACGTGGCCCAGCGCATGGTGCAGCTCGACCACATGACCGGCGGCCGCGCCATCTTCGGCTCCGGCCCCGGCGCGCTCGCCTCCGATGCCCACACGCTCGGCATCGACCCGATGACCCAGCGCGACCGCCAGGACGAGGCGATCGCGGTGATCCGCCGCCTGTTCAACGGCGAGCGCGTCACCGCCAAGACCGCCTGGTTCGAGATGCACGACGCCGCGCTGCAGATACTGCCGCTGCAGGAGGAGATGCCGTTCGTGGTGGCCTCGCAGATCTCGCCGTCGGGCATGACGCTCGCCGGCAAATACGGCATCGGCATCATCTCCCTCGGCTCGATGTCGACCCAGGGCCTGATGGCGCTGCCGCAGCAATGGCAATTCGCCGAGGACGCCGCCAGGAAGGCCGGCACCACGGTGAGCCGCGCCAACTGGCGCGTGCTGCTGTCATGGCACATCGCCGAGACGCGCGAGCAGGCGCGGCGTGAGGCCGGCGCCGGCCTGATGCGCTGGCACAACGAATATAATGTCGGCACCTTGATGCGGCCGGGCCTGACCGCTTTCGGCTCGCCGGACGAGGCCGTCGACAAGACCGCCTTCGTCGAGGGCGCAGCCTCCACCATCGGCACGCCGGATGACCTCGTGAAGATGATCAAGAACCTGGTCGATGTCTCCGGCGGTGTCGGCACCATCGTCGGCTTCGCGCATGACTGGGCCAATCCGGAAAACACCCGCCGCAGCTGGGACATGGTGGCGCGCTACGTTGTTCCAGAAATCAACGGCTATATCGACAGCCTGCGCAAATCACGCCAGTTCGTGATCGACAACCGCGCGGTGTTCGAGCGCGCCGGCCAGGCCGTGATGGCCAAGATCATGGAGAACGACAAGGCCGCCGCAGCGCTCCAGCAGACCGGCCCCGGCCGCGTCGCAATCCCCGCCGTGAATGCGCCGGACTTGCAGAAGGCAGCCGCGAAGCAGAAGGCGTGAGACGCTCGTCCGCGCTTCATCAACCATGTCGTCCCGGCGAAGGCCGGGACCCATAACCGCCAATTTTGATTGTCGAGGCACTAGCGGCCCCAGCGAAGCGCAATAACAACCATTCGTGGTAATGGGTCCCGGCCTCCGCCGGGACGACACCAAATGCGTTGAGCCGTCCTTCGCAACACGTCAGCACCCCTTGTTGCCATGCCGCGCCTTGTCAGCGATGGCGAGCCTCCGCAACCTCGCTTTCTGCCAACCTGACACGAGGCTGACGGCCCGCTGTCATCGCCGCTTTGCAGCCGTACGACAAAAGGCTATTTACTCCCTGCGGCTAAGCGATAGCGTCCCGATCGGAGCAGTGGCCATGTCGATGCAGAGTGTAGCGTCCCCCGCCTACGCCTTCACGCCGCCGAAGCGCAATTCACTGACCCACATTCCGGGCGACGAGGGCTGGCCGATCATCGGCAAGACGCTCAAGGTGCTGGCTGATCCCAAGGGGTTCGTCGAGAACAGCGCTGCGAAATACGGCCTCTGCTACCGCAGCCACATGTTCGGCGAGACCAATATCGTGCTGCTCGGGCCCGAGGCCAACGAGCTCGTGCTGTTCGACCAGGCCAGGCAATTCTCCTCGGAGCATGGCTGGGGGCCGATTCTCGGCCTGCTGTTCCCGCGCGGCCTGATGCTGCGCGATTTCGACGAGCACCGCCTGCATCGCCGCGCATTGTCGTTCGCCTTCAAGGACAGGCCGATGAAGTCGTACTTCACCGGACTCGACAAGGGCATCGCGGCGCGCGTCAAGCAATGGAAGGCGACGCCGGGCGAGATGCTGGTCTATCCGGCGATGAAGCAGCTCACGCTCGACCTCGCCGCGAGCTCGTTTCTCGGCGCCGATATCGGACCCGAGGTCGACGAGATCAACCGCGCCTTTGTCGACATGGTGGCGGCGGCGGTGGCGCCGATCCGCAAGCCGCTGCCGGGCACGCAGATGGCGCGCGGGGTCAGGGGCCGCAAGCGCATCATCGCCTATTTCTCCCAGCAGATACCGATCCGGCGCGCCAAAGGCGGCGGCGACGATCTGTTCTCGCAACTCTGCCAGGCGACGCATGAGGACGGTGCGCTGCTCTCCGAGCAGGACATCATCGACCACATGAGCTTCCTGATGATGGCGGCGCACGACACGCTGACCTCGTCGCTGACCTCGTTCGTCGGCGAGCTTGCCGCCAATCCGGACTGGCAACGCAAGCTGCGCGACGAGGTCGGCGCGCTCCGCATTGCCGCCGACCAGCCCACCAGCCTCGACCATCTCAACGCCTTGCCGCTGGCGGAAATGGCGTTCAAGGAAGCGCTGCGGCTGAAGCCGCCGGTGCCGTCGATGCCGCGCCGCGCGGTGCGCGACTTCTCCTTCAAGGGTTTTGCGATTCCCGCAGGCACCCTCGTCGGCATCAATCCGCTGTTCACGCATCACATGAAGGACATCTGGCCCGAGCCCGACAGGTTCGACCCGATGCGCTTCAGCGACGAGGCCCAGCGCGGCCGCCACCGATTCGCCTGGGTGCCCTATGGCGGCGGCGCACATATGTGCCTCGGGCTGCATTTCGCCTACATGCAGGCGAAGTGCTTTGCCCGGCATTTCCTGCAGAACCTCGAAGTGTCGTTGCCGCAAGGCTACAAAGCGGACTGGCAGATGTGGCCGATCCCGAAGCCGCGCGACGGCTTGCGGATAATGGTGAAACCGGCGTAACGCCAATCACGACGCCGTCCCGATCCCGACCACCTCGATGCCGTCGACGCGGCCGCGGATCGGCAGCGTTCCGAGATCCTGCAATGGAAATGGTGGCGGCGCGACGAAGCGCGCCGTCGCCGCCCGCGAGGCGAGGAAGCCGCCGTCGACCTTGCGGCTCAATTCTTCCAGCCGCGCCGCGGTGTTCATGACGTCGCCATTGAACACGATCGCGCGCTTGACGTCGCCGATCTCGCCGACGATCACAGGACCGAAGTGCAGGCTGCCGCGAATCTGTGGCACCGCGCCGAACTCGCGCTCGAACTGCGGTGCCGCCTTCTGCAACGCGCGGCGCATCGCCACGAAACATCGCAACGGCCGGCAGTTGATCGCGCCGTGCCCCTCGGGCCAGGTCACGATGATCTCGTCGCCGACATAATTGAGCACCTCGCCGCGATAATCCACCACCGACTGCGTCATCAGGCGGAAGGTGCGGTCGAGGAAGCGATGGATACCGATGCCGCCGAGCCGTTCGGCAAGCCCGGTCGATCCGGCGATGTCGACGAACAGCACGAAGCGGTCCTCCTCGACCGGCGTGTGGTACCGCCCGGTGACGAAGTTCATGAAGGCGCGCGGGCCGATCAGATTGGCGATGCTGAAGCCGAGGTTGATCAGCACCGAGACGCCTGCGGAGTTGGCGAAGCCCCACCAGAAATCATCAAACGAGGCCTGCAACGGCGCACCCGCGACGCGTTCGCCGGGCTGCAGCAACTGGATGCCGATGATGATGGCGGCGTAGACGGCGCTGCGCACCGCCAGGTTGGCAAGGAAGGACAGGCGATTGAGCCAGTCCCACTCCTCGAGACCGAACAGCTCGACTGCCCCGATCAGGAGGCTGAGCAGGAAGCCGTAGGTGGCGCCGGCAATCGGCGACGTCATTCCGCTGCCGCTCCGGGTCAGGCCGACGACGACACCTGACAGAGTGCCGGCCACGATCACGGCGGCAAAACGTTGCAGCTTCCGCTCGAGCCTTGCGTTCATGCGCGGCGGCGATTGGGAGGGGCTTGCCATATCGACCATTGTCACGATCCGGGCATCCTCATTGCGATGAGCGACCGACTATTGCGCCAATTTGCTCCACTCAAGATGACGCCGCCTGGCCAGCCCATCTTGATCCCCCATCAACCCTGTTGTTGCGGATAATCCCGAGCCGTCCCCGACAACGCAAGCGCAGGCGTTAACGTCACTCGGCGCCGATCCGGGTCCAGCTGTGGCCGAAAGGGCACAACTGCGGGTTTTCAGTCGCAGCGGCCTTATTTTGGGTCGGCTGATCACGTGAAGTAACGGTCGATGACGAAGGTGATCAACGAATTCAAGCAGGGTTGGCGGGGCATTTCGCAGCCCTCGACACTGCTTGCCACCGGTTTCGCGCTGTTTTGTCTCGCTTTGGCCACGGCCACGCGGTTCGGGCTCGCCCAGATCAGGCCGGATGTGTTCTTCACGCCGTATTTCCCGGCCGTGTTCTTCGCCACCGCCTTCGGCGGCCTCCGGATCGGGATCGCCACTGCGATCGCGAGCGGGGCGCTCGGCGTCCTCGTCAATTTCAGCGGCGCCGCGGTCGATCCTGCTCGTTTCGCCCTGCTGATGATCTTCTGGGCGGTATGCGGCATCGCGATCTGGGGTGTCGAGCACTACCGCGCGCTGGTCGCGCAGCAACGCGATATCGCCAAGCGGCTGATCGAGGAAGAGCAATACCGCAAGCTGGTGGTCGACGAGCTGCAGCACCGGCTGAAGAACAAGTCCTCGACCATCCATGCCGTGCTGCACCAGGCGCTGCAGGACCGGCCCGAGGTGTGGGAACGCATCGACCATCGCATCCGCGCGCTGTCGGCAACTGACGATCTGATCGCGCGGGTCGACGGCTATGGCTGCGATATCAGGGATTTGCTGCGCTCGGAGCTCGGGCCCTACGGCCATGTGCGGTTCAACCTCAATGGCGAGCAGCTGTTTCTGCCTGCCAAGCTCGCGGTGTCGCTCGCGCTGATCTTCCACGAGCTTGCCACCAACGCCGGCAAATACGGCGCCTTCTCCTCGCCGCGCGGGTTCCTCCAGGTGTCGTGGACAGTCGGTGACGGCCGCCTCAATGTGACCTGGGACGAAACCGAGGGACCGGCGATCGAGGGGATCGGCGAAGCCGGCTTCGGCACCAAGCTGCTGAAGTCGGCGCTGCGGCCGTTCGACGGCAAAACCGAGATCAGCTACCTGAAGACCGGCATCCACTGCACCATGCAGTGCCAGCTTCCCGCCGGCTAACGTCGAAACGGCACACCGTTTCGCGTGCGCGCTCCGGCGCATTGACACTCTGTTAATGACGATTGCGCCGATGGCTTGCGAAGCCGGCGGTTGGTTCACTCTGTCACCGCTTTTCGCAGTTCCGCTTAACCAAACCTACAACGGGCTTTGCCAAGGTCCGCGCATGCATGATTTCACCAAACATGATTTTCAGTCCGAAACGTCAATGCCCGGAAATGAAAGCAATTCCAGCAATGAATTGCGCGTTTTGCGCGACCTTATCCGCCTGCTGCCTGCGGGCGTGACCGTCCAGGACGAGCACGGCGAGTTCATCTTGATGAACGACGCCGCCGCGGTGCAATTGCAGCTCGCCGCCAATGCCGACCAGCCGACGCAGATCGATGACCGCCACGAGACCTGCCTCGAATTGCTGCGCAGTGGCCGCGAGGTGGTGCTCGAGGAAGCCTTGAGCAGCGGCCCGGCCAAGCGCGTGTTCCTGACCTCGCATCGGCCGGTGCAGATCGCCGGGCGCAACCTGCTGATCTCCTCCTCTGCCGATATCACCGAGCAGAAGGCGTTCGAGGACCAGTTGTTCCGCTCGGCCTATTACGACGAGCTGACCGGCCTGCCGACGCGCCGGGTGATCGAGCATCGCGTCAACAACCTGATCGGCCGCGACGGGCCGCAGGCGCATTTCGCGCTCGCCTTCCTCGACGTCGACAATTTCAAGCACATCAACGACTATTACGGGCATGCGATCGGCGATGCGCTGCTGGTCGAGCTGTCCAAGCGTCTCGGTCTCGCTTTGCGCGACACCGACATCCTGTCGCGCATCTCCGGCGATGAATTCCTGCTGCTGCTCAACCCGATCAGCGGCGGCCATGAGGTCGCCGAGTTCATCCAGATGATGCAGGAGCGGCTGAAAGCACCGTTCTTCATCGATCAATCCGAGATCTTCGCCTCGACCTCGATCGGCGTCAGCCTGCATCCCGCGCACGGCCGCAGCTACGACGCGCTGCGGCAGAACGCCGACATCGCGATGTACCGCGTCAAGAACAACGGCAAGGGCTCGACCGCGTTCTTCGACGCCAGCATGGAGCGCGAGGCACTGGCGCGGATGAAGATCGAGCAGTCGCTGCGGCTGGCGATCCTGGAGAAGCGGTTCTGCTGCGCATTCCAGGCCAAGGTCGATATCCGCACCCAGGAGGTCAAGGGCATCGAGGCCCTGGTGCGGCTGCGCGACGACGAGGGCGTAATCCAGGCGCCCGGCACCTTCATCAACCTCGCGGTCGAGCTCGGGCTGATCGACGAGCTGACGCATCTGGTGTTGTCCGAGATCGTCAAGTCGATCGACCTGATCAACGACACGTTCGGACCGAACACGACGATCAGCATCAACGTCGCCGCCAAGCAGGCGGCCAATCCCGAGTTCATGCGCCCGTTCGCCCGCGCGCTCGAGGACACCGGCTTTCCGAAGCGCTTCATGATCGAGGTGACCGAGGACGCCTTCATCACCAAGTCGCAGTTTCAGGACGAGATCCTGCCGATCCTGCGCAAGATCGGCGTCGGCATCTCGATCGACGATTTCGGTATCGGCTATTCGTCGCTGTCGGCGCTCGCCGACATCACCGCCGACGAGATCAAGATCGACCGTTCCTTCATCACCGACATCCATAAGCGGCCGCGCAGCCAGGGCATCCTGCGCGCGATCGAATCCCTGAGCGAGGCGCTCGGCATGACCGTGATCGCCGAGGGAATCGAGCAGTTCGAGGAGCTCGCCTATCTGCAGGCCGCGACCAAGATCCGCTATGCCCAGGGCTATTATTTCGCCAAGCCTATCTTCCTGGAGGATTTGAGGCCGGCGACCCCGCTCGCCAGCGAAGCACGCGCCAGCATCGCGTCCCGCCCGGCGCAGGAATCGCGCACGGCGTATTCACGCGGCAACGGCTATCGGCGCTGACCGGTGGCGGGTTCAGCTCGAATAGAGCGGCGCACTGCCATAATGTCGAAAAACAACCCCATGCAAAGTAGCCGCTGCAGGCGGTCTTGACATGTCGGGCAAATCAGCAGCATAATTCCATTATTCAGAAATCGTATCCCCCTTCGCCCCGGCTATCGCATACGACGTTTGTGGACTTCTGCGGCTGACGTTTCCACGTCGTCATGGCCGGCCGATGGGGCGTGGCCGTAGCCACATGCGATTGCCCTGCCGCGTGCAGGTATCACCTCATGCGCCGAGAGCGCCCCTCATCCCGCTGCAACGGAATACCGCGAGCGGCGGTTCCAGCACCTGCAACCGGCACGTTCAGGGCGGGAAACGACCGATTAAGCGTTGAGTAACCGGTTTTGCTAACGCGTTGTGCGAACTCTGCAGCGTATGCATTCGGTCAGGGGAAAGGCATGCGTGGATCGATGCAGGGGCAGGCGGGCGGCTCATCCGGACAGAGTGCAGGCAAGCGGCCGATCGCGAGCGCCGTGCGCGGACCCGTGCTGTGGCTGACGGTTTGCGGCGCACTTCTGGTTACCGCGATCTTCATCGGCACCACCATGATGATCGGTGAATTCCGCGAGCGCGCGCTGGTCAACAGCGAGCGCGAGCTGGAGAATACCGTCCTGCTGCTGTCGCGTCACTTCGACCAGCAGTTCGAGGACTCCGACATCATCGCCTCCGATATCCTCGAAAAGCTCGATCTCCCGGCCATCACCTCGCCGGAGCAGTTCAAGGCGACGATGTCCACGCCGGACACGCATCAGATCCTGAAGGCGAAGGGTGTCTCCTTCCTCGGCATGATCACGCTGTTCGACGCCGACGGCAAGGTCATCACCTGGTCGAGCGATGCGCCGCCGCCGGCCAGGCTCGATATCTCCAGGCGCGACTATTTCAGGAGCTTCAAGTTCGATGCGAACCCGGAGCCGGTGCGCGCCGAAACGCTGCACAGCCTGATCGTCGGGGGCCTGAGCACCGTCATCGCGCACCGCCTGAGCGGGCCGGATGGCCAATTCCTCGGCGTCATGACCCGGCGGATCGATCCTTTGAACTACGAGAAGTTCTTCGCCTCCGTCGCGCCGGGAACGGGTGCGGCGATCGCCATGTTCCACACCGACGGGACGCTGCTGGCGCGCTATCCGCATCTCGACGAGATGATCGGCAGGAAATTCGCCGATGCGCCGCTGGTCAATCTGGTGACGCGCGATGGTGGCCAGCGCACGATGCGCATGATCAGCCCGATCGACGGCACCGCGCGGCTCGGCTCAGCCGCCAGGCTCACCCATTTCCCCGCGGTCGTCGTCGCCACCAACACGGTGGAGGCGGCGCTCGCCGACTGGCGGACCCAGACCCGCCTGCTGATCAGCGCCGCGACGCTCGCAACCGCCACCGTCGCGCTGGTGCTGTTCGTCCTGATCAGGCAGATCCGGCGGCAGAACCGCGACGCCCAGCTGCGGCTGGAGTCGGAGCGGCAACGGCTCAACACCGCGCTCAACAACATGAACCAGGGGCTCGTGCTGTTCGACGCCACCGCGCGTATGGTGGTCTGCAACCAGCGCTATCTCGACATGTGCGGGCTGTCGGCCGACTTCGTCAGGCCCGGCCGCAGTCTCGAGGAACTGGTGCAGCATCGCAAGGCGGCGGGCTCGTTCGCCGGCGACACCGATGAATTCTGCGCCACGGTCCGGAGCAATGTCGCTGCCGGCAAGGTGGTGGAGATCATCACCTCCTCGGTCGACGGGCGCTGTTTCTTGATCGTGAATCGGCCGCTGGCCCATGGCGGCTGGGTCGCCACCGTCGAGGATATCACCGAGCGGCGCAATCTCGAGCAGGAACGCGACCGCAACCACACCTTCCTGCGCGAGATCATCGACCATATCCCCTCGCAGATCACGGTGAAGGACGCCCGCACGCGACAATATCTGCTGGTCAACCGGATTGCCGAGGACGTGTTCGCGGAATCCGGCAAGAGCATCGTCGGCAAGACCGCCTTCGACATCCTCCCGGCGTCGGACGCCGAAATCGTCACCCGCGACGATGACTGCCTGCTGAGCTCGCCCGACGAGCGGTTCGTCGCCGAACAGGTCTGGAAAACGCCGACCGGCGGTCAGCGCCACGTGATCTCGAAGCGCATCGGCATCCGCGATGACGCGGGCGAGCCGCGTTACCTCATCAACGTCATCGACGACGTCACCGAGCAGCGCCGCGCCAACGAGCGGATCGCGCATCTCGCCCACTACGACGCGTTGACCGACCTGCCGAACCGCGTGCTGTTCCGCGAGCAGATCGAGCGCGAGCTGATAAAGGCCAGGCAAGGCGAGCCGTTCGCGCTGCTCTATATCGACATCGACGAATTCAAGGGCATCAACGATTCGCTCGGCCACCATGTCGGCGACGAGCTGCTCAAGACGGTTGCCGGGCGCATCAAGGCCTGTCTCGGGGAGAACGACCTGATCGCGCGGCTCGGCGGCGACGAATTCGCGGTGATCCAGACGGCGATTGCGGGCGCCGACGACGTCGAGAAATTCGTCGCCAGCGTGCACCGCGCGATCCGGCAGCCTTGCGACTGCCTTGGCCACCATCTGTCGACCGATGCCAGCATCGGCATCGCGCTGGCGCCACAGGACGGCACCGAGCTCGACCAGTTGATCCGCAACGCCGATATCGCGATGTACGGCGCCAAGGCCGAGGGCCGCCGCACCCACCGCTTCTTCGAGCCGGCGATGGGTGCCCACGCCCGCGCCCGCCTGATGATGGAGCAGGACCTGCGGCAGGCGATGAACGATGACGGGTTCGAGATCTATTACCAGCCGCTGCTCGGGCTTGCGAGCGGCGAGGTGACCGGCTGCGAAGCGCTGCTGCGCTGGCGCCATGCCGAGCGCGGCATGATCTCGCCGGCCGAATTCATCCCCGTCGCCGAAGATACCGGGCTGATCGGCGAGCTCGGCGAATGGGTGCTGCGGACGGCCTGCATGGAAGCGGCGACGTGGCCGGATCACATCCGCCTCGCCGTCAACGTGTCGCCGATCCAGTTCAAAAATCTGAGCCTGGCGCTGAAGGTGGCGAGCGCACTCGCCGCCTCCGGCTTGAAGCCCGAAAGGCTCGAGCTCGAGATCACGGAAGCGGTTTTGATCGGCGACGACGAGATCGCGCTCGCGATCCTGCACCAGCTCCGTGCCCTCGGGGTCAGGATCGCGCTCGACGATTTCGGCACCGGCTATTCCTCACTGAGCTACCTGAAGCGCTTTCCGTTCGACAAGATCAAGATCGACCGCTCTTTCGTCAGCGACATCGCCGTCGACGGCTCGGCGACGATCGTGCAGGCGGTGGTGAACATCGCCGCCTCGCGCAACATGACGACGACCGCGGAAGGCGTGGAGACCGAGCAGCAGCGCGACCTGCTGCGCACGCTCGGCTGCACCGAGATGCAGGGCTATCTGTTCAGCGCCCCGAAGCCATCAACCGAGCTCAAGCCCCTGCTCGCCAGCGGCGACCGGATGCTCGCGCACGCATAGCCGCACCTACCGCGACGACGAGCATTGGCCTATATAAAGGCCGGTCTCACGCGGCGCGAAGGTGTTGCCATGCAGCCTGTCTCTATCCTTTTGAACCTGCTCTGGATTCTGATCGGCGGCGCGTGGATGGCGTTCGGCTGGCTGGTCGCCGCCGTGATCATGGCCATCACCATCATCGGCCTGCCCTGGGCGCGCGCCGCGTTCAACATCGCCGTCTACACGCTGCTGCCGTTCGGTTCCCGCGCGGTGCGTCGCGACGAACTGACCGGGCAGGGCGACCTCGGCACCGGGCCGCTCGGCCTGATCGGCAATCTGGTCTGGTTCATCCTGGCCGGCTGGTGGCTGGCGCTCGGGCATGTGATCACCGCGATCCTGCTCGCGGTGACCATCATCGGCATCCCCTTTGCCTGGGCGCATCTGAAGCTCGCCGGCATCGCGCTGTGGCCGATCGGCAAGGTGATTGTGCCGGCGTAACTTTGCAGGTCAATGCGCGGCCGCGCAGCCGGGAATATCGAACACCGCGGTCAGACCGCAGGGCGAAGTCAGCATCTTGCCGCCCTCGTGCCCGACGCCGGGCACGTCCCATTCGCTGTGGTTCGGTGTGCCGTTGTCGCGGGCCTTCATGACATCGACATAGGCGTGCCCGCGCGCGTATCGATACGGCCCTTCGGCCTCGGCCATGCAGGATTTGTCGAGCGCGGGATGGTTGGGGTTGGTGTCGAGCGTTCCCAACAGGTAGATCACGCGCCGCGCGACATAGGCCTGCTCCAGCGCGGCCGGCGAAGGCTCGGCGAGGTACGGCGGACGATCGTCCATGCCGAATTTCCAGTTGTTGTAGCCTTCACAGCCCGCCGCGATCGCAGGCTCCGGCCGATCCTTGCTGAAATAGGCGTATGAGGAGGGATTGGCGACCACATAGCGCACGCCGATACCCTCGTGCAGCAACACCTGATCGCCCTTCACCGCGATCGCATAGCGCTGCACGACCTGCCCACCGCCGGAATGGCCGAACACCACGACCTGCTTGAGGTTCGGAAACAATGTGCGGTCGCCAAGCTTCGCCAGGATGGTATCGAGCGCCTCGAATGAGCTGACCGGCCCCGGCGCGAGCGCGGGATCACCGCCCTCCCACCCGACCAGGCTCCAGCGCAACGTCTCGGCCGGCAGCTTGAACGCATCGACGTCAGGCTGGGTGAGGAATTGCGGTGCGATCATCAGCGTGCTCTTGCCGAGATCGCCGGCGGCAGCCTGCGCCTCCAGCGCCGAGCGGAAATAATCGTCGGCATTGCGCAGCACGCCATGCAGGACGAGGACGGCGCGCCTGATGTCCGGCAGCGGATGGGACCAGTCGACCGACGCATAGAGCGGGAACATTGCCGTGCCGACCGCGATGCGTGCGCTGGCGATTTCCTTGACCGGCAACTCATGGCGCTCGGTCTCGGTCATCGGCGCGGCCGGCGCGCGAGACGCCGTCGCGACCAGCAGCGTCAATGCCGCAAGCCAGGTTCGATGATGCATGGGTGGTGCTCCGTCGACGCGATCAGGACTGCATCATCGCGCATCGGGCTCTCGTGCACCCGTGAACTTTTGGAAAGGCGCTTCAGGCCGCGAGCCGGCCCCGATTATTCGCCGCGAGGATCGGGCGGATCAGCCGGCCGAAGCGCTCCGCCTCCTCATCGTGCAGATAGCCGGACAGGCAGAAGGAGTGGCAGCCGGCATCGATGAACTGCTGCAACGTGGCGGCGCATTGCGCGGGATTGCCGACCACGGCGATGCCGGCGCCGGGCCGCACCTTTGTGATTCCGGTCCACAGATGCGGCATCAGGAGATCACCGTAGTCGCGCGCGAGCTGCTGCACGCGCTGGTTGGCCTCTGAGCGATTATACAGCGTCTTGATCTCCTGCTTCTGCCGCTCGGAGGCGTGACGCACCAATTGATCCGCCGCCTCCCAGGCGTCCGCCTCGTTCTCGCGGCAGATCACCTGCAGCCGCATGCCGAACCCGATCGCGTCCTCGCGGTCATGAGCCCGCGCCATCTGCTTGATCTCGCCGATATTCTGCGCGATCCGCTCCGGCAGGTCGCCCCAGAACAGGTGCACGTCGGAATGCTTCGCCGACAACTCCCAGGCCTGCCGCGAGCCGCCGCCGAGATAGAATTTCGGATATGGCTGCTGCAACGGCCGCGGCCGGACGTGCGCGCCCGAGATCGTGTGGAATTTGCCTTCGAAATGCACCGGGCCGTGCGTGGTCCACAGCGCCTTGAGGATCGAGACCTCCTCCTCCATCAGCGCGTAACGCTCTTCCTTCGGGTAACGAATGCCCTCCGCCTCGACCTCGCTCTCGTTCTGGCCGGCGATCAGGTTGATGCAGATGCGGCCGCCCGACATCTGGTCGAAGGTCGAGATCATCTTGGCCAGCAGCACCGGATTGATGTAGCCGGGCCTTGCTGCGATCAGCGGCTTGATGAACGACGACCGCGCCGCCATGAAGGCGCCGGATATCCAGGCCTCCCAGCACACCGAGCCGACCGGAATCAGGAGATATTCGAACGCCGCCGCCTCGGCCGCCCGGACCACGCGCTCGCAGAGTTCCGGCGAGCCCGCGACCTGGGCTTCCATCAGCCCATAGGCCGTGGTGTCGCCATGCGTGGGCAGATACCAGCCGAATTCCAGCGGACGCATGACGATCTCCCTCGAAGCGCGCCCTTTTTGGTGCGCCTGATCGTATCCGGGAGCCAGTTTACAGCCTGCCGCCGGCCGGACAACGCCGTTGCCGACGCGGGGCCAATCAGCTAAATGAACCCCTGCACGCACCCGTAGCTCAGCTGGGTAGAGCGTTGCCCTCCGAAGGCAAAGGTCACACGTTCGAATCGTGTCGGGTGCGCCAGATTTCCTTTTCCTACAGCGAGGTATGCAAGCCGAACTAGAGTTCACTCAACAGTGGCCCGGGCAAGTAAGCAATGTGCCCTGGTTTGAATCAGCACAGGCAATGGTCACGGAGAGTGCAGGGCACCATTTGATCTTAGCCGTTTGGGCCCTGTTTTGGACAAGGCCTGATGCGGCCGGACGTGTGATACGCGACACGAGTCCAAAGCCGAGCCAAATCGGTGTCAAGCCGGCGGTGAACGCAAACTTGAGAACTTTGATCGCGCGCTCGGTCAGTACTAGCTAATCGTTGGTCCCTGGCCGCCGACTCGGGAGGCGCATCCCGCTTGCGTGCCGCAGGGGATTGAAGGCAATGCGCGGGTCATTGCCCGGGAGGCGAGGATCTGATCGTGGCAGATTGAAGTCTGGCAATCTGTCGAATTGCAGCGCATAGTCGCGGAATGAAGAGCTATTTCAGCCCCCGCTTGCTAGAGGTCACTCTCACACCGCTGGAGCCGACGCTTTGGAAATGGCACGTTTCCGAAGCGAGCCTTGAGGTTGCTCACGGTTATGCGACAAGCCGGGAAACGGCGCAAATCGACGGCGATCATGCTCTATTTGCAATGCTATCCGTCGCGCCGCCGCGTTGATCCTCTTGTCCGTTGGTTGATTCAGTCTTTTCAGGCCAAGTTGGAAGTAGCTATTGGCCGAGCCGGCGCGCATATTGCGCCAATGGACATATTTCCTCGATTTGAAGCCAAGTTGATGACGAGCGGCCGCTGGTTCGTTTCGGTAACGACAGGGTATGGGCCGGACTCTCATGTCGGAGATTTCGCAACCGACAAAGACGCCAAAGATTGGATTTCGACCAAATCGAGGTACTGGCCCGGCAAACCGGCTACGCCATAGTGACCGGGCGCGATGAATGGACGATAGACCTTCAGTGCCCGAGATGCAGGAGGATCGACGTGGCTCGGCTCTCGCAGGCGAATGGCTATGACTTCAGGAGAGGCGACACCGCTACCCGCGCAGATCATGTGCCGAAGGGCTTTATCTGCATCGACCCAGGGACCGGCAATTTTCAATGTTCGAGATGCCAGGTGTCGATTCCGTGATCCAGCATCGTCAGCATGCTTGCTAAATCGCCGGCGGGCATTGACAAAAACACCCCGCTTGCGGGAACGGCCCAGCCAGCAGGTCGTGGTCTTGCCCAACGCGTGAATGGCTGAATCAACTCGTCGCGGGAGGGAGAGGCATCCTGAACGTAAACCTTGTCTCTTCTTCGGTCGAGCTAACGGTCAATTCACCTCCGTGAGCCGTTGCGATCTGGGAGGCGATGTACAGGCCCAGTCCGAGTCCTTGCCTGCTGGCGTGGGCGTTCCCGCGAAAAAAGGGCTCGAACAGTTTGCCCATCGCCTTTTCCGGGATCGGTTCGCCCGAATTCGCAACCCAGAGTTCGAACTCGTCTTGCCTGGTTTCTCCATGCACCACCACAGGCTTGTTGGAAGCTCCATGAGTCAGAGCGTTCCCGAGGAGATTTGAGAGCAGTTGTCCGATCCGGGAGCGATCGCAATTCACGGTTCGGCCGATTTTGAAGTCAGACTCGATGACGCGTCCCGGTGAGGCGAGCCTCAGTTCGTCGACGACTCCCATGAGAACCGGCTCCAGGGGCTTTGCCGCATCGCGGTCCAGCCCAATGCCGCCGCCCAACCGGCCGCGGGCGAGATCGAGCACGTTGTCGATCAACCCGGCCATTCGCATGACCGTCGTCTGCATCATTGCGATCACCTGATGCTCTTTGTCGGTTTGCACCGAACGGTCGAGAATGCGCGCGCCGGCGCTGATCGAGGCGAGCGGGTTGCGGAGATCGTGACCAAGCACCGCGATGAATTGTTCGCGGAGCTCCGAAGCTTCATGCTCGCGCCGGAGGTTCTCTTCCGCGGCGTTTTCCGCTGCCTTTGCGAGTTCGCGGGCTCCAAGCAGCTCCTTTTCGTAACGGCGTCGGTCGGTCGCTCTGATCAGCGCCAGGCGGATGGCGAGCGGCTTGCCTTCGGCATCGCGTCTCTCGGCACGGTGCCATCTGGGTCGACCAGCCCATCGGGCTGTCGGTTACCCGGCGACCTCGTCCGTCCACACTCTGAAGCTGATCAGGGAGTTCGGCCCGAATGTTTGGGTGATCGGAACATCGGCGGCGTCACGCCCGTGCGCGATCAAGACGCGGCCGATCCGCGGCACGAAATTGCGGGGATCAAAGGTGTGCCACCTGCCCCCGAGATAAGCTTCAAACCAGCCGGCGAAATCGCCTGCGGCCCAGGGCTTTGGAGTGCCCATGTCGCCCAGATAACCGGTGCAGTAGCGCGCCGGGATGTTCATGCAGCGGCAGAACGCGATGGCCAAATGCGCGTAGTCCCGGCAGACGCCCCTACCCTCTCGATATGCCTCGAACGCCGTCTTGGTGGATCTGGCATGCTCGTATCCAAAGCTGATATGACGATGCACGAATTCGCAGATTGCGTGCACTCTCGCCCAGCCCGGCGGCGTGTCTTGAAACAAGTTCCAGGCGATGTCGGTGAGCCGGTCTGTCTCGCAGTAGCGGCTTCCGAGCAGATAGACCAAGGTATCAGGAGGCAGGTCCTCCACTGCGTGTTGTCCAGCCGATGGAGACACCGGGTCGGGCAGCCCGCTGTCGCGCACGCAACCGTCGGCTGCCAGACGCATCCGCCCGACAGGCGCAACGATCCGGCTACACCAATTTCCGAACAGGTCGCGGTACGCCGTAATCGGCACCGAAGGCTCGGTTGTCAGGAAATCCGGGACGATGACGTCCGACGCGCGAGAGAAGTGAGTGCCCAACACCATGATCATCGGGGTCGGCTGCGGAAAATCGTAGAGCATTTCGAATCCGACATTGATCTTCATTCGAAATGCGTTCCTTTGCGGCAGCCCTCATAGCAGGTGGGGAAGGAATCTCCGAAAACAAGGCTTAGCGAGCCCGCGCCTCATTGTGACCTCCGGAACGACGCGCCATTGTTCGGTTCGCCAAGCTGACCGAACATTGCCGGAGATCAGATCACGCGAGCTCCAAGCCAGATCGATAGGAACCAAGCTAATTCAGGAATGTTATGCATTCCGTTTTTGGTTGGCGACGGAGAGGAGCGATGAAGCAACGGCGGCGGCGATTCAAGCAGATTCACTCACTCGAAGAACGTCTTGGCCAACGCTCAGGAAGCAGGCGAGGCAGATGCCTCCAGGGCGAGTGCGAGAAGCACTGAGGAAAGCTCGGAATGATGAAACGACCGCTCACCTCACACAGTGGCTGATGTCCCCTAACCTTCCGCGATCGCAATGATGCAGAAAGCTCCGCTGATCATCATCAACGTGTCGAATCCTGTAGCTTTCGAGGGAAAAGGCAGCATCATTATACTTGAGTATACTGATGAGGATGCCGCAAAGAAGGTGGCTTGGAAGATTGCCAGGGAGACGGGGCGGTCTGTGACGATACGCCGCGAGGACATGTGCGTGATCGAGACAATTCCAGCTACGGCCCACTGAAGTCATTCGATCTACTTCAGCCGGTGGATTCTTTCACAGCGCTGAAGGCCCGCAGCTGCCTTTCATCTGGATCGGCCATGGCACCTGTTCACACCGTGAGCGGACAAGGGTGCCGGACGAGGCATCCGATTTCTTCGACGAGGAAACCCAATGCGTCGGCTCTGAAAAGTTGCGCCGCCCGCTTGAAAAGATGCGAACGGCGCTTCTCGAGCCCCGAGAGGGAACGAACAAAATCCCGGCTATAGTCTGTCTCCCCTGGAGGAAAGTAGGTTCAGGCCGTCGGGCGATTGTCGTTCTAACGACGAAGATGGCCGGCAATTTCCAATGGGGATGCAGGACGGGCTCTACCGCGTCAAGGATCCCGCTTTAATCGTGAGGTCTCTTGCGCGTTCTGGGAATCGATACTGCTGCGGATGTAATCGTAGATGTCGCCACCCAGCTGCGCTTCGATCTGCTCTTGTGTGAAGCCCTGATCCCTGGCGGCTGTCAACAAGCGTCGGACCAGTTCCTCAATCTCGGGCCGACCGCGCCGATGGCGACTGCAAGAACGCCCGGGATGCCGGGAACATCGGCAGGCGCCAAGCGTTGCCCATCTGTAAACGACGGTTTTAGCAAAGCTCTGGCAGCCGCTCCATCGCCTTCCGGCACGTCGGTACCCACCGCAGGGTACAGCTTGATCCCTCCATCGAAAGACAACGCGATGTTCCGGCGCAAGGCTGCCTCGTTCCGCAACGCCATCGATCTGAAGGACAAGGTTCAGGTAAAGGTGCTACGCAAGCGCCTCAAGCTTTCGGAGGCGCAGTTGATGACCGCGATCCGGAAATCCGGAAACTCGATCACGGCGCTCGTCAAGGAATCCGCGAACTGACCCGCATTCATTTTGCGGGACCACTTTTGGCTGCTCACCAAATCATGTGGCGCAGCAACAGACTGGATTGACCGTCGGTCAGTCGAACGGCAGTTTTTGCTGAAAGCGCTCCTCTGGTGCGGATCTGACAAGATGCCAAAATATGAACGACACTAACGCCGCCCGACGGGCGGACGCAGCACGGAGATGGGACGAACGGGACCGGCTCTCCGCCCTCGAGCGTTACGGAATCCTCGATACGCCAAGGGAGCCTGATTTCGATGATATCGTGCGGCTGGCCGCGGACACTTTTGGCGCGCCGATCGCGGTCGTGAACCTGATTGCAAATGGCCGGCAGTGGTTCAAGGCAGAAGTCGGAATCGGGGCTCGTGAACTTCCGCTCGACGTCTCGATCGGCGCCCATGCCATCCTGCAGGGCGACACCATGGTCGTTCGCGACACTCTTTTGGATGATCGATTCGTCCGCAATCCGTTGGTCACGGCAGCAGGTGGGCTTCGCTTTTATGCTGGCGCCCTGCTGAAAACCGAGGAAGGCCTCCCGCTCGGCACCGTCTGCGTGCTCGATCGCCAGCCGCGCCCCGAAGGCATCACCGACCATCAACGATTGACGCTGGAAGTGCTGGCGCGGCTCGCGATGAATCAACTCGAAATGCGTCGCGTGATCGGGCTCCAGCACGCCCACACCATGCTGCTCGAAGCTGAAATGCGCGAGCGGAAAAACGCTGAAGCCGCCCGTCGCCTCGCGGACGACAGGTATCGGTCACTGTTCAACTCGCTGGAATCGGGATTTTGCATCGTTGAGCTTGCGTTCGACGCAGCCGGCGTTGCCAAGGACTATCGCTTTCTCGAGATCAATCCGGCCTTTGCCCGGCAGACCGGTCTGGACAAGGCCGAGGGCAGGTGGATGCGCGAACTCGCGCCCGATCATGAACAGCACTGGTTCGACATCTACGGACAGGTCGCCAAGACGGGAGAATCCGTTCGCTTTGAGAACCCGGCCAGAGCGCTGAGCGGCCGCTGGTACGACGTCCATGCCTTCCGCGTCGGTGATCCGAGCGCACATCTGGTCGCCATCTTGTTCAACGACGTTACGGATCGCCGTCGCGCTGAAGTCCAGCGTGACGCCCTGTTGTCCATCGGCGATCGACTGCGATCGCTCGATAAAGTCCCGGAGACGACCGCAGCCGCGTCCGAGATCATCGGAAATGCCCTCAACGCCGTTCGGGCCGGATTCGGACGCGTCGACGCAGCCAGGGAGTACATCACTATCGAGAAGGACTGGTCCGTCGAAGGCTTTGCGAGCCTGGCCGGCCGCCATCTGTTATCCGATTTCGGCAATCTCGACGCCGTCATCAGCAGCAAGCGCCCGATCATCGTTACTGACGCACTCTCCCCTTCACAATCAGCGCATTCGCGGGACGGGTTGACCAGGCTGGGGGTCCGTTCCATGGCCGCGATACCGATCGAAGACCACGACGGCTCCACTGCGCTGTACTTCGTGCACGCAGCGGACCCCCGGGCCTGGACCGACGAGGACCTTGCCTTCCTCAGCAATGCCGGCGACCGTGTGGCCGCGAGTGTCGCGCGACTTGACGCGGAAGCCCTACAGCACGTCCTCAATCTTGAACTAAGCCATCGTATGAAGAATACGCTGGCGATGGTGATGGCGATTGCGAGGCAGACGCTGCGCTCGGTTCCGGACCAAGCCCCGATCGAGGCGTTCAGTGCGCGCTTGCAGGCGCTGTCGTCCGCTCACATGGCGTTGCTGCAGCAACGCTGGACGGAAGCCAAAATATACGAGGTTGTAAGGAGCGTCCTCGGAGCTATCGAGGCTATCGATAGGTTCGATATTTCCGGGCCGGCGGTCAAGCTTGGCGCGCGGGCGACGCTGTCGATGTCCCTCCTGCTTCACGAGCTTTCGACCAATGCTCTCAAATATGGGGCATTGTCCCGACCGACGGGCCGGGTTTCGGTTTCCTGGAGCGTCCACGAAGACCAGCTGACGCTGAGATGGCGGGAGGTGGACGGTCCAACCGTGGAGAAGCCGTCCGTAAAAGGCTTTGGATCAAGATTGATCGAAATGGGTCTCATCGGAACGGGAGGCGTTGAGCTTCGTTACCTGTCTACTGGGTTCGAAGCTGACTTCTCAGCCCCTCTCTCTCAGGTGCAACAACCTTGACGGGAGAGAACCAATGACAGCCCACGACGGAAGATGCAGGCCTCTCGTGTTGGTCGTCGAAGACGAGCCGCTGCTGAGAATGGCGGCTGTCGATATGGTCGAGGAGGCCGGCTTTGAACCGGTCGAAGCCGCCGATGCGACCGAAGCCGTGCGCATTCTGGAGGCGCGGTTCGATATTCGCATCGTCTTTTCCGATATCGACATGCCGCGCGGTATCGACGGGATGAAGCTTGCGGCTCTCATCCGCAACCGATGGCCGCCGATCGACATCATCTTGACGTCCGGTCACGTCGACGCGTCCGAAGTCGATCTCCCTGTACGAAGCATGTTCTTTTCCAAGCCGTACAACGAGAAGGTTGTGGTCGCAGCGATGAAGAAATTTGTAGGATGAGACCCTGAGAGGTAAAAATGAAAAATGAAGCGAATGCTCGGCTTCTTCAGCAAGCCAACAATGCCTTCAAGACGATCGGGCGTAAAACACCAATGACCGATTACGCGAAGTCGCAACGATCCTCTCACGAAAATCTCGCTCGCTTGAAAGCAGAGCGTTTGGCGCGTGAGGGCAAATCGGAAGAGGCGTAACGCCCACGGGCGCTGTCGGTCTCGTCTTAGAGCATTGAGAGCATGACGATCCCGTCTTCGAGATCGCCTGAAGCGAGGCGCACCCGCGCTATTTGCTCGAACTCGGTCCGATATTTGTGAAGATAGCTGAAGGCTTGGTTGTCGGTCTGAAATGTCGTCTTGAGTCTACAGATCTGCCGCGCTGCGCCGAGCGCGAGGGAAAACGTGATCGTTCCACTGCCGTTTGACTTGGCTCTACGCACAATCCGCCCCCTTGCCATGTGACAACATTCCCAGACGCATCGGCCGCTGCCGGAATCTACTATCGCCCCAACTTGCTTTCGCGTTTTTTTGGTACGAGCTCTGGCAGAGATGCCAAGAGAACCGCATCGGCAGCCTCCTTGGTCTCGCGGAGATCTAGAAGTTGCGCCATATTCTTCCGAATGTCGGTGCCCTGTCTCTCGACATCCAACAACGCCCGCGCGCCGTCTTCAGCAGCGAGTCTTTTGCGATTGAAGCGCACGATTCTTTCGGGCGACGGCTCCACTGGTTTCCTGGCGCTCATTTCCCATGCCGCCTTGGGACCGACAAAACCCGCTCAATCCGGAGATCGAGCGGGCAGAGCGGCCGTTTCAGTACATCCGTGAAACGGCTCCACAAGATCAGGCCAGCGAGAGATTCTCAGCGCTGACTTTGCCTCGCATCTTGTCGGTCTTGGCCTCGTAGCTGACCTTCTGGCCGTCAGCGAGGCCGGAAAGACCAGCGCGTTCGACCGCGCTGATGTGAACGAACACATCGTTGCTGCCGTCGCTCGGTTGAATAAATCCGAAGCCCTTTTGGCCGTTGAACCACTTAACAGTACCTGTCGTCATTTTCATTCTCCAAAGCGCACGAGCGCATTCCGCGTGACGGTCACGCAGCATCTATCAACTTCGTCGATGTCTTTGGAAAAGGAGCCCGCGGGCGCGTTCAACAAGGCACAGCGGCTAATCGAATAACCTTGATATACGCAGCTTTCTCACTTTTTACAAGGATGGCGAGCAAGTTTGTTTTGCAAGAGCGTTTCTGGAGCATCGTTCGAGCAGGTTCGAAAGGGCTCGTCATCGCAAGAGGAGCGCTTTATCGATTGACATGGCTGTCCGGGAGTGGTCCCGTCACTCACACCGAACTGGATGCCGTGACGTAAAGCCCGGCACGTTCGATGCCGGCGAAGACATGCCGCCGTTCCATCATTCTCAAAATCGCAACGAGCTTCCTGCGCGACCGGCTGCATGCAGGGATCGGCCGCATTCGCAGCCCAGCGAGGAGTTTCATTTGCAGGTATTTGTTCGCGACAACAATGTCGACCAGGCACTTCGTGTTCTGAAGAAGAAGATGCAGCGCGAGGGCGTCTTCCGGGAAATGAAGCAGCGGCGCTCCTACGAGAAACCTTCGGAGAGGAAGACACGCGAAAGAGCCGAGGCCATTCGCCGAGCCCGCAAGCTTGCTCGGAAGCAAGCCATCAGGGAAGGCTTGCTGCCGGCGCCTCCGAAGAAGAAACTTCCGGAACGTAAGCCACCTTTGCCGCAAATTGCCAGCAAGGAGCGCGCTTAGACATCTCGCGATCGGAGGAGTGCCGAGCCGAGTATCGAGGGAACATTGTCGTCATTGATCCATTTCAAGTTAGCCGTACTGCTTGTGACGCGACGGAAAGCGTCGATCAAGAATCAACGAAGTCCCTAAGCCGGCGCTTCAATCCCGGGAGGTTTGGATGGCGAAACCAAAAGACGATACGACCGCTCGTCGCGTTCATGGCCAGCGCAAGCGCGCTGTTCATCTGGCCGGCGCGGCAATCGACCATAAGGCCGACAATCGTGCCAGCGCCGATGATCAAGCGATACGCAAGCGACGCTTGGTTGAAGGGCCTGCAGAATTCCGCACCGTCCGCGTCGATCGTTCGACGAAGACGGCCGATAGCTAGGGGACGGGTGCTTCGCGTCGTCCTGGCACCCTCGACGCGGCTTCACAAGCGTCATGCGTCTAGTCGACGAAACAGCGTCGTCAAATCTTCGCCTTGGCAGACTTTGCGGACGACTTGTTTGGGCAGCAGGAAGCAGCAGGCTTCTATGTTCTGAAATCGATGCCTCGCAGCACGATTCCTCTCGGATTTCCTTCGAGCTCCGTCGCTCGATACTTGCTGGCCGCACATGCCTCGATGCGATCGCGCAGGCGAATGAACTGGGCTTCGCGCTGTTCGGAACGGATATGCTGGCCGCCCTCGAGATCGTCCATCGCGGAGGTCGAGATTGCGCAGGGTACTTCCTTGGCGCCGTCTTGCATCGAAAACAGGACGATCATCCTGTCGTATTCGTGGCCGATATAGCGGCCGCTCGTCAGCGTCATGGCTTGCTCCTTTACGAAATGACTCCGTGACAGCGCCACTTTGCTAGCTGCTCTCGCGGTCAGCCTCCGTGAGCCTGGCGAAATCGTCGAGCAGCATCGCGACCAGCGCGCGGTGCCTGGTATCTTCAGCAGGCAAGCTCGCGGCATAGAGGTTAAGCAGATGCCGCGCCTTCACTGCGGCCTCCGGCCACGAGACCGCAGGCGCCGACATCATGCGGTGTTCGAGCTCGGATTCACGTTCGCGTAGCTCCCTTGCATGGGTCTCGACTTCGGCCAGCGCGCGGCGCAAATCGGTCGCCTTCTGTGCAGCCATGCCGCGATGCTTGTCGAGATCGACCGGGTGGTCAGTCATCGCCTTCACTCGCGTCCGCAGCTCTTGCATCGGCAAGGTCGACTGAGCCGATCGAAAGTACTTCCGTTGAGTTGTGAGCGCCTTCCGCGGGCACGACGATCATCGTGGCAATGCGGCGGTAGGCCGAGAAGGTGAGCCCTTCGATCGCCTCCTCGTCTGTGATGACCTCGTAAGCGCCGGCGGGCAGCAGCCGCTCGATACTGCGAATTCGAAACGGATGCCTGAAGGTGACGGTCTCTCGCCGTGAGCGGATGGTCATGCACGCCTGCCTTCTTGCAGCTGGGGCCCAACCGACCTGCAGCGACCAGCATGCGCCGATCGCAAGACAATAGCCAGCACATTCACCGTTGATGCGTGCTGACGCCCAGGTGCGCTCTTGCGCATGCGCGGCGTATTGGCGCTCGCTATTGGCGCGGCGGAGGCGTAGGGTGTGACATCACCGCACGTCTCGACGGCATCGACCGGTGACTGAGGGTTGCGTGCGCTCCCGCCGATAGAGTTGCAGGAGCGCCCTATGTCCCGCTTTCGCGCCTCGGAATGGATCGTCCCGCCGGTGATCGTTCCGTTGTTTCTTTTGCTTCTGGTGTGTGCTGCAGCCATCTTTAATGGCTAGGACAATGCGCGTGCGCTACCTCATCACGGGGACCAACGTGCATGGCAGTGCCAATCTCGGGCGCGGCAGCGCGACGCTTGCGTTGCGTATTGCGCGTAAGCTGCTGCGCGAGGGTTATATGGACGTTCGCGTCTGCACGCCGCGCGGACGCGTTCTGCAGTCGGATGAATTTCACGAACTCGACCCCCAACAGGAGATGGACGTCATGGCGAAGGGACAGCAACGCGGAAATCGCGAAGCCAAGAAGCCGAAAAAGGAAAAAGCCAAGGTCATAGCCGCGGCACCGAACCGGAAAGAGGCCGCTTGGCAACCGGATTTCGGGCCCTCGAAGAAGAAGTAAGCCGTGGCGAACAAGCTGGCGCCAGGAGCTTGACCGGTATTGTGGCGCCCGCGAGGGCGTTACTCTCTTTCGACGATGGAAGAGTGTCGGGATTGCAGTGGTGTTCCGGCCGCCAGTTGGATTCCCTCCCTTGATAACCAATGGAAGCCGAACCGCGTTCCACCGCTCGCCGGGCGATAGGCAAATCCGTCGAGATAAAGGGGGATTATTGTTTCATTCTTTCGACCTCGAAGTTGAACCGGATCTGCATCACCGGGCCGACTTTGTCTCGCACATCAACCATCATATGCCGCTTTGAAAGACCTGGTGAGCCATGCACCGCCTCCCGAGCCATGTCGGCCAGTGACTTCGCCGCTTCAGCTTGCACGGCTCGAAGATCCGAGAATTCCAGGCCCTCTTCGTCAATGAACAGGCCATCCTCATCCAGGAGATCGAAATAGTTTCGCGTCATCAGGCCCTCCCGGGGCAGGCAGGAGCCCTACATGTCTCTCAGCCACCGATGCCTACGCATGATGCTTGACCGGTGATAGTAGCACAACAGGGTTGATGCCATATGGTTGCTGGGCAGCAACGTCGCCTCGCAGCAGGAACTCGGGATCGAATGGCACGACAGCGCGCCCGGCGGGCCGATGCAGAGCGGCTTTGTCGAAAGCTTCAACGGCCGCCTGCGCGTCGCGGGGTCTCAACGAGAGCCTGTCGTCAACCTCAGCGAGGCTGGTCAGATCATCGAGGAATGGCGGATCGCCCGCAACACCGATCGACCACACACGAGCTTCAACGGCTCACACCGACCGAGTTTGCAACCCCGCACAACAGGGGCCAAACCCAGAGCTGACGATCGGGGATTTTGCTGGCACCCTCTCGGCCTGAACGGCCGCGCCGCCCGTAAGATTTTCAAACGGCGGCTGTGTCTAGGTGGCCTTAATTGTCTTCCGTGACCCTTCCCTTGCCATCGCAGGTATCGCACTTGGCCGGAAAGATTTTGTAACCCCGCTTTACCGACTGCATGACGGCCGGAAAGCCCGTTCCATTACAATGCGGGCAGATATGCTCTTTGATTTTAGGCTGCATGTTGCACTTTCTGGCGGCCTCAGTGGCGGCCTCTTTCGACGGCTCATAGTCATCAGGAAACGGCAGCGCTTCTCTCCGATCGCCAGCAGAGCAGACGACCCCGGCACCCCCTGGGGCCACGGAGCCAGCGCCGGGGCGCTTCCGTGCGTTAGCGTAGACAAGATGCAGAGTAAGCACGACTGGCGCTGCCACAATTTTCAATCGACGTCGCGTGGACGCTTGGAGTCGCTGCTCATGCCGTATAGCCTCTTCCCTTGAGCCAATAGTCAAGGTGTTCGGTCGCCAGCCAGTTTTTGGTCGATTGCTCGTCCAAGAACCCAGTTATGTATTCGATCTTTCCGCCAGGGCAATGACACACAAGCCGCCAATTGCCGGCAGAGACCCGTTCAGCTTCGAAGACCACCTGAGCGTCTTGCATGCACTGACTATACTCTCAGTTTGCCGCAATCCCACCACGGAAACTTCGCCGCAATCCAAGTTGTGAAGAATGGCGCTTGCCGGCGGTGACCTCGGCTCGGGAACGGGAGGCGGGGTTGCAGATTGCGCGCCATGGCCCAGGCATGGTTCTCGTTGCGACCGAGACACTGCGTGCCGAGAGCATGTTCAACGGCGAGGAGCCTGCGGCGGTTCGGATGCCGATGGGGACAGGATAGAGAAACGGCTGAAGCGGCCGTACGGTGTGACGGGACGGACGGGTCGTCGGTGAGGCAAATTAACCATCGCGTCTTGCCGAAAAAATTTTCCGCAGACCCCTTGAAACTATTTCCCGGATTCCAAATTCTTTCGGCGTCACCATCGTGGTGATCGGGATGCCCATAGGGTCCCGCCACTTGAGACGGGCACCGGACGTGTCCGGTGCCGCTCGTAACCATTTTGCTCCCAGGAGGATCTGGCTATGCGCACTGTAGATTTTTCGCCCCTGTTCCGGTCGGCCATCGGATTCGACCGTCTGTTCGACCTCGCCGAAGCCGCCCAGCGCGTGGGCGAGGAGAGCTATCCCCCCTACAATATCGAAAGGCTCGACGAGAACCGCTTCCAGATTTCGGTCGCGTTGGCCGGATTCAAGCCGGATGAAGTCGAGCTCACTGTCGAGCAGAACGTTCTGACGCTCGAAAGCCGCAGATCGGAGAAGGAAGGCAAGACCTTCATGCATCGCGGCATCTCGGCGCGCAACTTCAAGCGCCAGTTCACGCTCGCCGACCACGTGGAGGTCAAGGGCGCACGCTTCGAGAACGGACTGCTCGTCGTTGACCTGGTGCGCGAGATCCCCGAGGCGATGAAGCCTCGCCGGATCGAGATCAACGGCGCCACCCCGAGCAACGTAACGCAAATCGAAGCCAAGGCCGCCTGATTACCGGACCCGGTGGACAGGTTCGATCTCGGCCGCGCGGGATTTCCCACGCGGCCTCCCCTCAACTCGTCTCGAATGGAGGCAGCCATGCGGCCGACGACCGCGCTCGACCATAATGTTTTCGATTTTGATTATCTGCTTCATCCCGGCATAAGATTCGAGCATCCGAGGGACGTGGTCTCTCATTCGGGTCTTACCCTCGCGGAGAAGCGCGCCATCCTAGCTTCATGGGCATCCGACGCTTCCGCGATCGCGTCCTGCCCCTCGTTGCGCGCTCCCGAAGGGCTAAAAGGACCGGTGACCATCGACGAAATCCTGGAGGCGCTTCGTGCATTGGATGGCGACCCGGCGCCACCGCCCGGCGGCAGGCCCATGCGGCTGCGCTCGACCGAACGGCGTGCGGCGGCCTGAAGCAAAGAACAGGACTCGGACGGATCATCACAACCAGGATGGAAACAATGTTCGAAGCGAACCTGGCTCGCATTCGTACCCACCGCAGCAACATCCATCGCTTTCGCGACTTGCTCCGGACGGAGTTGTCCGACTTCGACCGTGAGTTCATTGAGAAGCGGATGGCCGACGAGCGGACCGCGCTCGATGCCCTCATGGCCGAGACCTTTCCGGTGACATTTCCTTCTTTGAAGGAATTCTCTTCCTGTTCGAGCATGAGGGTCGTTTCATGAACGACGTTCGAGAATTGCTGATCCAGGGCAGCGAGAAGGTTATCGGCCATTATCGGCTACTGCTGGCGCGAGCAACGACCGATAAGGAAGCTGAACTCTACAGAAGCCGGATCGAGCGCGAGCAGCGGCTGCTGGACGAACTCCGCGACGGCTTCCCGGACAGGGTCGCGGCATGAGCTGCCAGCCGAGCGATGACTGCTTTGCGGCGTTCGACATCGTGCTGAAGCGGCGTGGACGCAGCAGGTGGAAGTGGTCTGTTTCCACGACCGACGGGCATTCTCTGATGTGCGGTTCGGAATGCAGTCGCGGTGGTGCGAGGTACAAGGCGCAGCGCGCGCTATTTCTCTTGCTTTGCGCCAGCGCCTCACAGGTCGCCCGCTGTCCGCCGGACCGGCTCAGGAGGCGTCATCGGCTGTCCAAGAACGCACGAGCATAAGAGCTTTGAGAGCATCGAAGTTGCCTGCGGCTTAGAACGTTGGGGCCCTGCCTGATAGGCGCTCAACTAGCGAAGAACATCCGGTCCTTTGAGGTCAAATGACAGGCTTTGCGCGGCATCTAAGCAGCAAAAATGAGGTCCTCTTCGAGCTCGTCTAGATCACTGCCTGAAGCCCTCTTCAGGAATCGGGCCAAGGCGGCTTTTCGCGAGTCGCGGCTTCCGTGCCGATCGCGAGTGCCGCTGATTCGTTCACGCAACGCAAGAGGACCATCGTCCTTCGTAACGGTCAGGAGATGGAACAGGCCGCCTCGCAGCGGCCGTCAAGGTTCTCGGATGTCGCGCGTCAACAGCGACGAGGCGCGGCGCGCCTGCGGTGCTGCCGCTCTATTCGGAGCGCTCGTCGGGAGCAGATGGGACGTGCCGTCGAAGGTCCATTCTGTCGTGGAGGATACGCACGATTTCGATCGTGTCGTTCGGCGCGACCCGATACATCAGGAAATGGCTTCCGCGACGGCCGCGGCGCGCAACATGGAGGGTGCGAAGGCCTGCCATGATCTCGTCCCGGGCCTTGCAGCCCACGACGTCGGGATCGTCGGCAAGCTCGCCAATCGCCTGAACAAGGGTGGCCTGATAGACGCGAGCTTGTCGCGCGCCAAAATTCTCGG
>Ga0153933_1000149_pt1 | contig 35702 bp, 34 predicted proteins | sample TSNJ017MetaG_FD_102275 | JGI IMG/M metagenome (GOLD analysis project Ga0153933, IMG submission 102275) | Attine ant fungus gardens microbial communities from New Jersey, USA - TSNJ017 MetaG | ecosystem: Host-associated > Fungi > Mycelium > Unclassified | place: USA: New Jersey, Wharton State...
CGATCCGCATCCGCTCGGTGGCGTGCAGCTTCATGATGCCGGAGATCACGGCCGGATGATGTCCCTCGTTCAGCGCCGCGCAGGTCAGCCGCCGCGCGGCGTCGAGCAGATAGGCCGTCGCTGCGATCCGCGCCAGCGGCTCCTCGATGCCTTCAAACTTCGAGATCGAGATTCCGAACTGCTCGCGGATACGGGCATAGGCACCGCTGGTGCGCGCGGCATAGGCGGCACCCGCCGCCGACAGCGACGGCAGCGAGATGCCGCGGCCGGCGGCCAGCGCCGTCATCAGCATCTTCCAGCCTTGGCCCAAGCGCTCCTGGCCGCCGATGATGTAATCGAGCGGGATGAAGACATCGCGGCCCCAGTTCGGACCGTTCTGGAACACCTGCATCGCCGGCAGATGGCGGTGGCCGATCGAAACGCCCGGCAAATGCGTCGGGATCAGCGCGACCGTGATGCCGAGCTCTTCCTCGTTGCCGACGAGATGGTCGGGATCATAGGCCTTGAACGCGAGGCCGAGCAGCGTCGCGACGGGACCGAGCGTAATGTAGCGCTTGTGCCAGTTCAGCTTGAGGCCGAGAACCTCGCGGCCTTCGAAAATGCCTTTGCAGATGATGCCACTGTCGATCATCGAGGCGGCGTCCGAGCCGGCCTCGGGGCTGGTCAGTCCGAAGCACGGGATGTCGCGGCCGTCAGCGAGCCGCGGCAGCCATCTGGCCTGCTGCTCCTCGGTGCCGAAGCGCATCAACAATTCGCCGGGCCCGAGCGAGTTCGGCACCATCACGGTGACGGCCGCGGTCAGCGAGCGCGAGGAGATCTTGCGCACCACTTCGGAATGCGCATAGGGCGAGAAGCCGAGGCCGCCGAACTCCTTCGGGATGATCATGCCGAAGAACTTGTTGCGCTTGACGAAGTCCCACACCTCGGGCGGCAGGTCGCGCCATTCCCAGTTGATCTTCCATTCGTCGAGCATGGCGCAGAGCTGATCGACCGGGCCGTGCAGGAAGACCTTCTCCTCGTCGGTCAGCACGGCAGGCGCAAACGCCAGCAGCTTGGTCCAGTCCGGATTGCCGGTGAAGAGGTCGGCGTCCCACCAGACGTCGCCGGCCTCCAGCGCCTCGCGCTCGGTGTCGGACATCGACGGCAGCACGCCACGCGCAAAATTGAAGATCGGCCTGGTGATGGTATCGCGGCGGAAGCTCATGGTGGTCCTCATGAATCGGCGGCGCGGACGCGGTGATCTTATCGGAAAGTGCCGGTCGCGGGTGAACACTTCGCTTTTGAAATAAAGCGAAATTGACGCGGCAAGAGTGCCGTTTGTTAACGGCACGCCGCGTCTTCAGTTCCGAAACATGAGTTGCGACAGTCAGGTAGCCAGGGATGGCGCCGGCGGATTGCACCGGCGCCATCGCCGGTCAGGCCGGGCCGGCGCCCTGCGTCGCGGTATAGACCGCGTAGAGCGACTGACTTGCCGCCATGAACAGGCGGTTGCGCTTGGGACCACCGAAGGTGATGTTGCCGCACACCTCCGGTAGGCGGATCCGGCCGAGCAGCTTGCCCTCAGGCGACCAGCACGTCGCGCCATTGTAGCCGACGGCGCGGCCGGCATTGCTGGAGCACCAGACATTGCCGTTGACGTCGCAGCGGATGCCGTCGGGTCCGCACTTCACGCCGTCGATCATGAAGTCGCTGAACCGCTTCGGATTGACCGGCTTGTTGTCGGCACCGACATCGAACACGAAGACGTCGCCCTTGCCGCCCGGCCCGGTATCGCCCGGTCCCTTGCCGGTCGAGACCACATAGAGCTTCTTGTAATCGGGCGAGAAGCAGATGCCGTTCGGATCGGGCACCTGGTCCTCGCTGACCACGATGTCGATACGCCCCGACGGATCGATGCGGTAGCAGTTGGTCGGCAGCTCGCGCTTGAACGGCTCGAAGCCGGCCGGCTGGCCGATCCGGGGATTGAGCTTGCCGGCCGGATTGACCGGACCGCCCGCGGCGTCGGGCTCGCCTTCATAGAGCTGGCTGCCATAGGGCGGATCGGTGAACCAGTAGCTGCCGTCGGGATGCGCAACGATGTCGTTCGGCGAGTTCAGCTTCTTGCCTTGATAGGAATCGGCGAGCACGGTCGCGGTGCCGTCGTTCTCATAGCGCGTCACGCGGCGGGTCAGATGCTCGCAGGACAGCTGGCGGCCCTGGAAGTCGAACGAATTGCCGTTCGAGTAATTCGACGGCATGCGGAACACGCTGACATGGCCGTCATCCTCCGACCAGCGCATCTGCCGGTTGTTCGGGATGTCGCTCCACAGCAGATAACGGCCCTGCGCGCTCCAGGCCGGACCTTCCGACCAAAGCGCGCCGGTGTAGAGCCGCTTGATCGAAGTGTTGGGCTGGGCGAGATCATTGAAGGTCGGATCGACTGCGATGACGTCAGGGTCCCAGAAATAGGTGGTCGGCGCACCGCGCGGACTGAAATCGCGCGGCGGGCTCGTGATCGTCGTCGGTGGCGCGACCGGCGCCGGCGCGTTCTGGGCCAGCGCATGGCCGATGCCGGTTGCGGTCGCTGCCGCCCCCACCGCCAATCCCTGGACAAGCGTCCGTCGTGACACCGAGACTGTTGGATCTTTCGGATCGTGCCGCCCTTGTTTCGGATCTTGGCGTGTCATCGCATCCTCCCACTGAGTTAGCCGGCCGTTGATCCGGCCTGGCAACCAGAGGTTAGTACGCTCCGAGTGACGGTTTCGTGGCGGCGGAGAAGCAAGCTCGCAATGCTGCGGTGCCCCCTTCTGTCATTGCGAGGAGCGCGCGACCAAATTGCAGAGCAGTTTTGCACTGAAGCGACGAAGCGAAGCTGCGCGCTCTCAAGACATCGAAAACAACCCCATGCAAAGTAGCGGGCGGTCCCGGCACCCGAAAAAGCGACTTGACACGTCGGGCAAATCAGCTATAATTTTCTATTATTCCGAATTGATGCGGGGCGCCTGCGACAGCGAGCAAGACTAATCCGGCCGGATCATCTCGAACATGTTTTCCGGCTTGATCTCGAAATAGTCGCCCATCCGACCAGCGCGGACGATCGGGTGGGGGAGCGCGGTCTGGTAGACGCCGTCCTTGATGAAGGCCTTGTCGATGTGGACGGCGACGACCTCGCCGAGCGTCAGCCAGGCCTGCGCCTTCTTGCCGTCGGCGCCCTGGAGCTGGATGATCTGGCTCACCTTGCATTCGAACGCGACCGGGCTTTCGACAACCCGCGGCACGTTGACGAGCTTGCCCGGCTCGGCTGTCAGCCCGGCCAGCTTGAACTCGTCGACGTCGCGCGCGACATGGGCGGCGGACGCATTCATCTGCTTGGCCAGATCCATGGTCGCCAGGTTCCAGACGAACTCGCCGGTCTCCTGGATGTTGGCGACGCTGTCCTTCCAATTGGTCGACGAGAAGCCGATGATCGGTGGCACGTAGCAGAAGGCGTTGAAGAAGCTGTAAGGCGCGAGGTTGACGTTGCCCTTGGTGTCGCGCGACGAAATCCAGCCGATCGGGCGCGGCGCGATGATGGCGTTGAAGGGATCGTGCCTGAGGCCGTGGCCGTTCTTCGGCTCGTAGAAATGCAGGTCTTTCGCGGTCACGGTCTTTCCTTCTTGCGTCATTGCGAGGAGCTCGCGACAAAATTGCAAAGCAATTTTGCGCTGAAGCGACGAAGCAATCCATGCCTGCGCGTGCGGTGCAATGGATTGCTTCGCTCGCAATGACAGGATAGTCAACTGACGAGTACGTCAGCGGGCCTGCTCAATTCACCCGGGCGCGCGGCGACAGGCCGGCGATGACGAAATCGATCATCTCGTCGATGGTCGGGCCCGGCTTGGTGGCGCACTGGGCGATCATCTGGGGATGGAAGAAGCGCATCATCGCGGTGCAGGCGCACAGCGAGGCCGTCATCAGGTCCTTGACCTCGAATTCACCGGATGCCGCCCCCCGCGCGATCACCTCGCCGATCGTCCCGGTGATCAGCTCGATATGAGCGGTGCAGACCTCCCAGTCCTCCTGCATCGCGATCTCGACCATCTCGTGCAGCTTGGAATCGCCGACATAGCGCTCCGTGTTCATGCGATTGACGGTCTTCATCAATTCGCGCAGCCGAGCGGCCGCCGGCCCCTCGGTCCGCGCGATGCGTTGTGCCTCGACCTCGACCTCGCCCATCAGCCTGCGCGCCACGCTCTCGTGGATCGCCTTCTTCGATTCGAAGAAGCGGTACACGTTGGCGGGGCTCATGCGCAGCTCTTTGGCGATGTCGGCCACCGTGGTCTTCTGGTAGCCGATCTGCCGGAACAAACGCTCCGCCACCACGAGAATGCGCTCGCGGGTGTCGGTTTCGCTATGTTCCGAAATCAGAGTCATGTTGGTCTACTCAATGTTCATTTATTCAGCCGCTTCAGCAAGCGGAAATGCGTGTTGTGCATTTCCGGCATGCTGCAGCGCAGTATCGGTTTGCGCGACCGGTCCACTTTCGTCCAGGGTCTTGCGGAACCAGAGGGCGTAAAGGCCCGGCAGATACAGCAGGGTCAGGAAAGTCGCAACAAACAAGCCGCCCATGATCGTGATCGCCATCGGGCCCCAGAACGCCGAGCGCGACAGCGGGATCATGGCCAGGATGGCCGCAAGCGCGGTCAGCACCACCGGCCGGGCACGGCGGACGGTGGCCTCCACGATCGCCTCCCGCCGCGTCAGGCCACTCGACACGTCGCTCTCGATCTGATCGACGAGGATGACGGCGTTGCGCATGATCATGCCGGCGAGCGCAATCAGGCCGAGCAGCGCCACGAAGCCGAACGGCTGGTTGGCGACGTTCAGCCCCAGCGAGGCGCCGACGATGCCGAGCGGCGCGGTCAGGAACACCAGGAATAGGCGCGAGAAGCTCTGCAGCTGGATCATCAAGAGCGTCAGCATCACCATTACCATCACGGGGAAGAGCACGAAGATCGAGGCATTGCCCTTGGCGGATTCCTCGAACGCACCGCCCGGCTCGATCCGGTAGGCCGGCTCGAGATGATCCTGGATGTCCTTCAGCTTCGGCGAGATCTGGTTGGTGACGTCGGGCGCCTGCACGCCGTCGACGACGTCGGAGCGCACGGTGATCGCCATGTCGCGGTTGCGCCGCCACAGGATCGGCTCCTCATGCGCATATTCGATCTTGGCGATCTGCTGCAGCGGCACGGCGACGCCGTTGCGTGAGGTGATGGTGAGATCGCCGACGCGGCCCAGATCGAGCCGCTCGGACGGCACCGCGCGGGCGACCACGCCGACCTTCTCGATGCCGTCGCGGATCGTGGTGACCGGCGCGCCCGAGATCAGCATCGAGAGCGCCTGCGAGACGTCCTGCGGGGTGAGGCCGAGCGCGCGCGCCCGGTCCTGGTCGACGACCAGCTTCAGATAGGGCGACTGCTCGTTCCAGTCGAGCTGGACGTCCTTGACGTTCTTGTTCTGGCGCATCACCTCGCGCACCTGATAGGCGATGTCGCGCACCTTGTTGGCGTCGGGCCCGATCACGCGGAACTGGACCGGGAAGCCGACCGGCGGTCCGAAGTTGAAGCGGTCGACGCGCACCCGCGCCTCGTTGAGCGCGCCGTCGGCGGCAGCCTGCTCGATCCTGGCCTTGATGCGCTCGCGCGCCTCGACGTTCTTGGAGAGGATGACGATCTCGGCGAACGCCTCGTTCGGCAGCTGCGGGTTGAGACCGAGCCAGAAGCGCGGCGAGCCCTGGCCGACATAGGCCGTATAGGTCTCGATGTCCTGGTCGTCCTTGAGCAGCGCCTCCGCCTCCTTCACCGCCTTCTCGGTGACGTTGAAGGCGGTGCCCTCGGGCAGGCGGAGTTGCAGGAACAGCTCGGGCCGCTCCGACAGCGGGAAGAACTGTTGCTGGACGTGGCCGAACGCCACGATCGAGGCCACGAAGACGCCGACGGTCGCCACCACCACCTTGATGCGGTGATCGACGCACCACTGCACGACGCGGCGCAAGCCGCGATAGATCCGCGTCTCGTAGATCGCATGCGGATCGTGGTTCTGGTGCACCTTGATGTTGGGCAACAGCTTGACGCCGATATAGGGCGTGAAGATCACCGCGACGAACCAGGAGGCGACCAGTGCGATCGCCACGATCCAGAAGATGCTCCCGGCATACTCGCCGACCGCCGAATTGGCCAGACCGATCGGCAGGAAGCCGGTCGCGGTGACCAGCGTACCGGTCAGCATCGGAAACGCGGTGGATTCCCAGGCAAAGGATGCCGCCTTGAAGCGATCCCAGCCCTGTTCCATCTTCACCACCATCATCTCGACCGCGATGATGGCGTCGTCGACCAACAGGCCGAGCGCGATGATCAGCGCGCCGAGCGAGATGCGGTGCAGGTCGAGCGACATCGCATTCATCACGATGAAGACGATGCCGAGCACCAGCGGCACCGACAGCGCCACCACGATGCCGGTGCGCCAGCCGAGCGCGACAAAGGAGACGAACAGCACGATCGCCAGCGCCTCGACGAAGGAGTGCACGAACTCGCCGATGGCGTGCTCGACCACCTTGGGCTGGTCGGCGATCTGCTTGAGGTCGATGCCCTGCGGCACCGCCTTCATGAATTCGGCGGTCGCCTGCTCGACGTCCTTGCCGAGCTCGAGGATATTGGCGCCCTTGGCGGTGACGACGCCGATGCCGAGCGCCGGCTTGCCTTCCTGGCGCACGGTGAAGCTCGGCGGATCGACGTAGCCATGGGTGACGGTGGCGATGTCGCCGAGGCGGAACACGCGGCCGTTGCTCTCGACCGGCGTCTCGGCGACCGCCTTGACGCCGTCGAGCGCGCCGGTGACCCGCAGCGGCACCCGCTGCGACGACGTCTCGACCGTGCCGGCCGGCGTCACGTTGTTCTGCTTGGCGAGCGAATCGAACAGCGCCTGCGGCGTGATGCCGAGCGTGGCGAGCTTGGCATGCGAGAACTCGACAAAGATGCGCTCGTCCTGGATGCCGTAGAGGTCGACCTTGGTCACCCCCGGCACCTTCAGCAGGCGCTGGCGAAAGCCTTCGGCGGCCTTCTTCAACTGCGCATAATTGGCGCCGTCGCCGGTCATCATGTAGAGGATGGAATCGACGTCGGAGAATTCGTCGTTGACGACCGGACCGAGAATACCGGACGGCAGATCGCCCTGGACGTCGACCAGCTTCTTGCGCAGCAGATAGAACAGATAGGGCACGTCCTTCGGCGGAGTCGAATCGCGGAAGGTGACCTGCATCGCCGTGAAGCCCGGCTTGGAATAGGTCTGCACCTTCTCGAAGAACGGCAGCTCCTGCAGCTTCTTCTCGATCGGATCGGCGACCTGCATCTGCATTTCCTGCGAGGTCGCGCCCGGCCACATCACCGAGACGTTCACCACCTTCACGGTGAAGAACGGATCCTCGGCGCGGCCGAGCTTCTCGTAGGAGAAGTAGCCGGCGACGCCGAGCACGATCATCAGGAACAGCACCAGCGTCGGATGGCCGACCGCCCAGGCCGAAAGATTGAAGCGCTTCATATCAGTCTCCAATTCCCAGAACTGATTTCGCGTTGATTGCTACGACTAGAACGCCAGCGACGAGACGACCCGGACCTTCTGGGCCGGATCGAGCTTCTGCACCCCGAGGGCTACGACCTTGTCGCCTTCGTCGACGCCGCTCGCGATGGTGACGCAATCGCTCGCATACGCCTTCACCTTGACCGGCTTCAGCGCGATGTCGCCCTTGTCGTCGACGATGTAGAGCGAGGGTCCGCTACCCTGGTCGTAAAGTGCCGACAGCGGCAGCTTCGCCACCCGCTCGGTGTTACGATCGGCCAAGGTCAGCGTTGCGGTCATGCCGAGCGAGACGGCGTCGTCGGCCTCGGGCAGCGAGAATTTTGCGAGATAGGTGCGGGTGGCGGGATCGGCCTGTGGCGCCACCTCGCGCAGCTTCGCGGCGTAGGTTTTCTTGGCGTCCGACCACAGCGTCACCGTGGCAACGCCCGACCTGGCGCGGGAAAGCAGCGTCTCTGGGATCGCGACGACGGCCTCCTTCTCACCAAGTCGGGCGACACGGATCGAAGCCTGGCCCGCGGCAACCACCTGGCCGGGCTCGATCATGGTCGCGGTGACGACACCCTTGGTGTCGGCCACCAGCGTTGCGTAGGACAGCGAGTTCCTGGTCAGTTCGACCGAGCGCTCGGCGCGGTTCAGTCGCGCACGCGCCTCGTCGGCCGCGGCCTTGGCGGAATCGAGCGATGCGTCGGTGGCCCAGCCCTTGGCCTTGAGATCGATGGCGCGCTGCTCGGCGGCGGCGGCCTGCGCCAGCACACCGGTCGAGGCGCGCAACTCAGCCTCGGCCTGCTCGGCCTGGAGCTTCAGGTCGACCTCGTCGAGGGTGGCCAAGGGCTGGTCGACATCGACTGTCTGTCCGACCTCGACCAGCCGCTTGGCCACCTTGCCGGCCACCCGAAAGCCCATATCGGCTTCGATCCGGGGCTTGACCGTGCCGACAAAGCTGCGCTCAGGGGTTTCGGCTTCGTAATGGACGGTCGCTACCAGAACCGGGCGCCCGGGCTCTGTCTTTTCGGCGACCTTTTCATTGCAGCCGGTCAGCGCGAACACCGCAAAAGCCAGCGCCGCTCCGGTCAAGAGCCTGTAATAGCTGGATAAAACGGAACGGGCGAACATCTGAAATCTCCATCGGGCTGACGACTGATGAAGAGTATCGATTTATCACTGATGAATGTCAATATTCGTCAGTAAACACCAATTCGTGAGCGGGCACGCGTAACCGACCCGTCTTTGCTATGGTTACATGTAACTAACGGAGGGACTGCATGACCTCTTCCTCGAAGCCGAAGTCATCGCGAGTGAAGGTGCGCGAGCATCGAGAGCGACTCCGCGCGCAGGGACTCCGCCCGATCCAGATCTGGGTGCCAGATGTCCGTTCGGCGTCATTCAAGTCGGAAGCCCATCGACAGTCGCTGGCCGTCGCCACGAGTGTCGATGCGGACGACGATCAGGCGTTCGTCGATGCCATCTCCGAGTGGCCCGACGACAGCCAATAAATGGGATCCTGCAATCGGCCGGCGCTACGCCCAAAACACTTTCTCATCCGGCCCAAGCATAGTCTCGCGTCCATTGAAACCTGTCCGTGAGCGGATGGAAGTCCAATAATGGAGCACGCCTGGAATGGCTGTTCGTCAACAACTGGAGCGTGGCGAGATCTGGACGGTAGCTGGTGGCAAGGATTATGCGGGAAAGCCACGTCCCGCCGTCATCATGCAAGACCACAATTTCGACGCGACGGACTCGGTCACGGTTTGCCCGATCACATCCAGGGATACGGAAGCGCCCCTCTTCCGACTTCACATCGAACCGAACGCCCACAATGGCCTTCGTGAATCATCCCGGCTGATGGTGGACAAGATCACCACGGTATCGAAATCGAAGATCGAGACCCAGGTCGGTGGTCTCGACGACGAGGACGTCCTGCGCCTCAACCGCGCCATGCTGGTTTTTCTTGGACTTGCGGGCTCGCAAAGAACGGCTTGAGAGTGTGGATCGCAGGATGGGCGGAGCGCAAAACGTCGCCGCTTCGCTCCTCACTCCGCCAATTGAAACCGCTCGAACCGGACGAGCTCCTCCTCGATGCGGCGCTTCAGCTCCTTGCGCGAGGCCTGCTTCTTGCCGTTGCCGACCCAGCTCCATTTCTGCATCAAAAGCTGCTTGTTCTGGCGGTCGGTCTTCAGATCGAGGGCGGCGACGATGTCGTCGCCGACCAGCACCGGCAGCGCGAAATAGCCGAACAGGCGCTTCTCCTTCGGCACATAGGCCTCGAATCTGTGGCCGTAGCCGAAGATCAACTCGGTGCGCTTGCGCTGGATGATCAGGGGATCGAACGGCGAGAGGATGTGGACGAGGTCGGGGGCGCCCTCGCCGCCCTGCTCCAGCACCTCGGGCCGCGCCCAATGCTCCTGCTTGCCGGCGCCCTCGAGCGCGACCCGCACCAGCTCCTTGCGGCGGACGCGCGCGTCGATCAGGCGCCGCACGGCCTTCTTGCTCGGCGCATCGAGATGGCAGATCGAATCGAGGCTGACGGGCCCTTGCGAACGCAGCGCGCGGTCGAGCAGATAGGCGATGCCGTCAGACACCGACGCGGCCTTCGGCGGCTTGTCCCAGCCGAAATGCCGGCTGGTCAGCTCGTAGGTCTTCAGCATGCCGTTGCGCTCGGAGATCGTGACCGCGCCGCCATAGAAGGCGAGCTGCAATGCGCGCTTCGAGGGCTTGCGGCTCTGCCAGAGATGCTCCTTCTCGGTCAGCACGTCGTCGTCGATATCGCGGATGGTGAGCGGGCCTGATCGTACCAGCCGCATCACCTTGCGCGTGTCGGACGGTGTGACAGACGAGAACCATTTGTGGCCGTCGCGCTTGTGCGCCTTCATCGCCGGCAGGAAGTAGCCGATGTCCTTGGACGGAATATAGGACAGCGCATGCGTCCAGTATTCGAACACGCTCTTGTCCGCGCTCTGGGCCTGCTTGAGGTCGGCGCGGCGATAGCTCGGGATGCGGGTGAACAGGATGTGGTGATGGCAGCGCTCGATCACGTTGATGGTGTCGATCTGCACATAGCCGAGATGATCGACGGCCGCAGCGACTGCGGATGCGCCCTCGCCGAACGGAGCCGAGGTGTCGAGCCGTTGCGCGCGCAGCCAGAGATGGCGGGCTCGTGCGTTGCTTAAGGGAATGGGGTCGGTCGCGCGGGGCATGGCGCGGCAATGTAGCGGGATTCGCGCCCCTTTGGAGAGCGGCATTGGCGAATACCGGCCGCGCAGAGCGCTCAGCGCTTCGGCCGCTCCGCGACCGACCCGGTCGACATCTCGGCCTCGCAGAGCGCCTTGCCGCGCTCCGGCGCCTCGCATTTGTAGACATTGCCGGTCAGGCGATCGATCAGCCAGGCGCTCTGTTCGTTCGAACTCTCGAAGCCGGCATAGCGGTTGGCGAGCGCGCTGACCAACGTCGACAGCAGGATCGCACCCGCGATCATCGCCGCCCCGATCAGGGTCGGCATCGAAGCTGCCGATGGATCGCGATTGTCACTGTCCCCGCGTCGCTGCGGATAACCATAGTGCCGCCTGATCTGCTCGACCACGTCCGCCCGTCTACGCTTGTACTGATCCCCTGCCAGCAGCTAGGCGCGCATCATGCCGATTGTTTGTCGCAAGCTCGGCTGCAGCGCGACGGGAATGCGACCGGCAACACTGCGAACACAAAGGCGGCCCGTGGGGCCGCCTCGATGCCGCGCCTGTCCGGAACCTCAGCGCCGGAACAGTCCGCCCATCATGCCGCCGAAGAAGGCGCCCGGGCCACCGCCGCCGCCGCCGCGATAGTGATGGCGGACGCCGCCACCGCCGCCATGCCGGTGCGACGGACGGGAGGGCTCGTCGTCGGCGTCGTCGCTGGATGCGACGCGGGTCGCGACGATCTCTGACAGCAGCGCCTTGTGCTGCAGCGCATTGAGGTAGCCGCTATTCGGATAACCGCGAGCCGCCTGCCAGCGGGTGATCACGGCGCGGGTTGCGTCGTCGAACTTGCCCGTCGCCTTGACGTCGAAGCCGAGCCCGGTGAGGCGGCGCTGCACGTCGCGGCGCTGGTTGCGGTCGAGCCCGAGCTGATCTTCGGTGACCTGGGTGGCCTCGTCGGAGAAGGTCGCGGAATCGATGCCGATGCCGGTGGTGAGGTTGCGCGTCGTGGTCGACGGGCCATCCTGCAGCGCGGCAATCCGGGCCAATGCGATCGGCTTGAAGGTGCCGTTCGGATATTTGGTCAGATAGGCGTTGAGCTCCTCGACCTTGCTGGAATCCTTGATCGAGCGCCAGAACTCGAGCTCGATCTCGGAGGCAGCGCCTGCCGGTGCCGCGGTCTCGGCCACTGCGCCGTCGGTCGAGGACGCTGCCGCCGGGTTGAGATAGACGCTGCCGATCAGGTTGGTGTGGCCCCAGGGCAGTTGCCCCTTGTTGGTTTCCTCATTGACCTGGGCGCGGACCCTGGTCATGGCCTGCTGGATCTCGACGCCGGGGCTTGCGATGTTGGCGAGCAGCGCGCGGGTGAACGGGCTGTTGGTGCCGCTCTCGCCGTCGAGCGCGGTCTGGCCCGGGCCGGTCGCGAACGCGATCAGGGTGCCCTCGCCCGACTTCATCTCGGCAAGCCCGCTCTCGACCGTGAGGCTGCGCGTCGCCTTGGCCGAGCGGATCTTTGCGGCGAACGGATTGTCGCGGCAGGCATCGAGCAGCACCAGCTTGACCTTGGCATCGGCCATGGTCTGCTCGAGCGTGAGATCGACATTGATCGCGGCGCCGAGCCTGACATCCATCTCGGATTTCAGGTCGGCATCGATCGGCAGCAGATAGTTGGCGCCGTTCACCGCGATGCCATGGCCGGCATAGAAGAACAGCGCGACGTCGGCGCCCTCGGCTTTCTTGCCGAAGTCGAGCAGCTTTTCCGTCATCTTGTCGCGGGTGAGGTTCGTGCCTTCGACCACCTCGAAGCCGACATTGCGCAACAGCTTGGCCATCGCCTTCGCATCGCCTGCCGGATTGGGCAGCTGCGGTACGTTCTTATAAGCGCCATTGCCGACCACAAACGCCACCCGCTTGTCGGCAAACGCCGCATCTGCGCTGACCAGAAAACCCGCCAGTGATAGAGCTGCAATCAAAAGCCGCCGCATGATCCACTCTCCCCTTGCCTGACCTCCGGCCTGCTGCCGCAAGGTCCTCATCCGATGGCCGGAGTGTGATCTGGCGCGTAGTCCGGAACCGTGATCCACGTCACACAGGGCGAAGCGCCGCTCGAACCTGATTCCATCAGGATGCGACGGGCGGCTTCCCGGCCTGGAGTCCTCGCGGTGGGCGGGAACCCGTGCGTGATCCAGATCACATTCACGGCTTTGAACCGGTCCTAGGGTTGCGGCATCCAAATGACAGCAGGCCCGGTTGGCTCGCGTCACAGTCGAGGACGAAAACCATGACCCGCTCTGTTTTCCTGTCTGTTCTGACAATCGGCGCCGCGCTGTCGATGACGGCGGGCCTCGCACTGGCTGGTGACGACACCGTCCCCGCCGCGCAGATCCTGAGTGCATTGAAACCGAAGCCCGTGACCCGCGGCCTGTCGGCCGGCACGCAGGTCGACCCGGCCGTCTCGGTCCGGGAGGCCGGCTTCATCGACAGCGTGCGCAACCGGCAGACCCGCTCGCTCTCGCTCGGCGAGCGCCAGGAGATCGCCGAGATCGCCACCAACAAGCCGAAGATCGATCTGGAGATCCATTTCGATTACAACTCGGCCTCGATCAGCAAGGGCTCGACCCAGGCCGTGCAGGAGCTCGGCAAGGCGCTGTCCGACGTCAGCCTGAAGGGCTCGACCTTCGTGCTCGCCGGCCACACCGACGCGATCGGCGGCGAGGCCTACAACCAGGATCTGTCGGAGCGCCGCGCCGACACCATCAAGAAGTATCTGGTCGAGCGCTACGGCCTGAACGGCTCCAACCTCGTGACCGTCGGTTATGGCAAGGACAGGCCGAAGGATCCGGGCAATCCCATGGACCCGACCAACCGCCGCGTGCAGGTCGTCAACATGGAGAGCAAGACCGCGGCGCAGTAGATTTGCGTAACCGTCGGTCCGCCTATCCGCAACGGCAGGCGGACCGTTGAATTTCAACATGCGATTTTTTCGATCGGCCGTGAGCCGCCAAGCCACCGCGAATTATCCGAACTATCTTTTGGGGGATTTCACCATGAAGACGCATCTCGGCGGCATTGCCGTCGCCGCATTGCTGATTGTCGCCTCACCGCTCGCCCATGCCGACGACACGCCCGCGCCGAAGGATATTGCAGCGCCTGCAGCTCCAGCCCAGGCCGAGGCACCGGCCAGCGTGCCTCGTCCCTCGATCGTGCCGAAGACCGCGGAGACCTCGCCACCGGCCGCAGCCGAGCCGGCGCCGCGTCACCATCGCCGCTACGCCCACCGTCACACCAGGCACTATGCCTATTGGGAGCCGTTCCCGATCTACTGGCCGCACTTCCACCGGCACGGCGTCTATTGGAGCCGAATCTCCTGGTTCGGCTTGTAACGGCCGCCGCTCTAGAGCAATTTCGGTTCTGATTGAATCAGAACCGAAGCTCTAGATTCTTGTTTTGACGCGTTTTCTTCACGCGAACCGGTGTCCACTTCGCTCGAAAACGCTCTAGATCCAGTTCTGAAACAGCATCAGGCGGTTGAATGTCGCCATCGATGTGCCGATGAAGGCCGCGGTGATCGGCAGCATCGCGACGAAGCCCGCGCCGCCCACCGCCACGAAAGCCCAGAGCAGCCAGCGCGGCGCTCCCTTGCGCGTCAGCGCATAGACCAGCGCCAGGCTCGCCGTGGTCGCGGACGGCAAATAATAATAGATGAAGCTCAGGCTGCGCGGCAGCAGCGCCCAGGCGAGATACGGCCCGGCATAGAAAGCAAGCACCAGGAACGCATTCCGCTGGCGTGCGACGATCCAGTCGCGCAGTGCGATCGCAATCGCGATCAGCGCCGGCCACAGGATCAGCGGATTGCCGAGCGAGACGACCGCCGCGATCCTGTCGTCGCCGATCTTGTCGAACAGATACCAGACCGGCCGCACCAGGAACGGCCAGGACGGCCACGAGCTTTGATAGGTGTGGCCGGCGATCGCCGTCGTTGTGTTGTCAGCAAAGATGCGGCGCTGCGCCTCGATGATGTCTGGCAACGACAGGCCGTAGAGCGGGACAAAGGTCGCAAGATACGCGATGGCCGGAATCAACGCGAAGCAGACGGCGAGATGATGCAGGCGGAGCTCCGGCCACAGGTCGGGGCGATACCAGTCCTCCGCATTGTCGTCGTCAAATCGCGTGCGCCAGCTCTGCATCAGGCCGATCACCGCCGTGATCGCGATGCAGGTCGCGAGCACGAACAGCCCGCTCCATTTGCAGGCGATCGAGAACCCGCAGGCGAGCCCGGCCAGCGCAAAGAAAAACTGCGGCCGCTGCTGCCGGAAGCCATGGATGAAGGCCGCGATCGCAAACAGGCTGAAGGCGAGCGCGAAAATATCCAGCATCGCGATCCGCGCCTGCACGAACAGCATCTGGTTGAAGAAGGCGAGCAGCGCGGCCGCAATCGCGCGCGATTGCGATGCGAACAGCGCAAGTGCGGCGAGATAGACGCCGACCAGCGCGAGGGCACCGAACAGCGTCGCGGGATAGCGCCATCCCAGCGGCCCGTCACCGAACGCCTTGATCGACAGCGCGATGATCTGCTTGGCGAGCGGCGGGTGCATCGGATTGAGCATCGGCCCCTCGATCACGGGCGCCAGCATCTGGCGCGCCGCCGGCACGTAATGCACCTCGTCGAAATAGAACTTGTCCGGCGTGGTGACCCCGAGCAGCAGCAGCGATTGGGCGACGATGAAGATCACCGCCGCGACGATCAGCGTGCGCATGGCCGGGTGTCGCGGGAGCAACTGTGATGCTGGTGCGGAGATCACGGTGCGGGTGTGATGTGGCGGGGGCGAGTGTGAGCGAAGTGTGATGTTGGGCAGCGTCCTCTGTGATGAGTGTGATCGGATCTCACTTTCATGTCCATCGCATTGAACGGCTTTCAAATCCGCCGCGACTAACCATGCAGTCAACTCGGCGCTTCTTGTGATAATTATACTACATCAGCTGTAGGCGCGATCCGGTACGATGATGGGATAGGTCGATCGGTTTTGATATGAATTCGCGTCACCGCCTTCTCTCAATTCTCGCTTTCGGTTTTGTCCTTGCGCTGACGGCAGCTCCCGTCCAGGCGCAGACCCGCGTTGGCGAAGCCGCCGTCGTCAAGAACGAAGTCGTCAAGGTCGCGGCGACAACCACGCAAATCAATGTCGGCGACGCACTGCTGCGCGACGAGACCGTTCGCACCGGCGCCGACAGCGCGACGCGGCTGGTGATGGCCGACAGCACCAATCTCTCGCTCGGGCCGCGCGCGTCGGTCAAGCTCGACCGCACCGTGTTCGACGACGAGCATCATTATCGCGACGTTGCGATCCGGCTGACGTCGGGCGCGTTCCGCTTCGTCACCGGCAATTCGGAAAAGGCCGCCTACAAGATCACGACGCCGCTCGCCACCATCGGCGTGCGTGGCACCATCCTCGACATCCTCTCGCAGCGGGGCAAGACCACCGTGGTGCTGCAGGAAGGTGCATCGACCGTCTGCACCGCGACCTTCCAGTGCATCGACCTGACCCAGCCCGGCGACACCGCGATCATCACCTCGACCGGCGGACACAGCACGATCCAGAAGACCAAAAACTCACCCTGGACCTTTGCCGCGACCTGCACCCAGGCGGCGGGCCTCTGCTCGGTCACCCAGTTCGCCGATGCCTCACCGGTGCTGCCGCCTGACGACGTCGATCCCACCGGCATGCTGTGCGGGCGATGACCATGGTATGGCGCATCCGTCATCGGGTCCTGTCCGCCGCTGTCCTTGCGGCGTTGTCGTGGATGCTGGCGCAAGCCTACGTGTCGCCTGCGGCCGCAGCCTCGTATTGCGACGGACCCTGCCCTTCCCCATCACCCTCGGGATCGCCAAGTCCGTCACCTTCGCCAAGTTCGACGCCAACGCCAACCCCGAGCGTCACCGCGTCTCCCACACCAACGCCGACACCGACACCCACGCCATCGCCGAGTTCGACACCCACACCCACACCGACCCCAACTCCGACGCCCACACCAACATCGACGCCGATCACCGGCGCGCCGTCGAGCGGCGTCACGATCCACGACCTCGCGAACCAGCGCTTCAACCAGATGATCACCAACCGGGTGCTCGGCTCGGTGCTGCTCGGCGTCAATGAGCAGATCAACTGTGACGACTGCGTCAGCGCGTTTGGCTCGGCCGGATCGTTCTCGGCCGGCATCCATGGCCGCAAGACCCTCACGCCGAACCTGTCGCTGCTCGCCGGCATCGCCTACACCCAGTACGGCGAGGGCGCCTACAACGTCACCAGCGCGCCGATCGGCGCCTTCGCGCTGCGCTACGATTTCGTCGACTGGGGCTCGTCGCGGCCGTTCTTCGATATCGGCGCCATCCTCTCGCCGTTCGAGAAGGTGCGTTATACCCGCAGCTACGCCACGAGCTTGGGCGCGGTGTCGGTCACCGGCGAAACGTCAAGCGAGAATTACGGCGTCTACGGACGCGCGGGCTGGATCAGCCGCCTCTCCGCGCGCGACGAGGTCGCGGCCTCGGTCGAGATCTGGCAGCTGTGGCAGCGGGTCGCGGGCTACAGCGATCCGACCGTGGCGTTCAACCCGTTCGCAGCGTCGATCGCCGACGGCACCGATCGCACCAACCTGGTCAAGGTCGGCGGCCAGTGGACGCATCTGTTCGGATCGAATGTCGAGGCCAACATCAATGGCGGCTGGGTGCAATCCTTCGCCACCCATTCCGGCATCGTCGCCACCGTCACCGGCGACGGGACGATCGTCCCGACCATGGGCAACCAGGGCTGGTTCGAATATGGCGGCCGGCTCGGCTTCCGCCTGGCCAAGGGCTGGGTCGCCGACCTCTTCCTCAACGGCACCGCGGGCGCGCAGCCGGTCGGCAACACGATCCACGGCGGCGTCGGGTTGAGGATCAATTATTAATCCCGCTGTCATGCCCCGCTTCAAGCGGGGCATCCAGTACGCCGCGGCCTCGCAACAGAACCCTGCCGTCTCTGGAATGCTGGATCGCCCGGACGAGCCGGGCGACGACAGTGAGATAAGCGGTTATGCCGCCGACTTGCCCTCATAGGCCTTGCGCATCGCGTCGATGTCGAGCTTGATCATGCCGAGCATCGCTTTCATCGCGCGCGCCGCGCCGGCCTTGTCGGGCCCGCCGATATAGTCGCGGAACTCAGCCGGCACGATCTGCCAGGACACGCCGAACCGGTCGCGCAGCCAGCCGCACTGATCTGCCTTGCCGCCATTCGCGAGCAACGTATCCCAGAGCCGGTCGACTTCGGCCTGATCGACGCAGTTGATCATGAACGACACCGCGTAGCTGTGCTCCATCTTCATTCCGCCGTTCAGCGCCATGTAGCTCTGACCGCCGAGCGTGAAGTCGACCACCAGCACCGTACCGGCTTTTCCGGCGATGCCATCGACAATGTTGCGTTGGATACGGTCGATCCTGGAATCGGGCAGCAGGGAAACGTAGAAGTTCGCGGCCTCCTCGGCCTCGCCGTTGAACCACAGGCAGGGCGACACTTTTGACATCGGAAAACTCCCTTGCACTGACGCGATCAGGCGTTCGCCGCGGCGGCCTGTGCCTTGGTCGCGGCTTCGACGTCCATCCACATCACTTCCCACATGTGACCATCGGGATCCTCGAAGCTGCGGCCAAACATGAAGCCGTAGTCCTGGCTCGGGGACGGATCGGCCGTACCGCCGGCGCCGCTCGCCTTGGTGATGGTGCTGTCGACCGCGCCGCGGCTGTCGGCAGAAAGGCAGAACAGCGCCTGGTTCGAGGTCTTCGCGTCGGAAATCGGCTTGGGCGTGAACTGGCGGAACTTGTCGTGCGTCAGCAGCATGACGTGGATCGTCTCGGAGATCACCATGCAGGAGGCGGTGTCGTCGGAGAATTGCGGATTCTTGGTCGCGCCGATCGCCTCGTAGAAAGCAGTCGAATGAGCAAGATTGCTGACCGGCAGGTTGACGAAGATCATTTTGGCCATGAGAGGCTCTCCTTTTTGGCGGGTAGTGCACCGAGGACGAACCACATAGCGGACTTCCGACACGGTCTGCGAAAAATTTTTTTGCGACGTCCCGCCGCAGGGCGCCTCACGTCACGATCGGCGCCGGCATGGTCAGAAACGCCCGCGCCACATGCCAGAACAACTCGCGGTTGGTTGCCAACGCCACCGAATGCGCGGTACCGGGCAGGATGATGAACTGCCGGTCGCCGTTCGGCAGCTTGTTGAAGAATTCCTCGAGATCGGGGACCGCGGCGATGCCGTCATATTCGCCGCGCACCAATAGCACCGGCGCCAGCACCTTCTCCGGATGCACCACCGGCAGGTTAGCGGTCATGTCGAGATAGGTGCCGGTCGGGATCTGGTCGCCGAACTGCATCTCGACATCGGCGAGCGCCTCGATCACGGCAGGGTCCGACGTGCCCGGTCTGTCGCGGGTGGCGATCGAGCGGATCATGTCGCGATCGCGCTTGCGCATGTTGTGAGTGCGGTAATAGGCCAGCTGCTCGGCGCGTTTTGCAAGTGTCGGCGAACCCTCGCCCTTATAGGTGAACGCTGCGAACACCAGCCGGTCGATGCTTTCAGGCGCGGCCATCGCGAAAGCGCCGGCGCGCAAAGCGCCGGAGGATTCGCCGACGAAGTGATATTTGCGCTGCCCGGTCTCGCGCGCGATCACTTCGACCGCGGCCTTCAGATCCTCGACCCCGCTCGCGATATCAGCATTGCCCGCGGTGCGGCCGGACTTGCCGTAGTTCTCGTGGTCCATGGTCCAGCAGTCGAAGCCGAAGCGCGCGAAGGCGTTGAGCAGTGAATATTCGCCCTTGCCCGGCACGGTGAGGTCGAACGCCCTCGACGTCACCGACGAGCCGTGGACGAAGAACACGACCGGCCGCGCCGGCTCGCCCGGCTTCGGCGCGCCGACCCGCTTGCGGAACATCCACAAGGGAATGTCGCCCTTCTTTGCCCAGTATTCGCTGCTCCAGATCTCGCCCTCAGTGGGGACGGCCGTTGCGGCCTGCGCGGGAGCGCCATCGATCACGCCCGCCACCGTCGCGAGGCCGATGCTCTTGATGATGGTGCGGCGTGAGTGATCGGAATGCGTCATGGCTGGCCTCCCTGTTTTTTCTAAACCGCTCTGACACGATCGAGCATAGCAGCGCGCGTGCGAGGCTGCGAGCAAGCGCGCTGCGCCGGTATCTCACCATGGCGAATACGGTGCACGATTTTGTGAACGTTGGCGTCACGGATCAGCGCGGACGACGCATGGAGTTTGAGCCTAGTCTCCGCGGCGATCCGACCGGAAACATCCGGCGCGAAGCGGGAGCGAAGAATGAGCAGCAACCTCACGGAAGACGAACTTGCCGCCTTGATGCCCTCCGAGCTGTGCCAGTACCAGACGCCGATCCCGACCCAGATCGTCTCCAGCGACGAGTTCTATCCCGATCCGCAGAACGAGCGGCAGCGCGAGGTCGAGGCACGATTGCTCGCGATGGCCGACGACCTCGGCGGCAAGCAGGGCCTCGACCGCCGCAGATTCTTTCAGACCGCGGCCGGCATGGCCGCGTCATTCGTCGCGATGAACCAGGTCTATGGTCCGTTGTTCGACGTCACACCGGCGGAAGCCGCGACACCGGCGATGGCGCAGGAGCGCGCCAACTCCCTCAAAGACCAGTTCATCATGGACATGCACACGCATTTCCTGCGCGACGATACCCGGATCATGGGCTTCGTCGAGATGCGCAAGGCGGTCGGCAAGGCGGGTTGGAACAAGGAGCTCAACGACCACGAGCAGACCATCGAGGACCTCAAGTTCAACAACTACAAGAAGGAGATGTTTCTCGATTCCGACACCAAGATCGCGCTGATCTCGTCGGCGCCGTCGGACATCGAGCAGGACTGGTTCCTGACCAACGAGCAGATGGCAGATGCGCGCAAGAAGATCAACGACGAGGCCGGATCGCGCCGCATGTTCTGCCACGCGATCTTCACGCCGGGACAGCCGGGCTGGCTCGACAAGCTCGACGCCGCGCTGGCGTTGAAGCCGGAATCCTGCAAGGGCTACACGATCGGCGACAACACCCACAAGGAGATCAGCCGCTATCCGTGGCGGATGGACGACGAGAAGGTCGCCTACAAGGGCTATGAGAAGATGGTGCAGGCGGGCATCAAGAATGTCTGTATCCACAAGGGCCTGTTCCCGCCCGGGATCGAGAAGCAATATCCGAATCTGCGCGGCTTCGCCGACGTCGCCGATGTCGGCCAGGCCGCGAAGGACTGGCCGCAGCTCAACTTCATCATCTATCACTCGGCCTATCGCCATGTCGGCGGCGACCCGAAGGTCGCGCTCGCGGAGTTCGAGCGTACCGGCCGCATCGCCTGGACCTCCGATCTCGCCGACATCCCCGCGCAATATGGCGTCAACAATGTCTATGGCGATGTCGGGCAGCTGTTCGCAACCACCCTGGTCGCCGAGCCGAATGTCTGCGCCGCGCTGATGGGCACCCTGATCAAGGGGCTCGGCGTCGACCACGTCTGCTGGGGCACCGACGCACTGTGGACCGGCGCGCCGCAATGGCAGATCGAGGGCCTGCGGCGGCTCGAGATCCCCGAGGCGATGCAGAAGAAATTCGGCTACGCGCCGCTCGGCGCCGCCGACGGACCGGTCAAGACCGCGATCTTCGGCGACAACAACGCGCGGCTCTACAACATCCAGCCGAAGCGCGCGATGCTGGAGCTGAAAGGCGATCGCTTCGCGATGATGAAGGAGCAGTACGAGAAGGCAGGGCCGGAGCCCTCGAACAGGCGCTACGGCTATGTGGTGCCGAACGGGGTGATCGATCACAAGGTGTTTGTGTGAGCACACCCGTCATTCCGGGACGACGCGCAGCGTCGAGCCCGGAATCCATTCTGCCACAAATCTTGCGGCCCGATGGATTCCGGGCTCTCGCTTCGCGAGCCCCGGAATGACAACAGTGAGAGGGCCGCGCTCCCGCGCTTACTTCCCCGTAAACCTCGGCGTGCGCTTCTCGACGAACGCCTTGACGCCTTCCTTGAGATCTTCGCTGTCCCTGACTTCATCGAGCAGCCGCCGGACGTCCGCGACCGTCTCAAGCGGCCCCTTCGGCATCGCCTCGCGGGCGAGCTTCTTCAGCGCGCGAACCACCAGCGGCGCGTTGCCGGCGATTTTGGTGGCCATCTCCTGCGCCATCGCGACGTGCCGGCCTTGCGGCGCGACCTTGTTGACGAAACCGATCTGAAAGGCGCGCTCGGCCGACATCTCTTCGCCGACCAACAGGAATTCCATCGCGATCTTGTGCGGCATCCGCGCCATCACCGACGAGACACCACCCGCCGTGGTGCCGATCTTTCCCTCGGGATAGATGAATCGCGTCGTCTCCGATGCCACGCAGAGATCGGCCATCTGGACCAGCACGAAGGCTCCGCCAACGACCCAGCCGGAGGTCGCGGCAATCACCGGCTTGTCCAGATCCACACCCAGGCCAGGCACGGCGTGCCACATGTTGACGGGGAGGTCACCGACATCGGCGCCGACGGAGAAATACTTCTCTTCCGACGAGGCCAGCACCGCGACCCGATCGTCGCTGTCGCGGAAGCGCAGCCAGGCGTCGCGCAGCTCGGTGCACAGCGCATTGTTGAGCGCATTGTGCTTGTCGCTGCGCGCCATCGTGATGGTCGCGACATGGCCGGTGCTCTCGTAGCGAACGAGTGACATGCTTGTCTCCTTCCTACGCAGTCATTCCGGGGCGACGCGCAGCGTCGAGCCCGGAATCCATTGAACCACGCACGTCGTGGATGGATGGATTCCGGGCTCTCGCTTCGCGAGCCTCGCAATGACGAGACCCCATTACTTCTTCTCGTCGGGATGCCGATGCACCGGATCGACCCACAGCACCGACTCCGGCTTCTCCACCGGCTCGATGTCGAGATTGATCGCGACCGCCTCGCCGTCGGAGCGCACCAGCACGCATTCCAGCACCTCGTCGTGGCTGGCGTTGATCTCCTGGTGCGGCACGTAGGGCGGCACGAAGATGAAATCGCCGGGGCCGGCTTCCGCGGTGAACTGCAGCTTCTCGCCCCAGCGCATCCGCGCTTTGCCCTTCACGACATAGATGATGCTTTCGAGATGGCCGTGATGATGCGCGCCGGTCTTGGCATCCGGCTTGATGCTGACGGTGCCGGCCCACAACTTCTGCGCGCCGACACGGGCGAAATTGATCGCAGCCTTGCGGTCCATGCCTGCGGTCGACGGCACGTTCGGATCGAGCTGATTGCCGGGAATGACGCGGACGCCGTCGTGCTTCCAGCGCTCGTCGTCGTGATGGTGATGATCGTGGTCGTGGGAATGACCATGGTCATGGGGATGGGTGTGATCGTGGGAACCGCTCATCGTTCTTGCTTTCGGAGTCCGGGTTTCGTGGGCGGAACGCTAGCGAAAAGCGACTGCGCAGGCGAGCGGAAAATCCGCAACATGGCCATGTGTGGCGCGGCGTCAGGCCCTCGGCCGCGCCTTCGACAGCACATCCGGATTGACCACATTGGTCGGGGTACCCGACGCATAGGCCACGATCTGATCGAAGATGTCGGTGAACTGGATCTCGTATTCGTCGCGCGAGACGTAGCCGAGATGCGGCGTGCAGACCACATTGTCCATGTTGAGCAGCGGATCAGAGGTGTCGCGCAGCGGCTCCTTCTCGTAGACGTCGACCGCGGCCATGCCGGGCCGCCCTGCGCGCAGCGCGTCGACCAGCGCGCCCGGCTCGATCAGCGGCGCGCGGCTGGTATTGACGACCAGCGCCGTCTCTTTCATGCGCGCGAGGTCTTCCGCCCTGACGATGCCGCGCGTGGCGTCGACGAGACGCATGTGCAACGACAGCACGTCGCAGCGCGCGAAGAAGTCCGCCTTGCTGGCCGCCGTCTCGTAGCCGTCGGCACGCGCCTTCTGAAGCGCAGCCTCGCGCGCCCAGACCAGCACGTTCATGCCGAAGGCCTTACCATAGCCCGCGACCACGGCGCCGATGCGGCCATAGCCGTAGACGCCGAGCGTCTTGCCGCGCAGGGTGTGGCCGACGCCGATCTGCCAATTGCCCGCTTTGAGCGCCGCCATCTGCTGCGGGATCGCGCGCATCGCAGCCAGGATCAGGCCCCAGGTGAACTCCGCGGTGGCATAAGACGGCGTATCGGCATGCTGGCCCGACGAGACGATGATGCCGAGCCGGGTGCAGCTGTCGATATCGATATGCGGATAGACGCTGCGCTGGCTGATCAGCTTCAGGTTGGGCAGACGCTCCAGCAGCGGGTTACGGATCTGCGTCCGCTCGCGGATCAGGACCAGAACGTCGGTGTCGCGCAGACGCTCGGCGAGCGCATCGACGTCCTGGACATGGTCGTTCCAGATCGTGACGTCATGGCCGTCGAGCTTGCGGAAGCAATCGAGGGTGCGCAGCGTGTCGAAATAATCGTCGAGGATCGAGATCTTCACGGCCGCGCCTCCCTTTTTGTGTGCCGGCTACTTCACCGCCAGCAGTTCGACGTCGAACATCAGCGTCGCGTTCGGCGGGATCACGCCGCCGGCGCCGCGCGCGCCATAGCCGAGGCCCGGCGGGATGATCAGCGTGCGCTTGCCGCCGACCTTCATGGTGGCGACGCCCTCGTCCCAGCCCTTGATCACGCGGCCCATGCCGATCGGGAATTCAAACGGCTCATTGCGGTCAACCGAGGAGTCGAACTTCTTGCCCTTCTGACCGTTCTCATAGAGCCAGCCGGTGTAGTGCATGACACAGGTCTGGCCGGGCTTCGGTGAGGCGCCGGTGCCGACCTTGCTGTCGATGATCTCGAGTCCTGAGGCTGTGGTCATGGGCTTTCCTGCGGTTTGGGCCGCTGCCGTATTGAGGACAGCGGGCGTGGCGATGGCGGCGGTGAGGCCGGCGAGCGCGGTCTTGAGGATCGAGCGGCGGGACGATCGCATGTGAAGTCTCACTCCTTGATGGATATCGGTCGGTCAGTAACCCAGTGCGCAGCCGTCCTTGCGCGGATCGGAGCCGCCGGTCAACGTGCCCTTGTCCCAGTCGATCCAGATCGCCTGCGCGCCGCCGAGCGGCGCGACCACCGTCGTGGTCTTGTGGCCAAGCTTCTTCAGGCCCGCGACGATCTCGGCCGGCACGCTGTCCTCGAGTTGATACTGGCTCTCGTAGTGCAGGCCGCGCGGCATGTCGATCGCCTCCTGCACGTCGCAGCCGTAGTCGAGGACGTTGGTCAGCACGTGGGTCTGGCCGACCGGCTGATACTGCCCGCCCATCACGGCGAACGGCATCTGCGCGCGACCGCCCTTGGTGAGAAGCCCCGGCATGATCGTGTGCAGCGGGCGCTTGCCACCCGCGATGCAGTTGGGGTGGCCGGGCTGGATGCGGAAGCCGCCGGCCCGGTTCTGCAGCAGCACACCCGTCTTGTCGGAGACGATCGCCGAGCCGAAGGAATGCGCTACCGAATTGATGAACGAGCAGACGTTGCGATCCTGGTCCACCACCGTGATGTAGATGGTCGACGGATTCATCGGCGGCGCGACGTTCGGCAGGTCGAGCAGGCCGTCCATGCGGATCTTGCCGATGTATTCGTCGGCAAAGCCCTTGGCGAGCATCTCGGCGGCATTGATCTTCATGTGCTCGGGGTCGGCGACATGCATCTCGCGATTCATGTAGGCGATGCGCGCAGCCTCCGCTTCGAGATGGAAGCGCTCGACGCTGAGCGGCGCGAATTTCGTGAGGTCGAACCGCGACAGGATGTTCAGCATCAACAGCGCGGTGATACCGGGACCGTTCGGAGGACACTGCCAGACGTCATGGCCCTTGTACTGGGTGCCGATCGGCGTCGTCACTTCCGTAGTGTGCGCGGCGAAATCATCGAGCGTGTGCAGGCCACCGATGGACCGCAGCGTCTCGACAATATCCTCGGCGACCGGGCCCTTGTAGAAGGCGTCGCGGCCATCCTTGGCGATCGCCCGCAGCGTCTTGCCGAGTTCGGGCTGATGGATGACGTCGCCGGCCTTGGGCGGCTGTCCGTGTGGCAGCAGATAGCGCTCGGTGTTGGTCCCCTTCCTGAGCTTCTCGAACTGGTTGTTCCAGTCGAAGGCGATACGCGGGGCGACGACGTACCCCTCTTCGGCCGCCTTGATCGCGGGTTGGGCGAGCCGATCAAAGCCGAACTTGCCGTGATCGCGCAGCACCGTCGCAAAGGCGTCGATCACGCCGGGCACGGAAACCGCGTGCGCCGAGGTCAGCGGCACCGAATGGATGTTGCGCTCGAGATACCAGTCCGCATTCGCCGCCTTGGGCGCACGACCGGAGCCGTTGTAGGCGATGATCCTGCCCTCGCCGCGCGGCTGGATCAGTGCAAAGCAGTCGCCGCCGATGCCGGTCGATTGCGGCTCGATCACGCCCAGCAGCAGGCTGCCCGCGACCGCCGCATCGGTCGCCGTGCCGCCTTCACGCAGCACCTCGATGGCCGCCAGCGTCGCCATGGGGTGCGAGGTCGCCACCATCGCGTTCCGGGCATGGACGGTGGAACGGCCGGCGAAATGGAAATTCCTCATAATGGAGTGCTCACTCGGTCGTGATGTGCTGCTGCGGATGGGACGGATGCTGAGTACATGGCACATCCATCCCCGGCAGGGCAATGCCTGGCATGCCAGAGGAAACATCCCGACAGCGCATAGCTTTGCAGGGGGTTGGCTTTGCGGGGTTTCGCAGGTCCGGCCCGCCTGATAAACCCCGCCCGCCATGCCGCTCAAGGTCGCCGCCTTCTATCAATTCGCCGCACTGCCGGATTTCCGCGCATTGCGCGAGCCGCTGCGCGTGCGCTGCGCCGAGCTTGGCCTCAAGGGCAGCGTGCTGCTGGCGCATGAGGGCATCAACGGCACGATCGCCGGCACCGCCGACGGCATCGATGCCTTCGTCGCGGAACTGCGGCACGGGCCGCTGTTCGGCGGCCGCCTCGACAATCTCGAGCTGAAATTCTCTCGCGCCGCAGCGATGCCGTTCCAGCGGCTGAAGGTGCGGCTGAAGAAGGAGATCGTCACGCTCGGCGACGCCAGTGTCGACCCGACCGGGCGCGTCGGCACTTATGTCGAGGCCGCCGATTGGAACGCGCTGATCGCTGATACCGACACGCTGGTGCTCGATACCCGAAACGCCTTCGAGGTCGCGCTCGGCACCTTCGAGGGAGCGGTCGATCCCAAGATCGCGAGCTTCGGACAATTCAAGCAGTTTGCCGCGCGTCACCTCGATCCGGCACGGCACCAGAAAATCGCGATGTTCTGCACCGGCGGGATCCGCTGCGAGAAGGCCAGCGCCTATTTGCTCGCGCACGGCTTCGCCGAGGTCTACCACCTCAAGGGCGGCATCCTGAAATATCTCGAGGAGACGCCGCAAAAGGACAGCCGCTGGCGCGGCGAGTGCTTTGTGTTCGACGAACGTGTCGCGCTCGGCCACGGACTGCGTGAGCGCAAATCCGAAGGCGCGGCCAATGAATGAAGCCACGAGGACTGACGCCGCCAGGCTCGGCGAACGGATCGATGCGCTGGAAGTCCGGCTGACTTACCAGGATGAGACGATCGAGACGCTGAACCAGACCATCACGGCGCAGTGGAAGCAGATCGACGCGCTGACGCGCCAGATCGCCGAGCTCCGCGAGCGCCTGCAGGACGCCGAGCGCCATGCGCCGGGCCCCGCCAGCGAGCGGCCGCCGCACTATTGACGCCGGGCGACGCTAGAGCCCGCTGACCTGCCGCATCGGCTTCGTGCCCTTGAAGAACAGGGTCGACAACCGCTGCACCAGCGCCGTCGCGCGGCTTCCTTCCAGACCCGGCCGCACACACAACAGACGCTTGTGACCCGGCAGATCGGGCAGATAATAATCTTTCGCCGGAAGCAGGGACGGCGGCACCATCCGCTCGGGTATCGCCGTCAACCCGTAGCCGGCCCGCGCCGCGTCCAGCCGCAGTTGATGGTTCGGAGACCGGAACACGATCTTGTACGAGATATTGTGCTTGGTGAGCGTCCGGATCATCCAGTCATCGCCCGGCCAGGCCAGGATCGGGATCGGTGCACCGGGCCGCAGGACGAAGTCGCGCGACCGGACCCACACCGAATGCTCTTCAATTTCCTGGGCGATCGTCACCTCGTCGCCTGCATCGATCAGCGGAAAGCTGTAGACATAGGCGAGGTCGATATAGCCGTCGATCAATCCTCGGACGATCGTCGGCGACAGATCGGCGTGGACGAAGGTATCGGCGAGATCTTCGGCGGCCTGGGCCTTCATGAATTCGTCGGCGAGCAGGGTGCTGACACCGATCCGGAGCGGTTGGGGTCCCTCATTGTTTCCGCCGAGCCGGAGCAATTGATCGTTGGCTTCCAGTATCCGCCGTGCCTGCTGCACCGCGACCTTGCCAAGCTCGGTGGTTGTGGTCCCGTTCGCGGTCCGCACGAACAGCGCACCACCAACCAGGCTTTGCAACCGCTTGACCTGTGAGCTTATCGCCGGCTGGCTGAGGCCGAGCCGCTCGCCTGCTTTCGACAGGCTTCCGGTTTCGGCGATGGCAACAACTGTACGAACGATTTCAGTCGGAATATTCGAATATTGACGAGGTCTGTGCATCGCGAGCCCTCCACTCTCAGCACGGGACGCAATTGCGACTCCATATTGTGTGATGGAACTATACTAACATTTGGTTGCACTTTCGTTTAGCTGCAATTTACGGCATGTGCATTGTTACGTGCATTGTTACGTAGTGCTACGGTATCGGACGGCCACTTTCTCCCCGCCGTTCGCTGCGATGATCCGGATTTCTGCGGGCATCGCATCAAATTTCCTGATTGCTCCATAAGCGATCACGAACCCCATAACATGTTACGCGCTCATTTGCCCGGATCACCGCTTCTGATTCGCGAAACCGTTTTCACAGTTTTCCTTAATCTAAGGCTCGCAACGTTGCGCACCTGCTTGCGTTTTCGAGGTGTGCCATGATCAGGTTTTTCCGCTGTCAGGGCGGCGCATCGGCCGTCGAATTTGCGCTGATGCTGCCGCTGTTCCTTGCTTTCATTTTCGGCATCGTTGTCTTCGGTTCTTATCTTGCAATGGTGCACGGCGTTCAGCAGCTCGCCGCCGAGGCGGCGCGCTCATCTGTCGCAGGGATGACCGACACCGAACGCAACAGCCTCGCCACCAGCTACGTCGCCGCCAACGCATCGACCTATCCGTTGCTGGTGCCGGGCAACCTGACGGTCAGCGCCGCACCGTCGGCGGCGAACGCCAACGTCTACGTCGTGACCGTGAACTACAACGCCTCAGGCAATTTCATCTACAGCCTGCCGTTCGTTCATGCGCCGTCGAGCACCATCGTCCGCTCGGCGGCGATCCAGTATGGAGGATTCTGAGATGGCCGCGATCCTGTCGCTGTTGCGGCGCTTCCGCGCCGATCACCGCGGAAACATCGCGATCATGAGCGCGGGCCTGATGACGCTCGTCATCGGGTGCGCAGGACTCGCGGTCGATCTCGGCAGCATCTTTGCCGACCGGCGCAAGACGCAGAGCACCGCCGACCTCGCCGCAATCATGGCCGCCAGCAACCTGACCAACGCGACCAATGCCGCCACCGCGACGGTGACCCAGAACAACTATCCGGCCAGCGCGCTGGTCAACGTCCAGCTCGGGACCTACACCGCGAACCCCGCCGTCGCGCCGCGCTCCCGGTTCGTGACCCCGGCGGTCGGCACCGCCAACGCCGCGCAGGTCACGCTCAACACCCAGACCCCGCTCTATTTCGCTCGTTATCTGACCGGCAAGAGCAGCTACACGATCCAGACCTCAGCGACCGCGACCTCGACCGCAATGGCCTCCTTCGCCATCGGGTCGCGGCTGCTCTCGCTCAATGGCGGCCTGGTCAACGCCATGCTCGGCAGCATGCTCGGCACGACGCTGTCGCTGCAGGCGATGGACTATAATTCCCTGGTCAGTGCGCAGATCGACGCGCTGGATTTCCTGTCGGCGCTGGCAACGCGGGTCGACATGACCGGCGTCACCTACAACACCCTGCTGACCAGCAACGTCAAGGTCCCCGACATCATCGCCGCCGCCCTGGCAACGCAACAGGCAACCAACGGCGCGAACTCCGCGACGACAGCGCTCTCGACGATCTCCCAGGCCGTCACCGGCTTGACCACCAAGATCACGCCAGGCTCGCTGGTCGACGTCGGCCCGTTCGCCGACCTCACGGTGGGGCAGAAGCCGAAGCTCAGCGCCATGGTCTCCGTCTTCGACTTGCTGTCGGCGACGGCGCAGCTCGCCAACGGCACCAACCAGATCGCAACCTCCGTCAATCTCGGCCTGCCGGGCATCGCCAACGTGTCGGTCCTCGCAACCGTCGGCGAACGGCCGGTCGGCTCGAGCTGGGTCGAGATGGGCAGCCAGGGCGCGAGTGTCCACACGGCACAGACCAGGATTCTGGTCTCGATCCAGGTGCTCGGCAGCGGCCCCGTCTCGGCGATCAACTTGCCCGTCTATGTCGAGGTCGCCTCAGGCACCGCGACGCTCAACAGCGTGTCGTGCGGCCATCCGAACGTGAACACCTCGACGGTCACGCTGGGGGTGACGCCCGGGATCATCGACGCCTGGATCGGCGGCGTCACCGTTGCCGACATGACCAACTTCACGACCAAGCCAAATCCGCCGCCGGCCACGCTGGTCAACCTCGGCGCCATCACGGTCGCCGGCCTCGCCCATGCCGGCATGGGCAACACCACGCCGACCAACGTCACCTTCAGCTACAGCGAGATTCAGTCGCTGACGAAGCAGACGGTGACGACGACCAATTTCCTCACATCGCTGACGGGGAGCCTGCTCGGCGACCTCTCGCTCAACGTCAACGTCGCCGGGCTCGGGCTTCCGATTCCGGGATTGGGCGCAACCGTCGCTGGCATCCTGAGCGGCGTGACCAGCCCGGTCGATCAGGTGCTCGCATCCGCGCTTGCGACGCTTGGCGTCGGCATCGGTCAGGCCGACGTTTGGGTCATGGGTATCCGCTGCGACGGCGCGGTGCTGGTGAACTAGCGGAAGACCGCCGTCAGCTTATCCCACAGTGACTTGCCGCGATCGCCATCATGCTTCGACGGCGCGGGCTGCGTCACGCTGACCGGATCGGACGCCGGAAAGGTGTCCTCGAGGCCGGCCTTGAGCCTGGCGTGGCGTTCACGGTCGGCCGCCTGCGCGTCGCGCGGATTTTCGGCGTGCTTGTCATGCGCAGCAGGATCGAATTTCTCAGCCATATCGTCCTCCATTGTGGGAACAACGCGCCCGTTCGCATGGGGGTTCCAGAACCGCTTGGCCCATTGCGTCGCACCGTGTATCAGGGTCTGCAAATTTCAGCCGAGGTCAGGAACTTTCGCGTGTCACAGGATTCCACAACGAAGCCGTTCATCGAGGTGTTGGCGGGCCGGCGGCAAAGCACACCGCCGTTGTGGATGATGCGGCAGGCCGGCCGCTATCTGCCGGAATATCGCGAGCTGCGCGCCAAAGCCGGCGGCTTCCTCGACCTCTGCTTCAACCCCGACTACGCCACCGAAATCACGTTGCAGCCGATCCGCCGCTTCGGCTTCGACGCCGCCGTCATCTTCTCCGACATTCTGGTGATGCCTTACGCGCTCGGCCGCTCGGTGCGATTCGAGGCCGGCGAAGGTCCGCGGCTCGATCCGCTGGCGACCCCCGAAGCGGCCGCGACGCTGGCAACGCGTGCCGATTTTGCCAAGCTCGAGCCGGTCTACGAGGCGCTGCGCCGGGTCCGGCGCGAGCTCGCGCCTGATGTCGCGCTGATCGGCTTCTGCGGCGCGCCGTGGACGGTCGCGACCTACATGGTCGCCGGACAGGGCACGCCCGACCAGGCGCCGGCCCGCCTGTTCGCCTACCGTCATCCCGATGCGTTCGCGAAAATCATCGACGTCCTGGTGGAGAACTCGATCGAGTATCTCCTCGGCCAGCTCAAAGCGGGCGCCGATTGCCTGCAGATCTTCGACACCTGGGCCGGGGTTTTGCCGCCCCGCGAATTCGCGCGCTGGTCGATCGCGCCGGTGCGGCGCATCGTCGCCGGCGTGCGCAAGCAGATCCCGAACGCCAGGATCATCGGCTTTCCGCGCGGCGCGGCCGGCATGCTGCCCGACTATGTCGAGCAGACCGGCGTCGACGCCGTGTCGATCGATTGGGCCACCGACCCGGCGATGGTGCGCGAGCGGGTGCAGCCGCGCGTCGCCGTGCAAGGCAATCTCGACCCGCTGGCGCTGATCGCCGGCGGCACAGCCCTCGACCGCGCCATCGACGACGTGCTGGAGAATTTCGCCAAGGGACGGCTGATCTTCAATCTCGGCCACGGCATCCAGCCGGAAACCCCGATCGCCCATGTCGAGCAGATGGTGAAGCGGGTGCGGGCGTATCGGGGCTGAGGCTCTCGCCCGCTTTATCACCGTCACCCTGAGGAGACCACCCAGCGGTCGTCTCGACGGGTCGACGGCCCCGCTGTGGCCGCGCATCCTTCGAGACGCGCGTTCCTCCGGATGACGGAGATGCAGTACAATCTCTCCGCTCGTCGTCCCGGCGAAAGCCGGACCCATAACCACAGGGTTGAGTTGTTGAAGAAAGCAGCGGCCCCAGCGTCGCGCAAAAATGACCTTCGGTGGTTATGGGTCCCGGCCTGCGCCGGGACGACATCGAGTAAGTTGCGTCATCGAGAGTCTTACATTCACAGTCTCTCAGGATGACGGATCGAGCGGTACGGGCGTCCTACCGCGCGTCCTCCAGAATCATATCCGACGCCTTCTCCGCGATCATGATCGTCGGTGCGTTGGTGTTGCCCGACATCAGATCCGGCATGATCGAGGCGTCGACCACGCGCAGTCCGTCGAGACCGCGCACCTTGAGCCGCTGATCGACCACGGCGAGCGCGTCGCTGCCCATGCGGCAGGTCGAGGTCGGGTGATAGACGGTGCTGCCGGTGCGGCGGCAGAATTCGAGCAGGTCGTCGTCGCTGACGACCTTGGCGCCGGGATCGACCTCCGCCACCACATAGGGCTTCAGCGCCGGCGCGGCGAGGATCTTGCGCAGGATGCGGATGCCGTCGATGAAGGCCCGCCGATCGGTCTCGGTCGCCAGGTAATTGATGCGGATCTCCGGCGGCACGCTTGCATCCGCGCTTTTGATCTTGAGCGAGCCGCGGCTCTCCGGGCGCAACTGGCAGACCGACGCCGTGAAGCCCGAGAACGGATGCAGCTTCTCGCCCATCTTGTCGGTCGAGAACGGCAGGAAGTGGATCTGGATATCGGGCGAGGCCAGCCGCGGGCTGGTCTTGAAGAACGCGCCCGAGGTGCCGGCCGCGATCGTCAGCGGCCCCTTGCGCAACGCCGCGTAGCGCAAGCCGGCCATGACCCGGCGGACCGGATTGTTGACGATGTCGTTCAGCGTGACGGACTGCGCGCTGCGGGTGACGATGCGCACCTGCATATGGTCCTGCAGGTCATGGCCGACGCCGGCCGCATCGAGCACCACCTCGATGCCATGCTGCTTCAGCAGATCGGCCGGGCCGACGCCGGACAGTTGCAGCAATTGCGGCGAATTGTACGCGCCACCGGACACCAGGATCTCCTTGCGCGCCTTCGCGGTGCGGAGCTGCCCGTCCTGCCTGTACTGCACCGCGCTGGCGCGCTTGCCCTCGAACAGGATGCGCTGCGCCAGCGCCGAGGTCTCGACCCGCAGATTGCCGCGCGTCATCGCCGGGCGGAGATAGGAGCGCGCCGTAGAGGCACGCCGGCCGCGCCGCGTCGTGGTCTGGAAGAAGCCCGCGCCCTCCTGGGTCGCGCCGTTGAAATCGGGGTTGGTGGGGATGCCGGCTTCCGCGGCCGCGACGACGAAGGCTTCCGAGAGCGGATCGTGATGCCGCCAGTCCGACACCGGCAGCGGTCCGTCGGCGCCGTGATATTTGTCGGCACCGCGCTGCTGTTTCTCCGCCTTGCGGAAATAGGGCAGCACGTCGTCATAGCCCCAGCCCGCATTGCCGCGCTGGCGCCAGCGGTCGTAATCCTCGTGCTGGCCGCGCACATAGAGCAGGCCGTTGATCGAGCTCGATCCGCCGAGCACTTTTCCGCGCGGCTGGAATACCTGCCGGCCGTTCAGGCCCGGCTCCGGCTCGGTCTGGTACATCCAGTTGACGGATTTTTCCTTGAACAGTTTTCCGTAGCCGAGCGGGACGTGAATCCAGATATTGCTGTCCTTCGGTCCGGCCTCGAGCAGCAGCACCGAGTGCTTGCCATCGGCACTCAGGCGATTGGCGAGCACGCAGCCGGCCGAGCCGGCGCCGACGACGACGTAGTCGAACTCGGCGGCGTCGTTCGGCGACGCGCCATCATTGTTGTTCATTCGTTTCCCCCGGGCCAAGCGGCACGGCCGGCACGCGACGACGCGGATCGTTTTATTCAGCGAGGCGCTCACACGCTTCGCCGCGCGTCGGGCCAGCCTCGAAGACCTAACGGGGCCGGCAGTTGCGGTCAAGGAAGATGGACAACGCCCGGAGCCGGCGCATGACGGCGCTCCGGAAAGTGCAGGTGCGCGAACGAGTCAGCTATCGCCTTTCGCCCGCGCGCCGGTTCGCGCAGGGCTTCGGCGCGCGGGTCTGGCGCCGGAGGTCTCACCTGACGGCGAGGCCGCGGTCGGCAAACCGTATTTCGCCGACACCTGCTCCAGCGAGGCTTCCTCATCGGGCACGTGCAGGCTCGACAGGAAATCCGCGCCCGCCCGCATAACGTGCTCGGCAGCGAGCGTGGCCGCGGCGCGCTCGTCGCCGGCGATGATGGCGCGGAGGATGGCGGCATGCTCGTCCCAAGTGCGGGCCTGGCGCACCGGGTCGGTCGGGGCGAACAGCATCGCCGTGCGCTCGCGCAGCCGCTTCAACAGGTCAGCGAGCACACGGTTGCGGCCGGCCTCCGCGAGCTCGTGGTGGAACTGCTGATTGAGATCGGGCAGCAGGCCGTAGCGCCGAGCTGCGACAGCCTCGTTGCCCTGCTTGAGCACCGCCGCGATCCGCTTGATGGTGCCTTCCTCGCGGCGGCGGGCCGCAAGCCGCGCATTCTGCCCTTCGAGCAGCGCGCGGACCTCGATGGTCTCGCGTGCTTCCTCGTCGGTCATCGTCACCACCGACGCGCCCCGCCGCGCCGTCACCTCGACCAGCCCCTCCGAGGCCAGCACGCGGATCGCCTCGCGCACCGGATTGCGCGAGACGCCGAGTTCGTCGGCAAGCCGGCCCTCGACCAGCCGCTCGCCGGGCTTCAGCCGCCGGCTCAGGATCGCCTGCCGCAACTCCTCGATCACCCTGCCGTGGAGGGAGAGATAATCGTCGCCGAGACGCTTGGAGTTTCCGAGACTGCCTGCCATGACGTGACCTGTCCGGTCGCACTCCACCCATTGCATGGACCGCGTGACGTGGTCCAAAGAGCTGCCAGTGTCCTGGCTGACGGCAACATCAGCGTATTTAGACCGCCCGCCGAGGGCCATCAAGCCAGGCTCATTCGCCGTCAACAGCCACGCGGCTCGGCGCCTGTGCCGCCGGCTTCGGCGTCCAGGACACGCTCACATCGCCGGTCAGGAAGGTCTGGCACGCCATCCGGTAGCCGGCCGCGAACTGCTCGTCGGAGAGATGCTTGCGTTCCTTCGGCTTGATCGGATCGGTGTTCTCGATGCCCTTCTCGATCAGGCATTTGCAGGTCCCGCACAGGCCGCCGCCGCACTTGAACGGAATGCCGCCCTGCTCGCGCAGCGACACGCGCAGCAGGTTGCTGTCGTCGGGCGCGGTCACGGTTTTCCC
>Ga0153933_1000150_pt1 | contig 35597 bp, 36 predicted proteins | sample TSNJ017MetaG_FD_102275 | JGI IMG/M metagenome (GOLD analysis project Ga0153933, IMG submission 102275) | Attine ant fungus gardens microbial communities from New Jersey, USA - TSNJ017 MetaG | ecosystem: Host-associated > Fungi > Mycelium > Unclassified | place: USA: New Jersey, Wharton State...
CGGGCGAAACCTCGGTGCCGTAGCTCTCGGCCAGAAACGCCTGTATCTCGCGCACGCTCATGCCGCGCGCGTACATCGCAATGATGCGTTCATCGAACCCGGTGAAGCGGCGCTCATGTTTGGAAATCAGGATGGGGGCGAAGCTGCCGTCGCGGCCGCGGGGCAACTCGACCCTGACGGGTCCCTGGTCGGTGATCACCGTCTTGCCGCTGGCGCCATTACGCTCGTTGGCCTGGCCCGCCCGTTTGGCCTGACCCGGCTTGTAGCCTAGGTGCAGATTCATCTCCGCACCCGTGGCACGCTCAATGAGTGCCTTGTTGAACGCCAGCATCAGATCCTGCACTTCAGTGGGCGTCATCGGCCCTTTGACCAGCTGGTCTATCAGCCCTTCAGGCAGCGCAGGCAGCGGCCCTCGGGCCGCTGTGCGTTTCTTCTTCATCGGCATATCCATGACTTTTACCTCTCATAATATGCCTCGCCCACGAAATCACGGATAGGTCCGAGCCTTGGCGTGCATCGGCGGCGTGACCGGAGACTGGGGGCGCGCAGGCGGCGGTCTACTCTATTCCACTGATGGTTATTTCGGGGGAAACCGGGACGCCTTGTATCGAGACGACCTGCTCGAGAAGCCTGTCCGCAAGCTTTCTATGACTCGGCTTGGAGAAGGACTGCTGGAGATCACCGATCCCCGAGTGATGTCTCTCTTCGTCTATGGTGCTAACCCGCTCGCTAGCTCACCCAATCAGGAGAAAATACGTCAAGGTTTGGCGAGAGACGACCTGTTTACGGTCGTCGTTGATCACTTCCTGACCGACACGACGGATTACGCTGATGTCATTCTGCCTGCAACGATGCAAACCGAGCATTGCGATATTCACGACGGCTACGGCCATCTCTGTATCGCTTGGAACGAGGCGGCAGTTCCTGCGCCCGGCGACTGCATCTCAACGAGCGAAATGTTCAGAAGGCTTGCGCGTCGGATGAACCTGCAGGAACCGTCGCTTTACGATTCAGACCTAGAGATTGCTGAGCAACTGCTTAGCAGTGGGCATCCCTCTTTAGAAGGACTGTCTTTGGCTCGTCTGCGCGAAGAGGGCTGGTTTCGGCTTGCGTATCCAGCGCCCTTCGTCCCGTACGCAAGGGGATTCCCAACATCATCAGGAAAGCTCGAGTTTTTTCACAACGCGCTGCTGACGATGGGCAGGACCCGCTCGCAGGATTCCCCCCCCCGAAAGAAGTTTCCAATAAAAAACTGGGTGACATGTACCCATTCGTCCTAGTAAGCGGCGCTTCTCACTATTTAGAGGCCCGGCCGGGATTCATTAAAAATCCGCCACATCTCAATCTAAGCTGCTGATTTGAATGCGAAATCAATCGTCGGATCGAGCGGTGGAGCGGAGCGAAAGAGATCCAGCAGATAGTCGCCAAACCGGTTGATGTGCTCCCGCCGGTACGGCGACAGCACCTTGAGGACCTCGGCATCGACCGGATGCCCCGTCTCCTGCAGTTCCTTCAACTTGCGCGACATCCACTGCACGTTGTACAGGATCACCATGTTCGCGACGAGGTGGTTGTACTTGATCACCTTGCGCTGCTCGTGTCGGACGTTTTCGGCGATCACGCCTTCGCCACCGAACATCAGCCACTGAGCGAAGTCATTGAACTGCTCGCTCTTGTTGGTCGCCGCGTGAATCGTGCGTCGTAGGTCCGGTTCATTGAGATATTTCAGCAGGAACAGCGTCCGGATCACGCCTCCCAGCTCCCGGAATGCGAAGTAGAGCTTGTTTTTCGTGCTCTCCGATCCGAGGCGGCGCAGGATCGTCGACGGCGTCATCTTGCCAGCCTTGATCGACACTGCAACGCGCATCATGTCGGCATAGTGACGTTCGATCAATGCCCAGTCAATCGCCTGACGGCACAAGCTGTCGATGTGCTTGTATTTGCGCCGCCGGTCAGCCTTGTACAGCACGAGATCCTTGATGTTGCGCATGCGCGGCATCAGGTTGATACCCACCACGTACGACAGACCGAAGACCGGACCGCTTTGCGCCTGCGTATCGCCGTGGATCGTATCGGGCTTGACGTCGGCGCCGTTCAGGATCAGCCCATCGAGGGTGTAGACGGCTTCGTGGACGCCGCACGGGATGAAGTGACTAAACAGCGCGATGTACATGTCGGATACGTGATAGTAGCCGACCCCGCCGTATCCCCCATAGCGAACGTGATACTCGGACAGCAGGTTCTGCTCGTACAGACTCCACTTGGTGCCGTCAGCCGACGCGCGCTTGCCGCTGCCCCAGTATTTTGGCAACGCGAACTGGTTGTACGCATTGATCACCTTCACGTTCGCCTTGTCGAGCCGCTCCTCCGTGACGTGTTTCAGGTTCAGCCAGGCGACCTGCTTGCGAGCGAGCCCTTTCACCGAGCGCGCCGTCTGGCTCGGTCCCAGGTTGCAGCCGTAGCAGAACAGCGTCGTGATGAAACGCTTGCGCGGATCGTCGATCTTCGCGTCAAACCCGGATAGCGGTCCAAACAGTTTATGCAGGTCGAGCCACTGCTCGGTTTCGGTGAGGAGATCCAGGATGCTGAGCTGCGGCATCGACGCCGTGATGGCCTGATCGATCAGCGTGCGGTTCGGCGGCTCGGGCTCCTTGCCCGGCTTGTAAATGACGAGTTCCTCATCGACGAACTCGATGCTGTCATTTGCCGGGAAGTTCGCATCGGCCTCGTCGAGCGCTGCGTTCAGCTTGTCTCGCAGATCCTTCGCGAAGCTCTTGCCGTCCGTGGGCAAGCCCACGATCTCGCAGTAGCGCGGCAACTCACGCCGGAATTCCTCGTCGGAGACCTGATACACCCGATAATCGTCGAAGCGATCACTACCCTCGACGTAACGATCGCCGGAATTCAGTTCCCGCATGATCTGGCTGAAGACACCCAGCTCGAAGAACCGGCGGTGCAGCATCCGGCTGTCCCGGCCGTGCGGGAACACCGCGCGCTCCCACTTCTCCAGCAACCAGTCCAGCGGCAGGTTCGCGAGGTCGTTGTCGGTCAGCAGCAGGTATTCGCGGTGCGCGTTGCGGAAACCTTCCAGCCACGTGAGCGCGACCAGCATCGCGCGGTCTTGCGAGCTCGATTGCAGCGGCAGCACGTCCAGGCACTGGAACAGCAGCGAGCGCTGGGTGCGGTACGGCACGAGCATGAACGGCAGATAGAACTGCCCGGCATAAGCGGTGTGCTCGTTGCATTGCGCGAGCGCTTCGGTCGGGTCGCCGAGCGCCTCGCGGATTTTCGGTAACCGATTAGGCTCCGGTACGCCCTCATCCTGGAGAATCTGCAGGACGTCCCGGAACTGCCCGACCAGCCCCTCCAGCATACCGGCGTGTTCAAGCTGGTATTTTTGCAGTCTGACCTTTGCGTAGGACTCAAGCTTGCGCACCACCTTGATGAAGATCTCAGCGACGTCATCAAGCGCCTTCTGCAACTGCGCCTGGATGAACAGTACCGCAAGCGCATGACGCTTGGCGATCTTGAGCGAACGTAGTTCCGCGACGTCCAGAGCCCGCGCTTCGGTGACCAGTTGGGCTCGTTTGCTAACAGACAGGATCGAGGGTGGCGCCGGCAAGCCTTCCGCCAGTGTCCTGATCCCGTTGATATGTTTGAGGAAGCTGGCGATCGCCCGCGCGGCGGGTCGCTTCGGCTCCTGTTTCAGATCGTCCCAACCGGACTTGCCAGCCTTGACGACGAGAAGCGCGCCGATGCGTTCGACGAGTGCTGAGTCGAGTGCGCCGGTGATGGCCCCATAGATCGCCTCGTTGTGATCGTTGCGCGCCTGCGTGGCGATGCGCTGCAGCGTTGCCAGTGGCGGCAGCTCGTACCGGCGCCGGACCAGTTCCTCGATCAGCACGTTGATGATATCGGGCAGTTCGATCTTTGTCCGGGCTTCCGTCGACGCCAGTTCAGCAAGCGACGCCGCCTCACTCGCATCGAACGCCCGGATGTCAAGCCAGCCGCGCAGCAGTTTCTGGTGACGAATGCGGGTGCCCGACACGTCATACCGTGCGATCGCCGTCCGGGACAGGACGCGGGCCCGCATCGACGTCCGGATGTGATCGATAATGGCGGGCGGCACCTCCACGAGCATCGGGAAGTAACCGAGACGCTGCAGCAGCTTCAACTGCACCATGATCAATACGGCGGAGGCTTCCTGCCGGGATTGCCGGCGCACGAAGCGGATTTCCGCGGCGCTCGGCGTGAACGCCCCTTTCAGCTCCGCCGCGCCCGGCTCCGCAGGCAGCACCGGATAGATGGTCTCGTGGACAGTCGTCACGTTGGCTGCCGCCGCGCAAAGATCTGCTCGATCTGCCGGGTAAGCTGAACTTCGTCGTCGTCCAGGTAGATCGAGGTCGTTGTGATCGACGCGTGACGCAGATTGTCGCGCACAGTCGTTGGCGTGGCGCCCTGTGCGAGAGCATTTGTTGCGTGCGTGTGGCGCAGCCAGTGTGGCGTCGCGCGCTGTAGCTTGTCGGCAAGTGCCGGGTGGTCGGCCCGAATTGCGTCGGCGGCGGTCCGGAAGAACCGGCGCAGCACCTCCCTCAGACGCGGCGTGGTGATGCCGCCGGGTTCATCGAGATGGCCGAGCAGCGGCGTATCCGGTGCCCAGCGTGCGGGGCTCACGGGCAGACCGCGCTGCATCAGGTACTGGTCCAACGCAAATCGTGCGAGCGGCGGCAGCACCACCTTGCCAGCCTTCGCCCCCTTACCGGTGAGGTGAAGCCACCGCTCGCCGCGCGTGCCGGTCATGATGCCGCCGAGTGTAACGCTGACCAGTTCGCCTGCGCGCAGGCCGGTAGCGTAAAGGAAATCAAGCAGAAAGCGCAGACGCTGTGCGGCTGGAACCGCCCAGCCATGCGACCATTCCAGGCCATCGGCAATCGTGCGGATCAACTCCCACTCTCCGGCCGTAAAGGCGCGCGAGATGTCCAACTCACCATTGCGCTGCGCGCCGCGCACCTTGAGGCCGGCAAACGAATTCGCGAGCACGTAGCGCTGCTCGATCAGCCAGCGAAACATTGCACTCAGAACTGACAGCGCATAGGCGATGGAATCTGGCGACAACGCGCCCGTGAACGGCCGCCATTCGGACGACGATCGCGGTCGCGCCGGCGCGACCCACCGGGCGCGGGGTGTGGGATGGCGCAGGAAGGCACGTTAAGCGGTCGCATCCTCGCTCGTGAGCGAAGACAGCGCGCGGCCGCGCGCGGCAATCGCCCAGAGCAGCAGGCGCTCGGCTTCCCGGCGATAGGCACGCTGAGTTTCGGCGGCTTCGAGCCGGTCGAGCCAGGCGCTGATCGCCTGATAGTCGTTATCGGCCTCGAGCGCGCACATCGGCTTCGGTGCGCGGAAGGCGCCACGCGAGCGGTCGACGTCATGTGGCACGTGGATGTTTTCCCACGGCACCACGGGTTCCGGCGTCGCCACCACGATCAGCGCGCGGGCGCGTTCGGTAAGTACCGGGTGGGAGGCAAAGAAGGCCTCAATATGACGTGCGCTGCGCACGCCGAGCCCGGCAATCGTGCGCCACCAGCACTGCCGACGAGGGATGCGCACGGTCAGATCAGCCAGCGTCCGGATGCCATGCTGATGCAGCATGGGGACAACACGGGCTGGCAGCCAGACATCGACCGCATCGCTCACCTGCGGTTGCGCGATCGTAAGCGTTGGCAGGATATCCAGCGCCCGGGTCGCGGCCTTGAGGTGACGGGACCGTTCGCCCGCCGCGCACTGGAACAGCCGGGCCAGATCTGCACGATGCCGGCTGAGGGCGAAACCGGCAAGCTGCCGGCGAATCCGGCCGATCACGCCGCGCGCAGACTGGCCGCCTTCGAGCGCCTGCGGGCAATAACGTTCGACCGCCTCGCGCGCGCCGACGCCTGCGTACCACGCGCGCAGCGCGGACAGAGACGCAGTGTCAGGAAAGGACGGGGGCAACGGAACGTTCGGCATCGGGAGACTATAGGCAACACGATGGTAATGGAGCTGCATATCAGGTGTGGCGTGTTTCCCGAGACGGGAGTTTTATCCAGAAATGCATCCGTATCGATAATAAGGGTTAGCGATAGGAGGCACTCTTTTCTGATGAAACATGCGGCTCTGCGGCGGGTCTCCGGAATGCGATTTGGCCCCTATCTGTGCGTGCGTAAAGGTTTGGGATCGACATAGCCTTGGGCGGTGGCACACGCTCTAATCCGCGCTTGCAGCGGTCAGCACTCCATTCACTCTCGATCTGCGAAGTAAATACCAATTGATTGAGACAATCGACACGGTCAGCGCGGCGGCCAGAGAGGCTGCTATGCGAATACTGCCCGGGATCTGATGCACGTCGGCGACAAACACACCAAAGATCGCCACGCCGATCGCCGAACCTAGTTGCCCCGTGGTCCGCAAGATGCCGGATGCGATGCCGGTGTATGCTTTTTCTACAGTTGACATGAATACGGAGGTCGACATCGGAGAACCCAGACCAGCGCCCAGGCCGATCAGAATCAACTGCGACGCCATCACTGGATATGAAACGCCGCCGGTGAATGCCATGCCGACGAAGCCAAACAACCTGACGCCGGTTCCCACGAACATCAGGGTCAACGGATCCATCCGGTGTACGAGCCTGCGCGACACGATATTGCCAACCATCACGGATACTGATAGTGGAAGCAGTGCCATTCCGGTCTGCAGGGGTGAATACCCACTGAATCGTTGAAAATACAGGCTCAACAGAAATAGCATACCGAAGAAAGCGACCGCTCCAGACAGGAAGACGTAACAGATTAACGAGAATGTCGAGTTCGAGAAAAGAAACAGTGGCAACATCGGAGAGGTCGATCGACGCTCGATCATAATGAAGGAAAGCCCAGACAGTACTGAAAGCACGAGTGCGGTTAAAATCCATCTGTTACCCCAACCAAATTTGGCGCCTTCTATCAACGCGGCCGTCAGAAGAATCATCGCGATCGCCATGCTTAGTTGTCCTGGCACATCAAGTCGACGATTGCCGCGAACTACTACGTGGCTGTCGGTTTTCAGGGTAAGCCAGATCCCGGCAAGACCCAACGGCACGTTCACGAGAAAGATGCTGCGCCAATCGAATACCGCGAGTAGTACGCCGCCAGCGAGTGGTCCAACGACAAGCGCGACACTGCCCCAGCTCGACCAGGAGGCAATCGCCTTTGCGCGAGCGGTACTGTCGGAATATGCGTGCGTAAGCAGGGACAACGAGCATGGAAGCAACAGCGATCCGCCGATGGCTTGCATGACGCGCCCTGCGATCAGAGTCGGCATGGTCGGTGCACACCCGCTAGCGAGCGATGCCACCGAAAAGATCGCGAGGCCAAAAATATACATACGACGCGCACCGAACATGTCACCGAGTGCACCACCCGTCAACGGCAAACTGGCAAATACAATGACATATGCATTGACGATCCATTGTAGGCCCGTAGTGGTCGTACCCAGATCCTGCGATATTTTCACCAGCGCGACATTAACGATGGATGTATCAAGCATCACAATGACACAACTGATGCTCGTCGAGAGCAAGATCATGCGTTGCTGATTAGTGTCCATTGGTGACATTTGCCAATTAACGGTATGAACGGGACGCCGAGAGTGGTTCTATATCAGGCGAAGCTCCCCTGATTAACGCGAACCGGGCAAATCGCGGCCGATAGTGATGTAGGTGCACAGCCATCTTTGGCAGGCTATCCGCTGCCTGTGTGTATGTTCGTTCGACGTGGTAATAGCTCGAGGTATGAATCGCTTTCCACAATGCTACGCATCAGACATGCGGCAACTCGGACATGTGCATCTGGGGTGTTGGGTTGATTGGCCACCCCGGTCATCAGGAACTTTCTGTCCATTCAATATTTGCTCCCAGAGTGCGGAGATTCGGGATGAAGTCCGGGTGCGCACGCTTGATAGGCTGAGCATTCCGGATCAGCGACTCCCCTTCAATACTGGCAGCGACCATCAGCAAAGCGATTGCGACGCGAATGATGTACGGGCTTTCCACTCTCGCTGGCCGTAGATTCTGGCCACCGAAAATCAGCACCCGGTGGGGATCGGCCTGAAAAGTATGGGCACCGAATTTTGCCAATTCGGTAACCCAATTTAGAGCCCCTTCATAGACCTTGTTCCAGAGGAGGATCTTTCCGTTCGCCGTTACGCAAAGCGCGGCAAAGATCGGCAAGAGATCGACCGGGAAGTATGGCCACGGAGCGGCCTCGATCTTGGGTAGGATGTTCTGAGTGAATGGTTGCCTGATTTCCAATGGACCATGCCGTTTTGCCACGCTCCAGCCATTCGCGTGAACAATTGCAACGCCCAGCCGATCAAACGTCCGGTCGATCAGGGGAAAGTGATGAGGCGTTGTGTTCCTGATCCTGATATGGCCGTCAGTGATTGCGCTGAGAGCCAGAAAGGTCGCAACTTCATGATGGTCTTCCGCGAATTCGTATTCAACTGGACCGCCCGAGAGTGTTCCCTCGATGACCAATTTTGATGTGCCAACACCTTCGACATGAATTCCCAACAACCTCATGAACTGGCAGAACTCTTGGACGTGGGGTTCGGTAGCAGCGTTGGTTAGCCTGGACTCGCCGGGCGTCAGTGAAGCACAAAGAATGAAATTCTCGGTCGTTGTCACGGACGCGTAATCGAGCCAATGAACGACCGCTTGCTGCCGATCGGTACGTCGCACCTCTATGACCTCAGCGTCTTGCGTAACGATAAAGCCGAACAACCGGAATACGTCTATGTGCGGATCGATCTCTCGCGCTCCCAGCGTACAGCCTTTCGTGTCGCCCCCGATTCTCGCAAGGCCGAATCGCGCGAGCAGAGGTGGAATCAGCATTACGGACGAACGCATATCTTCGGGAAGAACCTGACGCTCCGGATCAAAAGTAATGCATTTATGATGGAGCCTCAGTGTATTGGAGACAGGATCGAAATCCACCACACTACCAAGCTCCCGGAATATCAGCAAAATCTTCTGGACATCGGTAATGTCGGGCACGTGGCGTAACAGAACAGGCTGTTCCGTCAGGAGTGTGGCGCAGAGTATCGGTAGTACGGCGTTTTTATTTGCGGAAGGTCGGATTGACCCTTCCAGTGGGATACCGCCGTAAACTCGCAGATCCGACATGACGTTACCTCCTGAGCTGAATGCAGTTTGCGATCTCGAATAGAAAGATGTATCTGGCCATTTAGGCACATTGAATATGCAGGGCCGCCGCGTCGTCCCTCGATTTCGGTCGAGCCTGATCTTGGCCGTCTTCGTGACATCTAAGGCGTCTGAATAACGCGTGCAACCCTTGTTTGGAAATGAAGTCGATGACGCTGTCAGTCTCTAAAAGACGATAGAGCTCCCACGCCCGGGAGAGACCATCGGTTCCGATAAGAACCTGGCATGGCACGTCAAGTATCTCGCGAACATGTGTGCAATTGGCTGCGCTTTCAGCGTTAAGTGTTAGCGCGGTGGTGTTCTTGTTTTCTTGCTGCTCTATGCGCCGATCTCGCAGACTGGTGAGTTGCTCTCCAGAGAATCCCGAAAAAGGTCGCCAGTGAATCGCCGAAGATATCGAATGAAATTCAGTCGGCGCCTCTGACACGTAACTCGGATTACCACGGCCAAACAGTGCAAAGCAGTCCGCGTACTGGTAAATGTCCGCAATAATGTGCTCGTCCAATCTCTGTAACTCGATGATCGTGCACGCAGCAACGGGATAGGCCCAGATCGGCGTTGATGGGGCGAGGGACACGTACCGCCGTCGGAGAGCGTCCAGTCCGACATGCAACCTGTTGGCGTTGAAGCTGTCATCGCGCAAATCATCGGCCAGGAGGTTGGACAACTCAGTGGCAAACCAATGTGCGTCCGAACAATCTGAGAATGTCGTAAACGGACGCTCTGTCAGATACGACCCACCATCGATTGCCCACGCCTTGAATCTGTCGTCGCGCTGCACGTAACCAGTGACATCTTCGGAGGGGATGCACGTGCAGGGGTCGGAAAGCTGGGACAGGATCTGGTACATAGCGAACCGTGGATGTGGTCAAAACAAGACCGGATTTCGGTGACGTCGCCGGTTGGCGCTCCATCAAACTCTTCCGTCGTCAAGACAGAAATTCCAGTAAAACAACGGAAGATTCGATGGCCGTGGCAAGCGCAAATCAATCCAGGCAACACGGTCATGCTCATTGCTCAGGGAAATGCTGGCGTCATCGAAATCGCATCGAAAGCAGACGATCAAGACATGTTTTCCTGCGATAACTTCACAAGAACGACTTCCGACATAGCGCGTTTCCGTAACAGAGAGTGCGCACTCTTCTTGAACTTCCCGAATCACTGCCTCTTCCAGGGACTCCCCGCTTTCTGGGCGTCCGCCCGGCAATTCCCACTCTTCGCGTGGATTTCTCAGGAACAACACCAGGCTATTGTTACGAATGAGCGCTTTGACACTGACAGGAACCATTTTTCAAGTCCTACAATTGATTGAAGACAGGCAATGTGTACGTGTTCACCTGTCAAAGTGGTGTCTTACCGCGCGCATATGCTGGCTCGATCACTAGTCGCTTTTGCCGTTCCGTCAATTTCGCCGGATCAATATAAGGTAATCGAATTTTTGCATGATTTGGGGTGGACGGCAGCGCAGTCAAATTTTCGTGCTCTGTCGGCTTCCGATAATACGAGTACGAGTTCGTATAGCGGGCGAAAATGGCGCGCCGTCGTTCGCTAGCCGCAACATGATACGTACCGTGTACCAGTGCTTCCGAGAAAATCAACGCATCTCCTTGCTTCAGATACAGATGTTTTACGAGCGGATTATCGTTGGGATTGCGATATTCGCTTGGCACCTCGAAATTCGCCCGATGGGACGCCGGAATGCAGCAAAAATGGCTAACATCGGGACCCATGTCCGATAGTGCATAGAGGACACCCGTTAGTCCATTAAATATCTTGTTACCCTTAACGAAATAGAATACTCCCTCTTCAAACATATCAGCTTGATGATGCATCTTCCCACCGCTACTGACAAAATTCTCGTCGGCGCAAAAAATATGATCGAGACGAAAGTGTGACAAAAACAATCGATCGAGGAATGAAAAAACTGGACCCACATCAATTAAAGACCGCCAGCTGTGCGACCAGTTGAAATCAATATCGTGTAGATAGTGATTTCTCAAGTTTGCATTCCAAAAATCCAGGATATCGGATATTACATCGGCCGAAAGAGAATTTCTAATGATCGCATACCCATTGATATCAAATTCATAGATTAGTTTGTCAATTTCCGTCATTTTACTCTCTCCGAAATCAAACCAACAATGAGGGTTGGTTTGTTATATCGAAATTTATCTGCTATCGGTTAATCGTGAACCCGAACATCGGCCCGATGTTCGCAGAACAACCGCTTACTGTGTCTGTGTAAATATAGGCTGGCGAATTATCGCTGCACAGCGAACATGTCGACCGGTGATCAGTGTTATAAAATCTCACGCCTGAAGTTCCGCAAAGGATTTCCATTTCAAGAGTTGGATTTTTTCTATCCTCTCCATCGTTTCTGCTTTTACGTGGAATTGCAACTCAACGTTTTGATTTAGTTTCGATAAATCCCGGTAATCTCCCGATACGATAGCGCTAGAATATGTCACATCTCCGCTTTTAAAACTTGTCAACTGTACTATTTCAAGATTGCCAATGACGTGAGGTAACTGCTTAATTTCCTCAAATGGGAACTGGAGCGAAAATCGATTTCTCTGGGGTACCTTTCTGGCCGTAGATTCGAAATCCTCCCAAGAACCAAGACTCATATGCATCAAAGCTTCGAAGGTATTGATCCCAGATGCCGCAATAGAGAGAACCGTCGTACCAGATACTCTGGGATTGATTTCGATAATGTGGAATTTATCTTGATAGAGGATCATCTCTACTTCGATCGTGCCGTTAATTCCAAGGTGGTCGCACAGCGAAACCAATTGATCCTTTATCTTCTCAAAGCTCTTTTCAATCTCCGTATTGATGACCGAATGGCGAACCTCGTTATAATAAAGTGACGGTTTTGGCCCAGTTTCGCCCTTCCAAAGGAGAGGTTGAAATAGAAACAACCCGTCCTTTCCGATGATTTCAATCGAAAATAATTCACCACTGATGCATTTTTCAAGAATCACATTTCCGTCATAAGGCGAATCCAGAAATGAGTTTAGGGCATCATGATCATGATGGAATTTTATTCCATTACCAAGACAATCCCATAGCGGTTTCGTCAGAAGTGGGTACCCTATCTTATCTCCGTTCAGGAGAGTTAGCTCTCTGTACGCAGGTGTTGGCGTGCCTCGCCCGTTTAGAAGATCTCCGTCAATCAATAAACCGGATGGGGTCGCCAATCCAAATTTTTCAAGAAGAAGTTTGGTTTCCCATTTGTTAGCAAGCGTTTGCGTTACTTTTGCCGGATGCACGACAGACGGTATTTGATGGGTTGCCAAAATTTCCCCGGCGACTGCATCACGTAACGCATTTTCATCAGGAACCGATAATGATATAAATCCGCCCGCACCCCATCTTCTCAAATGTTCAGAAAGTTCGGTCGCGCTGGTTTCGACGTGGATTTTCTCTGATTCTCCTGGAAAATCTTGCAGCGAACACTCTCCCGAAGTATAAAATAACTTTGCCTGTATATTGTAATCTTCAAACAGACGCCATAAGGTTTGAAGATACGGTCTAGTGTTCTTAATTTCAGTAGTACGCGTGAATGCAATTCGCATTATGTCTTTTCCAGATTACTTTGCGAGTACTTCGAATAAGAGAGGGTTTGAAGATACGACGTCACGTATTTACAATATACTATGAAGAAAAGACTTCAAACAATTTTTCTTCATTAGCAATCCACGTTTCGGCGGCGGTGCGTCATAAAATCGAAACGGGAATTGATTCGCATACAGAACCGTAAGATAAATGCAATAAACCTTCTGATGTGAGCGTAACTAGCCGTTATACCGGACCATAGACCGGCGTGCGCGTATGTGTCGCTAGGCAACGATGCCCCATCTTTTATATTTAAAATTAATAAGTTAGGCTGAGATGTGGCGGATTTTTTGCGAATCCCGGCCAACCCTCATTTAATCAACTCGACACTTGCCAACAACCCATCGCTCAGACGGCAGGCCGGTCCGCCGCGAGTGGTCACGAATCCGTCAGATGCTGGTCAACGGTCTTTTCACAATGGGCAGGCAGTCAAGGTGTTCAATGATCGAGGCAATTTCTCCGCCGAGCTGGTTATAAGCGACCAGGTACGCGCCGGCGTTCTAGCAACCACCAAAGGGGGTTGGCTAAAGCACATCGCAGGGTCCAATCTCAACGCTACCGTTGACGAGCGGGACGCCGATCTTGGAGGTGGTTCTGTATTTAGCGACAATCGCGTTGGTGTATCGGCGAGCAATTAATCTATGGTCCAACGCAATCCCTAACCTTCGGCGAAACGATGAGATATCGAGAACTTGGAAAAACTGGGCGTAAGATTTCGACCGTCAGCCTAGGGACGTGGGCATACGGTGGATCATGGGGTGCGGTAGACGAAGAAGAGGCCGTCCGAACCATGTACCTCGCCCTGGATCTTGGCGTGAACTTTATTGACACTGCGGACGTGTATGGCAACGGTAGAAGCGAGCGGCTCGTGGGAAGACTGCGCAAGGCCCGCGGGAGCAGCTTCTACATTGCGACCAAGGCGGGATTAGGGCTCGAGAATAATATGGCGACGGAATACACATATCGGAACCTTTCTAGATTCGTCGACCGGATTCTCCGGAATCTGGAAGTCGATGCGATCGACCTCCTCCAGCCACATACTGCTCCGACCGACGTCTACTACAGTCCAGAGGTGTTTGAAGCGCTTGAACGTCTCGTTCATGACGGGAAGGTGCGATTTTGTGGTGTCACGGCCGCATCAGACTGAGAACCGGCGCGTCTGCGAACAATGCGGGGCTCGTCACTGCAAAGCCTCCCGTCGGCATCTCGGAAAATGCGAGTGACTCCATTGCCAGTTTTTTCCTGATCTCCTCTATCAGAATGGGAAGAACTCCGCTTATGCGCGTGAGCTCCCTGCGATCGATCCGGACGGCATGCTGATGCCCGGATTCCTTCATGCGTTCCATTACGATCTGTGCCACTTCTTCTGCTGCCTTCATCTATATTCTCTCCTGCCTGCGGGCAAAGTCAGTGCGCCAAAGATTCTCTTCATACGTTGGTCGTCCTGGGGCGTCGCGAGCACTACGACCACTCCCGCCGTTTCAGCACGGTCTTGCGGTAGCAATCGATGTTCGCGCACTGCCTGAACATGACGCCGATACGACCCAGAGGGACTTGTCTACCGGCATATTCAGGGCATCGCCTGCCATGCCGAGGATGACGTCTATCACCAGGACTACGAGCGTCAGCGTGATCGCTTTTCTCCACATGCCGAGGTACAGGTATTAGAGCGGCCCGAACACGAACGCCCAACGGTTCGAGGTAACCAGTCGCTTCTCTTTCTAGGTCAGTCGCCTAGCCTCGGGCAATTTCCACCATCTGACGCGCTCCCCGCCAGCCTGCTCGATCACCGAAAAACGCCGCCGCCATTTTTCCAACAGTCCAGCAAGATAGGCCGGTCCGGCCGCTGGCGGCACGCTGGCCTGCTTAAAAGTACCTTCCGGCCTCGCCAGCGGCATCGTCGCCGGTGTCCCGGCCGGTTTGCCGCAGTCACCGCAAAATCCTGCCCCCGTGCCCAACGGCGTGCCGCATTGCTCGCAAAATGCCATGTTGTTAATCCCCCGAATGATGGCAAGGCGCCGCCGGACGGCAGCACCTCATGAAAGAAGTTGTTGACGCTCAGCGGCTGAGTGCGAGACGGCACGCGCGAAATTCCTCGCGATGCCAGTCCGACAGCGCGCCGCTGGCCTGATCCGTCGTGTCATTGAAGCGGCCCATGAAATCGGCGCTCCAAGGGTGTTTGGCCCCCACACGCTGTCCGGTACCGCCCAGATGCAGCGACAGGTCGGGCAGGACACTGCCTGAAAGAACTTCCTGAAAGGCGCGTTCGCCGTACGACTGTCGTACTAGCGTTACCTGACCGTTGCGGACAGTCATCGTTGCCCTGCCAGTCGCCTTCGAGGTCGGCTGCGGCTAGCGGGTGGACGGCTGGCGGGTGTGCAGGAGGTCTAGGAGATTCAGAGACAGGCGCTGCTGGCTGCGGCTTAGACGTCTGATGATCGGCGTTTGCGTTGTCCAGCGCGGGTGATCGCGTGCCGGTATCAACCGCACGCGTCACCGTCGAGGCAGCCGCCGGCGGAACCTCAACCGGTGCCGGTGGCACTGGCGCTGCCTGCGCGGAGGCGACCGGTGGATCGCTGGCAATGACAGGCGCTGGCGCAGAGGCGGCATCGGTAGCGGCGTCGGTAACCACGGAGCTACTCGCCACCTGTTCGGCCTTGCTGTCGGTCGCAGCCGGCTCGCTGCTGGCCGACTCCGCCACATCAGCAGTTGGACTACCTGAACTGGCAGGTTCACCCGAATGCGAGCCACCATGGAACAGCGACATCACCATCAGGTTTAGGCGATGAAAGATGCTCCGATGCCCTGCCGGATCAGCATCGTCCGGACCATCCTGCAATGCGCCGATCGTGGCGTCGTCTATCGGCACAAGCGCGTCGTAGGTAGCCGGGTTCAGTGGATCGGTCGGCGAGGTAACCAGATGCCAGCCCCGCTCGCTGCGAACGAATATCCTGTCTCCGCTCCCCTGCATGCTTCACGGCGTTTTCACAAAGTCGTAGCGACTCTATATGGTGCAGGCTGAGGGAAACGCGTCAATTGGCGCGCCAGCCCGTTTCGCCACGCGCTTGAACTCACTGAGACAAATAGCCGATACTTTATGGCGATGTACTTCACCGACAATGTAGCGCCCGAAAAACTCGAGAACCTGCTGCTCCCAAGCGGGATACAAGCCAACCACTGCCAGGTTGACGTAAGCTTGTCTCGCGCCCATGAGAGAACTGAAGTAGTCGCCCCCAATCTGCAACGCACCGTTAGCAGCTACCGATGGATCCTCGTCCTCACTATACGGACTTTCACTCCATTGCGTCCAGGCACCATCTGAGGCCGCTTGCACCTCGTCTTCGAGGGAGCCGAATGCGTCCAAGAAGCGATCCTTGAACACCGAAATGAAAAGCTCAAGGCGCGCCTCGTAGTGATGCCTGAAATGCGCAAGCATGGCCGGATCGATGCTCATCGTGGCTCCCTAGATAGTTGTCTTTGACCAGTATCGGCCTTTCGGAGATCGGGTGGCGAACGATACGTCTGCGGGGATTGCGGGGCAAACACAACGGGTCCTCGATTCAATCGATGATCTGCGACCCGCCGCCGTCTAATTGCGCTTTCTGACCGCCGGTCACAGCTGTCGGACATGGATCATTTTGACGAACTAAATACGGTGTATAAAGTTGGCTGGAAGGATGTGAAAGGCCCGTTCGCGCTTGCGTCGAAAGCAAGCTCGCTGGTCCGCAATATCTCGTTGAAGTGCAAGTGTTCGGCTACCGATTCTGACTGACGCAGATTCCGCCGCGCATGACCGCGTAACACGCTTTCAATGTTTGCGGATGGACAGGCCCAGCGCTGCAATGAGCCCGAAGTCCGCCACGTCAACCGCTTGTTCAGGCGGCGGAAACGAAGGGTCAACTCGAGCGCCACGCCTGCGTCGATCATATATCTCACCAATCTTTGCTGGACCCGCGTGAAGATATATGCTCGGCTCTTCGAAAGCGGTGCCCGGCTGACACGCGTCCGCCTGCCTGGTGCGTCGGCAGCATTTTGTTGAAGGTTACACTTCCGACCGACGCCAGAATAACGCAACGCTCAGGGAAACGTCGAACCACCAGCGTCGAGCACCATCATTACAACGTACTCGGCGAAGCTCCGGCGAACCACTATGTCGAATTCGTCCGCACCCGTCCCGACCAGCAGGATTGGCGCCTTGAAAAAATAGCTCTGGGCGCACTGGCCAGACCCAAGGACCGACGGATGCAGATCGAGCGGACAGCCACGGGCGAGGATCTCTACTGCATTGGGCCCCGAGATCGCCAACGTGGTGTAACCGCTGCTTACTTCGACTGCGGATGCGAAGGAACCGGCAAGGCCAGACAGGAGACGCGATTCAATCGTCGCCTGCTGGGGAGCCTTCGATTGTGCGAGCCATTCATCTGGGCCGAGCCAGAGAAGCCGGTAGGTCCTTCCTTCAAGCACCGTGTTTGGCTTGAGAGGGACTTCGCATCCAATCTCGCTTCGGATTGCGGCTGAAAACGCCGGATCGGTGGGATTGCCGCGAAGCGTGACCATGTCGAGAAAGGGGCGCTCATTCAGCGTGAATCTGTCGATGGCGCTCGCTGCCCACACATCACGGGCGGAATACCTGAGACCTATCAAGGGCGACTCGATACGCGGCGCGCGGTTTTGTGCAGTCGCTGAAACCCCGTTTGTGGGAAGCACGTCAGACCGATTCAGTTCATTCAACATTTTGACGGGTTCCTTCCTTGTCGTAAAACACAGGACTGGTGATCTCGGCCTTTACGGTCCGACCGTCGGGAAGTGGCACGTAAACGTCCTGACCCGTCATGGAATGGCCACCCTTCACCACGGCCATGGCAATCGATCGGCGCAGGATAGGGCTAAAGTAACTCGAAGATACGTGCCCGAGCATCACATTGCTACCTTGCGCTCCCACGATCTGACTGCCTTCGGGGAGAACTTCGGTCCGGTCTGACGTCAACAATCCGACGAGCTGTTTCCGACCGGCTGCCGCGGTGTCCGAGCGGCTCAGGGATCGCTTGCCGAGGAAATCTTTTGCCTTGGATACGAGGCCACTCATGCCTAGATCAATCGGCGTCATGGAGCCGTCTGTGTCCTGGCCGACAATGATGAACCCCTTCTCGGCGCGCAATACGTGAAGCGCTTCCGTGCCGTACGGGGTGATCTGGTATTCGCAGCCCGCCTCCATCAATGCTTCCCAGACACCCCGACCGAAATTCGCGGGCACGTTGATTTCGTACGCGAGTTCGCCGGAGAAGCTGATCCGCATGACACGCGCACCGACACCAGCGACAGTTCCGTATCGGTAGCTCATGAACGGAAAACGCGCCCCGTCGAAGTCGATGTCGCTACATACCTTTTGGACCACTTTCCGGCTATGGGGACCCACCACGGCAATCGTGGCCCAATGATCTGTGACGGACGTGAGTCGCACGCGCAGATCCGGCCATTCGGTCTGAAGCCAGCGTTCGAGCCAGGTCATGACGCGACCTGCACCGCCGGTGGTAGTCGTCATCATGAAATGGTTTTCAGCGAGTCGGACGGTCACGCCGTCGTCAAACACCATGCCGTTCTCGTTGAGCATCAACCCATACCTCGCACGACCCACCTCAAGCTTGCTCCATGCGTTCGTATAGACCCAGTTGAGCAGTTGCGCCGCATCGGGGCCTTGAATGTCAATCTTGCCAAGCGTTGACGCATCCATGATGCCGACGCTGGTGCGCACTGCCAGACATTCGCGGTTGACTGCGTCGTGAATGTTTTCACCGGCACGCGGGAAGTACCACGGCCGTTTCCAGTTGCCAACGTCTTCGAAAACGGCGCCATTCTCGACGTGCCACTCGTGAAAGCAGGTTTTCCGGACCGGATCAAACGTGTCGCCCAGTTCACGACCTGCAAATGCGCCGAAGGTGACCGGGGTGTAGTTCGGACGGAACGTTGTGGTACCTGTCTCGGGAATGGTCTTGCCAAGTGAGGCAGCGAGAATGGCCATGCCATTGATATTGCCCAACTTGCCCTGTTCCGTTCCGAAGCCCATTGCGGTGTAACGCTTGACATGCTCAATGGACTCGAAGCCCTCGCGGGCAGCCAGAAAGATGTCAGCAGCGCTGACGTCATTCTGAAAGTCTACGAATTGCTTTGCCCCCCGGGCCGCCATGTTCTGGTCACCCACCAGCCACAGAGGCAGGAGCGGTGTCTCGACGGGCGTGTCCACACGGAGCGTGATCAGATCGATGGGTTTAAATCCTGCATTGCGCAGGGCAAGCGAGGCTGCGGCAGCGCCTTCACAAAGCGCCCCTTGCAAGGTGAACTCGCCATTGGCCGCGCCTACGCTGGACTCCGCCTGGACGCTCTGACCCGGAACAAAACATGCCTGTGCTTCGTTCCACTGGGCTTTGCCGCCAGATTGCGCGAACAGGTGCAGCGCGGGACTGTAACCACCGGACACGACAACGAGATCGCACGGGATTTTCTCGCGCTTGCTTCCGACCTCACCATGGGCGAAGCTCGCAACATCGACCGAGGTAACTCCGGTTTTTCCTCTTGCCGTGACGACTACGGATTCATAGAGAGTCTTGATTCCCGCTCTACGTGCTTCAAGAGCAAGCGTGCCTTTGCTTTCCGACCGTGGGTCGATGATAGTCACTGTCGCGCCAGCGGAGGTCAGATCGTGGGCGCTGCGGTAGCCTTTGTCATTATTGACGAAGACTACTGCGTTGCGCCCCGGCAGAACGGCGTAGCGATGGATGTACGACGACACCGCGGAGGCCAGCATGACGCCCGGCAGGTCGTTGTTGCCGAATACAAGCGGCCGTTCGTGGGCGCCGGTTGCGAGAACGACGTGGCGCGCGCGGATTTTCCATAGCAGTTCGCGCGTTCCTTTCCGCTGATCGATTGGCAGGTGGTCTGTCAGCCGTTGGGTCACGGTAACAAGGTTGTGGTCCTGATAGCCGAAGGCTGTCGACCGGTTCAGGACGGTTACGTCCTTCCTCTCGTCAAGCTCAGCGCGTACCTGATTCACCCACTGAAGCGCCGGTCTTCCGTCAATCTGACACGGCGTCGAGAGCAGGCTACCGCCCAGTTCAGGCTGATCGTCAACGATGATTGTACGAGCACCGGACAGGGCCGCAACGCGGGCTGCTGCAAGGCCAGCCGGACCGCCACCCACGATCAAAACGTCGCAGTGCGCGAAGCGCTTGTCATACCGGTCAGCGTCCCTTGCCTCGGGCGATTTCCCGAGACCCGCCGCCTGACGGATGGCTTCCTCGTAACGCGGCCAGAGGCGTCGCGGCCACATGAAGGTTTTGTAGTAAAAGCCGGCTGGTATAAAGCGGGCAATGCGCTGGTTGATCGCCATGCGATCATGCTCGATAGACGGCACCGCATTGACGCTGGTAGCGACCAGACCTTCGTAGAGTTCGACTTCCGTCGCGCGCGCATTGGGTACGGAGAAGGAGCCGCTCTCCAACTGAACGATAGCATTTGGCTCTTCGACACCAGCGGTCATGATGCCTCGCGGTCGATGGTACTTCCAGCTTCGGGCGATGAAGCGCTGTCCGTTGGCCAGCAGGGCCGAGGCGAGCGTATCGCCTCGACGCCCTTGATAACGCCTGCCGTTAAAGGTGAAGTCAATCACACTCCCGCGATCGATGCGGCCACCGGACCCGAGACGAGATGGTTCGCTCATTTCTATTTGCCCCGATTTTGAGCGTTCGTATTGCCGGCCGGCCCAAATGTATAGTAGCTCTGAAGTTTGTAGGTCACAGTGTCGCGCGTTGCCTTGAACCACCGTCGGCAGCCCAGCGTGTGCACCCACTGCTCGTGGCTGATACCTCGCGGGTTCTCCCGCATGAACACATAGTCTCCCCACTCGCGATCAGTGATCGCTTCGTTGTCGAGGGGGCGCGTAATCCCAGCTTCGCCGCCGTACGAAAACTCAGCTTCCGCGCGCGGGCCGCACCATGGGCAATGAATCAATAACATTTTGTTCCTCTGGTTGGCAGCGCGTCAGTGCGCAACGCCAGCTGCGCCGTGCTCGTCGATCAGATTCCCTGTATAGAAGCGGTCGACGGTGAACGGCGCGATTAGCGGGTGGGGCTGATCGGTTGCGATTGTGTGCGCGAAGACCCAACCTGAGCCGGGAGTGGCCTTGAATCCGCCGGAACCCCATCCGCAGTTGAAATAAAGGCCCTTCACGTCCGTTTTGGTGATGATCGGGCACGCATCGGGCGAGACGTCGACGATACCGCCCCACTGCCGGTTCATGCGTACGCGGGAAAAGATCGGGAACATCTCCAGAATGGCCGCTATGGTTCCCTCGACGACATGGAAGCTGCCGCGCTGGCCATACCCGAGGTACTGGTCAATCCCGGCGCCGATCACAAGATCACCTTTGTCGGACTGGCTGATGTAGGCGTGGACGGCGTTGGACATGATTACCGTGTTCAGGACTGGTTTTATCGGTTCGGACACAAGCGCCTGTAGCGGGTGACTCTCGATCGGCAGCCGCAGCCCAGCCATGTCAGCAAGCGAAGTCGTGTTGCCGGCTACGACGACCGCGACCTTCCTTGCGCGAATGAAACCTCTGGTCGTGTCGACTCCCTGTACGGCACCGTCGGCGCGATGAATCGCAACGACCTGACAGTTCTGGATAATGTCGACGCCGGCGCGGTCAGCTCCCCGTGCGAATCCCCATGCGACCGCATCGTGGCGGGCGACGCCCGCGCGCCGCTGGATGGCACCGCCCATGACGGGATACCTGCAGTCGAGATTGATTGCAGGCTCCAACTCCTTGATCTGCTCACGCGTCAGATACTCGGCGTCAATCCCGTTAAGCCTGTTCGCATTTACTCTGCGATGCGTGTCGCGCACTTCCTGAAGGGAGTGCGCGAGGCTGATCACACCGCGCTGGCTGAACATCACGTTGTAGTTCAGGTCCTGCGAAAGACCCTCCCACAATTGCATCGCTTTTTCGTACAGTGCGGACGACTCGTCCCAGAGATAGTTCGAGCGGACAATGGTTGTGTTCCGTGCGGTATTTCCGCCACCGATCCAGCCTTTTTCAAGGACGGCAACGTTTGTGATACCGTGTTCCTTGGCAAGGTAGTAGGCGGTTGCAAGGCCGTGCCCGCCACCGCCCACAATCACAACGTCGTATTCGCGCTTCGGCTGCGGGCTCTTCCATTGACGTTCCCAGTTCTCGTGATATGCGAGACCGTTACGAACGAGACTAAAAATCGAATACCGACTCATTTCAACCGCCTGCTTGCGCGGCGCGCTGCGTCAAGGGTGTTCTGCAGCAGCATTGCGATGGTCATCGGGCCGACGCCGCCGGGTACAGGTGTAATGGCGGATGCGACAGCACAGACTTCCGCGAAATCAACATCGCCGACAAGTGATGCGTTGCCATTCGCATTGACCTCTCGATTGATGCCGACATCGATGACCACGGCGCCGGTCTTTACCCACGTGGCCTTGACAAGTTTTGGCACGCCGACGGCAGCGATGAGGATGTCGGCTTGCCTGCAAAGCGCTTCTGGCTTGAGTGTCTTGCTGTGTACGATCGAGACAGTGCAGCTTTCCTGAAGCAGCAGGTTCGCGAGCGGCTTGCCGACAATGTTGGAGCGGCCGATAATCACGGCATGCTTGCCAGACAGATTCGAGCCACTCGCCTGCTTGATTAGCCGCACAACACCCAGCGGGGTGCACGGGACCAGCGCGGAGTCAATCGCACCAATGGCCAGACGCCCGGCGTTCGCGTAGTGAAATCCATCCACGTCTTTAGCGGGATCAATAGACTCGATCACTCGCTGGGAGTTGATGTGACGTGGCAACGGGAACTGCACCAGAATGCCGTGGATCGCGGGGTCCGCATTCAACCCGTCAATGATCCGCAGCAGCTCGCTTTCCGAAGCGTCGGCGCTCAGGTCAATCTGGCGAGAGAAGAATCCGCACTCCTTCGCCCGATTGCCCTTGTTGCGCACGTACACCGCGCTTGCCGGGTCGGAACCGACCAGTACCACGGCGAGGCCAGGCGTTATCCGTTCACGTTCAACGGCGCCGCGCACTTCACCAAGAATTGCGGCGGCCGTCTCGTTGCCGTTGATGATTGTGGCTTCAGCGGAAGACGATGGTACGATGTTCATTGAGCAGAATCCGATGTTCAAGATGTGATTTGACCGCCTTGGCAAGAACCTGGCATTCGGTGTCGCGACCGATGACCACCATGTCGTCTGCGCTGGCGGTATGGTCGACACGACGGATGTCCTGTTCGATGATCGGGCCTTCGTCCAACTCCGCGGTCACGTAATGAGCGGTCGCGCCAATCAGCTTGACGCCGCGGTTGTGAGCCTGGTGATAGGGACGTGCGCCCTTGAAGCTCGGTAGGAACGAGTGATGGATGTTGATAACGCGGCCCGAGAGCCGTGTGGACAGTTCGTCAGTCAAGACCTGCATGTACCGCGCAAGAATCACGAGGTCCACAGACTGCTTGGCGACGAGATCAAGGAGTCGTGCTTCCTGCTCGACCTTGTTTTCCGGCGTGATGGGCAGGTAATGGAACGGTATACCCTCATGTTCTGCGCGGCGCCTGAAGGTCTCATGATTGGAGACGATCGCGACGAGTTCCATCGGCAACTGCCCAGTGCTGTTGCGGTACAGCAGGTCGTTCAAACAGTGCCCCAGTTGGGACACCAGAATCAACACCCGGGGCTTCGCCTTAAGGTCGAAGACATCCCAGTCCATCTCATACTGCGCGGCCACCCGTGCGAACGCATCCCGAAACGACGCGACGGTCGTTTCTGGTGAGGCCTGAAAGCACACGCGCATGAAGAAGCGACCGTTGTCCGGGTCGACAAACTGACCACTCTCGGTGATGTTGCCGGCCTGACCAGCGATACATTCGCCCACCGCGCCCACAATCCCGCGCCGGTCGGCGCACGAAAGTTTCAGGACGATTTTCTTCATCTCGATTCAACCCCTCAGATAATGACCGCCATCCGCTGTCGCGGATGTACTGGGTCGCCAGGATGATTCCAAGACTACTAAGCCGGTTTTTTGGTCACAAGCGACATTGCGGCATGAGCAATTCCTCACGGGAATGAGCGTGGCGCTCCTCCCTTGACAACTATAGTGTTTTGGTGGGAAATACTTTCTTGACAGGAATGGACCGATGGGATGAACACTCACAATCTGAGATTGCTGAATACGTTGCCGCCGCTTGAGACCCTTGTATGTTTCGAGGCGGTCGCGCGCTGCGGCAGTTTCACGCGCGCGGCGCGCGAGCTTTCGATCACGCAGAGCGCGGTGAGCAAGCAGATCAAGGCGCTGGAGGAGGCATTGCACCGTGCTCTCTTCGACCGGCATGCTCGCGGGATTCAACTGAGCGCGGCCGGCGCCAGTTTCCTCGAGGAACTGGAGCCGCTGCTCTACAGACTGCAGCGTGCCGTGGTGAAAGCACAATATGAACAGGACGGCCAGGCCCTGTCGATTGCTTGCACCCAGGCGGTGGCGCATTTCTGGCTGTTTCCGAGGGTCGTGCGGTTTAACCAGCAGTACCCTGAGATAACGGTTAGTGTCATCTCCTCTAACGCGATCAATGAACGCAGTTGCAGCGAAAGCGACTTCGGGATTCTCTATGGAGACGGAGACTGGCCAACGCTGGATAGCACGCCACTGTTCCCCGAGATCGTCTATCCGGTATCCAGCGCCGACCTTCCGGTAGCGTCGCCCATGTCGCCGGCCGACCTAGTTGCACTGCCGCTTATACAACTGGACTCGCGTCAATGGGACTGCCTGGACTGGCAGGACTGGTTCAATCATTTCGACGTCGACTACCACATCCCACGTAATGCGATTACGTTCAACCAGGTTACGTTGGCGTTCAATGCGGCCCTCGAGGGGCTCGGAGTAAGCCTCGGCTGGGAGTTCATGGCGCGCAAGGCGATCGAATCCGGCAGGCTGAAGAAGGTGGGGGAATTCGCGTACGAGACCGGCCGATCCGATCATCTTGTGCACGCCAAATATCGCCCGCTCACTGCGCCTGCCTGTACCTTTCGGGACTGGCTGATCTTGACGATCTGACGTCGGCGCGTGAGGCCGCCAGTCACCGGCAGACAATCACCGGCACCGCGGCGTCCGCTCAGACAATGCCTGCCGCCAGTGCTGTCCGGTGGCATTGTCGATCGCCGCATGGAAGATTCCGAGTACCTCGTCAAGGGACAGCGTTTCCGAGACACGATGTTCGATCCATAGACCATGCACCAGGCCCAGCGTCTGTACTGCGTGAATGCGGGCGAGCGTCGGGTCACATCCCGCCTCGCGAAAGTCATGAATGAAGTCTGACTGCAGCCGGCGTGAAAAGATACCGCATAGTCGCCGCACGTTTGCGTCATGAGCTGAGGTGCTCCACATGTGGGGTCATACGTTGGCAGCACCTTTGCTCATAAGTTCGCCGGTGAAGTAGATATCCGCCGTAAATTTGAGTCTCGCAACGGGCTCGATCCGGGTTCGGCGCCCCTCCTTGAGTCGCTCGCGCGTCCTTCGAATAAGGAATTCGAACGTCCTGTAGATCAGGTTCAGTTTGTTTTCGAAGTGATGGTGAACGATGCCAAGTGACACGCCAGCATGTTCGCTTACTCTGCGGATCGTCAGATTTTCGAGGCCAGATTCGCCGACGACATCGAGCGTTGCCTCAATGATCCGCAGACGCATTCCGTCGTACTCGGCGACGCCTTCTGCGGGTTTTTTGCTCATAGGTTCTCGTGGTTGGGCGAACGGGAGGTCTCACCGGCTCTGGTCGACGAACGCCGACGCTATGCGAGTTGCTGACGAACAGGTCGTGATTCTTGCCGAACGCCATTTCAGTGTCAAATCTTGCCAGTACCCGGTTCGCGTACGTTACTCCACACGCCAACACTGAACAAACGTTCAATTTCGAAAAGCCAACTAAATTAGCAATCAGGAAGAAAATGAGCAATTCCTACGCGGAATAGGCCATTCCACGTGGATATTTCCGGGTAAACGACACAGCCGTAACCGCGATTTTTATTTTGACATGAATTGATCTACCGTATATTCCATCGGAATGCTGAACATACGTTCAAGCATTTGGGAAGGGCGGGTCTCCGTATCTCTAGCCGTAGGCGTCCAATGAAACCTTCGGCTTTCTCTTGAGACCGTCAGACAGTTGCCCGAGCGACGTCTCTGGGTATCGCACAAGCTCGTGCCGTCCACATTTGTTTGGTTAGGTTGTTATTCCATCTTGTTAGGATTCCAATATGAACTGCAATCGTCGTAAGTTGACCATGGCTGGTGTGATCGGCGCAATCATTGGCAGCATGCCGCTTATCGCTGCTGCGCAGCAGGTGATCAAGGTGGGCGTGGCCGCACCTTTTACGGGGGTCAGTGCCGCAAATGGCAAAGACGTCGAGAATGGCGTCGGACTCGCCGTCGACGAGGCGAATGCCCAAGGCATTAAGCTGGCTGGTCAAGATGTCCGCTTTGTCGTCGAGGCGGAGGACGATCAGGGCGACCCGCGGGTCGGGGTCGAGGTGGCGCAGAAACTGGTCGATGATGGCGTGTCATTTGTGGTTGGTCACTACAACTCCGGCGTGACATTGCCAGCGTCAAAAGTCTATGCCGCCGCTGGGATCCCGGTTATCACACCGGCCGCGACCAACCCGGCAATTACGCGACAGGGATTGCCCACCGTTTTCCGCATTATCCCGACTGACGCACAGAACGCGGGCAACGCCGGCAAGTATGCAGTGACGATCACCAAAGCGAAGCGGATCGCCATCTTGGATGACCGTACCGCGTTCGGTGAGGGCGAGGCCGAAGAGTTCAAGAAAGCGGTCGCGGCGGCGGGCGGGACAGTTGTTGCAAATGAATTTACGAATGACAAGGCTGTTGACTTCAGTGCACAGTTGACCGACATCAAAAACTCGAACGCCGATGTTCTCTTCTTCGGTGGACTCGATGGTCAGGCCGGTCTTGTCGCGAAGCGCATGAAGCAACTCGGCATGCGCGCTCAGTTTCTCGGCGGGGGAGCCGTCGCAGATTCAATCTTCATACAGATTGCTGGATCTGCCTCGGAAGGCGCGATGGCGTGGGAATATGGTCGGCCGATCGACCAACTGCCTCAAGGGCGGACATTTGCTGACAAGTACAAGAAGAAGTTCGGCACGGAAATGCTGACTTATTCGCCGTTCGCGTATGACGCGACGTGGATCGCGATTAACGCGATGAAGCAGGCAAACTCGTCAAAGCCCGCCTCTTACGTCCCAATCCTGAAGTCGATGCAGTACACGGGAATCACCGGCGAGATCGCATTCGATCAATTTGGCGATCTGAAAAATCCAACCTCCACGCTGTATCAGGTGAAAGGCGGAAAGTGGGCGCCGGTTACGACTATCAATGGCGAGTAACGCGTCGCCTCGTAGGCTGCAATGAGTACGGCGTCGGCGAAGTATCTGCGCCGGCGCGAGCTCCGCAGCCGACCTCCTCGAAGTCGCAAAAAGCCCTTTCCCGACATCTCAGGCTGATCTGAACCGCTGTCGATGGGACCAGCAACACACTCGGTCTGTGGTCATCCCCTCCTGTAACGCTCGATAGCTCTTGCACCTACGCGTGGAGAAGACATGGATATCTTCATCCAGTAGATCCTCAACGGACTGGTGCTTGGCAGCGCTTACGCCATCATCGCACTGGGATATACGATAGTTTACGGCATCTTGGACATCATCAGCTTCGCTCACGGCGATGTGTTGATGGTAGGCGCGATGGTGACGCTCTTGTCCATCACCGTGCTGCAGAACCACTTCCCCGGCTTAGGCAACGTACTGCACTCCTGATTTCGGTGCTGATCGCAGCCGGGGTTTGCGCGTGCGGCGGCTACACAATCGAAAAGTCGCGTACCGGCCTTTGCGCAAGGCGCGCGTCTCGCCCGGCTGATCACCGCGATCGACGTGTCGATTCTGCTGCAGACCCTCGCGAAGATCATCTGGGGCCGCAATCCCCTTGCGTTCCCGCAGTTGCTGCCAACCAATCCGATCAACGTGATCAAAGCCGGCCGAAGCTGCTATTGCTCGACGAGCCGTCGATGGTAATTTCGACATCGGTGTATCGATGCGCGTTGCCGATCCGGCCGGTAATGAAAGCCCCTTCGAAAAAAACACTGTCCAGTATCATGATTCGCCGCGAACCGTTGCAGTGGGGGGGCGGCACCTTCCTTCCAGCGGGCACCTCACGGTCCTCTGCCGCTAGTCGCCCTGCCAGACACGCGTTCTCTGCAACGCTACATGCTGGCGCGGCTCAACGAGGCAGGGGTAGATTACTTCATCGCCAATTCGGCATCGGGCGTCACGGGACTCCGGTCGGCCCTGCCGGCCGGACTAGGATTTTCCTGCCTGAACGCGTCGGAGATACCGAACGATGTAGTACCTCTCACCAGAACCCGAACCCTGCCCAGGCTGCCTCACGTTGAATTCAATCTGCTCATCCCCGACGTAGCAAACCAGCCGCTCGCAAGGGAAATCGCAAAGCTGCTTGTTGTACAAACTGCTTAGCCTGGGATCCCATGCCTTCACAGCAGACATACTGCGCAAGATCAGATTTCGATTCGTTATGCGCAGGTGAGGTGACGTGTCCGTACAGGAGCATGGCGGCATTCTGGCAAGACGACGGCGACATGCCGGCTTACTTCGACCACAACGGGAGCTTCGCCCGGCACCGCAGGTTCCTCCAGGAGCGCTGCCCGATTGGCATCGGTGGGATAAACCTTGGGCTCGTAACATCCGCCGCACACGTGAATGATCGCTTATTGAGCGCTCGGGTGTAACCCGTGGATCGGGGGCTGTCAGTCGGGACCGTGCGAGATTCGGGCAGCCCATGCCGTTTGCATGAGGTAGGTGTGGCACGAAGTCGCTTGTGGAAGTTGTTGATGAGCGAGTGCATCAAATTCCGACCGATCCCGCCACGCTCGCCACACCTCAATGGCAAGGTCGAACGTTCACAACTTACTGACTTGAACGAATTCTGGTTCCACCATGCCCCGACTGAAGACGAGATTGACCGACGAATTGAGGAGTGGCAGTTCGACTACAACTGGCGCCGCCCACACGGCTCACTCGGCGGCAAGACTCCCGTCGACCGCATCGCAGAAGTGAGCGAAATCACACCTCTCGCTGAGCAGGTAGAAACCGCCTACGACGGGTTGAAAGAGAGGATCCGGCATCGCGAATGGCGAGTCGACAAGATCCTTGCCGAACATCATCGGCGCGCGCTTGAACTCGCGTCTCCTAACGGAGCCACGAACTCAAGCGCGCAAAGAAAACGACGTTCAAGAAAGTGAAATGATGTCTGTGAATTGCACATGTATAGCCCGACGGGTCCACCAGAAAACGCTCGATCTCGGCCACCCGCCATCCCACAATACGTCCACCCAAGGAAATGGAAGGCGGAAACGTACCATCGCGCATCCGTCTATATATTGTCGATCTTGCGAGGCCTGTTCTTTCTTCAACCGATCTGCGACGCAAGACCGCCAGTGAATGGGTTTCATCTTGAGACATCGTGCACTCCTTGCCGCCGACGATAGATGGTTTGCCGACACCTGCACTCAATCTAGTTGACTGAGTGCGACACGAGGTCGCTTGTAGAAGTTGTCCCTACTTCAACAGGAAGGAACGAAGCACCGCGAGGTGCGGGGCAACCAACGGATAAAGGACGGCCCTAGGCGTCGCTCAATCAGTTCCGCCTCCCTGTCCAACTCACGCATCAGCCGGTCCAAGCGATCCAGCGTTGCTTCACCCGTACTCGCCATGGAATTCGTCGCGCTCGATGGCAACTTCATCGAGCTCGTGCGGATGGGCATGGCCACGGGCTCAGTCCAGAAGGTCCGGTTGTTCTTTGACGATGCGGGAGTAAAGCAGTTGGAACTGGAACCAGCCCGCCTGCGCGGAGCCGACAATCGAATGCGACTGGCGCGCGGCGGCATCGGAAATCGTCTTCAGCGGTGCGCCGGTACGTGCCGCTGCGGCTTCCGCCATCAGTTGCACCTGGCATGAACGCTCCATGGTGATGAACCACCATGCGGCCTCGTCCACGGTCTTACCAACTGTCAGCAAACCGTGGTTCTGCAGAATGGCCGCCTTGTTCGAACCCAGCGCATTGGCTATGCGCTGGCCTTCGTCCAGTTCCACGGCCACGCCACCGAATTCATCGTAGACGGCATGGTCGTTGTAGAAGGCGCAGACATCCTGCGTGATAGGGTCCAGCGGGCGGCCCAGCGTCGACCAAGTCCTGCCGTAGGTACTGTGCGAATGTGCGGCTGCCATCATCTCGGGACGGGCCTGGTGCACGCGCGAATGAATCGCAAAGGCCGCTGCGTTGACCGGAAGGTTTCCCTCCACGACATTGCCATGATGGTCGCATCGGATCAGATTGGACACTTTCACCTGACTGAAATGCACGCCGAACGGATTGACCCAGAAGGTGTCCCTGAACTCCGGGTCGCGCATCGTGATGTGCCCCGCCGCACCTTCGTCGAAGCCGAACTTCGAGAACAGCCGGAACGCGGCCGCGAGGCGCTGCTTGCCGTGCAAACGCGCCTGCGCGGGGGAATCGAACTCAGGCGGCCGCGAGACATGCTGGTATCGCGCCTTGAGTTCTTCGGGGAGGCCCTTCGCCAGATCAAGGTCGGGTGTAGCTTGCGTTTGCGGGGACTTCATGTTGATTTTCGCCTGTGTGAATATGCGAGTGAATGGATGGGTATCGCAAGGTTTCGGACAACGTGTAACGACGTACGCAATGATGCTAACTCTCCGGTCCTCGTGTGAAAATATAGCCTGATAGGAAAAATTGTTACGTCATGCGCAAAAATCTGGATTACGGGTTACTGCACGCGATGACCGCGTTCGTGCGGGTTGTCGATGCCGGAAGCTTCACGGCAGCGGCCTCACAAATGGAACTGACTACGGCGCAAGTTTCGAGGCTTGTTTCCGAACTGGAGAATCGCCTGCAAACAAAGTTACTGCAGCGAACAACCCGGCGGATGGCGCTCACGAGTGTCGGCGAGCGCTACGCAAACCAGTGCCGGGCAATCCTTGAACTGGTAGCGGAAGCAGAAGGCGAGGCGAGCGGCGCGCGAATCGAACCGACCGGACGACTAAGGGTGCTCTGCATGGCGAGTTTTGGCGATCGCTACGTCGTGCCGCTGGTGGCGAAGTACTGCGCGATGTACCCAACGGTAACCGTCGAATACAGCGCCTCCCAATACGTGCCGGACCTGTTGGCCGATGGTGTGGATGTGAGCGTCTATCTCACTCAAGGACTGCCGGATTCGAGCGTTGTAGCGCAGCGGCTGGGTACTATTCGCGCGGTGCTGTGTGCCGCGCCGAATTACATTGAGAGGCGTGGCTCACCAAAGACCGTACGAGATCTGGTTGACCATGCGTGTCTGCGCCTTGTCAATTCTTCAACCACACCGTTGTGGGAGTTGACCGACGGGAAGAACACCCACTCGATTCAACCGGCGGGACCACTGGTCGGCGATCATTCTGACGCTGTTTTGCATGCGACAACTACCGGGTTGGGTATTGCGATGCTGCCTGAATTTGCAGTGTTGGACAGCATTCGTAGCGGCGAACTCGTGCATGTCTTACCTCAATGGCATTCAACCGATGTTGGCGTATATGTACTGATGCCGTCCAGGAAGTTCCTCGAGGCCAAGACACGCGCGTGGATCGATCTGTTAAAGGCAGAGTTGCCGGCTGCGCTCGAACGCGACGCGAGTTACTGCTACCAGAATGAGCTGCCCAAACGACGCCGCTCGCGTGCAGCAACTTCCTCGCGATGATTCATGCGGAATCTCCCACACTGCGCACCCGACGATTGCGGCAATGCTGTTCAATCCGATTCTCCTTTTAAGACTACGAACAGCTACTCGAAAGCGGGGCAGGAACTGCGAGGTTCGCTCGTGAAGCCGCGTCTCGTGTGTCAACACGTGGCCCAGCCCAGGTTCACATCTAGAACACGTGACGTATGCTGAGATCCACACCCGCCGTTGTACCCTGCACGCAATACAGCGCACCGTTGACGGACGAGCCCGTATCCATCGCGCTGTGGTTGTTCACAACGCCAACCTGCCCGTAGAGTGTTGTTTCTTTCGACAGGAAGTACTGCGCGCCCAGTGCCCCCATCACCGAGTGGTTCGCCGTATGGTTGCGGTCGCTTGTTACCCAGACACCGCCATTGGAGATGCCCAGCAACATGTACGGGCACCTGAAACCGGGACAGTGGGAGAGACTGTAGGACCAGAAAAGACAAAACCTGCCACGGAGCCCGTTCGCTGATGTGCAAGGTAGAGGCTGAACCATGGATGGATGCATGCATTAACACCGCCGATCCGCTAGGGAAATTTCAAGATCGATCGACCCGAGCTAGAAAATCCGTTTCGAGTAGGAAGCAGATATGTCTGCGGAAAGTCGGAAAGACTGCTGGGTACCCGTTAGCTCCGCAAGACAGCGTCGCCCGACGCGGCTAGCATCGACGCACTCATCGACCACGCGCTGACCGACAGCCGTAGAGATGTGATTGCGGAGCAGGTACGGGGGTTCGGTACAGCAGGAATGCGCGGCGCAACCGTACTCTGGGCGCTTCTGCGCCGATCGCGCGACCTGAAGGTAACGCGACTACGCGCCATTCGACGGCAGATGGACAGCGACGCTCGAGACTTCGAGATCGCACTGGACGATCTGACCGATCACCTCGCACAGACCCAGTTCGATGTTGGCGAAAATGAGGATCTACGCGCCCATGGCAAGGTCGTCGAAGCGCTGGAAATGCTCGTGCGACTGTATCCTCGCGAAGCCGAACGAACACTCAACACAGCGGCGCTGGCCCTACTGAAGCTACGCGTTCAATCCGAAAGTTGGCTCGACGAAATCCAGCGGATCGTGGACGCTGCGCGCACGCTGGCGAACGATGGCGTTGAACTCTCCCTCGCCGCCACCACCGAGATCGATCGCCTCTTCACGCAAGCACTGCTCGCGGCAACGTCGAGCCCCTCCGGATTCCCGAAGGCGTGGCAAGCCGTGCTTTGGCGCTCTAGCGAGCATGCGCCGCTCGGACGCCTGGTCCGATGGCTGGAGCGCGGAGCCCAGCAACGTAAAGGCGACCGGAGGAGGACTTCGACGCAACGGCGCTGCGGCGACGGAAATCAATTCCACTCGTCACGGTGTCGGAAATGTTTGGCATGGAATAGACCCAGACTCGACTCGCGTGAAAGCGACGCACCACGATCAACTTGAGGCGGCCGGGATCGCCGTCTCGCGCCGCCGATCTTCAGACCCAGGATTGTCCAGTGCCATGCGCTGTGCGTCTGCTGGACGATAGCGTCATTCCATATCGGCTTCGGGCGATGCCATCTGGCCCATTCGGCAGTGCATAAGTACGGGTTACGACTACGCGAGTCGGTGACACGCGTAGTCGATAACGAGGACCGACGGAACCATCGGAGACAAGCTTATAAGCGCGCACGACGGTCCTATCCAAGGGGCGATCATATCAAGGACAGCGCATCAGCCAAGCGACATACCGTGCCCTCATCGGTGGTCGAACGGTGCCCAGCGACCCGGATAATTCGAGGTATCCTTTCCAGCGGAGCCCATGGCGGCCCATGGATGTTCACGATCAGACCGCTTCGCCAAGTGACTCGCGTTTGATAGTCGGTTTGCGAGTCAGCAAAAAAACAAAAACCCCGTAGCAAGGCCTAGAATTTACGGGGTTCCGCCGCCAATCACTGGCGGAGACGGAACAAGTCCAATGAAACCCGCTACGCGGCTGCCTCCGACTGCTCGTTCGTGATTTCCTGATGCAACATCACACGCTCATCGCCGCGCCCAGCCAACGTCCCGATAGGCTCGGGAATTTTCCTTTCGGCTAACTGGTCGAGTAAATCGGCCCACGCCTGAACCATAGCGCGCCGCTGATCAATGAAAGTGGTCCGATCGTAACTGTCGCCAAGCTCCTCCCTAGAGCCGTGCGCCAGATGGCGCTCGATCACCTCAACATCCCATCCAAGATACTCGCGGATCAATGTGCGCGCAGTCGCGCGGAACCCATGCCCGGTGATCTCCTCTTGTGTGTCATAACCGAGTGTGCGCAATGCGCTATTGATCGTGTTCGAACTCATATATCGCGAACCGTCCGAACGACGCGCCATGTTGCGGAACACTGGCCCCGTCGGCCCAGTGAGAGGATAGATGTCCCGCAGGATATCCACTGCCTGCCGAGGAAGCGGAACCACATGCGCGGGCGTGCGACTGTCCCGCTTTTTCCACTCTCGGATCTTCATCTTCTCGGGCGGGCACGTCCAGACCGCTCTCTCCAGGTCCACATCCTCCCAGTGAGCAAAACGCAGCTGGCCTGGACGTTGAAATACCAGGGGCGCCAATCGCAGCGCAGCCCGAGTGATGATTTGTCCCTTATATGAGTTGATATCGCGCAATAATTGGCCAAGCTGCTGCGGATCGGTGATCGCTGCGTAATGCCGCTCACGCGGCGCGGGCAGGCCGCCCGTGCGCTCGTTGACGTAGTTCTGTGCAGGTTCAAGAAGGCCTATGTCGACGGCGTACTGGTAGATCTCGCGAACATAGCCCCGCACGCGCTGCGCCGTCTCAAAATGACCGCGATCTCGGATACGGTGCAGGCAACGCACTATTTCCGTAGGCGCGATGGACGCCAGCGGATGGCGAGCCGCCCACGGAAAAATGTGGACTTCCAGCGCGCGACTGACCTTGTCCGCGTAGTCCGCTGACCATTGCCGGTCTTTCGAAGCTTGCGCATGCCATGCGCGCGCAACTAGTTCGAACGTGTTCAGACGTTGCACCCGATCCCGCTCCTGCGTGGCCCGGCGCTCCTGCTTTGGGTCAACGCCGTTAGACCGTTGCTCCATCAATACCCGCGCCTTCTGGCGCGCAGCAGCAAGCGAGACCACGGGATAACGACCGAGACCAAGCTTGACCTCTTTACCGTCTCGACTGTAGCGGTACACCCAAACCTTGCGAGTCGGTCGCACTCGGAGAAACAGCCCGTCGCCATCAGGAAGGAAATATTCCCGGTCGCGGTGCCGGGCAGACCGGATTTGTAGTTCAGTCAGTTGTCCCACGACGTACCCCAAAACAGGAAATCAACGCGACCCAGTTTAGGGTACGAGTTTGGGTACGTGCAAATCGTGGAACATGCCGGAACTGGGCGGAATGCTACCAACCCCAGAAAAAGATAAAGCCCTGATTTCTCAGGGCTTTTCGGACTTCAGTGGCTGTCTGCGGCACATCAACAATGTGCTGATGGTGGAGGTAAGCGGGATCGAACCGCTGACCTCTTGCATGCCATGCAAGCGCTCTCCCAGCTGAGCTATACCCCCCTTGCAGAACAGAAACGAGATTTTAGAGAGCAAACCGCGCTTTGTAAATACCCTTTGAGTGATTACATGCGACTTTTTTTGAGAGCCGCATGCAATCCCTCTCAGAGGTCTCAGGCGAGCCCTTTTTCAAGGCGGCTCACTACGACGTCGCGGCCGAACAGCATCAACACCGCATCGATCGACGGCGTGTGGGTCGTGCCCGCCACCAGCAGACGCACCGGCATCGCGAGCTGCGGCATCTTCAGCTTGTGCGCGCCGAGCGTCGCCTTCAACGCGGCGGAGATGCTTTCC
>Ga0153933_1000151_pt1 | contig 35410 bp, 43 predicted proteins | sample TSNJ017MetaG_FD_102275 | JGI IMG/M metagenome (GOLD analysis project Ga0153933, IMG submission 102275) | Attine ant fungus gardens microbial communities from New Jersey, USA - TSNJ017 MetaG | ecosystem: Host-associated > Fungi > Mycelium > Unclassified | place: USA: New Jersey, Wharton State...
CAGGCGTCGACTAGCGAAGTCTATGGCGATGCGCAGATTCACCCACAGTCGGAAGAGTACTGGGGCCACGTCAACCCAATTGGCCCGCGTTCGTGTTACGACGAAGGTAAGCGCTGTGCCGAGACGCTTTTTATGGATTACCACCGCCAACATGGTTTATCCATTCGGATCGCCCGCATCTTCAACACCTATGGGCCGCGTATGCATCCGGCTGACGGCCGGGTCGTTTCGAACTTTATGATGCAGGCGCTGCAAGGCGAGCCGCTCACCTTGTACGGTGACGGCACCCAGACGCGATCCTTCTGCTATGTGAACGACATGATAGATGCGTTCATATGTCTCATGAATGCCGATGACGACCCCGGTGGCCCTATCAATCTGGGCAACCCCTTTGAAATCACCATGCACGAAATTGCACAGCGTATCGTGAAAATTACGGATTCCACGTCGCGCATCGAGCTACGCCCCTTGCCCGTGGATGATCCGTGGCATCGACAACCCGACATTACGCGCGCACAAACGCTGCTTGGATGGACCCCCACAACGACGTTGGACGAAGGCCTCGCCGCCACAGCCGATTATTTCAGAGCCCGCATACAGGCAACCGGGCGAGAGCAGTTCACGGCTAATGCTCAACATCAGACAGATCGCCTGTTGCATATCTGAAAAAGTCTGATGATTGAATAAGGGGCGGGACAGGCCAACCCTACTGTCACAAGATCCGCCCCGGTTGCGATCGACCATGGACGGCCATATCACGAAAGATTAGCCTGTGTCCCGTGTTGAATTCTCCCACCGACTTTTCTGCCGCCAGGACAAAGGAACGCCGTTCGGCACTCCCGCGGGTTGGAATCTGCGCAAGCGTGGAGGCAATCGGCTACTGTGGTAGATCTTCTTTGGAGTCGCCTCCCTTCCCTTTTTCTCCGCTTCCCTCTTCTTCTACCTGGGCCTTGGCGCGCTCCCAATATTCGTCGGCGCGTTGTTCCGGACTGCCATCTTTTTCCCAAAGCTCATAAGCGCGAACACGAATTTTTTCTTCGTGAGAAGTGCTGTCCATCATATGACTCTCCAGTAGGTTCTCCATAAGCGGTTCATCGCGCATTCTCGTGGCTCATCAATTGATGAGGTGGCGAAAGCGCTGCAATGCAAGCATATGGAAGTTGGACAATTACGCATATCGAAGGCGCGCTGCGAAGATGTGGCATCTTTCCGATCAGCTCGATTTCCGCCCGCTTGCCATTCGGTCCCGCGTAAAAACCATGTCTTGCCCGTTACTGTGTCGCCGAGGCCGCCGCGTCAGAAGCGTTCTTGGTTTTCTGCGCACGGTGAGTGGTCGACTTCGGCTTCATCGTATTTATTCCTTTGGACGTCGATGTGGAACTGGTTGTTCCATTGGCGTTGGGCGCACTCATGCCGGCTCCCTGACCGCCGGAGTTGCCGCCACCGGAGCCCGAGCCTGAGCCACTGCTTCCGCCGGTCCCCGCTCCTCCGCCGCTACCCGCTCCGAAAGCGGAGCCGCAGAGCGCCAGAATTAACACCGTGCAAAGTGCCGTTTTGTTCGTTGCTTTCATGATTGTCTCCAGACATGGACAACCGCGCGTCGGCGGTCGTGACAGCGCGAGGGGGCGCTGATCTATTTTCAGATGTCGGTCATCCGCGTTCCGACGGACTCCTGCATTGGAGCCCAATAAGGGTCGCGGTTGTAGTAACGATGGAGCTCCGAGCCCCACGTCACGTCTGCCATCGACGGCCAATGGTCCTTATCGAAACCAGGCTCGTCCTTGATTTTCTGGGCGGCAATGTCGACGCGGAAACACTTCTCATCGGTATCGAGCGTCAGCGCATTCCATGGGATCGCGTGCAGCGTGGTGCCCATCCCGAGAAATCCGCCTTCGGACAACACGGCGTAGGCAATCCGGCCACTTCGAACGTCGAGCATTACGTCGGAAATCTTGCCGACGTGTTCGCCGTCCGATGACATCACCTTGTTGCCGTTGAACGTGGACGCGGCCATAACGTCTGGACCGGGGCCTTCGCCGGCGCCGCTACCTACAATCCGGGCTCCGCCGCCGGAAGCGCTGCCTTGCGGGTCGAGTGTGGACATGATGTCCTCCTTGAAAAAGAAATGCGGGTTCCCAAGTGTCGCAACGACTGTGCCCATTGCCCGCTTTTCCAGCGAGGATTTGAGGAGGCTTGCCGCTACGGTTCGGTAGCGCCGGACGCAACGACAAACATTCCGCTGAAGCACTTTCGCTGCCTCTCGGACAGCGGTTCGACCGCCCGCGATGCTCGCCTGTGTGAGCCGTTATTGAGCCTTTATGCTTCCCTGAAAAATATCCCTTACCTTTGCAGTCGCTGCATGCGGTTCCCGCCAGGCTCTGCAGAGCCGATGTCGTGAGCATCGCACTAACGCGCGTTAACTAACTCAATTCAGCGACCCTGCCCAACCGGGCACGCCCGATGCGGTGCAGATGGCGCAGCTTCTCATACGCGCTGCTGCGCGCCTCCGCCGAAGCATCGCTTCGAGACCGGGGCCATGACATCCGCCCGGTCCCATGAGCGGCGATCGTCGTCCCCAACATTTCGTTCCCAGCCGGGTTGCCGTAACGGTCCACCCGCGAAAACCGATTGGAGAATCTTATGTTCATGCACAACAAACGCCTGCAATATACCGTCCGCGTCGCCGCTCCCAATCCTGGCCTGGCCAATCTGCTGCTTGAGCAGTTTGGCGGACCTCAGGGTGAACTGGCGGCCGCATGCCGTTACTTCACCCAGGCGGTTGCCGAGGACGATCCTGGTCGCCGCGATATGCTGTTTGACATCGCGACAGAAGAGCTGAGCCACCTCGAAATTATTGGTTCGATCGTCGCCATGCTCAACAAGGGTGCCAAAGGCCAACTCGCCGAGGGCGTCGAACAGGAAGCGGAACTGTATCGTTCCCTGACGGGCGGTGGAAATGACTCGCACACCACCGCGCTTCTTTACGGCGGTGGTCCAGCGCTGACGAATTCAGCAGGTGTGCCATGGTCGGCGGCCTACATCGATACGATCGGTGAGCCCACCGCCGACCTGCGCTCGAACATCGCGGCCGAAGCCCGCGCAAAGATCGTGTACGAGCGCCTGCTCAACGTAACCGACGATGCGGGCATCAAGGATGCCCTCGGCTTCCTTATGACGCGTGAGATCGCGCATCAGAAATCCTTTGAGAAAGCTCTTCATTCGATCCAGCCGAACTTCCCACAGGGCAAGCTCCCGGGGGTGCCGGAATACACAAGTGTGTACTTCAACATGTCTTCCGGTGACGATGTCAGGGGTCCGTGGAACCAGGGTGCGGAGTGGGAGTTCGTGGAAAATCCGCAGCCGGCAGTGGATGGCGGTGATGGTCTTGCTCAGGTGAACGTCACGGAGGCAGACGTGGCCGTCCTGCAAACCATGGCGTCGAGGACCGCGTCCGACGTCAGCGCCGATCCCGTTACCGGCGCCGATCTCGGGTCCGGGCAGGCCTGAACGTCTACAGGCACCAAAGCGCCCGCTTAATTTTGCGGGCGCGGGCGAGGTGTTGACCACTTGCCTTGCGCTGCATCCGCGGCGTCACGGCTGTTGACTGAAACTGATTGCGCGGGCGCCATGTCGGCACCCGCGCCGACGTCGGCCATTCCCCTGATACGCTAGGCTGTCTGGTCGTCAGCCCGCACTTCGACGCGGCGCGGACGCGCCTCTTCCCGTCGCGGAATTGAAAGCTTGAGGACGCCGCCCTGCAAATTGGCGTCGACTCTGGATGTATCGAAGTCTTCGCTGAGCGTGAAGGCCCTTGCAAAGAAGGGCGCGCGCACTTCGGCGTGATGCAGTCGCAGGTCGCCTGGCGTGGAGATCACCGCTTCAGCTTCGATATACAGCCGCCCGTCGTGCACTTTTACATCCAGCTTGTCTCTGGGTACGCCCGGCAGGTCGGCCCACAACGTGATGCCGTGAGCATCTTCAACGATGTCCACGGCCGGTGTGAGCGTCACGCGACGTCCGCCGTTGTCGGTTCCACGGGCCACCCCACTCTGGTTCCTCTGTGCGATTTGAGTCGTGTCGTCCATGGCATCCTCCTGATTTATTGAATCGTGATGGCACGCGGCTTCGAAGCCTCGCGCTTGCCGATGCGGATATTCAGGCATCCGTCCGAATACGACGCTTCCACCTTGTCTGGATCAGCGTTCTGCGGCAGTTCGACCGCGCGTCGGAACGCGCCAAAAAATCGCTCTCGCGCGTACGCGCGGGTCTCGCTTTCCGTCCCCTGCCCGGGTGCCTTGCGCTCACCAGCGATGGTGAGCGTTGCCTTGTCGATGGTGACCTCGAGCGATGCGGGGTCAACCCCGGGTGCAAACGCGACAACGTTGATGGAGTCCTCGGTGCTGCCGATATTCAGCGCTGGGAATGCATCGGTGCGGCTTGACCGGATGCTCGAAGGAAGGCTGCCGAAGAGCGTCGACATCTGCCGTTGCAGACGATCGAGTTCCCCGAACAGATCGTTGCCAAAGTAGAAGTCACTCATGATTTCAATCTCCCGAGATGCAAATTGTTCGATGGCATGCGCCCGCTGCCGCACGCGGTGAAGCGGCCTTGCGGCGTGAAGATAGGCGCTGCTTGAGGACTTTCAACATCCAAAATGGAAAAATAACCAAGGCGCTTTGTTTAACTCGCGGCGCATATTAAAATGCGACCAGCGCGCCCTTACCTGTCGCCGCGGAGCAACCAATCCACGGAGGACATCATGGAGTTCGACACTGACTGGCTGACGCTGGGTAAGCACCGTGTACGACTGCACGCGACCCGCGGTTTTCCCTCCGAACTTGCGGGTTGTCGCGGAAGTTGCGCGAGCGGCCGTCGAAAGCAATATGAGCGCGAGGGCGCGGCTGGTCGAAGTCACATTCCGCGGCCCCGACGGCGTCTATGACATCGCTGTGGGCACGACCATCGCTAAAGACCGGGCGTGCGCGGCTGCAGTCGAAGCAGCGCTTGCTATCGTCCTCGGTCTCACCACCGACAAAATCACGCTGACGGTGAAAGCCATTTCTCAGGACGAGGTGAATCTGAGTTTTGGCACCTATGAACGGCTGCTCGCGCAAAAGATCGGCGCAACGCCGCCGATCCAGTAATCGGAGACGGGCGAACACGCGGTCACTGGAAAAACGATGAGTCGCGCAGGCGCTAAGAAGGCGCGAGGAACGATGCTTGCGCGGGTGCTGAATTCCCGGGGGCGACCGGCTCCTTAAGCACTGGCGAAATTAAAACGATGGAAGATATGCTTTCTCCCGACCACCCTACTTTCAGTGACCGGACCGTCCTTCATGCGCGTCAGGTTCTAAGTGGGAACCGTCGCGGTTTCCGGGCGATCCTTCCTTTTGCCGGGCCCGCGGTGGTCGTTTCGGTCGCTTACGTGGACCCGGGCAACTTCGCGACTAACATCCAGACGTTGCGCGACGCATCGAACACGTGATGGTAGGCTCGCGCAACCTGTCCCGCGCCGTAACCGCCGATCACATGCATGCGGTCCCCTTCGGGGTGGCCCACGCCATTTCGCTGCGCGGCAGCGGCAGCGGCGCGGCGTTCGTCCAGCGGCCCGCCTGAGCGGCGCGTGGCGCCGGCGAGTAGGTGAAGCGCTGCGCAAAAGCATCGGCCGGTAACTGCGTCACCGACGGGTCCCGCAGATTCGCATACAGGCCGCCCCGCTGATCGACCTGCATGTCTTCCGGCGCCGGCGCCGATCCGGACATCGAGCCAGCCATCGGCGGCGACGCTGAATGCGGGGCCTGCTGCATTTGCGCGGCAGCCAGGCGTGCTCTCAGCAAGGCCGCGCCCGCGCCGCATGCGGCCAGTTCGAGCAGCCTGCGTCTAGCCAATTCCATCGTTCACCTCGCACGATCTGAGGATCTTACGATCTGCCTACGGGTCCACCTCAACCGGGTGCAATGTGCCCTTGCGGGCAAAAATGGCGCACTACGGTAGCGTACAACAGACGAGCGCAGCGCCGGGAGCGATGCTTGCTGATCAGCGTGAAGGAGTGGCAGCTCGCCACCACGCGAGTCCACTTCCGCGCGCATTGCTTAAGTTGCAGATGATGCGCGCCGAAGATGCGAGTCACGCTGAAATCCGGAGCAACGTCATGACTTCGAGTCACCCATCCAGCACGAACGGCGATCCGGCGGCCGCGCCCGATGAACGGTCCACATCGCGTCCCTCCGAGGTCCGCGACGACGACGCACCGCATTCGCAGCGCCGCCGCTCGATGCTCAAAGCGGCTGCGGCTGGCGGTGCGGGCCTGTTCGCCGCCCATGCGGCTTCGGCGCAGTCCACCGCAACACCATTTGGACAACCAATCAATAGCGATCGTCAGCCGCAATTTTCAGCGGCTGACAATGCGACCACCGCCGACGTGCTCGTGCAAACGCTGCTGGCCTGGCACGTCGATCACGTCTTCGGCATGGTCGGCGACGGTATCAACCCACTGATCGAGGCACTGCGAAAACAGCAGGACAAGATACGCTTTATTGGCGTGCGCCATGAAGAAGCCGCGGCATTCATGGCTTCAGGATGGGCCAAAGCGACCGGACGCCTCGGCGTGTGCGTGGCGACGACGGGCCCCGGTGCCGTGCATTTGATGAACGGTCTGTACGATGCTCACTTCGACGGCGCATCCGTGCTCGCGATCACAGGACTCACGTTTCATGATCTGCTAGGCACCCGCTTTCAGCAAAGCATCAACACCCCCGCTCTGATGCAGGATGTGGCGCTGTACAACACGGTAGTGACGGGTCCGCGCCACGCGCTCGTCGTGGCCGATATTGCCTGCCGTAGCGCGCTGGGCGCGCACGGCGTCGCGCACCTCGCCATTTCAAAGGACATCCAGGCCATGCGTCTAGCGGACGACAAGGCGTCGATGGAGAACCATGGCTTGCGCACGTCGACCGCGTGGACCCCGCCTGCTTCCGCGCCATCGTCAGCACAATTGCAGGCGGCGGCCGATTTGATCAACTCCGGCCAGCGCGTCGCGATTCTAGCCGGACAAGGGGCGCTCGGTGCAGGCGCGGAACTGCAACAGTTCGCGAGCCGGCTCAACGCGCCAGTCGCGAAAGCGCTATTGGGCCGAGCCGCGCTGCCGGACGATTCGCCGTTTTCAACCGGCGGCATCGGGCATCTCGGGACGTTGCCGTCCGAGGAGGCGATGCACCGCTGCGACACGGTGCTGATCATCGGCACGACGATGCCGTGGGTCGATTCGTATCCGCGGCCCGGGTCTGCGCGCGGAGTTCAAGTGGATCTCAAGGCGGAGCGAATTGGACTGCGCTATCCAGTGGAGATCGGGCTGGTCGGCGACACGCGGGAGACTCTGCGCGCGCTGCTGCCTTTGCTGCACCAAAAGGACGATGTCTTTCTGCGCGAAAGCCAGGCGCGTGTCGTCCAGTGGAATGCGCTGCTCGATCGCGTGGCCGCCGTCGAGCGCACGCCTTTGCGGCCACAAAGCGTCATCCGTGCCGTGAGCAATGCGCTCGCTCCCGATGCGATCATCTGCCTGGATTGCGGGGCCAACACGCATTTTTCTGCACGTTTCCTGAACTTGCGCCGTGATCAGCAACTGGTCGCCACGGGCATGCTCGCGACGATGGCGCCTGGCCTGCCCTACGCGATTGCGGCCCAACTGGCAAATCCGGGACGGCAGGTGGTCGCGATTGTGGGCGACGGTGGCTTTGCGATGTTAATGGCCGAACTGTCGACGGCGGTCAAGAACGGCTTGCCGATAAAGATTATCGTGTTGCGCAACGACATGCTCGCGGAAGTCGTGTTCGAGCAGAAAGAACTTGGCAACCCACCTTACGGTTGCGAGCTCGGCGGGATCGACTTTGCGCAGGTTGCGCAGGCATGCGGCGCGGACGGTTTGCGTTGCAGCGAGCCCGCACTGCTGCGTTCGTCGCTCGCAGCAACGCTGGCGTCGCCCCGCACCGCCGTGCTCGAAGTTCATGTCGATCCGGCCGAACCCGTTACAACGCCGGCGCAACTGAAGGCATGATGCCGTGCAAGCTGCGACAACTTTCGTGCCGTTGCTACCGGTCGGTCAGCTTTACTCCGCATGCCGAGGCAACAGGTCGTCATTGAGCAACGTCTTGTTGTTACCTGTTCGACATAGATATTGCTCGCCAGCCTTGCGCCGCTTGGTTAGCCGGCGCAGGTCAGTGCTATGCACCTTCTCCGGCGCATCCGCGCGATGCACCGCGTGCCGACCGCTTTTCTCGCTTTCGACCTCGTAATGCCGGTCGTCGTTCGACGCAACGACATGCTGCCCTTCCAGTTCCGTATCGCTGACGATCTTGCGGACGACCGTGCCTGTCGTCATGCCTTGTGGGGTGTTCCAGGTGACGCGATCGCCTATTTTGAATTGATGTGTCATGTTTGTGCACTCCCGTGGTTGAAACACCTCGTCGGTGCATTCTTCATTCCGGAACGCGAATCACCTCTGGCTCATTTCGGCGACATTGAGCAGACGCGGTTCATCACGAGACTAAACATGACGCCGGATGTCGCATTCGCAATGCGTTTTCCCGCGTGGCGCTCATGAGCATGGACGATGCCGCATCGTCATCCAATCCTTCGCGTATCAGAGCCGTACCAGAATTGCCGCTCCCGATAGCTCATCTTTGCCTGATCCCGGGTTTCCTGCATGCGATGCACAACTCATCGTCACGCGACCGCTTATTGAACGGGCCCGGATCTTGCGCCAAGTGAGGCGTCTTGCCGCGCAATTGCGGCTAAGCGCACAGCTTGGCATTTCGCTGTGTCACGGCCACGTGGCTGGCCGTGCGGGTTCAACAACTCATCTCGGGAGCGAGAAAATGGAAACGCCTAACGCTGACGACACGCTACGTGAGGATGCGAGCGATTGGAAGCAAGCCGCTGGACAACTTGGCGACGATGCTAGCGCGCAACTGGGTGGAAAAGCGAAGGAATTAACGGGCAAGGCGCAACAACTGTCTTCGGACTTTGCCAATGTGCTGCGCGCCTCGGCGGTCGAACGACCGTTTTCAGCCCTGGCGATTGCAGCAAGCGTGGGTTTCATCCTCGGTGCATTGCACGCAACAACCCGTCGCCGTTCCGACTAGCCCTGAACGCCAGCAGTAAGCGGTTCGTTTCGTTATCGTGCCGAAGCTGAACCGTGTGCATCCTCGACGAAAAATCGTTCGGTGTCGAGGCGCTTCTGAACACACGCACCTGAGGAGTTGCGGTATGACCGTACGCTCGAAAATCACGAAGTGGCGAAACGTGGGCAAGTTCTGCGTCGAGCGAGCCACTGACTATGGCGAACTCCTCGGCGTCGAACTTGATGAAACCCGACGCCATCTGATCCGCGAACTGGGCGCACTGGTGGCCTTTGCCGTCGCGGGTCTTTTTACCCTGTCGTTTGTCTGCATAGCGATCATCGCCACGGCGTGGCAAACGCGTTATTTTCTGCAGGTGGTATGGGGCGTTGCGGCGATGTGGCTGATCGTATCGGTGATCTCCCTGATCGTTCTTCGGACGCAGAAACCGGCGCAGTCGCTCGCGGTTCTGCAACGAGAGCTTCGCAGTGACCTCGACACATTAAAGGAGGCGCTCAATGAACCGCACAGTCAACCTTGAGGAAGCAGAAAGCCTGATCCTGTCGCGCATGGCAGCTTCGCGAGTCGCCTTGCTTGAAGCGACCCGCCCACCTGCGGCAAATTCGGCATTGCCCGGAGGATCGGCGCATCCCGTTGCCAGTTTCGTTACTGCTCTGGCAGCGGCACCTCGTGTCACGATGGTCCTTGCGCTTTGCGTTAGCGCAATTGTTCTCGGGCCTAAACGGACAGTCAATATTGCTGGCCGCTCCGGCGTCTCGGCATGGGTGGGAAGTAGCGTGAAGAAACTGGTCAATACGGCTGTGTCCGCAGGCCGAGGCTAACTCCGTTCTAACATGCCCGGCTATTTTGGAGAGCTCAAACGAACGAGCCCGTGTCGGCCTATCCCTCGCCGCGGCGCAAAGCAGGACGCATGGGCTGGGTCCGCGGTCCTCGATAAGCATCGGATCTGCACTATCCGCAACGGTTACGACACTCGTGGCAAGCCTTAAGCCAGAGAAGCTCAAACTTCCCCTGCCTGGCATGGCGCATGCGCGGCTTCGGCAGGACTGCGTGGAATTCGCCATGAGCAAAATACTACTGGTAGACGACGAGCCCGAGCTACTGGAGGCGCTACGAATCGGCCTCGAACTGGAAGGACACCATGTGATGACAGCTCTTGACGGCTGGGAAGCATTTGAACTGTTGTCAGGCAGATTGCCCGACGTCGTCGTGACTGACTGGAAAATGCCCCGCGTCGACGGTTTGGCACTTTGCCGTCTGTTGCGCCACAATCAACCTTCGTCCGGCCTACCGGTTATTCTCGTCTCCGCCGACGAACCTCCGCCAGACAATCGTTTGCACCTGTACGACGCATACTTCCGAAAACCGGCATCGGTCGAGCGGCTGGCGGCGCTCATAACCAATCTCCTGTCCCAACGTTGAGGTTTGCGAGCCGCCAGGCAGCCGCAAGGGCACATCTGGGGATAGCACGTGTGCGCCGCGCAAACCGTTCAAAGCGTCACCATCGCATTCCTCGCCTAACTCGCGATTCGGATCAAGATTTTTTCCCACGCTACCATTTCGACCCGTAATCAAAATGCGCCTTGCCGGTTACTGTGCCGCTAAGGCCGCCCCGTCAGAAGCGTTCTTGGTTTTGTGCATGGCAAATTCCCGTTCGAGTTCTGCAGCCGAGGTATGGTGCTTGCGTCACCGCTGTCCCAGATGCGCGCACGACCGCCGCGCGCCTGCGATTCGCAATGTGTTCCATTTTCATGACCGATATCTCGACCACACTCGGCCCGACCGACCGGCTTAGGGCGATGCGCAAACGCTGCGCGACGTATTCGGCATTACGAAACTGCGGCCTGGCCAGCAGCAGATCATTCGCTGCGTGCTGGAACGACGCGACTCGCTTGCCGTTATACCGACAGGCGCCGGCAAGTCGCTTTGCTATCAGTTGCCCGCGCTACATCTGAACGGCTGGACCCTGGTCGTCTCGCCGTTGATCGCATTGATGAAAGATCAGTTCGACAGGTTGCGAGAGGCCGGGATCGACGCGCTACAGATTAACAGCGCGATTTCCGCCGCCGAGCTGCGCGAAACCTACTCATTGCGCAGCGCCCATAGCGGCATCGTGTTCGTCACGCCGGAACAGCTGACGCGGCCGGAGCTGATCGACGCGTTGCACGAGCGCGCCGACGCGCCTATCGAGCTGGTCGTCGTTGACGAGGCGCATTGTGTGTCGCAATGGGGACACGACTTCCGCCCGGCGTTCCTGCGGATCGTCGATGCTGTGAAAGCGCTCGGCAGACCGCCGGTACTCGCGTTGACAGCGACGGCGACGCCCGACATCTGCGCGGACATCGTCCGCTCGCTCGGCCTGAGCACGCCGCACATCGTCAACACCGGCGTCTATCGCGACAATCTGCACTATCGCGTGACGCAGGTCTCCCTTGCGGGCGGCCATCAGCGTGCGTCGACCCGCGCGAAAGAGGCGAAGGTGGCTGCGCTGCGCGAGCTGCTGGCGCGCGAGCGCGGCCGCGGTATCGTCTATACCGCAACCGTGCGCGAAGCGGAGCAGCTTGCGGCGAGCGTGCGCGGCTGGGAGGAATCGGCGGCCTGCTACCACGGGCGCATGCCCGCGCGTGCGCGGCAAGACGTTCAGGAGCGCTTCGTGGCAGGCGAGCTGCGCGTGATGATAGCGACCAACGCATTCGGCGTGGGCGTGGATATTCCCGACATTCGCTTCGTCGTCCATTATCAGATGCCCGGTAGCATCGATGCGTACTACCAGGAAACCGGCCGCGCGGGACGCGATGGGCAGGCCGCGTGCTGTGAACTGCTGTTCGATCTGAACGACCGTCGCGTGCAGCAGTTCCTCGCGCTGGGTCGGTATCCGGACGCCGCGCTACTTCGCCGGATCTGCGACGCGCTGGCGCAGCACCCGCAAACGCCCGGCGCCGGCCTCAGTGCAAGCCAGTTGCTCGAGGTGGTATCCGGCGTGGGCCGTAATAAGCTGGCGGTCGCGTTGAAGCTGCTGACCGACTCGCGGCATGTGTCGCGCGACCGGCAGCAACGCTACCGGCTGCGCGATCCCGCCCACGCGGGCGGGGGCCACGCGGACAACGCCGATGGTGGCCGTGACAGCGCGATCGACGCGGCGATCGAGCGCTATGCGCAGCTTGCGAGCCGCGATCGCGATGCGCTTCAGCAAATGATCGACTATGCACAAACCGGCGGATGCCGTTGGCGCGTGCTGCTCGAATATTTCGACGATGCGCGGGATTTCGAGCGCTGCGGCACCTGCGACAACTGCCTGAATCCCGTCGAAGCAACGCTTGGAGCACAACGCACGACCGCGTCCGAAGAACAACCGCCGGCCCACGCAGCGAAAAAAGCCCGCTTTGGCCGCGGCGACGCGGTGCGCGTGCGCAAATACGGCAGCGGCAATGTGGTGTTCTCGACCAACGAGCAAGTCGCAGTGCTGTTCCCCGATGGCAGCACCCGTACCTTCATGGCGCGCTTCGTCAAACGCGAGATCGCCTGAGCGTCGGCCTCTTTCTGCCGAAGCTCACGGATCGCTTGACGAAGTTCGGCCAGCGGGGCTCATTCGAGCGGCAACACTGTTGGGACGCCTATCTACGCGTCTCAAACGGACGGCTTGATTCGTGTCTGCGCGCTGCCCAGCTTCTCCATCAAACTCTGGGCGTCGAACGGCGCATCGCTCTTTACGTCGTTGTCAAAATAGCAAAAGACGTCCCTTGAAGCACGGCGCCGCGGCGCGTATTGAGGCGCGATCAATTTCGCGTCATCGGGCTGCGCGCCACGGCTCCATTCCCGCAGCCTCGAGGCCCAGCGATCGAGCGCCGCATTGTCGTAGGAACCTGCATAGCGGCCTTGCGTGCCGTGCAGCCGCAGATAAAGAAAGTCCGCGGTCAGGTCTTCGACTTGGGGCCACAGTTGAGTCGAATCGGAGATCACCAGCGCAACATTCTCGCGACGCAAAAGACTGACAAACTCAGGAACCATAAAGCTGTCATGTCGGATCTCCATTGCGTGCCGCATCGGACGGCAGCGGTCAATCTGCAGATATGGGCTTTTGACGCGAGCATCATGCCGCTTTGCGAGGCGCAGCGCGGCTTCGGTATCGCGCGGCAGGAGTGCGAGAAAGCGCTCGACGCGCTCCCGGTCAAACGTATACGTTGGGGAAAACTGCCAGACGATCGGCCCCAGCTTCTCGTCAAGTGCCAGCAGACCCTGGGCGAAGAAATTCGCGCACGCGGCTGTCGCTGTCTCGTCGCGAAACCGCAGCATATGAGTCAGATAACGCGCTCCTTTCACGCTGAAGACGAATTCCTCGGGTGTCTCGTCGTACCAGCTACGAAAGCTCCGCGGGGATTGCAGGCTGTAGTGAGTGCCATTGATCTCGATCGTCTGGACGGCGCCTGACGCGTATTCGAGTTCGCGCTTCTGCGGCCAGCCCGCAGGGTAAAACCGGCCGCGCCAGCCGTCGTAGCGCCATCCGGAAATACCGATCCGCACGTGGCCCGTCTTCGTTGCTGCCATGGACCGCTTCCTCCCGCATTGCATTGTCGATCCGGCAGTGCCTGCGAAGAAACGGCTTGCGCAGCAGGCCCGCCAGCCGCCCTTTGTTCACCACAAGCCGACTCATTACGCGTAGCAATTACAAACGTCGTGCATGCGGTCGTCAGGGGTTCAAGGCCGAGCCGCGCAGCCTGATATCTCCGTGCACCGCCTGTATGGCACTGGTTACGAAGACAGCACCGCAGATGCCCGGCCGTTGAAGGCACGCACGTCGGGCGGCTTTCTTCCGTTTCGCCGAAGGCGGGGCGTTCATCGTCCGGCTTGGTTTTGATGAGGAATGCGTGCGGTTTGACGCGACGCCGATGAGACGCCTGTTTGCAAAGCCGTTTAACCTCCTGGCAATTGCCGACGTCGCTCCGTCATTGCGGATGGATGGTCAATATCCCGCACAGCCCAAGTCCATTCGAACGATCGATCGATGGCATGAAAAATGCTCGCTGGTCGAGCAAGGGGGCGGTCCATCCGCGTCGACCGATCCGGCGTCGAGCGATCCGGGCTGGGGATAACAATGGAAAAAAATCACGAGATGCAGATCGAACCGGAACTGGTGGTGGAAGACCAGCCGGAGCGATCGTGGATGAGGCGTCTTGGCCCAGGTTTAATTACTGGCGCTGCCGACGACGATCCCAGTGGCATTGGAACCTATACTCAGGCGGGCGCCCAGTTCGGATTTGGGCTCCTGTGGACGATGCTACTGACCTACCCGCTTATGGTCGCTATCCAGTCTGTGAGTGCCCGCATGGGCCGCGTGACGGGGCACGGTCTCGCGACCAATCTGCGCCGGCATTACCCCCTCCCGCTCGTTTATACGGCCGTCCTGCTGCTGCTCATTGCGAACACGATCAACATTGCCGCCGATCTCGCAGCTATGGGTGCAGCGACACAGCTCGTACTGGGCGGACCGGTCCAACTGTGCGTGGTCGTTCTTGGAACTGCGTCACTTTTGCTGCAGGTCCTCGTGCCTTACGAGCAATATGCAAAGTTTCTGAAATGGATGACGCTTGTCCTGTTTGCCTATGTCGCGATGGCCTTCGTCGTTCCTGTGGACTGGAAAGCGGTCGCCCTTGGAATCGTGAAGCCGCCGACCAGACTGTCTGGCGACTATCTGACAACCGTGGTGGCCGTTCTGGGCACGACCATCAGCCCATATCTGTTCTTCTGGCAGGCTTCGCAGGAGGTTGAGGAAATCCGTTCCGAACCTTCGCAGCAGCCGCTACTGCGCGCGCCAATGCAGGCAAGCGCTCAACTCAAGCGTATCAACATCGACACCTGGGTCGGCATGGCGATGTCGAACGCAGTCGCGTTTTTTATCATGCTTTCGGCCGCTGCGACGCTGCATGCACACCATGTCGATGTGAAGACAACCGCCGATGCGGCGAGCGCACTGAAACCGATCGCGGGCGAGGTGGCTTTCGCGCTATTCAGCCTCGGAATAGTGGGAACGGGTTTGCTCGCCCTCCCAGTACTCGCCGGTTCTGCCGCCTATGCAACCGCTGGTGCGATGAAATGGCGTAGCAGCCTCGCGTTGCAGGTCAACTTGGCCAAACAGTTTTATGCAGTCATTGCAGTGGCGATCCTGGGTGGCGTAGCACTGACATTCGCCCATCTCGATCCGATCAAGGCGCTGTACTGGAGCGCAGTCATCAATGGAATCGCCGCAGTGCCGATTATGGCGCTTGTCATGCTGATAGCCGGTAACCAGACGGTGATGGGAAAATTCGCCGTAAAGGGAGCGCTGCTATGGTTCGGGTGGCTGGCAACTCTGGCGATGGGACTCGCGGCCGTTGGCATGTTTTTGCCAACATAGCCATGAGCACTTGGCGCGGCTAAAAAGCAGCAGTTTGTCCATCTTTGCCAAATTACCGAGGCCCGGCGGTCCGCTACTTCTTCGTTGAAACGGCGAGCAAGCGCAATGCGCGCCCAGCGCCCCCCCACCTGAGAAGTCGCGCAATGCACATCTGAAGATGTATGATTTCCAAGCGACAATGCGCTCGACGGGAATCCGGCTTGCTGGAGAAGAACACGAACGTGCACGGTCCCACACGCGCACGGATTTTTCCCGGAGCAGCCATGTCTTCAGATGATCTCGAATCCAACAGCCGCCGCAGGCTGGTACAAGGCGCCACGCTTGGCCTCGCAAGTGCTGTTGCCGTGCGCGCCGCCGCGCAGACCGGCGCTACTTCGACGAACGGCGGTACGGCGCAGGCTGCGCCCCTGCAAGATCCGCGTAGCCTGTATCCCCACCCGCCCTTCCCAACCAGGAACAACCATGGCCGGGACTTGCCGGCCGCATGACGCCGAGGCCCGATCACGGCGAATCGAGCTATCGAGGCAGTGGCCGGCTTGCAGGACGTCGAGCGCTCATTACGTGCGGCGATTCCGGCATTGGCCGCGCCGCCGCGATCGCCTACGCCCGTGAAGGCGCGGACGTTGCAATCGTCTACCTCCCGCCAGAAGAGCCTGACGCACGCGAGGTCATTCAACTGATCAGGGCCGCTGGCCAGAAGGCGGTGGCGCTGCCCGGCGACATCCGCAGCGAAGCATTTTGCCAGTCACTGGTTGATCAGGCCGTGACGGGACTCGGCGGCCTTGACATTCTCGTCAATAACGCAGGGCGGCAACACACTCACGACTCGATTCTCGACATCACCACCGAGCAGTTCGACTGGACTCTGCGCACGAACCTGTATGCGCTGTTCTGGATCACAAAAGCCGCGATCCCGCACATGCCGCCGGGATCGGCCATCGTGAATACCTCTTCAGTCAATGCGTACGATCCCTCGGTGAATCTGCTCGACTATGCGATGACGAAGGCAGCAATTGCAAATTTCACCAAGACACTCGCAAAACAGATGGTCGACCGCGGCATCCGTGTGAATGCAGTTGCGCCCGGCCCTTTCTGGACCGCGCTCCAGGTCAGTGGCGGACAAACGACGGAGAATGTGCAGAAGTTCGGACAGCAGGTTCCCCTCGGACGGCCGGGACAGCCTGCCGAGATTGCGCACATTTACGTGGACCTTGCATCAACGCAAGCGAGTTACGTTACCGGTCAGATTTATGGTGCGATGGGCGGGACCGGGCAACCGTAGGTCATCACAACCAGACAAGGCCAACCATGCGCCAGGGCTCGCCGCTGGGGCCTTACCCGCCCGTATTTTGTGTCACGCAGCCGGCTTCAACTCGACTTTTATCCAGCCGGGTTGACGCTTGTCGAAAGCCTTGAATGCTTCGATTGCGTTGGTCATTGACTCGCACTGCGTAAGGATCTTCGACGGATCGATCTTGCCTGTCCGGACCATTTCCACGAGCTCGGGAACATATTTGCGGTGGTTGCAGTTGCCCATCCGGATCGTGAGGTTCTTGTTCATGGCCATTCCGATCGGAAAAAACGAATCCGTCGGCGGATAGACACCGATGATCGCCAACGTTCCCACCTTTGCGAGCGATTGCACAGGAAATTCAACGACGCCGCCACCGCCCGCAAGATCGTCAACGCGCTGCTGGACGAAGCGGGGCGCCTCGCGCAAGACCACTTTCATCGGCTGGGCGAAGAGCTTGACGGATATGACGGTCCGCCCCCCGCGAACTGCACCGCTGGGTGTGTCTCGCGGGTCGTTACGAACTGCACTATGAAGTACTGCCACCGTATGCCGAAGAGCCGACGACAATCGCCGTGCTTCGCGTGGGGGACACTCGACAGGATCGTTGAGCCAACACCGCTCCCTACCGATGGGTTTATCCCCCGATCTTCTACTGGATTTCAAGTCAAGAAACCTGACATGCCGAGAGCCGCCATCCTTGACGAGATGCGGCCAGTCGGTGTGATTCGTCCGGTCATTCAGGAACTCGCGGATGAGGCGGGCGCATACATCATGGTCAGCTCTAATGGATCGACGGCTGATCGCGCTCTCCGCAATCGTCGAAGTGCCTTGCGCGAAGCTCTGCACGACGTAGCCAATGTCGATCAACTGCACACTGACTTACGACCGCACGCGCCTCGCGACTTGGGTACGGCGCCACGCTGGTGTAATAGCCTGGGTCAAGGAGAGAATCGGCAGGGCGTTCGTCGGCTGGCGCCCATACGGTCCCTGGAGTGGATCTGCCGAGGGCGTCGATGCCGAGTACCTTCTCGATGACAAGCTTCGCCTGTACCTTGGCACACACGCTGACACGCCTGTGCAATCGGTAGTGCAAGCCATCGATGAGTCGCGCGATAGACTCGCTCAACCTGGCAAAATAGTGCGCCTGGCGGCCTATTGGGTGTCGGAAAAACCCGGTTAGTCCAAGCTCTATTCGATACTCGCGTCGGGTTGTGCCCTCTACCCGCAGCCCTTGCCGTTTACACTAATTTATCGGACGACCCTGATCCACAACCGACCGGTCTAGTATCGGAAATGATTGCGAACCGCATGCGCGCGGTACTGGTTGTCGATAACTGCCCTTCGGATTTGCATCGTAGGCTCTCGGAACTGTGTGATGGGCCGGCCAGTGCGGTCAGCGTGCTTACCGTCGAATACGACGTGCGGGACGACCAGCCAGAGGGAACCCAAGTTGTCACCCTCGACACGTCTTCGCCTGAGCTGATAGAGAAGATTGTCAGGCGTCGATACCAGCACCTTTCCGAAGTGGACGCGAGAACCATCGCCGAGGCATCCGGCGGTAATGCTCGGATCGCAATAGCGTTGGCTGAGACTGTTGAACGCGCGGACACGATCAGTGGCGAGGCGCCGGCGATTTCATCCAGGCTGGCGGTCGCGCTCGTGACGTCGTCGTTGATGCCCTCATCGTCTAAACCGAGCCCGCCGGACCTGTCACCTAGGACAATTCCCCGCACCTGGTCCAATAGATTGGACGGTCTCAGGTCGGCCTCAACGGCAGATAGCCGCGATACGACGTCTGGTGACAGGTCTTCGCGGTCGAAATGCATTGTCTGGCGACATGCGGCCCAACCCTCGTACCAGAAGCCACCGGCGGCGACGTTCGGAAGAGTATTTCCAGCTCGTCATGCACTTGCGCTGAAGTCCACAACGCTCGAAAGTTCTGAACCAGCAGGGCGATTAGTCTACGCTTGAGTGTACTTTCCGTCAGGACCAGCCGTTCTATAAAAACGAGAGCGGCCCCATACCACTGCGTCACATCGGTATCGCTTTGCGGTTGATAACCGTAGTCTCGCGACCGAGCCCCGAAGTCGAACAGGCGCGAAGAACTGAAGTGCGTCGCCTCCAGTACTTTCCCCAATGCAGCCAAGCCAAGCGTTTGTGCTTTGACGTCGCTCGACTTGAGAAGATGTTCGAACGCCAAGCCGCTGCTCGATGGGGGCGTGCGTTCCCGAAAGGTGGATCGTGAACAGTGACACAAGGGTATCCGACGCATTCTCAGCGTCTGCCTTATGCGTGGACTGTGTCGCAATCCGCGCTAGCAGTTCGGCGCTCCTTTGAAAAAGTGCCGGGTCGTAAGCCAGGGAGCGCAGAAGGGGCAGGTGTTGTTGCCACGCTCCGGTGATCACTTCAATATCGCTGTTGCCGCCAGCGCGCTCCAAGTTGGCCAGCGCCGCGTCTGGTAACACCGGTGCGATATTTCCCAACATCGCTCGCCCTAGTTCATCGAGAACAGTCACGTCTCCCAACAGGCCCTAGGGCGCGAGCCATCCCTCGACAATGGCAACGGCTTACCACCTAAGGTAAACCGGAGCTTCCAGAAAATGCTTGTCCGGGAGCACAATAAGCACTGGACCTCGGAAATCCCAAGGGGATCCATGCCGCGCGTCAAATTCCAGGTTCCGCCACAACAGATCGCCGCGTTTCAGGTCGATGTAAAGGCGCGGGAAACGGCAGCCCACAAATCTCGCAACTCGTGATGGGAGATGCCGATAAGCCGTACGTGACGACGAACGCTTCGTTGCCGGTGATTTTCACGTGCAACGTTGATGAAAGCTTCTTCAAGATGTTCGACCGATGGCGTAGCCACGTGATTTACGATTGAGAGGTTCACCGTGCAAAACCCGGCACTCTTCCACGTCCTGCTTGATCATCTGGAGGCAATCGACGGCTCGCCGACGGATATTCAACGCTTCGTGGACCGTTGGGGCCAGCTAGGGCCGCACGGACACTTACCTTGCCCGGTGTGTTACATCATGGGCGAAGAACAACCACTCGCACCTCTTCACGCAGAGGGCAACATCGAGCCAGTCGTTTGCAGATCATGCGGAACTCGTTACGAGGTTCCGATTGAAGAGTGAGGCATTCATGTCGTCGAAACTCGACGGTCCAGAACGCGCAGATCTGCTCTGCTTCCTCGTGATGGCGCACCTGGTCGGCCGTGCTACTACTGGTGAATGGTTAAGAACTGACCATTTGGTGGAGGCCGCCCGCATGTGGGCGGCCTCCAACTCCTCTGAATGCGACTGGCTGGAGCGGGCGAAGCTGGCAAGGATCGCGGCCGAAATCGCACCGGAATTCCTTGTGTTCCCCTGCTTCAAGGATGCCAAGGAAATGGTGAAGCTGTTTGTGGACGGCTGGAGGCTGGACTATCGTTCGCCGACGGTACGAGGCATGCTAGACGTCTGCGTGGAGCATCTGCATCAGAGGTGATGCCGCAGCCCCGTAACAGTCAGTCAACGCCGCCCAACGGAACGTACAGACGAAGGTCCAGAAGCGCCGTGTGGCCGCTCGCGTGAGGCAATATCCGTCCACTTTCAGGCACTCGACGTCGCGACTGAAAGCGATGACAATCTCTGCTCTCCGCAGGTCTCAGGCAAGCGCTATCGGCGGTTCGGGATACGGCCTGGGAATCTTGGTACATCGGTGCAGGAGCGATTTGCAATCCACTTTGGATACGCGGCACGGACATGAGATCTCGACGCACATTGCAGACCGTGGCGTCGCCTACTCCGATCGATCGGACGAGACTCTTTCATCGATCTGTCGATGGGACAACTTGTAGAGTGTGAAACATGATCGCAATCTTCCGGGACGAGCTGCACGACCAACTTGGAACCTGGCCACTCGGCTACATTCCTTACGGCGGTGCCGATTACGGGGAGATCGAGGCGATCGCGCGGGCAGTTGGTGAGGGAGACGATACCGTCTTCCACGACACCTGGACGGCAGTTGCTGATCGGATGATGGACGACGGTCGACAAGCCGAAGTCAAAGGACATCTGGCAAGCGCACGAGAGAGCTTTCTGAGGGCCGCGTGCTTTTATGGAAAAGCCTTTCATCCATTGTATGGGCAACCAGTCGATCCCCGCGTGACGGCAGGATCACATAAGCAGATTGCGGCTTTCGAGCGTGGACTGGCATTAAGCGAGCCGGCCATTACAGGCCGATATATCCAGTTCCAGGGAAGCTCCCTGCTCGCCTATGTCATACCTGCGCAAGGCCGCGCCGATGAAGTTCGACCACTCCTGATCTTCAACAACGGATATGACGGTACGATCACCGATCTTTTCTTTGCTTCGGCCGTTGCGGCATCGCGACGAGGCTACCACTCATTGATCTTTGATGGTCCCGGGCAGGGTACGACTCTAATCGAACACGGTGTCACCCTCAGGCCAGACTGGGAAACGGTGATCGGGGCAGTAGTGGATTTCGCACAAACGTTGTCGAACGTCGACCCACTCAAGATCGCACTGTGCGGGTGGAGTTTAGGCGGCTACCTGGCGCCGCGCGCGGCGTCCGGCGAACATCGTCTTGCAGCCTGTGTCGCGGACCCCGCGCTACTCTCCGTGGCGGATGGGTTTCGTGCGTACGTAATGAAGCTCGGCGCTACACGCGATGAGGCGGCAAACCTGGGCGAGATGCCGCCGGCACTCACGGAGCGCCTGGCGCAGATTGTCGCTAACGACCGGAAACTGGCGTGGAGCGTCACGAAACGCGGCTATTGGGTGAATGGCGCCGCGACGCTGCGCGAATACCTCGCCTCGGTCGAACGCTACACGATGGACGGGCGTATCGGACAGATCCGGTGTCCGACGCTGTTCACACTGGCCGAGGACGATGTGCTATCCGCTGGAACGCAAAGTTTCTTCGAGGCATTACGTTGCCCAAAGACTCTGATTCGGTTTAGTAGCAACCAGGGCGCCGGCGAGCATTGCGAGATGCGCAACCGCTCCCTTGTCAATCGGCGCGTGCTGGACTGGATGGATGAGGTTCTAGGTTAGAACTCTCGGGGTGCGTGTCCGCTCCCGGGTCACTGAAATGTCCATTGGGGGTCGCCTGCGGTCCGACGCGACAGGCGACTTGCGGCCAACAAAGACGTGCGGCGGACTGCGCAAGACGCCGATAATCAGGACTTGAGCCACCCTCGGACCTCTACGGTGCGATATGAGATGATGATGGCTCATCCATCTTCGGGGACCATATGAGCTTCCTGCAACGCAACAACGTTCACATCTCCGGGGCTGGACAGCAGACGATAGTTTTCGCCCACGGTTTCGGATGCGATCAGAATATGTGGCGGCTTTTCATGGCCGCGCTATCTGGCCGCTACCGAACGGTGCTCTTTGATCTGGTCGGAAGTGGCAACTCCGACCTGTCTCTTTACGACTACGACAAGTACGGCTCGCTTCACGGGTACGCCGATGACGTCCTGGAGATTGTTGCGGGCTGCGCCAAAAAGCCTGTCATTTATATCGGCCATTCCGTCAGTGCCATGATCGGGATGCTCGCAGCCATCAAGGCTCCAGAGCTGTTCGCGGCAAACATCATGATTGGGCCATCTCCGTCGTTTATAAACGACGGAGACTACGTTGGCGGCTTTGATCAAAGCGACATCGAAGAGCTGCTTTCAACTCTCGAAAATAATTATCTCGGCTGGTCGAGCAATATGGCACCGGCGATCATGGGTGCGCCCGACCAGCCAGAACTCAGCACAGAACTGACGAACAGCTTTTGCAGAACGGATCCTGATATTGCCAGGCATTTCGCGCACGTCACCTTTCTTGCCGACCATCGGCCCGACCTGGCGCAAGTGAGCACACCGACGCTTATCGTGCAATCAAACGACGATCTGCTCGCGCCGGTCGCCGTCGGCCAATATCTGCACGACGCGATTACAGGTAGCACCCTTGCAATCGTTGATAACGTCGGCCATTGTCCGCATCTGAGTGCGCCCGAACTATGCCTGGAAGCGACCGAGGAATTTCTGCGGAAACTGGGGCTTTGAGTGGATACCTCCCAACGCGCTATGGTCCCGATAGGCGACGCCTTTGAGCGCGCTCCATGTGGTCTTCTCACGACCGCAACTGATGGCACGATCCTGCGCGTCAATGCTACGTTCTGTCGCTGGACCGGATTTGATGCGATCGAATTGCTTGACGAGCGTCGCATCCAGGATCTTCTGACAATGGGTGGCAGGGTCTTTCATCAGACCCATTGGGCTCCGCTGCTGCAGATGCAACGATCGGTGGCGGAGGTCAAGCTGGAAATACGGCACCGCGACGGATACAAGGTGCCTATGTTGATTAATGCCATCCGGCAAAGCGCGGACTCCGGGGAGTACGATGACTTCGCGTGCATGCTGGTCCTCGACCGGCATAAGTACGAACGGGAATTGCTAAGGGTAAGGAACCAAGCCCGGCTCGCACTTGACGAGAAAAGCGTCGCCGAAGACGCGCTGCGGAGCGCGGACCGCCGCAAGGACGAATTTGTAGCCACTATCGCGCACGAACTGCGTAATCCACTGGCACCCATACAGGCTGCTGCGAGACTGTTTTCGCTTCAGAATTTTAGCGATCCCCGTCTCAGCTGGTCGAGCAGGGTGCTCGAGCGCCAGGCAAAACAACTGGCGAGGCTGGTGGACGATCTTCTCGACATCTCGAGGGTGGCAGAGGGGAAACTGGAGATCAAGGTCGAGCACGTTGACCTCGTGCTCATTGTGAGGCAGGCGGCTGAAGGCTCGCGCGGCATGGTCGAGACTGCCGGTCACCTGTTCGTCGTCGACCTTCCAGCTGAGGCTTTATTCGTCGATGCCGACCCGGGGCGAATCCTTCAGATTGTCGAAAACCTTCTAACTAACGCCGCGAAATACACGCCCGCAGGCGGTACGATACAGCTGTCAATAGATAAAGACCACCAGAACGCGATCATCGCTGTGCGCGACTCGGGAATTGGCATTGCAAGCGAAGACCTCCCTTCCATTTTTGGTATTTTCTCGCAACTCTCGTCGGGATTGACTCGCTCGCAAGGCGGTCTGGGTATCGGCCTTTCGCTTGTTCGTGCCTTGACTGAGCGTCACGGTGGCAAGGTCGGAATCGCAAGCGAAGGTCCCGGCAAAGGCAGTGAATTCACTGTTCAGCTTCCGCTCTCTCCCGTGCAGAGGGCCAATCCGGAACCGACAACAATATCAAATTGCGTATTCAGTGGCAGCAGTCGCGTGCTGATCGTCGACGATAACGAAGACGCTGCATTGAGCCTCGCCATGTTGCTCGACATAGATGGGCATGAGGCGCGCACAGCAACCGATGGCGCAATGGCACTTGAACTTGTCTCCAGTTTTCGTCCAGATGTCATCGTGATCGATATCGGACTTCCGGATATGTCGGGGCATGAACTGGCGAGACTCGTGAAGCAGACTCCAGGAGGGACCGATAGCCTGCTGATCGCTCTAACGGGGCGAAGTCAGGAGCAAGACCGGCAGGCTGCAGCCGAAGCCGGATTCCAGCACTTCATCACGAAGCCAGTCAACTACGAAGTCTTCGTCGCCATGCTCTGACAAATCATTGTGGAAGAAGAACCGCCGTGCGTCATTCGACTAGATCGCGGGTCAGCTCAACTTGCTATTGCCCGACAGTTGCGGATGACCACTTTGTGGGAAGTCGACCGTCCCGATGTAGGTCAAAACCGTGTGAAAAACAGGCAATGAATTTGGATTCCTAAAGAATTGACCATTCAGATCGCGTCGTGTGGGCTTGGCAGCAACTCGGGAAAGGGAAGGCGGCCTCCGGAAAATGAATTCTTTTCCGTTTTTACACGGACGCGGTCGGGTATCGCCCCGCGCGGCCGGCGCAGACCGGGGCTCCCTTGAAAGGAGATCGACATGGAAACGACTGTTACCAGCAACTTGCCGCGTGTCCGTGGAACAAGGACAAGTTGACCGGGCAGAAGCCGCCGCCGAAGCTCAGGGGAATCTGGGCCATCCGATCCGCCTGCAGCCCGGCGCGAGAACGCGGAATCTTGCTGTCATGCAGCAAAAGACGCAGAGGCCGGTGCAGTTCGAGATCACCGAGCAAACCCGCGAAAGCGTGGAAGTCTGGATCAAGGTGGCGGGGCTCTTGCCTTCAGACTTCCTGTTTCCTGGCCGGATTCATGCGTCGCCCCATCTATCAACGCGTCAGCACGCGCGGATCGTGCATGGCTGGATACGGTCATTTGGACTCGACGACGACGCGTACGGCACGCACACGATGCGCCGGACCAAAGCATCCCTGATTCATCGCCGGACAAAAAAACTCAGGGCCGTACAACTGCTGTTTGGTCATAGCAAACTTGAGAGCACAGTTCGATACGTCGGCATCGAGGTCGACGATCCGCTCGAGATGGCAGAACAGACCGAGGTTTGAGTCGACGCCATAGGCTCTCATCATTCGTTCATTCGCTAGCTCAGCGTTAGTGAGGCTGTGATGATTGAGCGAGCGAAGTTCACTGCAAGGCCCTGCGATTAGGATGCCCGGCCAGATACGCGAGAAGTCCCAGATGCCGGTGCCCGTGAACGTGACGCTGCCCTGCTTGGCCAAGGCGTCGATCTTCTCGGCCAACTCCGGATCAGCGCCTTGTGGAAAGTAGGACTCGGAACCGTGGCAGATAACGTTGATGCCAGCCCCTAGAAGACGTTGGTAGGCCATCAAGTTCAGACTCAGCCTTTCAGTCTGAACAACAAGCGCGATGTCCGCCCCCAAGGCAGCGTAGTCGGCAGTTTCGCAGTCCTGGACAATGACCCCTAGATCTTCGTTCAGACCAGCGAGGCATCCTAGATCCTGGCCAATCTTGGGACCCGCTCGGTTCACGGCCGCGACAATCGGCCAGCCTTTTCTAGCCAGGATGCGCACTGCCTCCATGCCATAGAAGCCGACGCCATAGATCATGACTCGGGGCTTGCGTCGAACTTGGTCTTGAGTGTTGTCGTTCCCACGTTCGGTCAGGTTCATAAAGGGCGCCTTCGACGGGTGAAATGACTTGCCCCATGCGCGTGGGACAAATCGCGGGCCAGTTCGGGTGAGTCGCGAGGCGCCGCTTCCGCTCTTCGTAACGCTCTACGACCTTTGCGCCCCTTGGCTTCGGCCTCGCGGCATAGTTGTCTGCGCACCCGTAACGAGAATGCTTCAGGGCTGCTAGTGGAAAGCATACTTGAAGTTCCAAGCCGGTAGCAAGGGTACCCTCGGCCGTATGCAGCCCTTCGCGACCCGAATGTCGCCGGCGCGGAATGCCGCTCGGCTCAGTTCGGCCAAGTACGGCCATCCACCCGCAGCGGTACGAAGTCGTTCGAGTGGCCGTTGCGGCGCACCCATTGTTCGGCGGGTTCGGTCTTCGAGCAGATCGTCCTTTGTTCTATTTCCCTTCTTATTTGAGCCGCTTTCGTGATGCGATAGCGGGTGCAAGCACACCGGTGTCCGCGAGAATCTGAGAGGTGAGTTGGATGATTGTGTCCATGCCGGGTCCACGACGTTCGCTCTGATAGGCAACGAGAAACTCCTGCTGCTGGAGAGGGGGCGCAGTGCTTAGGGTGTGGATTTCCTTTGCGGCAATCTTCTCCTTCATGATCGCTGGCGACAACACGGCCACGCCATGCCCCGCCGCCACTAGTTGCAGCATCGTGGAAAGCGAGTTGCACGAACTGATGTTGACAGGGTCAACGGCGGCGTCCCTGAACCATTTCATCACCAGTGCGTGGTTGGATGAGGGAGACGACACGGTTATGACCGGCAGGCTGGCAAGTACGGCCGGTGTAATGTCGCGCTTCGGCACCAACCTGGGCGAGGCGACCCAGTGCAGATTTGATAGCCCGATCATGTGCTCGCGTACATGTCGCGAACTGGATGTCTCATTCAGTATTGCCATGTCCAGATCGCGCGCGAGCAGCTTGCGGCTCAACTCTACACCAACGTCTACGGTCAGCTCGACATGCAGACCGGAATAGTGTGCTTTGAACTGTGAAAGTAGCTCGGTCAGACCGCCCAGCGCTGTTGATTCGTTCACGCCCAGCCGGAGCAATCCCAGCATGGGATCGCGCTGCGTTGCCATACGACCGAATGCGTCAACCATTCTGATGATCTCTTCTGCCTGCGCCATCGCTTCACGGCCGAGCGCAGTCAGCTCGCTTCGACTTCGTTCCCGTTCGAAGAGCGACGAACCGATCTGCGCCTCCAGTTCCTGAATACGCGCAGAAATGGTGGGCTGCGTCAGGTGCTGATGTCGCGCGGCCGCATGGAAGCCTCCCAGGCGGGCAACCCAGTAGAACGATTCGATCTGCTGCAGGGTTAACCTCATGATCAGATTTTTCTATCGATAAAAGTTGTGAAATTCGATTACCCATTATCAATTTTAGCTCCCTACACTTCCGGTAGTTGAACAAACGCAAAAAAAACGGAGAGGGGCATGGCGACGGTGCAGGTCCCTGCCGAGGCGGAAGGGGCGATGGTTTGCGTGGGTGCCGATCCAGCTCGCTCCGAGTTCGCTATTTCTGTCAAAGGAGAAACGTAAAAGTATGAGATTCGATCTGGTGGAGACCATCATCGGACAGACTGTGCGGCGCGACATCAGCCGGATGGTGCATTTCGCGCAGGGCAGTCTGGAAGCAGCGGCACGGTCGATCGCGGAAACACCGACCCCCCACGTTGCGATTGTCACCGGCTTTTTCATCCGCAATGCAGTCCCGCCGTCGCCAGAGACAGACGGCCTCGGCGGCATGGCGCATCTTGCGGCAGGCCTTGCGCACGCGGGCATCTCCGTGACCATCGTTACTGACGCTCCCTGCGCGAAGGCGGTATGGGCGATCACCGGCGAACTGCCCAAGAGCGTCTCGCTTGAGGTCACGTCGGTGGGTGAAGAGTCTGTGCGCGCGCTTCGCAAACGGCTGTCATCTGGAGACCGGCCGGTCACACATATGGTGGCAATCGAGCGCGTTTCCCCGGGCCGGGACGGCAAACCCCATCGGGAATACGGCGCTGACATGACTGAAGACACCGCACCGTTGCACCTGCTTTTTGATGATGCCGATTGGCAACGTCCATGGGTCACGATCGGTATCGGCGATGGCGGCAACGAGATCGGCATGGCAAGGCTGCCCGAAGACATCGTTCGCGATGACATCCCCAACGGCTCGCTGATCGCGGCCACAACGCCTACAGACCATTTGATCGTGGCCGGCGTCTCGAACTGGGGCGGATGGGGGCTACTGCTTGCAACGGCGCTGGCCAAACCTGAGCTCGCCCTCGCGTTGCTCAAAGACTTCACCGCAGAAAAAGACAAGGACTTCCTGGTGGCCGCCGTGGATGTAGGGCAGGCCGTGGACGACAGCCGTGTCGACAAAGCCGCTACGCCCGTTATGAGCGTCGATCGCTTGCCCTGGCGAGAGCACGCCGTTGTACTTGAGGAACTGAAGTCGGTCGTAGCCGCGCAACTTGGCACTACCCGCGCCGCGGGCCAATCCGCAACCAGCGAGCAGATGGCGAGCTGAGCGCCACATCTTCAACAAAGTCTGTAACGTCATTAGCACGGGTCGGATACCATGAATCAGGAAACAATCACACAGGTGGCGCATGTGCCAGCATGGGCTGCCGATCTTCCAATGGATGTCTCCACGCCCTGTTTTGCCATCCTTGAGCAAGGGGTGATCGACAATCTTCACGCGACTGCACGCGCATGTGGCGGCATCCATCGTCTGATGCCGCACGTCAAAACGCATCGCGCGCAGTGGGTCACCGAACTGCTGCTCGCCGAGGGAGTGCAGGCCTTTAAGGCATCGACAGTTGCGGAGATCAGGATGGTCCTGGCTGCTGGTGCTCCGTATGCTGTCTGGGCTTATCCCAGCGCCAATCCAACTAACATCCGGTCGATCATCGACGCCGCTCGTGAGTACCCGTCCGCTCGCGTGGGCGCACTGGTCGACTCCCGGCCGGGGGAGGAAGTCTGGCGCAAGGCGCTGGACTCTTCAGGTAAGCATCCATCCAACCTGTCGCTGATTGTTGACCTCGACCCTGGCATGGGCCGCACTGGCGCGCCAATGTCGCAGGTTGCCCTCGACATTGCGAGCGCCATCAAGGAACACACGACGCTCGGCGGCTTCCATGTCTACGACGGTCACATCCAGGGCAGCGACGAAGCCCTGCGTCATGAACGTATCGGAGCGGTCATCAGGGACGTGCGGCAATTGATGGAGCGTGGCGAAGAGGTCGGCCTGTCCATGGAGCTGATTGCCGGTGGCAGCTACAGCTTTAACGTGTGGCCGCCCGACGTTGCGCGATATGTCTCGCCCGGTAGCTGGACCTATTCCAGCGATCAGCACGACATCGAACTTGCTTCGCTAGGCTGGACCCCGAGTGCTTATGTGATCGCCACGGTGGTTTCGGTCCGGGGCAATACTGCGACGCTCGACGCCGGCTCAAAGGCGATTTCTCCCGACAAGCTACTGAAGAATCGCTTCCGCTGGAACGGCGAGATTCTTGCAATGAGTGAAGAGCACGTCGTAGTGGAAAACGACGGACTGAAAGTGGGCGACCGGGTCTTCCTGATGCCGCGGCATGCGTGTACCACTGCGTACCTCTATGACGAAGCGATGGTGCTGGGTCGGGACGGTGTGTGGGGATACCGCGATCAGTTGGGTAACAAGCGCTAAGGAGTGCGATTCACTGTATCTGGAGAGAAGAATGGCAGAACACGTTTCCCGTCGACGTAACGAAATCGATATTCCCGGTCGCACGTCTGGCGGTCACTACCCGGCGGCGGTCCTCGCGGCCGATTTCATCTTCGTTGCCGGACAAGTGCCGCGGGATGAAAACCGGAATCTTCTCGGCGAGACGATCGAGGAGCAGACCCACGCGACCCTGGATAACGTTGAACGTGTCCTGGAGGCGGCCGGCGCATCCCTGAATTCCGTCGTGAAGGTCTCGGTATATCTTGCGGACCTTGCGCTGTTTGCGCGCTTCAACACAGTCTATGCAAGCCGCTTTACCGAAGTCAGACCCGTTCGAACGACGATCGGATGCGGCTTGCAAGGCGTGCTGATCGAGATTGATGTCGTTGCATACACAGGCCCTCGCGATGCCGACGATGACGGTCCGCAGTCGCCCATATCGCCCTTCAAGATTAAATCGGCTCAGTAACGTAGCCCGACTAACGGAAAGAACCATGAACGCGCCTCTCAATACCTCATTGCCGCCCGTCCTCTCGCCGGTGCTCACACCATTCAACAGCGACATGAGCCCCTCCGCGTCAGGTTTCCTCAGGCATTGCGCATCCCTGCTGAAACAGGACGTGGGCCTTGCCTTGTTCGGCACCAACTCCGAAGCGACATCGTTGACGATTGCCGAGAAGCGCGTGTTGCTCGACACGCTGCTCGACGCTGGACTGCCGCCGGGAAAAATGATGCCCGGCACAGGCGCCTGCGCGTTGAGCGACACCGTCGGGCTGACTCGACATTCGGTTAACAGTGGATGCGCCGGCGTGCTGATGCTGCCCCCCTTCTATTACAAAGGCGTGAGTGACGAGGGGTTGTTTCGTGCATTTTCATACGTCATCGATTCGGTGGCTGATACGCGCCTGAAGATTTTCCTGTATCACATCCCGCCCGTCTCTGGTGTGGGTATCAGTTGCGATCTGATCGAGCGCCTCTTGAAGGCGTTCCCCGGCACAATCGCTGGCGTCAAGGACAGTTCGGGCGACTGGGCCAACACCGAAGCCATGCTGCAACGCTTCGGATCGGAGAACTTCGAAATTTTCGCGGGAAGCGAAACCTTCCTCCTGCGCACCTTGCGTGGAGGCGGCGCTGGCTGCATTACGGCAACGGGTAATGTGAACCCGGCTGCAATCGCACGGCTTGCGAAAACCTGGCAGGACGACAATGCGGACGAGCAGCAACGCGCGCTCGACGCCGTTCGCTCAGCATTCCAGCGCTTTCCGATGATCCCGGCTATGAAAGCGGCTATTGCCATGGCATCGGGCGACAACAACTGGTCACTGGTTCGCCCGCCTCTGGTAGAACTGGCGGCCGAGCAACGTTCGGATTTGCGGAACGCCCTCGACTCCATCGGTTTCAAAGTTGCGGATGCAGAGCAACTGGCAGAGCGCGACACGGCAACGCAATAAAGACCCATATACACACCACTCGGGCACGATTCGTATCCCGACACTGACTGCAAAGGAGCATCAGATGACCGTCAAATACTCGGGTGACTCTGACGGGCACTTCGTCCCAGTCGACTGGAAGGCTTTCTGGACCACCTTCAACCACGGCACCGCAGTGGTGGAAGGCGTTCATCTACACTACGTTGAAGGTGGCAGCGGAAAGCCGCTTCTACTCATCCCCGGCTGGCCGCAGAGCTGGTATGCGTGGCGTTATGTGATGCCCCGACTTGTCTCAGCCGGCTATCGGGTGATCGCGGTGGATCCTCGCGGCATGGGCGACTCAGACAAACCGGCGGAAGGGTACGACCTCGGTACGGTCGCTGCCGAAATCCATCGGTTCGTCGAGACGCTTGGCCTGCTTGAGAACGGGCCGATTTTGGTCGCCGGTCATGACGTAGGCAGCTGGATCGGTTACGTCTATGCGTCCGACTGGCCCGGCGACATCAAGCGATTGGCGGTCATGGACTCGCTCGTACCTGGAATCTCAAAACCTCGAACGGACCTTCCGCCGGATGAGGCGAATCTCCGTAGCTGGCATTTCGGTTTTAATCGGCTCGACGACCTGCCGGAGCTACTGCTGGCGGGCCGCGAAAAGCATTTTCTCACATGGCTATTCCGCGCGAAGTCCATGCGTCCATGGACGATCGACGATGAGGCCGTTAATGAGTATGCAAGGCAACTGTCGGCGCCCGGCGCTATTCGCTCTGCGACTGCGTATTACAAGGCCGCCTTCGAACCTGCGAACGTCGAGGCAAACATCGCGCGCTCGAAACGCCTGTTGACCTTGCCGGTGCTTGCGCTAGGTGGTGAACGTGGTTATGGTCCGCGGATGGTGGAGGCGATGCGCGAGTTTGCGAAAGACGTTGTAGGCGGTGAAGTAACAGGAAGCGGGCACTACCTGCCGGAAGAAGATCCTGTCCGGATTAGCAATGAGCTCATTTGCTTTTTCGGCGAACATAAATCGCAAAACCAATAATTGTTCGTCGTTCGCCGGCTCGCGCTTATCGTGAGCGGGCTAATTAATCCCAGACGGTTCAATGAATCGAAAATACCTTTCTGGATGGTGGAGACCTGTCATGTCAACCGAAGCGTCATATTCCGAACTGGATTCCGGTACGGTAACCGAGCGCGTGTACTGGAAAATTGCGCTTCGAATCATCCCGCTCGTGATGATTTGCTATTTCTGCGCCTATCTCGACCGCATTAATGTTGGTTTCGCCAAGCTGCAGATGATGAACGATCTGCATCTTTCGGAAGCTGCGTACGGTTTGGGAGCCGGGCTGTTCTTTCTTGGTTATTTTCTCTTCGAGGTTCCGAGTAATCTTCTGATGGCGCGCATCGGCGCAAAACGCACGCTGATCCGGATCATGCTGCTCTGGGGGTTAATCTCGGGTGCATTTGCTTTCATCAACTCCCCGTCGCAGTTCTACGTGATGCGCGTGCTACTCGGTGCCGCAGAGGCGGGATTCTTTCCAGGCATCATCCTGTACCTGACCTACTGGTTTCCATCCCACAAGCGCGCGCGCATGACTGGCTTTTTCTACACAGGCATTCCGCTTTCCGGGCTGGTTGGGGCACCCATGTCCGGATGGATCATGACGGTTTTCCGCGGTTACCACGGTATGGATGGCTGGCAGTGGCTTTTCATTCTGGAGGCGGTGCCGACTATCGTGATGGCCATGGTACTCCCGTTCATTCTGGTGGATCGTCCGCGTTTCGCCAGATGGCTCTCCCCCGCAGAGATCCAGTACGTTGAGCAAGCGCTCGAAGCGGAAGAACAGAGAAAGCGCGCTATCACTCAGGGAGAAAGCAAGCTTGCGCACGTATTCGTTAGCGGCCGCGCATGGCACCTCATCATCCTGGCGATCTGCCAGACCATGGGCCTTTACGCGATCTCGTTCTGGCTACCCACCCTGGTGAAGGAAATCGGCTTCACGTCGCTTGAGCAGACTGGCTGGTATTCAGCTATCCCATTCGCTGTCGGAGCGGTGGCGCTCAATCTCGTTTGCAGAAGCTCGGACAAGTATCGCGAACGACGTTGGCATACGGTGCTCGCGTTCATGATGACAGCCACGGGACTGGTCGCCAGTACCTTTACGGGCCACAACCCCGTGACCTCGTTGATCGCACTGAGCCTTGCAGCGGCAGGCGTATATGCAGCCACCACGATGTTTTGGACGCTCCCGAGTCAGTTCTTTTTCGGCATTGGGGCGGCGGTCGCCATTGGCATGATCAATTCGTTTGGCAACCTTGGTGGATTCCTGAGCCCTTACGCTATCGGTCTTATCAAGGACGCGACCGGCGCAAACGAATACGGCGTGTATCTGATCGCGGCGGTTTCGGTCGTTGGTTCTGTATTGGTATTGATGCTGCCAAGGTCTGTTGTTAATCATTAAAGATACGGTCCCGCACCATGCTAACAATTTCCTCATATATTTAGTATAGCGAAATGAACAATTATTCAAAGAAGCAGGTGCGGAGCGAATCGCCGCTCGCGAACTGGGACGAGTTCTGGGACACGTTCCGGCACGGAACCGCAGTGGTGAAGGGGCTTCATTTTCATTATGTCGAAGGCGGTCAAGGTTCGCCCGTTCTCCTTCTGCCGTGATGCTGGCCCCAAAACTGGTATGCGTGGCGCTACATCATGCCGAAGCTCGTTGCGTCCGGTCACCGGGTTGTTGCGCTCGATCCGCGCGGAGTCGGGGACTCGGACCGTCCCGCCGATGGTTACGACCTCGGATCATTGGCGGCAGACATTCACGGAGTGGTCGAACAAATCGGGTTACTCAAGGACGGACCGATCGCCGTGGCGGGCCATGGGATTGGGACATGGCTTGGCTATGCCTATGCGGCCGACTGGCGGGACGACGTCCGTCAGCTCGTCGTAATGAATGCGTGCGTGCCGGCGAGCAAGGGCGTGGATTCGCAGTCGTGGCAGGGGAGGGTCGTACATTGGCGCAACGGAGCGCTGCCGCAGCCAAAGAGATCAAAACGTTGATCGACCAGACGGTGGCCCGCATCGACGAAGGCGGCACGCTTGCGACGAGCGCGGGCGCAAAAATCATCGAGGTCGTCGATGCTGTAAAGCGCGTGACGGTAACAATGGCAGAAATCAGCGTTGCCTCGCGTGAGCAAAGCCAAGGTATAGCGCAGATCAATCTTGCTATCCAACAGATGGACGACGCAACCCAGCGCAAGCCGCATTGGTCGAAGAGGCGGCGGCGGCCGCCGCGTCGCTTGACGAGCAGGCAGACCGTATGCGCGAGGCGGTCGCGGTGTTTTCGATCTAAGCATCGACGTAAACTGCCGATGGACCGAAACGATCAACAGAGCCGGGTTACTGAGCGTTGATGGCGAGTCCAGCGACTTTAAGCACCCCGTCGAGCCAGATTGTTCCGCCTTGTGCCTTGCGGAACCTTACCATGGGACAAGATCGTGATCTCTGGCGCGTGGCTTACCGTTTTGAGGTCGCCAAAGATAGAAGGTGAAGTTTTTTCACTAACCTTGTCCGCAGTTTCTCACTTAGCTTGCACACCTTTCACTTTCTGTGGCACGCGACACACGTGAACCGAAGATGCCCCTCTCGCGCCACGCATTCAGATCGATGAGCCCAAGTTGCGGTCTGATGTCATCGCTCATGAATAGTGGGTTCGGCAATACGAATTCGTTGACTCCGATAGCCGTGGCTCAACCTTGGCTTTCATTGAGCGGCCGGTTTAAGGTAATTAGCAGCCCATTCGCCGAACCACCCGAACGTCTGAAAGGGCCAACCGCATCTCTCCACGCGGGTCGAGGAACGGCCGTTGTACTTTTAATGCTGCCATAGATGTCGCGATGGGTCGACGGACCGCAATGGGTCGGCATGAGCCTGTCAAACTGGCCCAGGCCGTTCCGTGCCGTCGCCCGACCCGCTCCCGCCCCCGTGCGGAAACGTCAGTCCAGTACCGCCTACCAGCGTCTCGCGGCAGACACCATAAAGTGAGGGTATTTCTGACGGTATACTGGCAACGTTTCGCAGCCTCGCCTATACAGGTCAACGGTTTGCGGCCAGACTCAACATAATTGCAAGTTGCATCGATCCGCTTCGTCGCCATACAGTACAAACGACTGTGCGCGGCTGGCGGTCGATTGCGCCCGAACTCTCTGTCTTCGAAGGCCGGGGATTTATCTTCGGGCCATTTTCGACTCCTGGGTCTATCCCTTACCGGCAGCGCCGCGGCATCCATAAGGGCCGTCGGTTCCAACGGTTGCCCCGCGCGACAAGCTGGGACGATTGCCCGACTGTTGCTTTACGCGCGCATCGCTCTTGCGACGTCGGAAAGACGGTACGGCTTGTGAACGAAGACGAAC
>Ga0153933_1000152_pt1 | contig 35224 bp, 33 predicted proteins | sample TSNJ017MetaG_FD_102275 | JGI IMG/M metagenome (GOLD analysis project Ga0153933, IMG submission 102275) | Attine ant fungus gardens microbial communities from New Jersey, USA - TSNJ017 MetaG | ecosystem: Host-associated > Fungi > Mycelium > Unclassified | place: USA: New Jersey, Wharton State...
CCAGGATCGCCTCGCCGGATCGCTACGCCGCCTTGTTGCCCCAACGCCATCGCCCGATAAGGTTGCAAGGAGAACTTCTCGGCACGGCTCAACAGCCGTTCAATCATCGTCTCGGCACGGTCCCAGTCGCCAGCCCAGATGAGGACAGGCAAGGTCCAAAATGCAATGCCCATCGTAGCAGGATGCTCGCTGACGCCGGTCTCTTCCAAGGTAAAATTAGCCGCGTCGAGTGCTTGATCACTGTAACCGAAGATCCACAGATTGCGCGCAGACACGCATAGGGCGCGGTTGCGGTGATCGACGCCAAGGTAGACACGGTGCATGCGTTGCCAGGCGGGTGCCTCTGACAGGGCCGTTTCGCAATGCCGTTGCGAAATCCTGAAATTGCCGAGCATGTGGTGGGCGGCGCCGAGCATGGAGTTCGCCATAGTTACGACGCTAGGATCGCCAAGTTGCTGCGCGAGACCTGTCGAGCGTTCTGCCGCCGCCAAAGACTCACGGAAATCGCCCATGCGGCAGGTCGACAGATGCAGCGGACCAAGAAAGCGCAAGGCAGGATATGCAGAACCGAGCCTTTCCGAGATGTTCAGACCCCGCCGCAGCGCCGTTTGAACCTCTTCGGCGTTTCCGTTAGCAACCATCGCGGACAAGCCCAGACCGGCCAGCAGCCTCATCTCCTGCGGGCCGTCACGGCCCTCGTCGGGGAGTGCCGCCAATCCCCGCTTGGTCCACTGGTAGCATTCGCTGATCAACGACAGCTCGAGGAATAGCGGCGCCGCGACGGCCGCCAATGCCGATCCCAGCCGCGCGTTCCCGTGCTCTGAGAAACACCACTCGAGTGCAGAACGGATGCTGCCGACGAATGTCCCGCAATTGGCGAAGCCCTCGCTGCCACGTTGCTGCGCATCGTCATCCACTTTCTCCAAATACTGCAGCCAGTAGCGGGCGTGGCGTTCCAAGATGACCTCGGATTCACCACTCTCGAACAACTTTGCCGATAAATAACCGCGCGTCGTGTCGAACAGACGGTAGCGGATCTCGTTTGCGCGGGACTCGACAGCGACCAGCGATTTATCAACCAAGGTCGCCAGAATTTCCGTGGTTCGTGGTCCGTCCAGACGCTGATCGGCGACAACATGCTGTGCGGCATTGAGTTCGAACGGGCCACGAAAAGCGGCCAGGCGACGAAGCGTGATCTGCTCGGTCTCACTCAGCAGGTCGTAGCTCCAGTCGATGGCCGCGCTGAGGGTCTGGTGCCGTGGGAAAGCGGTACGGCGCCCCTGCCAAACGAGTTCAAACTGCTCGTTCAGCAGTTCGCCGACCTTCTGGATGCCGTAAGCGTCAACGCGCCCGGCAACAATCTCGATAGCAAGCGCCAACCCCTCGAGGCGCCGGCAAATCTCAGCCGCCATGAGCGCATCGACGTCTCGAAGCGCGAAATCGTAACGGCTTGCCGTGATGCGTGCGACGAAGAGTTGAACCGCTGGATAATGGAGGACCTCGGCCGCAGTGAGGTCAGTGCGCTGAGGCGGACACTTCAACGGTTCCACATGATGAACTTGCTCGCCGGCGATGCGCAACGGCTCGCGGCTCGTTGCCAGGATGTGAACGGTGCGGGTCTCGCCGATAATGCGCTCCGTCAGACGCGCGACGCCGTCAATGACATGCTCGCAGCAATCGAGCACGAGCAACATGTCACGATCCTGCAAAAAGGTCAGCAGGACAGCTATGGGGTCGGCTGTCCGGACAGCGACGCCAAGCGCGGCAGCCAACGTCCCGGCAACAAGCCCGGGGCCAGTTAACATCCCGAGGTCGATGAAGCGAACGCCATCCTTGAAAGTCGCGAGCTGCGACCGCGCCACGGCCGCCGCGACCGTCGTCTTGCCGATCCCTCCCGGGCCGACGAGGGTGATCAGACGTTCCGCCTCAAGTGCATGGCTAATGCTGAGGATGAGCGGCTCACGTCCCACTATCCTGTTTGGCAAGGGAGGAAGCCCATGCACAGCGTGGACTGGCGAAGCCACGGTGTGGCCAGCGACACTTGGGACCGTCGCCAACCTTGTTCCCGTATTCGACGGCGCTTCGGATGAACGTGACACGGGCGCTACGAACGCGTAACCCCTGCCCGGGATGTTGGCGATATAGCGGGTGCCTGCATGCCCATCCTCCAGAGCCTTGCGGAGCGCCACCATATGTACGCGAAGATTATTGTCCTCGACGACCAGGTTGGGCCACGCCCGCGCAATCAGTTCGCGGCGATCGACGACCCCTCCCGCGTTCTCCGTCAAGATTATGAGTATGTCCATGGCGCGGCCGCCGAGCGGCACGCTATTTCCCTCGCGTTCCAAGAGCCGCTCGACCGGATGCAGCCGGAACGGACCGAAGGACACGATCTCGCGAACGTCTGCGGAAGCCCGATCCATGCGCCGATTGCCACACCAAACCGCCTCCGGCCGATAGCTTGGGCAATAGACGCGGACGCCGACAAGGCCAGTTGTCGCCACCCATTTCGATCGCCGAAACTCCGACCGGCACCAGACTCGCTGCCGCCCCTTGGCCTTCGCGGAGGCACTAGTCCTGAAAGTTCAAGTTCGTCAGCAGTGTCTTCTCGGATCATTATGAAAACTGTCGACAGCCAGTGCTTTGCCGCCGCGCAGCCGTTCGTTGACTGTGTCACGTTGCTCGTGACGAATTATAGAAAGAAACTGAGGTTTGATAGAAGATTAATAACCAGCGATCGCCTCCGTTCATGTCTCGGCGCTCGGCGCCGTCGCTGACCAGATAGCGGCGTGATCGTTCACCGGCCGTTTTGAAGGCCGCGGCGTCGATGCCGGCTGATCGCCTAACACTGGGCGTCAAGCAGGACCCACGCCCCTTTTGCGATCAGTCGGAGCTTGTCTGGGAAAGGAGACGACCGAAAGCGTGCCGTTCGGACCGCGACATTGATCGATGGCTCCCCGAAGGTTGCCGACCAGTTCACGCACGATCTTCAGTCCGTTTCCCTCCTGGAACGGCGCCGCGCACGAGCCGTTGTCGGCGATGCGGCATTCGATCTGACCTTCGTCTTCGACGAGGTCGACACCGATCATGCCGCCCTCGTTGGCGAAGGCGTGCTTGAGAGAGTTTCTCACCAGCTCGGAAACAATCAAGCCAAGTGTCCAGCATTGCATGGACGAACACCGGATCGGCAAAGACTCGCGATAGACGACGCGCACCCGACCCCGGGAAATCCGCGCCCGGCTCATAGCCGCCAAAAGCTCTCGCAGATAGCTTGAGGCATCCGCAACGGTGTTGTCGCTAGGCATCTGTAGCGCACGCACGAGTTTCGCTTGGTCGTACAGTTTCTCGAGGATTCCTTCGAGGACGCAACGCGCTTCGACATTCTTCGATCGCATGCTCGCAGTGGAGATGAATCCAATGATCGATGTAAGGTCATTTTTGAAGCGATGGCTCATCTCATTCAGCAGCAATTGCTCTTGTGTTCCGAGGAATTGACCATGCCTTTGCTGCATCGTTGCCTCCTGCAAATGGCCGAGACGAGCTGCCGCTTGCGCTGGCAAAAAGGAATGCAAGCAGCGGTCAGTGCGATCATGCAACGTAACTAACCGGATGGCGCGCTAAACGGTATTAACAGGCATAAAGAGGAATGAAGCGAGCATCGAAAAATAAGCATCTACATCAACCGGCGGGCCGCATACTGCGTCGGAGGCGGGTCTCGTTGGAGACGGAATGGAGTTTTGGTCGCGTCAAGGATGCGGTGCACCAAAAGGAACACGCCCCGGCGCGCAAGACTGTCTTGGAAACCTAAGCCAATATGTTACGAATCAGACCGGATTGGAGCAAAGATGCCTCCCAAGTTCACGGATGGTTGGCCTAGATGGACGCTGGCAACATTGCGGAAGCCCTCGAGCTGCGCTTTCATGCGGCTGTTCCGCGTGCCGTGTTTGCCAAGATCCGACCGGCGCGGCAGCCGTTGATCTATTCATGCATCTCCAGTCAGATCGCCGTCCTCGAGAAAACCATAGCGCCGCCGATTGAAGCGGCCTTCGCCGTCCATGTGCATCACGCCGCCTTATCGACAGCGGAAACGTGGATTGACCGCAAGCACGCGAAAGTGCCGTTTATTCCCTCCGGAGGCGTCTGCGTTTTTGATCTGCAAACCGAGCCGGTCGCTCTCATTCGAGAGCCATTCGTTTTCTCACGATTTCATATCACGCAGGCCGCGCTCGACGAGCTCGCCTACCAACGCGGTGTGGCCCGGGTTCACCTCAAACTTCCGGACTTCGGAACACCCGACGCGGTCTTGAGCAACTTGGCCCTTGCTTTGAAAGCGCGACTTGCTCTTTTTGGCCAAGAGGTGGATTCCTTGTTCTTCGACTTTGTCGCGTTGGCCTTTCACGAACACCTCGTTCGCACCTATGGCGAAAAGGCCGTGTTTCATGATTGGAAGGGCGGTCTGTCCGCCAAGCGGCTACGCGCTGTGATGGACTTGATGACCGACAACCTCGGAGAGCCGCTTTCGATCCAGGAGATGGCCTCTTACATCCACGTTGCTCCCACCTATTTTATTCGTGCTTTTCGGCAAGCGACTGGAGAACCGCCGCATCGTTGGTTGATGCGGAAGCGCATTGAGCGCGCGAAGTCCTTACTCCGTTCATCCGAGGCGACGATTTCCGAAGTCAGTGCCATTTGCGGGTTCTCGGATCAAAGCCACTTTATCCGAGTGTTTAGGCGAATGGAGGGCATCACTCCGCGCACGTGGCGTCGCGATCCCGACCGGTAAATCGGGCCCGCGTTGTGATGTGGCGCGCGGTCAGCGCCGCCGAGCCGTCAAGGGGAGGGCGCCGCTTTCATTGCGGACTCTCGCGGTAAGTTCCGTCCCACCCGGCACACTGCGCCGCCGCCTCGCCCGCGTATGACGATCTTCGTGAGACTATGGTTGCCGGTTTCGGACCGTCGGACCGCCTTTGCGACTGATAGCGAGGCTCAGAGAAACACCTGCCTCAAATACCAGGGCAGCACGGAGATGCTGACCAGCCGTTCACGTCCGTCAAAAACTAGGCTAAATTCGGCGAGCGTGTTCCGAAAACTGAATTCTTCGACTCGATCAACCGTGTTTGGAACACTCCGTACGACATCAATCCCCTGATCTGTGCGATAGATGCGGCTGAAATCGGCATCGGGCCCCCCACGCGTTCTCGAGTCCCGCACAAGCCGCGTGGGCGTGCCGATGCCATACCGCAGATACATCGAGAGCTCGCGTCCGTCCTGATCCTCCAAGTGCCAGCGCTCCACGCGGATGGCCTGACGTTGATCGTACATTTCTGTTCGTTGTTCGACGGACACCGCAACTTGCGTCGAGTTGCGATACGGGCCAGGGACGCTCGCCCAGTTTGCAACGAACGAACGCAAGACCCAGATGCCGGCTTCTTGGGTCTCGGTGTGCCTGACAGCCGCGGTCAGGATGGCTCCTCGATCCTGTCCTTCCGACCGATCCTTCCCATCCACATCGTGAAAAGTGACTTGCAACCTGTTCCGAAATGCAATGATGAGGTTGGCGCCCTCCGACGGCCCCGGCGGTAATGATGCCGATTGCCACTTCGGAGGCAGGAAGCTCTGTAGCTTTGCGTCGTCCACCGCAAATGCGACTTGGATTCGCTGTTCGACGTCGCTTTGACTGAGTCGTGTTCCTGGAGGAGCTGCATTCGACATGACACGTTCCACATGACAGTGAGCAGCTCCACCGTATCCTGCGCACAAGACTGACCGAACGCCTTTTTCACCTCGTTTCCGGACAATTGGGGCCAACGGCCGGTCTGCGGGGGAGGGAGGAGGCGTGGTGACGATCTCTCATCAATTTTTATCGCGGAAGCGGCTGCGGATCGGATGCGCGCTTCACGAACTGTCGCTCGCTGTGAGAGCGTCAATGCGGGCGGCTAGATGACGCGCGGCGTTTACGGACCATTTCGTCCGATGACATCGGAGCAAAAAGAGCTGCACAGCTCCCCTCCGACGAACTAAAGTCAGGTCCATTCCTTCCCAACTTCTGGCCAGCGCCGCGACCCGCCGCTTCCCCCCCCCGCGCGCTGGCCATTTTTGGGCTATCGCGCATGTCTGCCGTGCGACGCGCCCGGCGTGCAATGGCCTCGCTAGTCCTGACGCTGGACGACATTGGCGAGTATTCCAATTTTCTCGATCTCGAGTTCAACAGCATCACCATCTTGCAAGAAACGGCCAAGTTCCAGACCACACCCGTTTCCGACCGTTCCCGATCCGATGAACTCGCCTGGCATCAGTGTTTCATCGCGCGAGATGTAGGTAATCATCTCCTCGAACGAGAAGAGCATGCCGCGGCTGGTCGTGTCGCAGCGCGTCTCTCCGTTGATACGGGCCGACATCCGAAGATCGTACGGATCGCCAATCTCATCCGGCGTCACGATCCAAGGACCGATGACGTTCCCACCGTCGAAGCTCTTGCCCTTCGACGGTCCCAACCGGCCAAGCATTTCGACCCGTTGGGCGTCTCGCGCCGAAAAGTCGTTGTAGATGGTGAAACCAAAGATGTGCGCGTGCGCGTTTGCGGGTGAAATGTCGCTCGCACGACCCTTCGTCACGCAGCCAAGCTCCAATTCATAGTCCATCAGTTTGCTGTACCGCGGCCATTTGACGATGGTTCTCGGGCCGGCCACGCTGAAGCGATTGGTGATGTAGTAGATCGGCTGCTGACGATAGACCGGAGGAAGCTCGTCCAGCGGTCTCGCCTGAAGCCGCGCAACCTCGTCCGCATTTCCGGACTCGCGGGCGAGCTGTAGCGCTGACCCCCGCGAACCCTGCAGGATGTGAAGGGGAAAGGCCATCGCATCGCGCATCTGACGCGGTTCCGGCAAGGGTGCGATGAGCTCGATCTCGCGGATAGGATGCGAACACGATGCTTCCGTCCGGCGCGACTCGAACAACGCACGGGCGGCATCCAGAGCGCGATCCCCGGCGTCGATGAGATCCAGCATCGATCGGAACGGATCCGGGTCAGATCCGGTCTGTTTCGCGGCCAGCGCGAGATCGAACAACGCCGTATCCTCGGCATGAACCAAACCGACGCGCCGCGCGCCGTCGACAACAAACGTAGCCAGCTTCATTGCTCAATCCATGTCGTTGCTTGGGACCGTTCGGTCCATTCGTGCCAGGAAACCGTACCCACGGCCCGATTGGCCCAGCCTTGATCCAGCCGTGGGCGTTGCTCCGCTCACGCCGCTTGCTCGGGTTTTGGCGTGCCGACCGCAGCCGTCGCCCGCGGATGAGCCACCAGCGCGCCTGTGTCGAAGAGCCGCTTCAATTCGTCCTCGGCGACCCCGAGCTCCCGGAAGACCTCGAGATTGTGCTCGCCTTGAAATGCCGGAAGACCGGCCGGCGCAAGCTCCTCCCCCGAAAAGCGCCACGGCCGACCGGGCAGCCGGTATTCGCCGCCGCTTCGGTCTGGCACCTGCTGGACAGCCCCCCAATACTCACTCCATGGCGAGGAGGCCAAATCCTTAAGCGACCGGATTTGTCCCATCGCAATTTTCGCTTCGTCGAGCTGGGCATCCAGCGTTGCCATATCAGGGAAGGTCATCATCCAGTTTTGGATGATTTGATGCAGCGCTCCAAAGTTGGCCCGACGCGCGGCAGCCGTCGCGAACCGCGGATCAGCGAGCAGATCGATCCGGCGCATCGCCCGGAGCCAGGATGGGAACGTACGACTACCCACGATACTGGTCGCCACGGTGAAGAATTCGCCTTGAGGTCCCGTGAAGAAAGAGCAATCGGTCGCGCCGAGAATGGCCGGCTCGGCTCCGATATCGTCCTCCGACAAATCAACATGGGCGCGCTCGTTGATCGCCAGGAGGGTCGCCGCCATCGCCACGTCGATATATTGGCCGCGACCGGAAACCTGCCGGCTATTGACCGCAGCGAGGATCGCAATCACGGCCTGCAGTCCCGTATAAACATCGGCATGTGAAAGACTGTCCGTCCGCGGCTCAGTCAGCGCATCGCCATAATGCCGGACGCTGTTGTCGGTAAACCCGGCCTCGGCCTGCACCGTCGGCGCATAAGCCATCCGACTCCGCCACGGGCCGCCCTGGCCGTAACCCGTAATGGATGCGTAAATCAGCCGCGGATTGCGTTTCGACAGGGTCTCGTAATCGAGACCGAAGAAACCCAACGTTCCGGCCCGGAAGTTTTCCACGACGATGTCGGCTGTATCGCACAATTTGAGAGCCAGCTCGTAAGCGCCCGACACATTGAGATTAATGCTGACGTTCTTCTTGCCGGCATTTTGCTGGGCATAGTAGCCGGACATTCCATCGGTCGAGGGGAAGGCAAACCGCGAGACGTCTGGACTCGGCGGCTCGATCTTGATGACCTCGGCACCGAGGTCCTGAAGTGTCCGCGCGCACAGAGGGCCGGCAAGGACACGGGAAAAGTCCACGACGCGAAGTCCGCTGAGAGGGCCACCCATGATCAACGCCCCACGAACTTGGCGAGCCCGGGCCCGCTTTTCCTGAACGATGCCAACCCGATCTTCAGATCTTCCGATGCCCAAATCGGGGCCTGGACCCGCGCCATGGCTTCGTCCGCCGCCGCGACGCCTTCATTCACCGCGATATGAACCAGCTCCTTGGTGGCCGCGTGGGCAAGGGTCGGTCCTTGCGCGAACTCGCGCGCGATCGACAGCGTGGCGTCCTCCAAGTTCTCCTCCGGCACGGTGAGATTGATCAGTCCCCACTTTTCCAGCGTCGGCGCATCGTACCGCCGGGCGAGCATCGACATTTCCTTGGCCCGCGCCGCGCCGATTCTCTGTGCCTGTCTTTGAATGCCTCCGAGCAACGGATGAAGACCCAGCGTCGCCTCGACGGAGCCGATCTTCGCTGAGGTTGCTGCAACGATATAGTCGCACGACAACGCGAGCTCGAGGCCGCCACCCAGACAGACCCCATGAACGCTGGCGATGATCGGTATGGGCAAAAGTTCCATGAAGCGCAGAAATTCAATACCGGACAGCCGGCGCTTTTCGTTGGTTTGGTCGCCGCTTCCCGCGGCCACCCGCTGTTCAAAAATGTCGAGGTCAGCGCCCGCCGAGAAATGCCGCAAGCCGCTTCGAATCACGATCGCGCGGCTCCCTGCCTCCTTGGCCGCCTCGATTTGCTCGACCAGGGCATTGATCAACTTAGGTCCGAGCAGGTTGTAGGGCCGATAGACCATCGTGAGGACGGCGACGTTGTCGTGACCGTCACGGGTCACAAGCGCTTCCTGTGTCAAGATTAGCTCCCTTCTTTGCGTTGCTTACGGTTCACATTCTTCGTGTCGCGCGGTTGGCTGGCCGGTTTATTGAGCGCGGCGACCGACCGAATAACATCCCTGCCTCCGTCAAGCAGAGCATTTGACATTTCGGCGTCATCGCACGCGCGCGCGAGGATGACCGATCCGACCATCGTCGCCATCACACCGGCGGCCAGACGGCGGGTTTCGCTGCTCGGTTCTTTCGATATCTGCGAGGCCAGAATGCCGAGCCGTTCGTTCAGCGCTGCCGTAAAGACCCGACGCACCTTGGATCCCGAACGCGCGACATCCGCGCTCAAGGCAGGCAACGGACAGCCGCGCGCCGGGTTATCCCGGTGCTCTTGCCGCAAATACGCGTTGGTCAGGGCGTTGATTCCCGCTGCCGACTGCCACTCGGACGTAGCTTGAGCCATTGCATAGGCAACGGCCTCGGCGACCAGTGCTTCCCGCGAGGGGAAGTGGACGTAGAAGCCTCCCCGGGTCAGCCCGGCGGCCTTCATGAGGCCCTCGATTCCTATTCCGTTTAATCCCTTGTCACGCAACATCCGCGACGCATTTCGGACGATCCGGTTGCGCGTTGTCGCCCTGTGCTCCTGTGGGTATCGCATCGTATCGCCTGTCGTTCGGTGAGGCGCCAACGTTTACGTCGTGCGCAACTGCGCGCCTCAGCGCGACCGACGTCACATGATATGATCAGCATCATACCTCCGCAAGTGCCACAACCGCTAATCACTGCCCGCGGGTCCGGTTCTCGAATTTTTCGAGACGCCATCGCACAAGATCGTCCGCGCCCGGGCCCGCCTGCGGCCTGACGTCCTTCAGACGCACCGTTTCTCCTGACTTCTCATCTACCAGGGCAAGCCTGACCGGCCGTCCCGTATTGCGATTTACAAACGTGAGCGGCGCGCCTCGGTCGCTGGCAACGGCCCATTTGTCCCCGATCTGGGCGAGAGCCTGGATAAGCAGGACAGTATCGCTGCCCTTCTTCGTCAGCAGATATTCGTGTCGATCTGGACCGACCTGATACTGTCGCCGCTCGATCAAGCCCCCATTCTCCAGATGCTTCAAGCGATCCGAGAGCGTCGCATGCGTGACGTCAGTCGACTTTCGCAAGTCTTCATATCGGCTTAGTCCCAACGAGAGATCGCGCAGGATCAGCACGCCCCAGCGATCGCCAAGCGTATCCAGGACGCCTGCTATCGAGCAAACCATGCCTTCAAAGCTCTTCGATCGCATCAGATCTCCATTGCGGCCGCTTTTGTCCAAAGACTGCCGAACACGGCGCTCCACTAAATACGACATAAATGATGCTTGCGTTCTTGTAACTCTTATCATTAGAGTGAGTGCGATACAACCGCGCCCGGTCACGTGTCCGCGCGCTCGATGGTGACGCGCTTCAGTCACGTACCGGAGCCTGCAATCGCAAGGAGGCTGGATGTCTGCCCTCGGCAATGCCCGCGTCGTGGCGTTCGATATCAACGGCAAACGGGCGACGCTGACCGTCGAGCCGCGCAAACTCTTGGTGCATGCGATCCGGGAAGATCTCGGACTGACGGGCACGCATGTCGGATGCGATACGTCACAATGCGGTGCCTGCACCGTTGAGATCGACGGGCAAGTAGTCAAGTCGTGCACCGTACTTGCGGTGATGGCGGACGGCGTCTCGATTACGACCATTGAAGGGCTGACCCCTCCCGGCGCGGCTCTGCACCCGGTGCAAGAGGCCTTTCACGAGCACCACGCGCTGCAGTGTGGCTTCTGCACCTCGGGCATGGTGATGAGCGTGCGGCAACTGCTCAAGGCCAATCCCGCCCCGACCGAGGATGAAATCCGTCACGGCATCGCCGGCAACATCTGCCGTTGCACCGGTTATCACAATATTGTCCGCGCAGCGCGCTCGGCTGCAGAGAAGGGACCGGCGTCATGAATGATCTTTCTGCCGCCCGCTACATCGGGATGCCGCTCAAGCGTCGCGAGGATTTCCGGCTGCTGACCGGCCAGGGCCGTTACGTCGACGACATCAGGTTGCCCGGCATGCTCCACATGGCGGTCTTACGCTCGCCGCATGCTCACGCGGACATCCGGAGCGTCGATCTCGCGGCGGCGAGTGCCGCCCCTGGCGTGAGACTTGTGTTGTCCGGCAAGGATCTTATCGACAAGCTAGGTCCGATCGTTCCGAACTGGATCCTTCCCGGTACCAAGGTTCCGTTGCGTTCAGTTGTCGCCGTCGATCGCGTGCGTTTCGTCGGCGAGTGCGTGGCGCTGGTCGTGGCGGAAAGCCTAGCGGAGGCGTACGACGCGGTTAACATGATCGACGTCGACTATCACGCGCTCCCCATCGTCGTCGACGAGGTCGCTGCCGTGCGCGAGGATGCGCCGCAGCTTCATGACAATGTTCCAGGAAATGTCACGACCATCTACAAGGTCCGCGGCGGCGACTACACCAAGGCGGCGCGCGAGTCCGACCATGTGCTTAAGCTGCGGGTTATCAACAATCGTTTAATCCCGACCTGCCTGGAGACGCGCACCGTCATCGCTAGTCCTGACGCCGACGGAACGCTCACCGTGTACATGCCGAGCCAGGTGCCGCACATGCACCGGCGCTGGATCGCTGAGACCGTAGGAATCGCTGAGCATCGGCTGCGCGTTGTCGCGCCCGACATCGGCGGCGGGTTTGGCGCGAAGATGCACCTGTATCCGGAGGAGTTGCTTTGCCCTTATGTCGCGCGCGAACTCGACGCGCCGGTTAAATGGTGGGAAAGCCGTTCCGAAAGCCATCAGTCGACCAGCCATGGCCGGGCGCATACCGAGACGATCGAAGTTGCGATCAAGAACGACGGAACAATCCTGGGACTGAGGGTGGAAACGCTTGGCAATGTCGGCGCCTATCTCTCCAACATGGCGAGCGGCGGTCCGACCGTGAACACCGTCAATTTCGGCACTGGGGCCTATAAGATTGCGAACTACGAAGCCATCTCGCGTGTCGTCGTCACGAATACCGTTCCGGTGGACGCTTATCGGGGCTACGGCCGTCCCGAAGGCGCTTACATCGCGGAGCGCGCGATGGATGCGGTTGCCCGGCATTTGAGTCTCGACCAAGTCGAGGTGCGACGGAGGAATCTGATCCAGCGCGGCGACTTTCCGTATCGCCCCTATGGCAGCATGGCTGTCATCTACGACAGTGGCAACTACGACGGCCTGCTTGAGAAGGCGCTGGCCGCGTTCAACTACGAAGGCCGTCGCAAGGAGAGCGAGACGCTGCGCGGCCACGGAATCTACCGGGGCATCGGCGTCGCCGCCTTCACGCATATGTGCGGGATGGCACCCTCACGGCGGCTTTCCCTCAGCGGCTTCGACCGTGGCGGTTGGGAAAGCGCCCGTGTCGCTATCGACTCTAGCGGCCGCGCCACAATCTATTCGGGATCAATGAGCCAAGGCCACGGCCATGTGACGTCGCTCTCCCAGATCGCTGCCGACGTGCTTCAAATCCCGATCGAAAGTATCGAGATCATCCAGGGCGACACGCGACAGGTGCAGGCCGGTCATGGGACCTTCAACTCTCGCTCAATGGCTGTCGGGGGCTCCAGCCTGCACGTCTGTGCCGGACGCATCATCGACAAAGCCAAGAAGATCGCGGCTGGGATGCTGGAGGTGGACGAGAAGGACGTCACCTACGCCGCGGGGCAGTTCAGCGTGTCCGGCACCGATATAGCGCCGTTGACATTCGGCAAGATCGCACGGATGGCCTATGTCGGTCACAAGCTGCCCGAAGGTATCGAACCGGGTCTCGACGAAACGGTGTTTTACGATCCGACAGGCATGAGCGCGCCGTCAGGCGTTCATCTTGCTTATGTCGAGGTGGATCCCGAGACCGGGCAGGTCAAGATTCTCGACTATGTCGCCGTTGACGATGTTGGCACCCTGATCAATCCGATGCTTGCCGCCGGCCAAATCCATGGCGGTGTCGTTCAGGGCATCGCTCAAGCACTGTACGAAGAGGTCAGCTATGACCCTGACAACGGCCAGTTGTTGACCGGTTCGCTGCTCGACTACGCCGTGCCCCGCGCCGAGCACGTGCCGAACATTACCTCATTGTTTCAAGAAACGCCTTCGCCAACCAATCCGATCGGCGTCAAGGGAATCGGCGAGAGCGGCTCGATCGGCGCTCCGCCCTGCATGGTCCACGCCGTGCTCGACGCGCTGACGCCGTTCGGCATTACCCATCTCGACATGCCTCTGACGCCACCGCGAATCTGGGCGGCGATCCAGGCCGCGCAAGCCGGAGCGAATCCATGATCCCTGCCGCTTTTGATTATGTGCGCGCCGAATTCCTTGCCCAGGCCATCGATCTCCTGCAATCCGACCCGGACGCGACGAAGCTTGTCGCCGGTGGTCACACGTTGATTCCGGCGCTGAAGCTACGGTTGGCAACGCCCGCCCTGTTGATCGATATACGCGGCTTGAAGGAATTGAAGGGTATCCGGATCGATGACAAAGGCATTCGGATCGGAGCGCTCGCCACGCACGCCGAATTGCTCGCGTCCGACCCGTTGCACGAGGCGTCGCCGCTTTTCCGTCAGGCTGCGAATTTGATCGCCGATCCGCAGGTGCGCAACCGCGGAACGATCGGCGGCTCGCTGGCCAACGCCGACCCGGCGGCCGATTGGCCGGCGGTCGTGATTGCGCTTGGAGCCGAGCTCGAAATCGCGCATGCGGGCGGCTATCGGCGCGTAGCCGCTCGGGACTTCTTTGTCGACATATTCACGACAGTGCTCGAGCCCGTCGAGATGTTGTCCAGCGTCCTAGTTCCCCGGACCGCTCCCGGCACTCGCTTCGCCTATCGCAAAATACGGCATCCCGCGAGCGGCTATGCGGTGGTCGGCGTCGCCGTTGCCGTTCAATTGCAGCGAGATGAGGTCGTCGGGGCATCGATCGGCGTGACCGGCGCGGCCGGATGCGCGTTTTCGGGCGATATCGCGGCAGACTTCCTGATTGGCAAAAGCCTGTCGTCGGCGACGATCGGGGAAGCTGCGCGGCTGCTCGGTGAGGCAACGGAGTGCCTGTCGGATCGCTACGCTTCCGCCGAGTATCGCGCGAGCCTGCTCGCGACGGAGACTCGACGCGCTCTCCTTTCGCTCGCGCAGTGATGTCTGCGCCGCGGAGCATGGCCACACCTTCGTCAATGGCTCCTAGCAGCCGAGCTGACCGCAGGTTTCCGCTGCTCTAACTGGCTCGTCGTGAGCTACGAAAAAGAGTTTCGGCGAAATTCCGTGGGCGTCACGCCGAATTTTCGACGGAACGCTGTCGCGAGATGCTGCGGCTGGCTGAATCCGCAATCGAGAGCTATCTCCGTCACGCTTCGACGCCCTTGCCGCAGGTCTTGTGCGGCTCGCTCGAGACGGATGTTCGTGAACAGCTCGCTTGGCCCGAAGCCTGTCGCGGCTAAACACGCCCGTCTCAGTTGCCTTGGACTGAGGTCGACCAATTTCGCAAGTGCATCGAGCGTGACGTCTTTTCCGACATTCGCCACCATGAATTCAATCACCCTGGATAGGGCGCTCTTGCCAATGCGCGCGTCGTCGGTCTGTGGCACCGGACCATCCAGAGCCCTGTGCAACAGCACAAGCGCCTGTGTCGCCCAAGATTCCAAATACAAAGTCGACAGATCATCCTTGCGCAGCAGTTCTGGCCTCAGACCGTTCATGGTCAAGGCCATCGCCGAGCTCGGGAAGCCGATGCTTGATGCGAGCCGCTTTTGCGCAAGGCCTTCTTCAGCACCCAGAAGACGTTGCTTGTCGATGAAGGCGACCCAATAGATACACCGCCCCGGAACTTCGACCTCGGTATCGACGGTGCTTCCAGCTTCGATGAAGGCGAGTTTGGACGTCCCGTTCAGCGGTCGGCTGATTCCGCGGCCGTCAAGCACGCCATGGCAAGCCGCAATGCCCCGCTCGAAATAGAAAAGGGCGTCGCGGTCCTGCCGGTAACGCCAGCCGACATTGCCGGCACCCCGGCGTTCGATCCACTCGATCGTCACGGCAGGTCCAGCCAACGTCTTTTGCCGAAGGAGAGGCGCCCCGACTTCCCGGAAGAACTCGGCCGTCGATGTCCGTTTGGCGAACGGACCGTCCTTCACGCGAACGCGGTCCCGGCCTGGGTCTGCCATGCTTGTTTCCTCCACGCCTTTTGGCGGCAGAGTTTAGAGGATCCCGGGAGAACCACCAATGCCCATCATGGTCTGCGAGACGGCGCAAAGCCTCGATAAGCCGAAACGGACGGCACTCGCCAACGCGATTACAGACGCCGTGCATGAAGTCATCGGATCCGATCTCAACCTGATCAGCGTTGTTCTTCATGAGCTCAAAGAAGATCAGATCTGGCTTGCTGGTCAGCCGTCGCAGGACGCTCTGATCCTCTGCTATATTCGCGGCGGGCGCCCCATGGCCCTCAAGACCGAGCTGGCGCTGCGGGTCTCGGACGCTTGGCATAAGGTCACGGGCACGCCGGAAGACGCGATCGAGGTCGCGGTCATAGAAGCCCCGGCGGCGCAGACGGTAAGGGGCGGGAAGCGCCTTCCCGAGCCGCCTCATTCGACGGGCGCGGCGGCCGGGTGATCCATGTCTGTCCGTCGTCAGCTGCGGACCATGGTGGCTTACGCTGCCATCCTAGGTCGTCATCTTCTCTGGTGCGGGGGCGGAGCAGCTGACCGGGGCAGCTTGTACGCCGAACAGCTTCGTCTGGAGTTGGGATAGCTACGCTCTTGCGAACGTCGCCAGCCGCGCGTTTGCGCGCGAAAAGCTGAAAGACTGGTACCTGGTCGAGGTCGACTATGCGCTCGGCCGCGCGTTGGAACAGGGCGTTCGAGGCGCGCTCGATCGAGCCGGTGGCAAGGTCCTCGGCGTGTCGCGCCATCCGCTCGGAACCTCCGATTTCTCGTCCTATCTGCTGCAAGGTCAGGGCTCGGGCGCGTCCGTCATCGCGCTTCCCAATGGCGGGGCTGACGCCGTGAATTCGGTCAAGCAGGCAAGTGAGTTTGGTATCAACACGAAGCAGACGATTGCGTCCCTCGCGATGTTGATCAACGACGTCAAGGCCCTGGGACTGAAGGATGCGCAAGGCCTTCGGGTCACGGAGTCCTTCTATTGGGATCTGGATGATAAGACGCGGGCTTGGTCGGCTCGCTACGCCTCTAAAATGAACGGTGCGATGCCGTCCATGATCCAGGCCGGGGCCTACAGTGCTGTGCGACACTATCTTCGCGCGGTGCAGGATGCGGGAACGAAGGACACAGATAGCGTCATCAAGGCAATGCGGGCCCTTCCGGTGGACGACGCAACGGTGTCCGCCGGTGCGCATCTACGCGCCGACGGGCGGCTCATGCGCGATTTCTATTCGTTTCGCGTCAAGCGACCGGCTGAAAGCCGGTCCGAGTGGGACTTGTACGAGAAGATTTCGACGGTGCCGGCGGTGGAAGCCGCGGTGCCGGCCGCAGAGTCAGCTTGCCCACTCATGAAGGCGCAGTAGATCGCGGTTTGGCGTTGCCCGGATGTCCAATTCGGCTCAGGGCCGAGGGCCGACGCAGGCCTGCGGTCATTCCGACATTGTCACGCAGTCGCATACCGCTTCAAAAAGGTGCGCGCCCGGTTGATGGTGCGTGCTTTCAGCTCAGGCGGCTCCTTCCAGGGGAACACGGTGATCTCGGCGTTCGGGCAGAGCGAGGCGATATCGATCGAGGTTACAAGTGGATGCGCTTCGACATCGTCCGGCAGTACCAGCATCGGCGTCTGGCATGACTTCGCAAAATCGCGCGATTCGCTGTACACGAAATCAGGCTGCACGCGGTAAAGGTTGTGCAGATACTTCTCGATCGTCTCCATCGAGATGTTTGGCTGGCGCTCGCGCAACTCCCTGGCCCAGATCGTCTTGCCGGCGTCGTACATGTAATCCGGATTCGCCGGGTTGTGTCCGACTGGTTGGCTCACTATCGCCGCGGCGATGCGCTGCGGCGCCCGCTCCATCAACTTCATCGCGAACGGCGCTTCATGCTGAACTACCTGCATGGCGACATCTCGAAGCAAGCATCGGTGCTCTCGTCCCTTGATGCCGGCTCGAGGTTTGACGCGATCGCGATGCGCACGCAGGTTGCCTGGTAAAAGGCCCCTACCGATTTGTTGCGACCGCGGCTGCTGACGACGTGTTTCGGTAGTCGCGTGGGGACAGGCCGAACCGGTTGCGGAACGCCTTGCTGAAATGGCTCAGATCGTTGAAACCGTTCTCCATCGCGATCTGAGATACCGTCCGGCCCCGCAGCGAAGCGTTTCTCAACTGCTCGGCGCAACGCTCGAGTCGCCGGCCCCACATATAGCGGGACAGTGAGGTTCCTTCGTCCTCCAGCAATTGATTGATGTATCGCTGGGAGAGCTTGAGTTCAGCGGCGATGGAGGCGGGCGTTGCGTCAGGCTTTCCGAGCGATTGCTCCACGATCGCTTTGACCCTCATCAGGGCAAGGCCCTGATACTCGGTCAGCGACGGCTGCCCGGACTCCGCGAATTCAGCGACCAGCGCGACCAGCAGCTCGGTAAAGTTCTGCGAGACCTTCAGGCTCGTGCTCTCGCCCAATCTTGGCGCACGATCGACCAGGCGCGACAGATACGCGAACACCATCGGTGCGAGTTCGCTTCGCTCGCTAAAATTATAAGCCGACAAGCGCTGCAGATGACCGATCCGGCGGGCGAGGGCCTGGCGCGTAATGCGAATGCAGGCGATCCCGAAAGCCTCATTGGAATGCAGTCGGTAGGGGCGATCCGCATCGCACAGCGTTCCGTCGCCGACCCCGAGCCGCGCCACGCGCCCGTCTTGCTCCGCGATCAAGGAGCCCGTCAAGACGAAATTGAACACAAGCGTTGCATTCGTGGATCGGGATATGCCGGTGCTGCTGCGCTCGGCGCAGTGCGGTGAGGCTTGGATTCGACAAAGGTGAAGGTCACTGACCGGCGTGCTGTGAAAGGAGGCGTCGAAACCGCGGTCGCCGACCAGCCTGTATTCCAGATCGACCAGATTGCGGCAGACGACGTCGTGCCAGTAAGCGAACTTCTCGCGCGCGGGTATGTCGGCGGTCGTCGCAAAGACCGGCGGCACGGCCGATAGTGCACCTGTTGCCTCGACGTGCATCGCAAGCCATCCCGATGTCAGGAACTGTGGAGCGACCTCCGTTCCGGATTATGTCGTCGCGCCAGCAAGTCTATTTCACAAAACATTCAAATCAAGCAGGAAAAGTGCCAATTCTGGGCCGCACCAAGGCCCAATTCCGTCGGTCGAGAGCTGATGCACGGGAGGGCCGACCTCCCAATCAGCCAAGTTTCCGTTCCCGCCCGGCCAAGTCTGCCCTCCGCGAAACCTCCAGTATCGCGATGCCTTCAATCCAAGCGGAGGCCGCCAGGAGTATTGAGCGATGGGCATCTCGCACCCCAAATACAAAGCCGCCGTCGTACAGGCTGCACCCGTCTGGATGGATCTCGAGGGCACCGTCGCCAAGACCATCGCGCTGATCGAGGAAGCCGCCAAGGAAGGTGCGAAGCTGATCGCCTTTCCCGAAACCTGGATCCCCGGTTACCCATGGTACATCTGGGTCGGAACGCCGGCCTGGGCGATCGGCAGCGGCTTTGTCCAGCGCTACTTCGACAATTCCCTCAGCTATGACAGTCCGCTCGCCCGGCAGATCGCCGATGCCGCGCGCGACAACAAGATCACGGTCGTGCTGGGCCTTTCCGAGCGCGACGGCGGTAGCCTCTACATCTCGCAGTGGCTGATCGGTCCCGACGGCGAGACGATCGCCAAGCGGCGCAAGCTCCGGCCCACGCATGTCGAGCGGACGGTCTTCGGCGAGGGTGACGGCAGCCATATGGCCGTGCACGAGCGCCCCGATCTCGGCCGGCTCGGCGCCCTGTGCTGCTGGGAGCACCTTCAGCCGCTAACCAAATACGCGATGTATGCCCAGAACGAGCAGGTGCATGTGGGCGCCTGGCCCAGTTTTTCGATGTACGAGCCGTTTGCGCACGCGCTCGGCTGGCAGACCAACAACGCCATCAGCAAGGTTTATGCGGTCGAAGGGTCCTGCTTCGTGCTCGCACCCTGCGCGGTGATCTCACGCGAGATGGTCGATGCCATGTGCGATACCGAGGATAAGCGCACCCTGGTGCACGAAGGTGGCGGGCACGCCGTGATCTTTGGACCGGACGGCAGTCCGCTGGCCGAGAAATTGCCCGAGACCGCGGAGGGCATCATTTACGCCACCATCGATCTCGCTTTGATTGGCGTTGCCAAGAATGCTGCTGATCCGGCCGGCCACTATTCGCGGCCCGACGTCATGCGGCTGCTGTTCAACAACAAGCCGGCGAAGCGCGTGGAGCATTTCTCGCTGCCTCATGACGTGCTCGATCCGGCCTCGGCGGGTTCCGCCTGAGACCGTGCGAAGTGGATGCTCCCCTGCTGAATAGCGCCGATGCGCGGTGATGCGCATCGGACGTATCCCGATCAACCGATTGTGATGAGAGAGATTTGCCATGCGAAATCTTGCAAACTACCGGATCGAAATGATTGCGTCCGCGGTGCTTGCCGCCTCGATCGGGTTATCCGTTCCCGCGCGATCGGCCGAGCCAATCAAGATCGGCGCTGTCAGTACGATCACCGGTCCGTTCACCTTTCCCGAGTCGTCCGCGGCCGCGAAGGCCGTGTTCGATCGCGTCAATGCCGGCGGCGGCATCGGTGGGCGCAAGATCGAATATACGGTCGAGGACGACAAGGGAGACCCCGGCGTTGCGGCACAGGCTGCCCATCGTCTGGTCGATGAGAAGAACGTCGTCGTCAATGTGGCATCCGCCAGCCTGCCGGAATGCGCGGCAAATGCGGCCTACTACAAGAACAAGAATATACTCTCGATCCAAGGCACGGGGGTCGATCCGGTCTGCTTCAGCTCGCCGAACATATCGCCCGTCAACACGGGGCCTTATCTGGGCCTTGCAGTCTCCCTGTATTTTGCCAGCGAGGTTCTGCACAAGGGCAATGTCTGTTCCTTCAGCTCGGGCATTCCGATCCAGGCCGTCGGCTGGCAGCGCGCCATCGATCGCTACACGCGCGTGACTGGAAAGGCGCTGAAGGTCGATGACCGGACCATGCAGCCGACCGACGATGTGGCACCTCTGGTGCTGCGGGCGAAGCGATCCGGGTGCGATGCGGTCGTCTTCACCGGCATCGAGCCGCAGGTGGTTGCTTGGATGCAGGCGGTTAAGGAACAGGGTGTCACCGGCATCACCTGGATCTTCCTGACGCCCGCCTACACCGTCAATGTCGCCAAGGTCCTTGGCGCTGACGGCGAGGGTATCTACGCCAATTCCGAGTTCGAGCCCTTCCTTACCTCGTCGGAGGCGCTGGACGACTGGCGCAAGCTGATGACCTCGAACAAGATACCGCTCACCTCCTTCTCGGAAGGCGGCTACCTTGCGGCCACCATCATCGTCGATGTGATGAAGGGCATGAAGGGCGAGGTGACGCGGGAGAATGTGACCGCGGCCCTCCAGGCGCTCGATACCTACAAGACGCCTCTGATCGGCTCTTCCTATTCGTTTGGTCGTGACGCCGCGCACAATCCCAACTCATCCTCGAAATTCGTGCAGATCAAGGACGGCAACTGGGTGGTCGTAACGCCGGATTTTGTGACGCTGCCGAACTGATCCCCGGCGTTTCGCCGGCCCTCCAACCATGAGTTCGTCGCTATGATCCAGAGCCTCCTGGTTGGGTTGATCCCTGGCAGCGCCTACGCGCTGATCGCGACCAGCCTGGTGCTCACCTACAGAATGTCGGGAGTGATGAACTTCTCGCAGTCGGTGGTGGGGGTTTTTGGCACCTATGTCGGGCTGACCCTTTACGGGAGTGGCTATCCTCAATGGTTGGCCATTCTCGTCTCCGTCCTGGTCGGTGCTGCCCTTTCGCTCGTGATCGGCGCCATCATGACGAAGTGGTTCGACGAGGCGACTGCGCTGGTCAAATCCTCTGTCACCATTGCGCTGATGCTTGCCCTGCTGGCGCTTGGATTTCGTCTGTTCGGTGACGCGCCGCGCTCGATCCCGCGGCTGTTTCCGGGGGCCGCGATTGCCGTCGGCGGCGTGACGTTCTCCGCTTCGGTGCTGATCACGACGGGGCTCGCGCTTACGGTCGGCGTTGCGCTTACGCTGCTGCTGGAGTTCACGCGGCTCGGGGCCATGTTGCGGGCCGTCTCCGAACGGCGCATCACGGCGGAGCTGCTCGGCATACCGGCAACCATGTTGATCCGGGTGGTTTGGGCCTGCAGCGGGGCGCTGACGGCACTTGCCACAACGCTGGTCGCGCCCAACCGTCCGAGCAATTTTCTCACGCTGAGCCTCCTGCTGCTTCCGGCGATGGCGTCAGCCCTGTTCGGCTTGTTCCGTAGCGTGCCGGCCGCGCTTGCCGGCGGGATCGCGCTCGGCATGATCGAAGGCGCTTCATCCTATTTCGATGCCGTCGGGCCTTACCGGCAGGCTATGCCCTTCGTCGTCATTCTGGCCGTCCTCTCCTGGTCACAACGAAATCAGGTGTGGGATGCCTCGCGTTAGTCCGTTCGCGCTTCCAATCATTCTTGCCGTTGCGGTGGCCGCGGCAAGCCTTGCGCTCTCGAATTATCTGACGTTCCTCGCGACCATGGCCGTCATCACCGGCATCATCGCGATGAGCGTAGGCCTGCTCGCAGGACAGGCGGGGCTTGCGTCCCTCTGCCAGATGTCGTTTTGCGGAATGGGCGCCTGGTGCGCCTGCTGGCTCAATCTGCATGCGCCGCAGATTCCGTTCGCTGCCCTGCTCATCGCTCCTCCTGTCGTCGCCGGCTTTTGCGGCGTGCTGATCGGCTTACCGACGCTCAGACTACGCGGCATAAATCTCGCGGCCGTGACGCTGGCTTTTGCCGTGGCGTGCGACGCGCTGTTCATCAAGTTGGGCTTTCCGGGAAATGAGACCAATACTGGCTTCGCGAGGCCGGACTGGCTTGCGGATGATCATGTGGTTCTAATTCTTGGCCTTTGCGTCTTCGCCGCAATCGGCGCTGGGCTCGAGGTACTGCGGCGCACGAGGCTCGGCAGCGCCTGGACATCGATCGCGCATTCGGAGCGAGCCGCGGCCGCCCTCGGCATTTCCGTATCGCGCATGAAGATCGCGGCCTTCGCTATCAGCGCCGCCATCGCCGGCCTTGCAGGCGCCTTGATGGCTATCCAGCTTGGAACGCTGACCGGCCGAAACTTCGAAGCGCTGTCCTCGCTGGCTGTGTTCTCGCTCAGCATCTTCACGGCGGCGCATTTTCTGGAAGGTGCGGTCATCGCCGGCCTCTTGACGGTTTTGGTGCCGGAATTGCTGCGCCGGTTCGGCCTGCCTCTCGATCTCGCCGAATTTCTGTTCGGCCTCGGCGCCGTACAGGCGCTCTATCGGGGCGTCGGTATCGGCGGCAGCATACGAGCCAAATTCGCGGGTTTCGTTGGCGAGAGGCGCAAAGCCGGCATCAAGGTCACGGCGGCTCTCCCATCCTTTCCGGTCCATTTGCCTCAGCCCGGAAGCTCCCTGGTCGTAGCCGACCTCTCGGTGGCCTATGGCCAGGTCACGGCGGTTGACCGCGTCAGCTTCGAGATCCCCCAAGGCAGTATCGTTGCCTTGATCGGCCCGAACGGCGCCGGCAAGTCGACCATCATCGATGCTCTCTCGGGCTTTGTCAGGGGTTACCGGGGCAGCGTGACGATGGGCGGTATGTCCCTCGATCCTTTCGCTCCCGATACCCGGGCGCGCCTTGGTTTGCGCCGAACCTTCCAGCAATGCCGGGCCATTCCTGGCCTGACGGCTCTCGAATATCTGCGCCTGAGCGCTGGCCGGCATGTGACGCGCGAAGAAGCCGACGAACTGCTCACGTTTTTCCAGTGCTGTTCATCGTATGACCGGATCGGCTCGCTCGAAATCGGATTGAGGCGGATGGTCGAGGTCGCCGCGGCCATTGCCGCCAAGCCGCGCGTGCTGCTGCTTGATGAACCGGCGGCGGGTCTCGCCAGCGAGCAGTCGCGGGTTCTGGCCGAGCGCATCGCAGAGATACCCAAACGCTTCGGCTGCTCCATTTTGCTGGTCGAGCACGACATGTCGCTTATTCAGGCCGTCTGCTCCAAGGTCGTCGTGCTCGACTTCGGCAAGGTCATCGCCGCGGGCCCTCCACAACAAGCCCTGAAGCTGCCCGAAGTGATCGCCGCCTATCTCGGCAAGGAGGTCGCATGACCGCTTCGGCTGACCTCGAGATCGCAGGTATCACGGTTGAACGCTCGGGCTTCCCGATCGTGCGGGATATCGCCATCAAAGCGCCGCGCGGGAAAATCACCGTTCTCCTGGGAGCCAATGGCGCCGGGCGCACGACCCTGCTCGAAGGCCTCGCCGGCGTCATCCCCGTCCACGAGGGTTCTGCGCGCTTGGGTAGCGCTTCCCTGCTCACCCTCAACCGGCTGCAGCGGCAGCGCAAGGGCCTGTTGTTCGTCGAACAGGGCCGGACCGTGTTCGCCGGCCTGACCGTCGAGGAGAATTTGGCGATCGCGAGGCCGCGCACGGACGACGCCTATCGCTGGTTCCCCGAATTGATCAAACGGCGGGATTTGCTTGCCGCAAATCTCTCGGGCGGCGAGCAGCAGATGCTGGTCCTCGCCCGGGCGCTGCTCTGCGATCCCGCATTCCTGATGGTCGATGAATTATCACTCGGCTTGGCGCCGCTCATCGTCCACCGCCTGCTTGCCCTATTGGTCGATCTTGCCGCCAACGGCTTGGGCATCTTGCTGGTCGAGCAATATGCCAACCTTGCACTCGAAATCGGTCAATACGCCTATGTCATGAACCACGGTTCGATTGTTCTCGAGGGCGATTGCAGCGCCTTGCTTGCCGATCCGGCCAGTCTTCACAAAGCCTATCTGTCCTGACTTAGGGACCCGAAAGAAGAGGGCCTGATGACGCCTTACGATGTCTTTGATGCGGGGAGTGTGGTCCTGCAGAATGGCGCCATTCTCAGGGACGCGAGCCTCGCTTATGCGACCTACGGGACGCTGAATGAGGCCCGCGACAATGTCATTGTCTATCCGACCTTCTTCTGCGGCACCCACACCGACAACGAATGGCTGATAGGTGAGGGCCGTGCGCTCGACCCGCGGCGCAATTTTATCGTGGTGCCGAATCTTCTCGGCAATGGCCTGTCGACCTCGCCGAGCAACAGTGCTGCTCCCGGATCCAGCTTTCCGGCCATATCCATCTACGACAATGTCAAGCTTCAGTACCGCCTGCTCACCGAGCGGTTTGATGCGCGCAAGATTGCGTTGGCGGTGGGATGGTCGATGGGCGGGCAGCAAGCGTTTCACTGGGGGGCCCTCTACCCGGACTTTGTCGAGCGGATAGCGCCCTTTTGTGGATCGGCCCGAACCTCGCGCCACAACTTCGTGTTCCTCGAAGGCGTCAAGGCGGCGCTCAAAGCCGATCAGTCGTTCGAGCATGGCGCATACCAACGGCCGCCGATCGAAGGGCTCAAGGCCGTTGCCCGTGTCTATGCGGGGTGGGGCTTTTCCCAGGCGTTCTATCGGGCCGAGCTTGATATCAAGGCGCTCGGATTTTCGTCGCTTGAGGCTTTTTTTGTCGGTTTCTGGGAAGCGCTCTTCACGCGCATGGACGCCAATGACTTGCTCGCGATGCTGGCCACCTGGCAAGCTGCCGATATCAGCCTGACTAAGAAATATCACGGCGACTTCGCCAAGGCGCTCGGTTCCATCAAGGCACGGGCGCTCGTCATGCCCTGCGAGACCGATCTTTATTTTCCGCCCGAAGACAGCATCATCGAGGTCGGCCTCATGCCGAATGCGGAACTCAGGGTGATCCCCTCGATCTGGGGACATTCGGCGGGCGCCTTGGGCCTCAACAAGCCGGACGCCGCCTTTATCGATCAAGCGCTCAAAGAGCTTCTGTCCACATAGGGGCGCGGCAGCACGACTCCGTCATCGACATCGCTGCTCGGTGGTATTCTCGGAGCGCGCATTAAGTCGCTAATGTGAATTCGTGATCGATACGTCGGCAATCCACCTCGAATTCGATCATCTGAACCGGCGGGCGGCAAGGATGCCAGGTCAGCCCTCGTGAAACTGCACCCCGAGCTACAATCTCTTCGAGCAAGAAGGGATGGAAGTCGTGTACCGTGTAAAGCTGCACGGCGGTCGTATGTACCCAACCGAAGCCTAATGTACCGAGCCTTCGCTCCATTTCGCCGAGCGTCTGCCTCGCCTTCTGGCGCAGTCCCTCAGTTGAGATATCGCCAAACGCAACGATACGTTCCTCCGGTTTCGTCAAGCCATGGCGCGTTTCGGCGCCACCGGAAACCACGAAGCTTGGACCGGTGGACGCGTCCGCGACAGTATAGGTGAAGGCGTAAAAGCAGGACTCGGATGGCGGATCGAGCTCGGGGCAGACATTGCTGCGTGCGACCGGATTGTCGTCACCCTCCAGGATCCCCCAACTGCGTAGGACTTGCGCATAATCTTGATTGAACGCACGAAAGCCATCGGGCGAGAAAGGGCGAGACGACCGCAACTCGCATGCGGCAAAGGCCGCGAGCGGGCGCTCCAACCCTTCAAGATGCGCTTTGATCCGGGTGAAGCCTTCCCCCATCGGCAGCAAGCGGTCGAAAGTCGCGCGCTCCAAACGAAACCCGGGAAGTGCTACGACAGCGGACGAATACTGAAACGCGTCCGGGATGTACGCATAACCTCCCGCTTGGACAGCTTTGGTCGTCGAAGACGGGCGAGTCGTCATTGTGATCATCCTTCCCCTTGAAGTCCTTGCTAAAAGTATGTCCGGATCGCCGAGACACAGGTGTATCCGTCGTCCACGACCGGGATCACCCGCCACTTGTCGAAGGTCAGGCAAGGATGAGAGATGCCGAAGGCAACCATGTCGCCGACGGCAAGGGGCGAATCGACTGGAATCACCATGTGGCAATGCTGGTCGTTGAGGTGGGTGACGCGATGCCCGGGCGGAAGCGAGGCAGGCGCCGCCAGCGCTTGCCCGGGGCGGTACCATTTCAATGGCACCGGCAGATCATCATAGGATGCATCCCGCTTGCCAAATCCAAGAATGGCCTTCGCGCGTTCGGGCCGGGATTGAACGTAGGCCCAGACCTCGAGCGCGGGCCGCAGCCCGCCATCCATCGCCGCGAGTTCGGGCCGGCGCGCGCGCAGCGCATCGAACACACGGCGGTAGAGGATGTCATCATGCGTGATATAGCAGCCGCTTCGCAGCACCACCTTGGTGGGCCGGCCGATATCGGCTTCGCGAAGGCGTTCTGCCACGATATCGTAATAGATCGAGCCGCCGAGGCTCAAGATGACCTCTCCTGGCGCAAACTGATCCTGCCGGGCACAGATTGCCGCAACGGCGACGACGCGGTCTAGGAAGGCCTCGACCCGGCCAACATTGTCCGCGAGCGTACCTCCGCCCATCAGGCCCTCAAAGCCCTCGATCCCGCCAAGCGCGAGATAGGGGGATGCCGCGGCGATGGCGCGTGCGACTTCGATCGCCGTCGCTTGATCACGGCATCCGGTGCGCCCATCGGCATATCCAATCTCGAGCAGCAATCGCAGCGGCCGGCCGGCGCCGATCCGTTGCGCGGCTTCGGCAAGGCGTTCGACATTTTGCGTCGAGTCCGCAAGGCACCAGAACTCGAAGTTCGGATCGCGCTTCATCTCCTCCAACACGTACTCTATGCCGCTGCGCCCGACCAACTGGTTGGCCATGACGATACGCGAGAAGCCAAACTGCCGGGCGACCTGCAATTGGTGGACGGTTGCGACCGTGATCCCCCAGGCGCCCGCGGCGAGTTGCAAGTCGAGCAAGGCGGGGCTCATCGTTGTCTTGCCGTGAGGGGCGATCGCGACGCCACTTTCGTCGACGAAGCGCTGCATCCATCGAACGTTATGAAGCAATGCGTCGTGCTTCAGGACGGCGACCGGCAGAAGAAGATCTTCCTTCAGCAGATTCCAGTTCTGGTGGCTGGTGCTCTCAATCGAGATCGTGCCGGCGTGGCCGGGTATGCCTTTCTCCAATCCGTCAAGGGGGCGTTCGCCGCTTCGAGGATGAAGACTGATCATGTTGTTCATTTGCGTCCGATCAACCAAGCCGAGGTGTCGCATTGAATTAATGCACCAATCAGCCGGTTTGTAGCGGAGAACAAAATCGCCTGTCAAACAAACAAAGAAAGCCGCTTCTGTCGAACAATCCAGTCTTGAGTAAACCGTCTATACGGTACAGTAATTAGGCTTGACAAGGTGGGCGGGCGACGAAATAGTGCCGCCATGAGCAAGAAGGCGAAAACCAAACCGGTTGCCGAGGCGCGGGTCGGCCGTCCAAGTGCGCGGTTGAAGATGCTCGACGCGGCGTTGGATCTGATCGCGGAACGCGGCGTAACGGATCTCACCTATGACGCACTGGTGGAGCGTACCGGCATCAGCAAGGGTGGTCTGCTTTACCATTTCGAGAGCAAGGATGCGTTGATGGAGGCGCTCGCAGAGCGTCTGATCGCGCGCTATGCCGAGGCGCGACGCAAGACAACCGAGGGTTTGCCGCGTGGTCCGTCGCGCGAGCTGAAAGGCTACGCGATCGCGTCGATGCATAATCGCTCCAAGGCGGATCGCGCCAGCGCCCGCCTGAGGATGTCGGGTCTTTACGACAATCGTCCCGGCAAGGCGTATTACGCGCAGCGCTTTAAAGAGATCAGCGCTGGAATCGGATTTGACCGTGCTGCCATCGTGCATCTGGCGGTCGAGGGGCTCTGGTATATGGAGCTGGCCGGAGTCTCGCCATTTACCGCGATGGAACGCCGGCGCATCGTCATGAAGCTCCTGAGCGTGGCCGACGGCGCAGAAATCGGCGGCGACGAGCCTGGTGCGCCGAAGCCGGGGCCGGGCCGCAAGGGTGATGCTTCGCAATAGTTGCGTCGCCGCTGAATGGAAGTGCGCAAGAGCGGGCGGCCTCGGGGGCGATGATGTCGCGGTGGCAAGCTCTCTGTCGGCTGTATCGCCGAAATCTGAGACCAGGAGGTGAGGCGTGACCTTCGATCTTTCGCTTCTTCGGCAAAATCTCGATGTTCTGACCAAGGGTGCGATCATGACGGTGCGCCTGACGGCGATATCCGGTGTGATTAGTCTCGTGGGCGGCGCTGCCCTCGCCACGGTCCGGTCGAATGCCGGCCCGTGGCTTTCGGCCCCGCTCACGGCCTACGTCGAGCTCATGCGCAACACGCCGCTCCTGATCACGCTGTATCTCATTTACTTCGGTCTTCCGATGATCGGCATCGTCATTCCGACCGTGACGAGCGTGGTCGTCGCGCTGGTGATGCAGCATTCCGTCTTCATCGCGGAGATCGTGCGAGGCGGTTTCCTGTCCGTCAATGCGACGCAGACCGAGGCCGGGAAAGCCCTGGGAATGTCGGATTGGGAGGTGTTTCGCATCGTCAAGTTTCCGCAGATCGTCGCGACAATCGTTCCGCCGCTCACGGGCGCGCTCGTCATCATCATGCACGACACGTCCTTGGCGGCAGCCATCTCACTCGTCGATCTAACGATGGCGGCGAAAGTCATTTCGCAGCGCACGGCCGCGAGCTTTGAGCCTTTCATCGCCATCGCGGTCGCCTATTCGGTGATTTCCTGGTCGATCGGCGCGGTGGCAAAGCATGTCGAACGCAAGACGCTGGTGGCTCGATGATGGTGGGCATTCCAAGCGCTGTGCCGATTCTGTTTTCCGCCGTGTGGGAGACGGTGAAGCTGTCGGGGGCGGCAATCGCGGGGGCTCTGATCCTCGGGTTCATTCTCGCGGAAGCATCCCTGCAAGGTGGCCGTGTCGCCGCAGCCGTCATCCAGATCATCACGCAGTTGATCCGAGGCACCCCGGTTCTCGTGTTCGTCTTCCTCGTCTACTACCTCCTGCCGGTCGCCGGCATCCGTCTCGACAAGACGTCGACCGCCATCATCTCGCTTTCGATCTTCTTCTCGGTATTCTTTTCCGAGACATTCCGTAGTGCCGTCGCCGCCATCCCGCAGGGACAGCGGCAGAGTGGCCTCGCCATGGGCATGTCGAGGTGGAACGTCGAGCGGATCGTTGTGCTGCCGCAGGCGATGCGTATCGCATTGCCGCCCTTGATGAACCTTTCGGCGATCGTCGTGAAGTCGACGTCGATCGTCTCGATCATCGGCGCCTGGGAGCTGACCTATGCAACGAACGAACTGGTGATGCGGACCATGCAGCCGTTCGAGTACCTGCTGGCCGCGATGGCTGTCTATTTCTGCATCTGCTATGCGCTGGTCTGGCTCGGAAAGCGGCTGGGGCGCCGCCTCAACGTTTCTCAGAAGGATGCTTGAGTTGATCGAGCCGATGATCTCCGTGCAGAAGCTCAATAAGTCGTTCGGGGCCCTCGACGTCCTGAAGGATATGTCGTTCGATGTTCGGAAGGGAACGACGTCGGTCCTGCTCGGCCGTAGCGGATCGGGCAAGAGCACGATGCTTCGGTGCCTGAACTTGCTGGAATACTGGCAATCCGGCACGGTCGAGATCGACGGCAAGCTGATCGAAGCGGCCGGTGACAGCGTCCGGCCGAAGGGATGGCGCCCGCAAGACGAAACCGCTCTTCGCCGGCGCGTCGGCATGGTCTTCCAGCAATTCAATCTTTTCCCACACCTGACGGCACTCGAGAATGTTCTCGTGGGTCCGCGGCAATTGCTGAAGGTGGACAAGCGCGAGAGCCAAGACTTAGCGCTCTCCCTTCTCGCCGATGTCGGCCTTGCGGACAAGCGTGATGCCTATCCGGCGTTCCTCTCGGGAGGGCAGCAGCAGCGGGTGGCGATTGCACGCGCGCTCGCCATGCGGCCGCATGTGTTGCTGCTGGATGAAGTGACGTCCGCGCTGGATCCGGAGCTTGTCGGGGAAGTCCTCGACGTCATTGTCGATCTGAAGGCGCGCGGTCTAACCATGGTGTGCGTGACACACGAAATGCATTTTGCCGAAGATGTCGCCGACGAAGTCATCTTCATGGAAGCCGGTTCGGTCGTGGAGCAAGGGCCGCCGGCGCAAATCCTGCAGGCGCCAGAGACGGCGCAGATGAAGCGCTTCCTGAGCCGGTTCCATCGCGGGCGTGCGTACGCCTAGGCTCTATGGTTTCGATAGTTGGTCCAAATCTCGTTTGTGTAGGAGGAAAAGCGTGAAGAGCACCATTCGTATGATCGGGGCCATGCTGACGTTGGCGGTGGCTCTGACGGCGCAGAACGCGCGGGCGGACAAGCTCAAGGATGTCATCGCCCGCGGCTATCTTATCGTCGGGACGACAAGCACAACGCCGCCCTTTGGCTACAAGGATGAGAAGGGCGACCTTCAGGGGTTCGATATCGAAGTCTCGCGGCTGGTGGCGAGGGCGCTGTTCGGAGATCCAAACAAGGTCAAGTTCGAATTGCTGAGCAACGAGGCGCGCTGGTCCGCTATCGAGAATGATCAGGTCGATATGGTGGCCCAATTCACCACCATCACGCCAACGAGGTTGACCCGTGTCGCATTCACACCTCGCTACTTTGACACAGGCTTCACGCTGCTCGTGAAGCAGGACGGTGGGATCAAGGTTCTCAAGGACGCGGACAAGGCTGATATAACCATCGGCACGCTGACCGTCCCCGAGCAGATCGATGCCATCAAGCGCTACCTGCCGCAGGCCAAGATTGCCAGCTTCGAGAGCGTCGATCAGCAATTTCTCGCTTTGCGATCTGGACGCGTGCAAGCGATCGGCGTCGATCTGCCGATCGGCATGTGGTACGCGGCGCAAAACCCGAGCCTCGTGGTCGTTCCTGAGCTCTTTAGCGGCTTCCAGAACTACGGCATCGCATACAAGCTGGGCGAGCTAACCTGGAAGCAGTTTCTTGATGGGTTCGTCTCGGAGCTTACAAGCGGGTACGCGTACAATGACTATGAAAAAATCTACACCAAGTTCTTCAAGGTCGCGCCGCCTCCCCAGCGTCCCTACAAGCTAGAGGTCGGCCGCAACTAACGCCCAGCCAGTATCGGTGCTCGGCCGAGGGCTTACGGTTTCTCATCCTTGGAATTGATCAGAGCGCAACCATCCAGGGGGCAAGCATACCTCGGCCGCAGCTACCTCGATCGTGCGGAGAAGCCACTCACGGCGGTTCGTGGTCGTTTCGCATTATACGGCAGCCGGATGCGCCTGCGGTATGCAGCCCCGCCACGGGGGTGTCTGAGCGAGTTACGACGCGTACGTGCGGACCTGAGCAGTGGACCCGCCACCCCACGCGCCTCGACAGTGACTTCGGCCGCAAACGCTTTGGTGATGAAGGCTATGCCATGGAGGAGCTTGTCCGAACTGGGCTCGGCCTTCCTGTCCGCTGATCTCGAACTGACGCCGGAGGTGAGGGAGGTCACGCCGCCTATATCGACTCATGGCTGAAAGTTCTGAAGGGCGACAAGCGCGCCATCTTTACCACCACGTGGCACGCGTAGCGCGCCGTAGACTTCCTGCATGGGCTTCTGAAAGGCGTGGACGGTGCCGAGGCGAGGGCGGCGTAGAGGGCCTTAGCCGTTGGCGATCGCGTCCTGCGATCGCTTACCAGCGTCCTGATCGAAGGTTACGAGGCGCATTGAACTCCACGTCCATCGCGCTCGACGCGCTGGCCTTTTGCCTCAGAATGCGGACCCGGTCGGAACCGCCGACCTATGTCGGCTGGGCCGTGGGCCTGACGACAATTTCATTGACGTCCACATTCGCGGGCTGCTCGATGGCGAACGCGATCGCCCGCGCTATTGTCACGGGTGGAATCGCGACGGCCTGAAACGCATTGACGCGCTTTTTCAGTTCGGGATTGCTGATGGTCTCCACCAGATCGGTTTCCACGGCCCCCGGACAGATGGTGGTGACTCGGATCTTGCTGCCGGCCTCCTGCCTGAGTCCTTCCGAAATGGCGCGCGCGGCGAATTTAGTCGCCGAATAGACCGCCGTGGTGGGCAACACGAAAAGGCCCGAGACCGACGATACATTGATGAAATGGCCGGAGCCGGCGGCGTGGCAACGCCGCCGCGATGCCATGCAGGACGCCCCTGATATTGACATCGATCATCCGATCCCATTCATCGACTTTCAGTTCATCCAGCAACGAAAGCGGCATCAGGCCGGCATTGCTGACGAGAACATCAAGGCGCCCGAACCGATCCTGGGCCTGTTTGACAAAGGCTGCGACATCGGCCCGGCTGGTCACATCGAGCTTCAGCGGCTCGGCCTCGCCGCCCGCGCCGATGATGTCGGCGGCGACCACCTTCAGCCGGTCGTCGCGCCGCGCACCAAGCACACCTTGGCGCCTCGCTCGGCAAGATGGCGGGCAACGGCCTCGCCAATGCCGCTGCTGGCACCGGTGATGGCGACGACCTTGCCTTGAACCTCGGACATGACCTGGCTCCGTTATTGACTGTCGCTTCGGCGTGGACAGCGACCGCAACCCATCCGAACCGGACTGTCGAAACCGACGGCAGGGTTCGATGGGGTATCCCTAAGCAGGCGAGGCTTTGGGCGCTGCCGCAGCGGTCGGCTTGGCTGGGGGTTTATCAAGCTTCTTCGACCATGAGCGATAGTAGGCAAGCCCCGTCATCAGCGCGATGCCGGCTACGCTGACCAGCACCTGCATCCAAATGGCGTCGGAAACCTCGACCAGGATGATGTGCGCGGCACCGGCCAGAAAAATGCCGAAGCAGAACACTTCAAGCGATTGCTGCCCGCAACGGATCATCGGCTGGAAGATCGGACGCTGGAATCCAACCCAATCGCGCGGCACGTAGCGGATGACGAAGAAAGTGCCGATGACAAAATGCACGACACGCGAAGGGTCGAGGTTGGTCTTGTCATTCGGAATGAAGGCCACGTAGAGCCAATGCGGCAGGATGTTCGCTATGTCCACGAAACGCCCGCCCAGCGTGACGAACAGGGCGAACAAGAGATAGACGATGCCGAAGATGGTCAGCCACCGGGATTGCACCACGGGGGTCGATCTGTGCGTACCGCCCAAGGCGAACCAACTGCCGATCACGAACAGAAACTGCCAAGTAAATGGATTGAAATACCAGGTGCCGGACGGATAGGCGGGGAGATTCCAGCCGAAATGGCGGGCGGCGACATACAGCAAAAACGACCCGAACAGCGTCCAATCGGGCTTGCGGATAAGCGCCCACAGCACCGGCGGAAAGAAAAACATGAGGACGATGTAGAGCGGCAGAACATCCATGTTCACCGGCTTGAAAGCCAGGATAAGCCCCTGATAGAGGGTTTCGGCGGGATCCCGCATAAAGCCCGCCACATTGAAGGCGTTCAGCAGCTCTGGATCCTTGTAGGTCTTCGCCAGGTACCCGACCTCGGCGATATACATGACGAACAGAACCAGATGAGCGACGTAAATCTGCCAGGCGCGCTTGCCGATGCGGGTGGCGGCGACGACGTAGCCCCTGCTCATCATCATCCGCCCATAGACGAAGGCGACAGTCCAGCCCGAAATGAAAATGAAAAGGTCGGCAGCGTCGGAGAATCCGTAGTTGCGCGTCGTGACCCAGTTGACCACGTTGTTCGGAACATGGTCGAGAAAGATCGCCCAGTTCGAGATGCCACGTAGGACATCGAGGCGATAGTCGCGCCCTGGCGGCGGAAGATGGATGTCGGGTGAAATTTTCATGCCTGGCTCTCGGAAAATAAGCGGCTGATCGGCACGTGGAGCAGAAGCGTATTTGCGCTGCTACCGTGTGCTTCTGTCACTCCTGGGCTGCTGCGGTCAACTCAACTTGCCTGGTTGCCGCGCTACGCAGAACTCGTCAGGTAGAGCAAAGCGCCCCGAATAGACGAGGTCATACTCCATAAGGCCGCCCCCTCAGTCGCGCCGTGCCGCCGCGCCATGCCGTGCAGGCAGACGCTGCGCGTCTGCTATACGTTTTGGCGATCCGGTCGGGAAAGACTTTGTAAGCTGGCTCCATGCATGCGGAACATGGGAGTACTTCCATTGGAAGAAGCCCAGCGGCTTCTGGATCGGCTATCTCGCGTAACTTCAGGCCGGCCAAAAATACGGTCTGAGGAGTTGATACCGTTTCCGAGAGCCTTGAAGGCCGTCACGTCCCCTTGGCGATAAGCGGATGGTGACAAGCCTCACTTCCGGAGCAAATCTGCGGAGTGGCGGGGCGGTTCGGCTCGGTATGGAAGCCGCGCCCGTCGAAACCGCAAGCATCCCAGACGCCCGAGCGCTGCCAAGGCCAAGACGACCGCAGCTGGGAGCCAGAAGAGCTGCGCTTCCAAGGCCTAGAGCTGTTCGACGAAGCTTGTTAGCGCCTGGTTCGTCGAATCGGGCACCTTCTGCTGGAGCCAGTGTCCAGCACGCGGAACGATGATTGAGCCGCGGAAATCAGCACACGCTGCCCCCCGGTCGCTCGTATAAGTCCCGCCCAGGGACGAAGTGACGGACCGGATCTCGCTCGCCACCGATGAAAAACGATGGCTGTGTGATCGGCTTGCCCTCGTAGCTCGCCAACTCCTCGAAATCAATTGACTGGGCGCGATAACGGTCCTGGTTTCACAGCGGCGCTCAGAAACTGTTCTTTCGTCTCAGCGTCGGCGGGAATGTAGCGTATCTCCGCGGTCCAGGCTTTCTCCGGCTGACTGTAGAGACGCAAGAACTGCTCGACCACCACTTCCGCTTCTTTCGAATCCGGGGTGACGACGGCCGCGACAGTCACCGTCGCCACATGAATCCCCTTCGCGCGGAAAGGCTGGAAA
>Ga0153933_1000153_pt1 | contig 35086 bp, 30 predicted proteins | sample TSNJ017MetaG_FD_102275 | JGI IMG/M metagenome (GOLD analysis project Ga0153933, IMG submission 102275) | Attine ant fungus gardens microbial communities from New Jersey, USA - TSNJ017 MetaG | ecosystem: Host-associated > Fungi > Mycelium > Unclassified | place: USA: New Jersey, Wharton State...
ATAGTTCGCGTCCAGGTAGAGCCCATGCGCCATCTTGTGACTTTCTTCCAATTCGTGCGCGCTGTAGACCTGCGTCCCGGCATTGAAAGTGCTATAGAGCGTGAACCAATTGTGATACGGTGCACGCGGGTCGACGTAGGGACTGGCCGTAGTGGTCTGATATGGAGTCGTGCTTGCAGGGATCTGATTGAGATCCTCGGTGATGTTCAGGCGATAAGTGTGCATCCCCACGTAGCTCGCGCGGACGCTGTCATTGTTGCCGATCTGCCGTTCCACCGTCAGATTCCACTGTTCAGACTGCGGGTCGCGGTAGTTGGGATCGACTCCCTGATCCAGTCCTCCTCCGCCGTATTGCACGCCGCTGCTTGGAGGAGCAGTATTAGGGAATTGAATCAGAGGGACGCCGTTCGAAGCCAAGGAGTTGGTATAGGTGTGCAGAGCGGATGTTGGGTTTCCGCTGTTATTGAATGACAACGGACCGAGATTCGTCATGGTGAATATGCCGAAGCCGGCGCGAACTACGGTCTTGGTATCGTTGAAAGGGCGATAGGCCAGCGAGACACGAGGCTGGTAGTTCCCCTTATAGGTGTTGCGCAGGCTCTGGGGAAGGTGGTCCTGGCTGGCAGTGACGTAGTTGGTGCAGGGAAGAGCGGTGTAGCTAAGATTGCAGGCGTTGAAGGACTGCTGGAACGCGAGATTCGAGCTTCCAATGTTCTGCGCAGACAAGTAGGACGCGAGCTGGTTGGGAACGACGATGGAGTTATTTGTTTGATCGAAGTTCGCCAGATTGCCGCCATCCTCCTGAAAGCCGGGGAGAATCTGCCAGCGCAGGCCGTAGCTGAGCGTGAGCTTGCTTGTCACCTGATACTCGTCCTGTGCGAAGAGGCTGTATTGCCAAGCCGTTCCGCCAACATCCGGGCTTGAGACAGCGAAGAAAATATTTGTCGGCGTACCTTCGAGTAAGTCGCCAAATGAGTTCCCGGTAAATGTGGGCTCGAAGGTGAATTGACCAAAGTCGTCCGAGGGCAGAAACGTCTCGATATCAAAATAGCGTACACGCCGTATGTCGACGCCCCCCTTCAGTGTGTGCTGGCCGGCGGTGAAGGAGACATTGTCGGTGAACTGCATGGTCTTCGATTGGGTTACACCCGCCTTATCCCGGCCAATCGAAGTGAAGCCTGTTCCCGCGCTAAAGATGAATGTGGGAAATGCATGAGTGGTGGGATGCTGGCTGATGTTCACTCCGGCCAGGTCAAGCTGAGATAGAGCGTCGGCTCCTTCGATGGGGAAGTTCACGCTGGTGATGACATTCGTAAAGCCGTAACGGAATTCATTCAAGAGATGAGGCGTGATGGAATACGTGTGCGAGACCAGAAAGCTGCGATTATGCACGCTGTCTGAGTCATTGGGCAGAAACGGGTTCGCATAGTCTTCGGTGATGTTCTTCCGGCTGAAGCGAGCATATACCGACTGCTTCCCATTGATGGTCTGATCGACACGGAGATCGACGCCATCGGTGCGCGCGGGAGTCGATTGGAAGTTCTCATAGTTGTAGTTGGATTGCCCGGAAACATTGGGAAGCGGATAGTAGGCCAGCAAAGCTTTCGCTGTGGCACTGATGCTGCTCTGAGGGATTACCGGGCCTCCCAGCGCGGTCAGATCACCATTGCGCTCAGCTTCGGTCGGAACGAGAAATTGCTGCGCGACCGCGGTTGCGCGACGGTTCCCCTCGTAATCGAGGAAGAAGAAGGTACGATCCTTCCCATTGTAAAGATGAGGAAAGGTGAGTGGTCCGCCCAAGGAACCACCAAATGTATTGAAGTGTTTGGGTGCTTTTCCAGTGAACCCATAAGGATCGGCGTCGAGGGCGTCATTCTGAAGATATTCGAAGAGGCTGCCGTGATACTTGTTTGTGCCGCTCTTCGTGGTGAAGGTCACATCACCGATCTGAGAAAACTCCGCGCTGTTGTTGAACGAAGTCACCTTCACGGCCGCAATGCCTTCTTGAGAAGGGTACGCATCCTGCAGCGCACCATTTTGACGAACATTGGCAGTCGAGATGCCGTCGACGGAAAAGTTGACCATCGAAGAGCTGGCCCCGCCCAAAGCGATGTTGCCGGAGGAGTCCTGCTGTACGTTCGGAGAAAGCTGAAGTGCGCCGAGCGGACTTGTGGTGGTCGCGCGATTATTGAGCGGCAGCTGCGTGATCTGCTGATTGGCGATGGAATCACCGACCGTGCCGTTCTCTGTATTGATTTGCTCCGCGTTGGCAACTACCTGAACTTCCTGCGCCTGGGATGCGATCGACATCGTGATCGGAATACGCAAATCCTGGCGCGCCTCCAGAGTCGTGTCTGCAACCATAGCCTTGGCAAAACCGACGTGCTCCACGGTGACTGAATAGTGGCCGGCCTTAAGGTTTTCGACAAGGAACTCGCCTGCGTCATTCGCCGTGACGGCGCGATCAAAGCTCTGGTCCAGCGAATGGACGGTTACGGTAGCGCCGGGCAGGACCGCTCCCGAAATATCCTGCACTGTGCCGCGAATGCTACCGAATGTGGACTGGGCAGTAGCTGTAACCGCCGCTCCCAACGAGATGCCACACATGACGATCCACGTGCAAATTCTTAGCAGCCGTTTTCCCGCTTTAAGTTCTTCCTGCAAGATGCAGTGCGTGATGGCCTTAAACAAGAGTTGATGAAGCCTGTCATATTTCATTTGATTCACCTCTAACGCCGGTATCGTCTCCGGTCTCGTTCAGTGAATCGTGAAACCCATAAGACAGGCATAATTCGGAACTTTATGGGTTCCTAATGGGTTAAACCGTAGACTGTGACGGAGGGATGAGTGAAGGAAGCCAATGCTTCTCGAGAGAGTTCGTCGTCTCACTATCAGAATTGTTTCTGGTATTGCAGCAGCGCTGCTCATCACAGGTGCCGCCTATCGTCTTCACTTCAACCTCTCTTCTGCAACGTCAGTTCACTTGCTCCTTATTACAGCGATAGCGCTGAAGTGGGGATTTCCTGAGGCAAGCGCGCTCTCGGTCATTTCCGTGGGGTGTTTGGATTATTTCTTTACGGAGCCTCTATTCCGCTTCTATATGTCGGACTCTCACGATTGGGTCGCCCTCGCGACCTTTGAAAGCGTGGCTCTCGTGGTCAGCCGGCTATCCGACCAGGTACACCGTCACGCAACAGAATCAGAGTTGCACAGATCCCAATTGCAACACCTGTATCAAATGAGTCAGAACATCCTCCTCCTTAATTTTCAGGAACCGATTGAACCGCAGCTTGTGGTCCTGATCCGGGAAGCCTTATCTGCAAAAGGCGTTGCCTTATGGAATGCGTACGACCTTCGTCTATCCAAAGCGGGTGCGTGCAAATTCGAAGAGGACGAGGTGCGTTCGGTCTTCTATACAGAAAGCAATGAAGATGGCGGGACAGCGGAAGTCTCGCGCCGCGTTTTGCGTTCCGGAACGAGACCGATCGGTGCTCTGCTGATCGAGGGACATCCCGCCGATTCTGCATCCGTAGATGCTGCTGTTTCGCTCGTCGCGATTGCGATGGAGCGTGCGCGATCTTTCGCAGCGGAGAGCGGCGCTGAGGCCGCGAGACAGAGCGAACAACTCCGCGCGGCTGTCCTTGACGCATTGGCTCACGCCTTCAAGACACCTTTGACTGCGATCCAGACATCCAGTTCGGGTCTTCTGGAGATGGGTACGCTGCCTGCAACAGAGAAGAAGCTAGTTATACTTATCGACCAAAAGGCCACACATCTTGCTGAGATCACGACGAGTCTGCTCCGAACAGCAAAGTTCGATAGTGCGAGTCTCAGACTCAAACGCCAGGATATCAACATAGTGGAACTGGTGCGTGAGAGCGCCGCGGAGTCAGACGGTCAATTTATATTGCCAACTGTCGATATGACACTCACCGGTGAACGGGTGATGGCATTCGCTGATCGACATCTGTTGAAGATGGCTCTTATTCAACTGCTCGACAATGCCGTCAAATACGGCAAAGCCGGGGCGCCAATCTTCATTGACATCCGAAGAGAGCAGGACGAATTAAAGGTGAGTATCCACAATGAGGGATCGTTCATTCCAGTTGAAGAGCGCGAGCGAATCTTCAAACGCTTCTATCGCTCTCCTGGCTCCGCACACAAGGCCTCCGGAACAGGGATCGGTCTTTCCGTTGTGAAGCATGTGGTAGAGGCTCATCATGGCCAGGTGTGGGTGGCCAGCGATGCAGAGGACGGCACCACATTCTTTCTCACTCTTCCTACGGGGAAGCAGTAATCGATGAGGCAGAAGAGCAAGGTCCTTCTCGTCGAAGATGATGACGCAATTAGGCAGAGTTTGTTTGAAACGCTAGGAGCGTTGGGGTTCGCTGTAGGCGAATCATCGAGCGGCGAGGAAGCGCTTTCCCGGTTGGCGATGGCCGATTACGATGCGGTCTTGCTCGATGTGAACATGCCGGGTATGGGCGGTATGGAAGCCTGTCGACAAATATCTCGGACGTATCCCGGATTACCGATCATTATGCTTACGGTTCGAGAGGGAGAGGATGACAAGGTGCAGGCTCTCGATTTCGGAGCCGACGACTATATAACAAAGCCCTTTCAGGTTCGCGAACTGACCGCCCGATTGCGTTCAGCCATTCGACGTGCCAAAACAGCGGGGAACCCTTCCGGCCCAATCTTTGCAATCGGAGATATGCGGCTCGATGCGGCCCGCCATCGAGTCGAAAAGCAAGGGGAGGAGCTTCATCTCAGCCCGAAGGAGTTTGACGTATTGCACTTCCTAATGGCTAATGCCGGGCGCCCCGTTCCCCATCAAAGACTACTGTCATCGATCTGGGGAGCAGAGTACGGGGATGAAAGGGAATATCTGCGCGTTCTGATAAATCAGCTTCGGAAGAAGATCGAGAATGATCCAGCCCATCCTGAATACATCCTTACGGACAGTTATATAGGCTATCGCTTTCGGGATGATTAGCATTCATCGATTCCCCAGATATAGCAACACGACCAATTTGCACGCAGCTTTTTCGTGAGCCAAGTGCGAGTGTGGCAGCGGTGAACTCGCCAAAGGTGCGAACGAGATTCTGAACCTCGATCATATCGACATGGACCCCTCTAGTTTAGATTATCATTCTATGAGCGTAATAAAAGATAAAAAAAGGCTTCGTAAATTGACATATCTTCCGCTGAAATTACTACGATTAGCGTATGAAAAAAATGTCGTCGAAAGCGGTCGAAGAACTGAGGCGAGCTGTGGTGCGCCTGAACCGGTGCCTTCGCTCCGCAGGAACTGATCAAACCCTGTCGGCCAACAAGCTGAGCGCGCTCGGTTTTCTCTACACCAATCCATCCTGCTCACCTGGCGAACTAGCTGAGGCAGAGCGACTTCAGCCACAGTCGCTCACGCGGCTGCTGAGTGAGCTTGAAGAAGAGGGTTACATCAGTCGGGTCAAGAGCGATGAAGATCGACGGCAGAGCCTGCTTGAGATCACCCCAAAAGGCAAAGAGGTCCTGGCTCGGGACATGCGTGAGCGTGATGAATGGTTAATGGAGGCAATCTCTCACTTGAGCGACACAGAGCAACAAGTGCTGCAGATTGCGGCAAAAATTATGAACCGCGTGGCTGAGTTCGAGTCAGAAACAGGCCAATACGAACGTATGCACCGTGGCCGTGAACCACATTTATAGCCAGTTGTTCCAGGGGGGACTATATGTCCAGATTTGCATTTTTCAATCTTCCGGCCCGCGGACACCTGAATCCGACTTTGCCGATTGTGAAGGAACTTGTTGCCGGAGGGGCTGAAGTTCACTACTTCGTTAGCGAAGAGTACAGCAACTTAGTGGAGGCAGCCGGAGCCATATTTCACCCGCTCCCATCTCTGAATCGTCTCGGAGATCAGAAGAACGAAGACTCCTCCCCTCCAGGCGATAAGCAGATTACCCTGATGCCTTTTTCCATGGCATATCAATCGCTACTAGTCGTTCCACAGCTGGTAGAGACTCTGCGAACATTGAACCCCGATTGTCTCGTCTACAATTCCTTGAGTCTTTGGCCCCGCCTGGCAGGACGCATCACTGGCATTCCATCGGTCGCGTTCCGCCCTTTTCACGGGCCGCGTGGCCATCGATCGGTTGTTGCTCCTTTTGCTTCGGAGAGACTTGCAAAGCTGGCTGCTGCGACTGACCGCGAACTAGCGAAGCTGATGTTTACTTTCGGGAGAGTTCCGCTAACACTGGAGGAACTCGTCTCCGAGGTGGAAGATCTGACTGTGGTCTTCGTTCCGAGGGAGTTTCAATACCAGGCAGAGGCATTCGACGAGCGCTTTCTTTTCGTCGGCCCGTCTTTCATCGAAGATGAACCTGAATCCTGGCCCTTGGAAGATGGCTCACCTCGAAGACATCTGCGAGCCTATATTTCGCTTGGCACCTTGCGAAATAATGATCCCGAGTTCTACCGAGCCTGCTTCGCTGCGTTCAAGCCGGATGAGTGGCAGATCATCATGTCGGTGGGAGAGCATATCGACCTCAATTTGCTTGGGCCTGTGCCGCCGAACTTTCTGGTGGCGCGCAGCGTGCGCCAAACTGCAGTGTTGCCCCATGTAGACGTATTTGTAACGCACGGTGGACTCAACAGCGTGATGGAGAGCCTCCACTTCGGAGTGCCGATGGTAGTCATACCGTCCATCAAAGAACAGCAGTTGACGGCGCATCGAGTCGGAGCATTCGGATGCGGGGTTGTCCTGGATCGTGACTCGGCGAGCCCTGCATCTCTGCGGGCAACCGTATCCGCTTTGGTTGATGACAAAGCCATGCAGTCTCGGCTTGAGATCATGCAGCAGAAGATCATCGTGGCCGGCGGATACCGGCGCGCAACTGAGGCAATTGTCAACTTTTGCCATGACGGGCAATCCCGGTGAAAAGAGCAGGTGAGCATGCCAAGCTCGGCAATCGCCCCATGCAACAACGAGGCCACTTGTTCACACTGGATACGCAAAACGGATCATCAACTTCCTCGTTTCGACTAGACTTTAAGACCTGATGCCCGCCGAACTCAAAGCCAAGATTTTCATTTCATATTGTCGCCATGACGCCGATCTGGTTAAGCCTATTTCCGAGCTGGTAGAGCTGGGAAATAGAGATACCGTATTCTTTGACGCGTCATCGCTTCAGCCGGGAGACGACTGGTGCGAAAAGATCGAAACAGCAATCCATGAATCGACGATATTCGTGCTTTGCTGGTGTTGCGGCAGTCGGGCTTCAGAGTTCGTCGCCCATGAAATGAATCTGGCGCTGCAGAAAAAAGAACGGGTTCTCATACTCTATAGCACTTCCTGAACCTTTTAAGAGTAGGCAATGGATCGATCTGCGCTCGCGACTTATACATCAATGCGATGGTCATCCTAAGGCGACGTTCAACGCCCAACAGGTAGTGACTTTGAATGGAAAATCAGACTATCGATCTTGGCTTGGGAGCATGGATTGGAAGGGAAAGCTGCAACTATATACGTTACTGACCTTTGCGAACCCGGGCATAGGACTGACGATGCTTGCGGCTGATCCGCAGATTAGGAAAGCCAGCAGCAAGATTCTTGATTATTTCTCCAACTTTAATCAGCGTGGCTGATCGGCCTCACACCAGCGACCTGCATAGGCCCGGTAGATTCTTCTTGATGTTCTCAACATCTGTGCTCACTTTCCATGCAGCCATCCTGTCAGCGTCGGATGGCTTTAATAGATGCCTGCACTCTGTAGAACTCCGTCTGGATTAGGCTTAGGCCCAAAAATGGGCTCAATAATTTGAGGTGAACCCCTCGGTTGAGACAATTTGCAATTGGCACACTTGCCGTTCGTTGCAATTGTGACAGGACCGGCTCTATCTTTGGCCCATCGCCTTCGCCACGGCCTGTTGAATATTTGAGTACGTACTGGCTGATTCCGCTGATACAAGGTCAGTGGAGCTACTGGATTCAAGCTGTTTTCCGACGCGCGTCACTTCCACCTGACCCAAGATGTGCGCTCCAATCAGATGGGATTTCAACTTCGACCACTCGACCGGCCTGTCTGAGCGAAGGTCGAAGATCACCGCACCGTTTTGCTCGCCGAACTCTAAAGCGGCTTCTCCATCCGAGAAATAGAAGTCGAGCTCTCCATAGTCTCCATGCAGCTCAAGAGTGCTATGGCCCGGACCCTCCTCCAAGATCTCTAAGTGGTCACCATGCAGCGAGATCGTAAATGGCGCTTGTTTGCCGTCGTCTGAGATGTACTTTCCTGTGAATAGTCGCAGGACTCGCGGTGACGTCAGGATTTCCTTTCCTTCTGACGGAACAGAGGCGCTTGGTTCCGCAGCCAGGGTCATCAGCTCGCTGTCGATCTCATGCGTCCCTGGAGTGAACTGGCCTTTCAACAATGCGTTTTGGTTGGAGAGGATGACGACTATGTTGTCGGTGCCCGGGAAATACTCAAGTTCCGAATAAAAGCCGGGGACAGAGCCGAAGTGGTCCAAACGCATATGCCCTCGCAAGCTTCCAATCAGTAGTCCATATGCATAGCCATCGCGCACGGGAGTTGTCATCTCGGTGTAAGAAGCTGTGGAGAGTACATGCCCGTGATGCAGCGCAGTTGTCCAGCGAACCAAATCGTTTCCGGTTGACAAGAGATTACCCCCTCCGAAGAAGAAGGAATTCGCCATGACCGCAGTCGGCGGGTCGGTGCCTGAGGGTTTACCTTCGCCTGGGTCAACCGGTTCATACCCGGTTGCATGGCGCTCCGCTGCACCAGCTTCTTCAAGGCATTGCGTGTCTCGCATGCCAAGGGGGTCGAAGATGCGTTTATGCAGGAACTGGCAATAGGACATGCCTGCAGCCTTCTGAACGATCTTGCCCAGAAGAAGATAGTTTGTGTTCGAATAGCCGTAACCCTCGCCAGGTTTGAATGCGAGTGGGGCATCTTTGACGAAGGCAAGCAACTCAGCCGGAGAATGCTCCCGCTGCATCTCTTGTGGTGCGACGCCAGCGTAATCCTTCAGGCCTGAGGTATGACTTAGCAGCTCGCGTACCGTAATCTCAGACCATGCTTGCGGAAGGTTATCTTCTGGCAGCAGCTGTAGGACCCGATCGCTCGTCTTCAGCTTTCCGTCCTCTTGCAACAGGAGAATAGCTGCTGCCGTGAACTGTTTGCTGATGGACCCAGTGTTGAAACGGGTATGTTCGTCAAAGCGATGCTTCTGGGCGCGGTCAGCAAGACCGTAGCCGGCACGAAAGATGACCTTTCCCGCAGTGGCAAATGTGATCATGCCACTAAAGCCGTCTTTCGCTGCATAGTGTTGAGCAATGCGCGATATGCGTTCCGGGGATTGTCCGATACAAACTGGCCCAATCCCGAGGATTAGTGTGGCGACAGAAAGCGAGCGAAGGGGGATGCACAAACGCAACGAACCTCCAAAGAACTGACCTGCTACATTTTACCGACCAACAAACGAATCGACGGCGAGGAAAGAATCGTTAAACGCGCGCTCCAGTTGGAAAAATCGGCCACGCGATCTCAGTTCTCCACTTCGATTCCTCCGCTGTGTCATGGGGGCTAATCAGGTAGTGCTCGCGTATAGGGCCAGCCACTGCCAACTCATGCTGGGCAACATATTTTGCGAGTGCTCCGTAGGCAAGATCGATGTTCGCAGGTGGGCCTGAGTGCACGATGATGGCGACTTCACTTGCAGGGACAAGCATTGGTTTTACTCGTCCGATGGGGCGAAACGGGGTATCGCAGGGGACGAACATCGTTGCCTCTCCACGGCCATCTGAGAACAGCGCGTTCGAGAAAATGCCGCCCGCAGGCCCGGGTGCTGGAGCGCGCTGAGCCGCCAAGGTGGCATGTAGCTCTGCCAGCGCACCCTGGTACCAGGACAAGGCGTCCTTCACGTCGAGCATCTCCGAGATCGCGGCCGAGGCTGTTGCCTTGATACTGCAGTGTTTTATCTGGGGTTCAGATGCCGGATGCTGCAGCAAGTCACGAAGAGACGCCACGACTCCCTGCGTTCTTGCAAGGTGGCTCTCCAGGCGGTTCAAGTGGTCCACGATCAACTCATTGCGGGCCTGGAGATCGGGAGCAGTCAACACCGCCCGGATTTCGCTCAAGGGCATATCGAGGTCGCGAAACCGGCGAATGATATGGGCTGTCGCAATCTGATCTGCCGTGTATCGACGATAGCCGGTCCTGGTGTCGACCTCGGCAGGCTCCAGCAGCCCGTTCTCGTGATAATGGCGCAAAGTCTTGACGGTCAAATGCGTTGCGCGAGCAAAATCACCGATCGCGAGGAGTGACGGCATGCAGCCATTGTCAACTCTCCCGCAGGGTGAGAGTCAATCGCAAGGGACGCTCTTGACTCTCCTCCAACGTCAGCGCGAAGGATGAATGTATCAGCCACGAGGCTGTGTTCAATCTGGAGGGAACATGGAATCTGAACTTAAGGGCGTGATTGCCGAGCATATCCGGGCGGTGAATGCGTTTGATCTCGATGCTATCGCCAACACGTTTGCGAAAGATGCGTATGTCAACGACAACCGAAGGGAGATCGTGGGTATAGACGCCATTCGCCGGTGGCTATCCAAGGAGATGGTAGGCGATAAGGTGACCATGGATGTACGAGAGGTCATCGATCACTACGGCCACACCATTGTGCGCGCCGTCTATGACGGCGAATATGACAAGACCAATCTTCCTGAAGAGCTGATACTGACGAATTACTTCAGCATCAGAGATGGCAAGATCGTCAGCCTTGCCATCATCTTCAACCAGCCGTCGCCCTATTGACAACGAGGACAGCACGCCTGTATGGAAGAGCGTCTGTCACGCCGCAAACAATGGTTGCGCCGCTGAGCTCTTTAGGGCAGAGGGGTTGGGGACTCCTCGTGATGCATCCCCACCCCCGCAGACTCGCAACGATTAGTCCTCGAGAACGCCCTTCCCGGAAATGATCTGTATTGTTCCCCGAGTTGAATGAGCGCATTGACCGTTATCGCCATTCGAGAATTGCTCCCTGTTGTTTGCCGGTCGTCCTCCCTGAACTTAGAGGCTAGACAGGCTGTACCCATTTGCGATTGCAGCAGAGTGACAACCGAGTGAGAACTCTTCTGGATTCTATCCGTTTCTGACTTCGTGCGGCTGACCAGTCTTTGAAACTCGCGGCATCAAGCGACTTGCCCATGACTCTCATGCCGTTCGCGGTGTAGGCAGCTTCGAGCCGTTGAGGATCGGGTGGCTCATCATGATTTGGTATCCGGGTCTATTCCGCGAAGAGGTCTTCCATCTTGCCGGCCGGGTCGAAAAGATTCGGAATGCCGGCAGTTTCCGGTCCCGTTAATCACTGAACGGTATATCTCCGAGAGAATGTAATCGGCTGTTGGTTCCAGCCGAAGGTGCGAGAAAAAACAGACGCCAGTCGGCTGCGATGGTCTTTTAGCCGAATGCGGCAAGACTCATCCGCGTGGATATTTCTTCGGGCCTACAAGGACGAGCCCTGCCTTTTGAGCAGCCGCCGGTATCCGGGGCCCCACGACCGACATGTCGATATGCGGCTGATCCCCAGGAGATTGGATCGGAACTGCCAGTGCGAGAAAAAACTCCTCCATGCCGGCGGGCGTAAATGATGTAAGCAGACGACCCGGCTTGCCGCCGATATTGGTCCAGCGATGCGGCACCTCTCGAGGACCGTAGAGGCATCTTCCGGGACCAGCGATTACAGTCTTCTCTCCCACAACGAATTCAAAACTTCCGCTCAGGACGTAGAACACTTCGTCTTCATGAGAATGCTTATGAAGGGGTGAGCCTTCTTTCGGCCTTGCATCCAGCAGCAACCAGGTGGTTGAGCTGCCTGTTTCTTTTCCGATCAGTTTGAGTGTTAACGCGCTATCCCACCAGAGCCAGTGCTCCTCTTCCGTTGCGGCTGGTGTTTGCGCGGCTCCTTCTGCTGGCTTGAACAGAAGGGCCGCGGTTGCCATGACGTTGAATTTGATTGCCTCACGACGCGAATACCTCATGCTTTGCTCCTTCGATCTCGCATATCGGAATGGGGACGGCTCGCAGCGAGCCGGAAATAGGTTCTACATCTTCGCCAAGCCTGTAACGGCGCAGAGGAACGCGACGATGCTCGTTATCGTGCGCGTCCAATGATTCCGGAGCCATTGATCTCGCAACATGCCCCAGTCCGGTGGCGCTGCACCTGGGGTCCATGACGCAATTGTCCTGTTAAGCGGGACCTCAACGCGAACCGTGACGATGATGCTGACGATGATCAGCAGGGCAGCCGCTCCAAACATCCAGCGAGCACTGCCTTTCGTCAATGCCGACGTTGCGATCAGCAATATCGCGGACGCGTTGAAAAAGACCGGCATAACCTTGCGGAACACAGCATCCGTAGTCTGGTGTTCGAGTGTCCAGTTTGCCTCGGGAAGGCTTCGGCCGGCGTATTGCCCCATGCCTGTACCCAGCATGATGCCCGCGAGCAAACCGACGCCGGTCACTGCGAGAATGGAACTGATCAGCCGAATTGCGATGACAGTAGACGACATGTTTTCCTCCCGAGTAAGACGATCAGAGGAATGACCCTCTGCCGAGGCGGCGCGCCGCGCAGACAATGCATGACTGATTACGTCTATTTCTGCGGCAGATCATAGCGTTTCACCGGCGGCAAGAGTCCAAGCTGTTGCATCATGCCTACGTCATCGCGACAGGCGCGGTGCTCTACGATCAATCCATCCTTCAACGTGTACCAATGGATGTGCTGGACGTTGAAAGTATTTCCTGATGGAGGAACTCCGACGAGAAGGCCGCCATTGACGGGTATCTTGCCGACGCCTTTGTGCGTACCGGTCACGATCATGCGAACCATGACGTCATCGCCGACTACTCCCAGTTCTTCGATTTCCATGCGCCAATCGGGAAAGGTGGTATGAATGTCGGTCAGCACGCGCAGCACAGCTTGGCGTCCCACAGGTACCCCGTGATTTCGCGTGTCCTCGGCGAAGAACTGAACCGCGGCAGGGATGTCGCCGCTGTTCAGCACATCGTGGTGGTGGCGGCTAGATCGGCGTGTTCGATCAATTCCTGTTCCGCCTCAACTGACGGTTGAGCCTGAAGCAGGCTTCCAGGAATTGCGAGTGCGGCTAGTGTTAGAACCGTACGGCGATCGATTTGCATTGCCATCTCCTTTGACATTATTCGTGGCGTTGATTCGTGAAGGATGCAGTCATTGCTTGAACCGCGGAAAAGGGACCTGAGTGAAAGCACCTGCCAATTACCGCTTCCCGAAGCGATAGACGATGCCAGCGCCGAGGCGCAGATTGTCCTGGTGGTCGTTGACTCGATTGCTCGATCTTGTAAGCAGGTAGTCGCCCTCGATCACCCGCAAGCTCCAGCGTCCGGGCAGACGGTAGTCCAATCCGCCGCCGACAACGCTGGCGAAGTTGAGTGTGGAATCGCTTGCTGCCGGGGTGTTGCCCTCGACCAGCGTCCCGCTGGCATTTGCCGCTCCGATCAAGATCTGGCCGAAGGGGTTCCACCGGGGATGGAAAAGCGGCCTGTAGCGCAGGCCGGCGGTGAACGAAGACAGCGTCAGGTCGTACCCGCTGGAGCTGATTCCAGAGCCATGCACAGCCGCGGCATCGAAGACCGCGGCCAGATGGCCTGAGCCCAAGGGTTGCGCGATCGAGAAGCTGCCGCCGTTCAGTGAAAAACAGTCGCACTGCGCTGGCGGAGCGTTGGCCCGCACGTAGTTGTATTCCAATGCAAGTTCAGTCGAGCCACGATCGCCGTTGGCTGGGGATGCCTGAGCCACCGCTAAGGACGGTGCAACTGCGATGAAGAAGAGGGAAAGTAAAAGCCGATTCATGATGTCTCCTTACCTCACTGTGATCTGCACGCTGGTGCTGTGTTGGAGCGAACCGCTGGTGCCGGTCACGGTGATGGTGTAGGTAGCGGATGCCGGCTTCGTCTCCGGCAGAGCGAATCCTCCTCCGCATGCGCTCAAGGCTGCTCCAACTCCTAAGAGCAGCAACAGGCAGGCGAGGCTTGTGAAGGCTCGTCTTCTGCGCCGGAACGGCAGAACCAGCAGAGCTGTACTGACCAGCCCAACCGGCACAGGCCATCGCGTCGCGTTCTCTTGCAAAGAGGCCTGTTGCGCTAGCGTTTGAACTGTCATGGTCGAGGCCGATCCGGCACTTCCGGGAGTCACTGAGGCAGGCGCGAATGTCACCGTCGCTCCAGTCGGAAGGCCGCTTGCGGCGAATGTTACTGGTTGAGTAAAGCTGCCATTGATCGAGGTGAGATTGACCTGGTAAACCGCGCTGCTTCCCGATGCGACGGATTGGCTTGCAGGCGTGGCCGCGATGGAGAAATCGGCAGCAGCAGGTGGGGCAGTTGCGACTCCGGTGAGCGAACTCGTCTGCGGTGACCCGGGTGCAGTGTCGCTTACCGAAAGCGTGGCTGTATCTGTGCCGGTCGAGGCCGGATTGAACGTAACGGAGATGCTGCACGACGCGCCCGCAGCGAGCGCGCTGCCGCAAGTGTTGGTGCTTGTAAAGGCCGCGCTGTTGGTTCCGGTCAGACTGACGCTGGCAATTACAAGCGGAGCATTGCCGGTGTTGGTCAACGTTGCGTTCTGCGCTGTACTCGTCGTTCCGGTTTCGATGGAACCAAAGTTCAGAGTGGAGGGCGTAAGCGTAGCCGCGGGAGCAGCGGCAGCCGTGCCGGTACCAGTCAGGGTACTGGTCTGCGGAGAGCCACTGGCGTTGTCGGAGACGCTAAGAGTCGCTGATGCCGATCCAGCTGCAGTGGGTGCGAAGGTTACAGAGATGGTGCACGAAGCGCTTGCGGCAAGCGATGTTCCGCAAGTCTTCGATGTGATCGTAAATTCGGAGGCATTGTTTCCGCCGAGGCTGATGGAATTGATGGTCAGAGCCGCGTTGCCGGCGTTGGCAACGGTGAAGGTCTGCGCGGCGCTGGTGGTACCCACAGTCTGGCTGCCGAAGTTGGCGCTTGCAGGGGTAAGGGCCGCCTGCGGCTTCGCGGGCGCTGTTCCCGTGCCGGTAAGCGATGCTGTTTGCGTACCCACAGCATCGACAACCGACAGGCTTGCAGCGAAGCTGCCAGCGGCTGGCGGCGAGAAGGTGACGGAGATTGTGCACGAGGCTCCCGCGGCGAGTGTCGATCCGCAGGTCTGTGAGACGATGCTAAAGCTGCCGGCATTCGCTCCAGAGAGAGAGATGGACGTGATGGACAGCGATGCGTTGCCGGCGTTGGCGAGCGCGAAGGTCTGCGCGCTACTGGTTGTGCCTGCCGTCACATTGCCGAAGTTCGCGGTTGCGGGAGTAAGCGCGACTTGCGGCGCGGCTGCGGCCGTTCCATTGCAGGTCAAAGCGATGGACTGCTGGGGAATCGGAGATGGGAAGTTCGCGTTAAGGCTTGCGGTAAGAGTTTCGACTATCACGGGCTCGCAGGTGACCGCAATGGAGCAGCTAGATCCCGCGGCCAGACTCTTACCGCAGTTGTCGGACTCGCTAAAGCCACCGGGGTTGCTGCCGGAGAAATTGAAAAAGACGACGGACACCGCAGCGGTGCCGTTATTTTGGAGCGTGGCCGTTTGTGGCGCGCTGACGGTCCCAATGGGCACGTTGCCGAAGTCCATTGTCGTGGGCGTAAGCACGGGCTGTGGAGTGGCACCGGGTGTGGCCGTACCCACCAGTGTGATGGTCTGTGTGGCATATGGGCTGGTTGCATTCAGACTGTTGTCGGTCAGCACAAGCGAACCGCTGATGTTGCCGGCAGCGACTGGAGCGAAGTTCACCGCGAGCGTGCAACTGCTTCCCATCGCCAGCGTCGCCGCTGCCGAAGAGGAACTCAATTCCGGGCACGCGTCATTCTCGCTGCTGGAGAGCGAAAAGCTTGCTGAGGTACTTGGGTTCGTCCCGGTACTCGGCGGCGGCAGAGTTAGTGGCGCGTTGCCGATGTCTGAAATTACCGCTCCCAGCGGTCCGTCTGTGGAGTCTGTCGATCCGACTGCCGTTGGTGTTACAAAGGTCAAAGTCGGGTTGCTGACATCCGTCTTGCGAACAAGATTGTTCTTCGTATCCGCGACGATGAGATTGCCTTCGCCATCTAGAACAACTTTCTGCGGGCCATTCAAAGACACCTGCGTTGCCGGTCCACCACTACCGGCAGAGCCTTCCTGGCCATTGCCCGCGACAGTCGTGATGGTTTGTGTGTCCGCATCCACCTTCCGAATGCGGTTATTTGCAAAGTCTGCAATGTAGAGATCGCCGCCAGGATCCACGGCAACGCCCATCGGCCAATTCAACTGCGCGCTGGTTGCCGCTCCGCCGTCGCCGCTGTAGCCGCCGCCGAGCGCATTGTTTCCCGCAACGGTGTGAATGATGCCGTCCGTCGTTACCTCGCGCACCACGTGGTGGCCGGAATCGCCGATAAACAGATCGCCAGCAGCGTCCACAGAGATGGCATCGTAGGCGGCATAAATACCGTTGTGACAGCATAGTGCCAGGTTCGCCTGGATAGCCGGGCCTCCATCACCGCCATAAGCTCCAAAGCTTTGACCTACAGCCGCTGCATTGCCTGCAACCGTTGTAATGACGCCCGCAGCATTTATCTTCCGAATCAGGTTATTGTCCTGATCTTCGACATAGAGGTTGCCTTGCGTATCAAGCGCGACCCCTTGCGGATAATTGAGGCTGGCCATGGTAGCGGGGCCATTGTCTCCGCTATAACCTTGTGTGCCGTTGCCCGCAACGCTGGTTAGGATTTGCGTGACGGCATCGATCCTAAAGATCTGATGGGCCGCCGAATCTGCAAAATAGACGTCCCCGGCGGCATCGACGGCAACGTCACTGGGATTCTCGATATTCGCGCTGGTCGCAGGGCCCCCAATGCCACTCACGCCGCCTGCGCCCGTACCAGCTATCACGGTGATGTTGCCCTGGGTATCAATTTTGCTGAGGGTGTTGCTCAAGAACGCCGCGACATAGACATTCCCGGCCGCGTCTACCGCCCCTGCCGCTGGATTGCAAAGTGGCCCAAGCAGTGCAGGCCCGCTGTAAGCATTGCAGTTTGGCGCATTGACCTCGCCGGCCAGCGTTGACATGGTTCCAGGGGTCAGCGCCGCAAGCGGACCGACGCCGATGGCGTTCAGACCGATATTGACGTTGCCCGCGCTGGTGACCACTTTGAGCGGCACGGAACGCAAGCCAGGATACGCAGAGCTGAAGGTGATGGGAACGGTGCAGATGGTCCCGGCAGGATTCGAAGTCACGCCGTCGGCGGCGCATCCCGTAACCTTGCCAACGGTGTACTCCTGTTGATTTCCCTGTGAGGCTGAAACCGTGAAGCTGGAGATGGTCTCGGCCTGGGTCGTCTGCAGGAACAGGTTCTGCGGCGCGCTGCTGCTGGTGACGGCAGTGGAAGGGAAGGTAAGAGGCGATACTTCGCGGATGACGTTATTGGAGGCGTCGGAAATATAGAGATTGCCGGCACTATCCAGCGCTACGCCTCCAGGATAGTTGAGCTCGGCGTCAACTGCCGCACCCCCATCCCCGGCATATCCAGCGGTGCCATCGCCGGCCACCGTGGATATGATTCCCGTGGCCGCTGAGACCTTGCGAACCCTGTTGGATAAGGAGTCGTTGATGTAGAGATTGCCGGCGTTATCCAGCGCGACCGATCCCGGATAGTTGAATTCAGCGCTGGTGGCGGGGCCGCCATCGCCGGAAAAGCCTGCAGTTCCATTGCCGGCAACTATGGATATAGTTCCGCTGGCTGCGGTTAGCTTGAGGACTCTGTTATTGCCGGTGTCGGCGATGAAAAGATTACCTGAGCCGTCGATCGCAATGCCGATCGGCTGGTTGAAGCCCGGACTGGGTGTCGATCCATTACTGATAACTGTGGTGATGATGCCGGTCGTCGCGCTGACCTTACGAACACTATTGCTTTCCGCAATGAAGAGGTCGCCAGCGCTGTCCAGAGCTATTCCTATCGGATTATTCAACTCCGCATTGGTAGCCGCTCCGCCATCGCCCGAGGAACCGGCGATTCCATTTCCGGCCACGGTCGTGATGATGCCGGTACTGGCATCCACCTTCCGAACCCTGTTATTGCTGGGGTCCGAGAGGTACAGGTTCCCGGCAGTGTCCAACGCGAGCGCTCCTGGTCCACCCAACTGTGCGCTAGTCGCTGCTCCTCCATCACCAGAAAAGCCCGGTGTTCCATTGCCTGCCACCGTCGTGATGATTCCAGTCGACGCGGCTATTTTGCGAACTGTAGAGTTCAGGTAATCAGCGATGAAAATATTGCCGGCGCTGTCTACGGCGACATAATCGGGTAGGTTCAATGTCGCTCCGGTCGCCTTGGCGCCATCGCCTGAGTAGCCCGCCGTCCCATTGCCGGCAATTGTCGAGACGCGATTAACCTGCACCAGTTGGGCCAGCGACACCCCGCCGGAAGCTAGGAGCAGCACCAGGCCGAGAAACTGGAAGAGCCTGAGAACGTTCGATATCTGTATGAGCTGAACGCGTGGGAGCCGACGAAGCATCCTGGCAGAAGTAACGGGCCGATTTTCGGGGATTGAGGGTTGCATCACAGACTCTCCTTGATTTTTTGAAAACCGCTCTCTTCAAAGCCGATTTCTTCCAATGACTTGCTGCATATCCGGAGTTCGCCGGTTGCGGAGATTTGAGTGTGTGCGCCGCATTGCTGCAGCGCACGGTAAATGCTTGGGGTGTTGGCCCCGCCACTCTCGGCCGCATGCGCGGCCACGGTGGTTACGGTGATCCAGGGAGCGCCACAGTCGGGGCAGTTTTCTGGCTGGGCGGCGTCTCCCGGCATCTGCGGGGAGCGGGATTCGCCGGATGTCATCTCGGTTTGGGAAATAGACACGGAAATTTCGCGGTGTTCAATGCTGAGGGAAATCCGCCGGATGCGCTTCATAGGCGGCCTCTGCCGACGGGCGCGCATGGGATTGCGCCGGAGCAAGAGGCGCCTGCCGACGAAAGTGAGGAGGCAACTCCTGGCGGTAGCTCTGAGGCTTCCGCTGGCCGTTTGGTATGCTTCTCGCAAGCGGCTCGCGTTTTTGCCGTCGATAGTCTCCGTTGCATGGTCCTGTTGTCCCACGCGGCATGAGTTCCTCGCCTAAAATCAGTCTCAAAAACAGCTCAATTCCGTCTCAAATGGCCTATGTTGCTTGAGAACAAAGAGCTTACCCGTTTCGAGGGTTACGTCATGGATCGGTCCCGCTGGACGCTGAAGTGGCGGGAGGAGCCCATTGCGCTCAGCCGGAAGAGCTTCGATCTGCTTCTTTTCCTGATCGACCATCGGGACCGAGTCCTGAATAAGGACGAGTTGCTCCAGGCGCTTTGGCCTGATCAGTTCGTTGAGGAGAGCAATCTTACCCAGCAGATCTTCCTTCTCCGCAAGGCGCTGTCGCGGCACGAGTCGGGCGCCAAGATCATAGAGACCATCCCAGGCCGTGGTTATCGCTTCAGTGCCCAGGTGGAAGAAGAGCCGCTTGCACAAAGCCAGTTACTCATCAACGCCAGGGAATCGACGACACGCATCACGATCGATGAAGAAGAAATCGAGGCCGGCTCCGGCAACGCATCGCTCGCTCAAATAACACCTGCTCGAGCAGGTAGGCGTCGTCTTTTTGTGCTGGCCGGGCTTTTGACATTCGTCCTCCTGATGGCCGCAGGCTGGTTCGGCCGGCAGCGCTGGCTGGACCAGTCCGGCGGAGCGCCAGTCCAGATTGTCCTTGCGCCGATGGAAGGAACCAGCGGGGACGGGGTACTGGACAGATCGCTGGTGCAGGCTATGCGAATGGATCTGGCGCAGAGCCCATATGTGACGGTTGTGCCGACTTCCGCCGTGACGGCGCGCCTGGGCGAGATGCGCCGCAAGCCGGAGGAACTGTCGAATGCGGCGGTGTCGCGCGAGGTATGCGAGCGCACGAACAGCCAGGCGGTTGTATCGGGGAGTCTGGCGAAGGCTGGAGAGCACTACCTGATCACGGAAGAGGCCAGCAACTGCGTGGATGGAGCAGTGATCGGGCAAGCAAAGTATGAGGCGGCGAAGGACGAGGAGCTGCCTCACGCCATGGATGAGCTTGCCGCGAGGCTGCGCCAGAAGCTGGGCGAATCGCGCCGCAGCATCGCCCGCTTCAGCACCCCACTGTTTCCGCAGAACACCCCTTCTCTGGAAGCCCTTAAGGCCCTCACGCAAGGTGTTGAGGAATCGCGTAAAGGAGACGATGCCAAGGCGATCACCTTCCACAAGCTGGCGATAGCCGCCGATCCCGGGTTTGCCTGGGCTTACTACGACCTTGCCATCAGCAATTCCAACGTCGGCGATTATGCGGCGAGCCGGGAAGCCATCGCGAAGGCGTACAACCTGCGCGATAGTACAGGTAAGCAGCAGGCATTCGCGATCGCCGCGGTCTACAACGCCCTGTTCACAGAAGACCTGTATGAAAGTCTGCGCATCTACCAGGACTGGGCTGCGCTTTATCCCAACGATGTGCTGGCGTGGAATGGAATGAATTATGTGCTGGCGAACCTTGGCCGGCACCAGGAAGCAGCGGCTAGCAGCCGGCGCGCCCTGGCCCTAGCGCCGCAAAATCAGAATTACCTGGACGAACAGGCTATGGAGCTCATGCAATCCGGCAATTCTGCGGAAGCGAAGCAGACGCTGGACCGGGCAATTGCGATGCACTTCGATGACAACTACATTCGCGCGCGTTATCTGGAACTGGCGTATCTGCTTCATGACGAGTCGCTGCTGCGCGCGCAAAGACAGTGGTCCAAGGAACATCCTCAGACGCCCATCGTATTCGTGACTGAAATGGAAATAGCGATGGCCGAAGGGCGATTTGCGGACGCCCAAAAACTCGCCGCGCGATGCAGCCAGCTCTACCGCGAACAGGGAATCCCGGACGCGGGAGAGCAGTTCGGAAAGGCGGAAGCCATTTCGATGATGGAGGCAGGGGAAATAAGCAGGGGAAAGCGTCTTTTTTCACAGAGTCCAGCGAACCCGGAGGAAGGCCAGGATGTTCTGGGGCTCGCATATTCCGGAAATTTCTCTGCAGCTCAATCGGCCCTCCGCGCTGCGCAGGCGAAATTCCCGAAGGGCACGCTGTGGAATCTCTATTGGACACCGCTGACTCAGGCGGTGATTGCTCTCCAGCAGAACAAGCCCAGAGAGGCGGCCGCAGCGCTGGAAATAGCGCGCCCTGTGCAAGCGCGTGAACTTGTCGTTCCGTGGCTACGAGGCAGCGCTTATCTGGCAGCCGGTCAACCCGATCTGGCCGAGCGGGACTATCGCGACGTGGTGACACATCCTGAGATAGATCCCACCTCGCCGAATATTTCGCTATCCTGGCTCGGCCTCGGCCGAGCCCTCGCCGCACAAGGTAAGAAGCAGGATGCCATCGATGCCTATCAACACTTCTTCACGCTATGGGCTCACGCCGATCCCGATACAATGTATCTCAAGCAAGCCAGGCAAGAGTTCGCTACCCTGCAAACAGTCACGCCAAACAAATAGAGGGCCAGCTGTCACAAAGCTGAATACCCTTCCTAACTTGAGAGAGAGCTGGCGAAGCTATCAGCTTGTCACGGTCACCTGACGCTAAATCGAGCGTTTCCAGCGAGTGGTGTTCTGGAAACGTGCATTGATCTGTTCTCGAAACTTGAGGACGTCTTCGCTGCGCAACCCCTCTCAGCCAGGACAGGTCATGATTCACGCAATTCGTCCCGCGAGTGCGATTGCAGGAATCCGGTACCTGCATACGCCGCCATCACGTTGCGAGGAAGAAATCGGGCATAATCTTCATCACGGCTTTGACCATCTGAGAGCCATCGGATGGGCCAATTTGCGCTGACGAAGTAAACGCCTGTTGCCATGAAGACGGCCGTGGTGAAGACCAGACAGAGAATCCAGAGCTTCTTCTTAACCCACGGCCCGGAAAGGCGGGGCGCCACCGCAGGCGATATGGAGTTTGTCATGGATTCGAAGTCTCAATGAAACCAGCAGTCGAAGCCAACTTCTCGGCGGTTTGCTCTGATTGGCCGACTCGGGCGTTCCTGGACAGGGTTCGCATCTGAACTTGCCACTGGACCCGATAGTGCGATTCGATGCCGATGGAGGCGGTGGCGCCATGCAATCGCGCGAAATTCGTTTCAGGATCGGCGGCAGCAGAATAAAGAGCGTTCGGTCCGGCCATTTCGAATCAGAACAATCCGCTGCCGATGCTATCGCTGTTATTGTTCGCCGTCTCTGAGTTTGACCTTGCACACTTGAATGTGGGCGGGGAAGTTACCGTCCGAATGCCCATCTCACCATCAGCGGAAACTCTTCTCGCCAGAATGCGCCGCCGTGAGACCCAGCTCGCTCATGCATGACGACATCCACACCCGCACCGCGCAACGCTTCCGCCCATACTCGTGCGTTCTCGAGGAAGAACGGTTCCTCAGTACCGGCGACAAGGTATGACCTGGGAAGTGGGCGTGGCATGACGGCGGGCGGCTTGTAGCCTGCGCCAGGAGAAGCGCAGAGGATTGCGCCGTACACCTGCGGATGCCGGAGCCCAAGGGCGAGAGCCAGCTCTGCCCCCGCCGAGACGCCGAAGATCGCGGCGCGTTCGGCGGGCAGCTCTATGCCGAAACGCGATTTCGTCCATCGGTGAACATCCTCGACGAAGAACTTCTCGTGTGCCGCGAAGCGCTCCGGCTCGAAGCGCGGTGAGTATTCATGAATCCGCGGCATCTCATCGGTCAGCCCATGTACGCCGACGGTCATTGTGGACGTTATGTCGGCCTTCTCAAGCAATCGGCCCCATTTCGAGATTCGCTGACCGTCGCCGGTGAAGACAATCGCTTCAGGTCTGCTGGGTGGAACGTACACGGTGACTTGACGTCCGCCGCCGTAAGCAAATGTCTCGGTGACAAATTCGCCGGAGATTGCGTCGGGTGACAGATTGGGCGCCCCGTCAGATCCATTTTGCCTGCGGTTGGCCGAGTTGTGGGCTTCTTGCCTCATCGCATGCCTCTTATTTATAGAAACCTCGGTTCGCCCTCATGCTAAACGGCTGCGCCGCTTCTGGAAAATATCGAATGTCGCTTGGAAGGAAAACGTTTTGCAACAGCGTCGGTCGCCATCCGTAACAGGATAAATAACGATAAACGGTTGTGTTGATTCAGGGAAAGGTGCAGGAGGAGGAACTTGACTCCTGACGCGCAGCCGGCGAGCGAGGGCGGAGTCAGGTGCAGGGAGAGAGCGGCACGCGTTCTCCCTGCCGTTTTTGAGGGCGATAAACGAGGGGCGGCGAGCGCCGCCCCCTCTGAGGATGGACAATCAGGCCGCTTTCTTCGCAGCTTTGGCCGTGGGCTGGGATGCCTTCTTCCCCATTGGGTCACGTTCTCGGAAAACATGGCGCTCAATAAATTGATTCACAGAGTGTATGCAAAGGAGCCTCTATCAGGCTCAAGTAGCCGCTTAGGTGTGAGGGCCTAAACCGGAGGGAGGTACAACAACATGGCAGGGCTGGTCTGCTCGCGTCACTTCAGGAGAAAGGGCGGATACGGGCAAGGGAGTTTAGTCGCGTGTTTTCTCCTTTTGACCCCTATCCTTCCGGAGACCGAGGCCGGAGTTGGCTCACCAAGCTCGTGATCGGGGACGGGCGGCGACGAAGCTAGTATATGTAATAGAGACTCCATTTTGTCAAGTATCGACATTGGCAGCCATCATGGCCCATGATGGAGGTATGCATGCACGCCGAACTACGAAGGTTGTCTCAGACAAGCGGAGCATTCCAAAAGCCGACCCAGGCAGGGAGGCCTGGACTCTCCTTGTGCACCTATTGCGCGCCGATGAAAGCGATTACCAAAGAGTCTGGGCAGAATTCGACCTTTCCTCTGCGCAGGGCGAGCTTCTTTGCCTACTGGAACCAGGACAGCCCGCACCCATGGTTTCGTTAGCTCGTAGCCTCCACTGTCATGACTCTAATGTGACCGGGCTCGTCGACCGGGTCGAGCAACGTGGCCTGATTGAGCGTCAAAGCGATCCAAGAGATCGCCGCGTAAAGCTGATCGCCTTAACGAAGGCTGGGGAAACGCTCCGCAGTCGATTGCAGCAGCGGATTTTCGAACCTGTTCCATTCATCGCGGTCCTAACGCCCCAGGACAAATTGACGCTCAGGGACATCCTTCTCAAAGCCACTCAGGCGATGCAGGCGAGTTCAGCGGCAAAGAAATAGTGCGTTTAGCCTTACAGTTGTACGCTTCCGTGAACGAAGCGCATCTAGCCACAACATTCTTCGCCTCTGCCCCTTGAGGCCATGCCTACTCATATAGTACGGTATATAGATAGTTGAGCATATGAGGTATTCTCCGCGATGTAGAGATTCCAGCTCGATTTGAATCGGGGGATTTTCTGGAACGTGGATTCGCGCTTAGCCTCCACAAATCTCGTTTGAATCGCGGTACATACTCTCCCCAAAGTGTGTCCGTTCGAGGGCCGCGTACTACGCAAGAGCCGCGATCGGAAGGAGGATGCATGAGCAATCGGGAAGTAACAGCAGTTCGCAAGAACCTCACGGATGCGAAGTGGGATGCAAGAACCGTGGCTACACAGGTGATCGGGATAGGCGTTGGATTGTTTTTGGGGGCGGCTGGAGTTCTGAAGCTCTTCGATTTCGCCAAATTCGCAGACTATTATGCGGATGCCGGTCAACCTCGTTGGGTCTTTTTAGGTTCAGGAGTGATCGAAGTCCTGGCGGGCATAGCAATGCTTGTGCCGCGAACCCGGCTTTATGCTGCCTGGTCCCTGCTAGGCATGATCTTTCTCATTGCCTGGAAGCCCTGGTCAGTTCACGAAATGTTTTTCCTTATACCGCAAACAGTCTCGATAGGACTTCTAATTGTTCTTGTCTGGCTCCTGGGATCACGGCGCAGGAACAGCGGGGCTTGACCACATTGGCACAAGAGTAGGACAGAGAGGATGAGCCGAAGATGGAGGGGGATGCCTAGCGCCTGCTGAAAAGATCGCGTCGGGTTTCCCCTTCCTTTTTCGCTATTGAACTTGGTCCAGGACTTACCAACAGAGGAACAAATCCAATGCCTGCGCGTCGAGTTCGCACTACTCACAGTCCATGTTCTTCCATGCCTCGCGCATCTGGCGCCACATCACTAGGTCTACTTTCCCGTCGTTCAATGAATCCACAAACCTGTTGAAGACCTTCACAAATACGCGGAATCTTCGGAACCACTCGTCGTCCCCGAGTTTAGGCTGAGAAGCTGTTGCTGGCCATGGAAGCAGAAACAGGATCAGACCGAAAACAGCCCGGCGCTGCAATCTAAGGCTATTGGACCCTTCCGTTCCAAAAATTGTTGCAGGGCAACGCTCCTGTTGCATAGCTCGCACGCCTCTTTTCACCGAGCAGATTTCTCCGGCATCACTGCAATATGGGAATCCCAAGATTTCAACTGATCATGGCCTTAAGACTTTGAGGCGTCTACAAGTGCTCGTAGTTTGGCTCCTCCCTCTCCCGCCAGCCATTGATCCAGCGTCTTTAAGCTTGGGAGCCTTCGACGCAGATCTTTGATATCGGCCTGCCATCCATCCCGCCCCGCGAACTCTTGAGCTGCGGCGACCTCCCTGGCAAGAGCTGGCTGTTGCTGTTCGAGCACCTCCAAAGGAACCTGAACGTAATCAATCTCGTGATGTAGCGCACGTCCAAAAGCTGCAGCGATTTGTGACTGTGTGACAGAGTCTCCCGCAAGTTCGAATGCCTTGCCGATGTATTCGGACGGATTGCCGAATGCCAATGCAGCAAAGGCGCCAATGTCATCGACGGCAATCACTTGTGAGACTGCATCCGGTGGAAAGAAGTAAGAGAGCCTGCCCAAGTGGATTCCGCCTAGTGGGCTCAGATAGTTCTCCATGAAGGCGACTGGACGCAGGATGGTCGATTGCAGCCCTAGTGCACGGATATGCTCTTCAATCTTCCATTTGGATTTCCAGGAAGTGATTTGCGGATCGCGCTCAGCGCCACCCACTGAGGTATATACAAAATACTTGGTACCGAAAGACCCAGCTAGATCCGCTAACAGTGTTCCCTGGCGGATTTCGTCATCGATGGTAAAGCTGGATTGCCCCGGGAATTCCGAACGTTGGACAGAGAAAACGCCATGGACATTCTGCAAAGCGGATTCGATACTTTCTGAATCGTCCAGGTCTCCCGAAACGACTTCAACGCCTGCCTGTGCTAATGAAATGGCAGATTCGCTCGATGGGTTACGAACCATCGCCCGAACTTGCCAGCCGTCTAAAAGCAAGTGGCGCGCCGTAGCGCCTCCCTGATTTCCAGTCGCGCCCGTTACTAGAATGATCTGCTTTGTCATTCAATGCCCCTCATTCATGAGCCGATGATCTTGTCTTCGACGACACAATAGATATATCATGTCGATACTCCATCATGTTAACTATCGACTGGCAAAGAGCCTCCTCCTCGGTATCGTCCTCTATAGCGATGGCCACTGCGGGGTCAGAATAAGTGACTTCGCTTTCCATCCCCAGTCCATCGAACACAATCGTGAGTTCCAGCCATCTCCCGTCGCTCAGAGAAGTATGGTGTGTAAGCGTGTGAGTGCCCTCGGGAGGAGGAGGCCCAACAGGAAGTTGCGCTAAGCGGATAACCGAGATTGGCGAAGGACGCGCAGCGCGGTAATGAGAAAGAACTTCTTCCTCTGGCAAGCACTTTGCTCTACGCGCACGCAGAATAGTTTCTCGCAACTCACGGAATAGCTCCATTGACGATGCGGTTGTGCGTGAATGCGCCGGAGCAGGCGGGGCTTCTCGACCACTGATCGGTACAACTTTTGGGTTGGCCAGGTAATCCCTCAACTCCGTCCGCGCAACTTTAAGCTTGTTATAAATAGCTGGAATTGGCAGGCACGCGATCTCTGCGATCTCGCGAGGAAAGTAGCCATGAAAAAAGTGCAAGATGAAGTAGCTGAAGCTTTTGGAAAAATCCTTCCGCCACACGGAGTATCCGCAAATCTGGCGAAGGTCGTTCTGGACTTCTAAAGTCATACCAGACGTCTGCGCGGCGAGCGCGAAATGGATCGAATCATAATCTTCTACGCTCACAACGCACGTCGCTTCTCGCGCTGAGCGCTCGATTCGAGAGAGATAGGTATGCCTCAGGCTGGTATAGAGATAGCCGTCCAGGTTCGCGATCGTTCCAAAATCCGGCTCCGTAAGCGCCAGATAAACGCATAAATCGTGGACAATCTCCTGCGCCATGCCCGCGTCTCCGCGAGTCAAAAGGCGGCCCCAGTTCAAAAGCTGCTCATAGCGGCTTTCAAGAACTTCTTCCACCGAAACATTCGGCGGGGACATCTTCAAACTGGGTATACGGCGCCTCATTCACCCTTTTAGAGGGTTTTCCCTCACCAATCTACCCTCAGTCTGCAAATTTATTTTTGGGCAGATTTTTTGCTCAAAATCTTCTGCTTCGGGGTAGATTGAACGGCCCAGACCCTCTCTATAAACAGAATGTCTTTTCCGTTTTCTGCTGTCTTTTCTATCGTACGACCGATCCAACCGCATATCTACACGGACCCTTTGCTAAGTGAGCCCCGACTGGTCGTCTCGCAGTGAGTTCGTTTCCGATCAGCAAGTCACTCGCGACCGGTCTTGTTCTCTCCTCCAAGGAGAGGAGCCGGGAGCAGGCCCATAGATCAATCAGTCAGGCCTATACCTCTCGGATTGCGCTCAGAATCTCGTCCTGCATCCTTGCTTGGTGCGTTTTGATTTTTGCCGTGATTTCGATTCACTGGCCGCTCGCTGGTGACGCAACCCTGATTCACTACATCGGCTTTCTCATGGATCGAGGGAGCGCACCCTATCGCGATATCGCAGACTACAACTTCCCCCGCGCATACATGATCGACTATATCGTCATGCACACGCTGGGCGGTGGTTCGCTTGCGTGGCGATTGTTTGACTTGGGCCTCACTGTGTGCGGCGGCCTCGCGATGATTTCCATCGCTCGTACCTATGGACGAGCGGTGGGCTTCTTTGCCGGATCGCTACTTGCCGTCGTTCACGGGTGCGACGGCATTTATGCGCTCGGACAACGAGATTTCGTCATCGCCATCCTTGTCTTGATCGGGTACGCCGCCCTCTTTCATGCGATACGAAACGAATCACCGCACTGGATGTTTCCATTTGGACTATGCACCGGCCTTTCCGCGACGATCAAGCCCACGTTTCTGCCCCTCGGTTTGTTATTGCTCATCACGCTCCTTCTCATGCGCCGGGTCGACCAGCGAACGCGCTTTGCAACTGTCATCTGGGGGTTGGCGGGGTGGGCAATTCCTATTGTCGGGGTTCTTGTTTTCCTCTGGAGGATGTCCGCGATCTTTGCCTTCTTCGCAGTCTTGCGCGGCATCATGCTGTATCACGCAGCCTTAGGCCGCCGTCCTGTTTCGTATCTCTTGCTCCACTCCTGTGCTCCTCTTTTGCCCATGGTGGTGATATGGCTGCTCTGTGTATTTAAGCTGCGCAAAGACTGGATTAAGTGGGAAAGGATCGCACTCCTGATTGGGTGTCTTCTAGGGCTTGCCTCCTACGTAATTCAAGGAAAAGGCTACTCCTATCAGCGGTATCCATTTCTGGCAATTCTCTTGCTGATGATGTCGATTGATTTCGCCCGCGCCATCGAGCGCGATAAATGGTTGCGAATTGTCGGTTGGATTGGGATTGCCTTCGGAACACTCTTTCTGGCACCTGTTTCCGTCGCAAGAGCCAGCCGATACGACTGGCAAAATGCTGAGTTTCGGACGATGCTGCGAGACGATTTGCGTCGACTTGGGGGGGACAGGCTTTCGGGCAGGGTGCAGTGTATCGATACAATCGGAGGCTGCTTCGATGTCCTCTACAGAATGCAATTGAGTCAGAGCGACGGATTTATCTACGACGAGTTCTTATTCGGTCGCGGCGACAATAACGTAATAAGCGATTCGCGCGGAAAATTCTGGGCAAGAATGCAGGCAAATCTTCCGGAGGTCATCGTCGTTACAGATGATCAATTTCCTTCCGGTCCCGGAAATTTCCGCAAGATCGAAAGTTGGCCACAGTTTGCTTTCCTTCTTGATCACCGCTATCGCCTGTATGTTCAGAGAACACCGTCACACACGGTCCATTGGTGGAGTCGAGTCCAGCAGCCCCATTCCTATCGAATCTACGTAATCTCACACCGTTAACTTATCTGAGTAAGCCTAATTCTAGGTTTGCTGCACGATCGATCGTTCAGGTGGTTAACTTATATGCTCGACTGCTTTCCTTCGGAAAAACCCTTCCGCCATGCCGAAGAACCATAACGCAGTGATCAATTGCAATGCGATGCGTAGTACTCTCCCCAAGCGCTTGCGGCTTTCTTCATTCCACAAGCGGCGAAAACGGAGGGTCCGAAGACGTTTCCGATATGATCGTTGATTTTCGTGTTGAAGGGCCTCTACCAAGTCCGGAATGTCGTAGAGCAGATATTTGTGATTGGCTCTGAAATATTCATCTGGCTTCAGATCCCCACCAAAGTATCCGCGACGAAGTTGCCAGACGTCGAGCAGTCCGCTTTTGTCGCCCGATAGTGCACACGCCTCAGCTTGCATGCACGCGAGATAACGCGAGCAATGGTCATGGGGAAGGTCAGCAAGCGCATCCTTGCAGGTCGCAATGACTTCCTCCAAACCCCGCTTCCTAAAACGCGAGAGGCACTGTAGATAGTTTGCCAAAGCCCATGTTTTGACTCCTCGGCGGCTGCGCCAATCTTCAAATAATTCGCGAGCCATCCTCTTCTTGCCAAGATTGACCATTGCGCGTCCGACTTCGGCCCACGCATCGCTATCTCCGTTTGGACCGTGATCACACACAGCGTGCATACAGAACCTGCATCGCCTCGTCTCCTTCGGGATATCCTCTGGAGGAAGCCTGGGAATGAGAGTCTCTCTCGCGTGCTTCTGGCCGTGGCCAGAGCAACAATCCTTGGTGCCTCGCGGCTTCCCAGTCAGACTTGTACGCGGGTTCAGCTGCCCAGTGCAAACAACGACCTTAGCCAGAGAATATCCACGTACACTCTAGCGCCCCTCGACGTCATTTTCATCGTCTTGGTGAGCCCGCGGGATCATCAGCGACTTGTACCAACCTCCCGGGTCTAACCTCAAATCAAATGTGCGAAAAATAGCCTACGTTATCGCCCGCTGGGGCGTTCTTAGCGGCAAATCTCTACGCACGTGCGTTGACAGAAGCACATGAGCATCAATGTATTGCGTTTCCGTGAAAGAAGGCCTTCTTTAGGTCGAAGACGAAGCCAGCGTTCAGCGCCTCTTTGTTCCAGACGATCTGATCCACTACGGAAAACTTGCCGATTTCGTGTGTGTAGTAGCCGGTCAAATCCAGATAGGGTTTGATCTTGAGGGTGGGATGCGCGAAGTAGCGATTACCGAGGCCATAAGCGTCGCCGTTGACTCCCATGCATAGGGTCGCTGAGCTCTCCGACTGGGTAAGGACTCCTTGATGCGGATCGATGTGGGCATAGCCACCCTCAACTGAGAAGCGGTTGCGCATGTTCTTCTTGGCACCTGATATGGCAAAGCCCTTGGCGCCCGGGACGAAGTCTGTGACCTCGCTGAACGAGATTTCATTTAAGCGTTCGTAAGCTTCAAAGCGGACGGAGTCCACGACACGAGCTTCAGGTATCTTGGCTTCGGCAGCTTCGCGAAGAGTATTTGACGCGTTCTGCCACGTGTAGTCAAAAGATGTATCCAGGCGGGTCTTAATCTGCTTTCGAAGAAGGAACTGGTGGTAATTAGAATGTGCCAGACGTTCGCCACGGACAAAGAAGTTGGGCTCGTAGAGATCGCCAAAATAGGCGTAGGTGACTGAGGCTTCGTCGAAAAAGAAGTTCTTTGGGCGCTTGATCAGCAGCCGCTCACCGGCAATATATCCGTCGTAGTCATAGGTCGTAATCTCACTGGCTGCTCCACGGTCGATGTCGAGGCTACCATATTGCATCTCCACACCCTGGACCGGTTCGAGGTCGAGATAGAGGCGGCGTATGTAGAAAGACCATCCGCCCGATGCGCCCTGCTCTGCTATCCGAGTGGGTGTGAGATAGGCGGTCATGGCAGCCTGCTGGATTGGGTCGGCCTTGGCATAATCGAGCTGGAACGCCTGGGCACTCCCACCACCCATGAAGTCGGCATACGCCCAGTTAAAGTATTTGCCTGTGGAGGCGTGGAAGACGACTCCGTAGCGGCCCTGCTGGTCGAACTTGAATTTGCCGTCGACGATGCTTCGCTGCTGACCCTGATTGAATTCGTGCGCGTTGTTGGAATCGAAGACGCTGCGATAGCGAAGGGAGAAATCCATTTCGCGTAGATCTACCCAGCGATCGAATGTATGCTCCCAGGTGGGCGTTGAAGACGTGTCCCGGGTCGAAGAAACGACCGCTGCTGATGCAGGTTCCACCGCGGTTTTGGCAGAGTCCGTTGAAGCGGAGGAAAGAAGCAGCGACTGGCCAAAAGCCAGCGTCGGGAACCAGACCGCCACGGCGAGAGCGAAACGGGTGAACGACATTGAGGGTCTCCTAGAAGGTAGTGCTCAATCACCTATCGGCCGCTTTGCCCTTTCTTTCCTGGAAAATCTGCATAAAGTGAAATTTATACATCGATTGGATCATTTATAGATGCCCTGCTCGACATTCACCGTTCTGGTTGAGTATGCAGCGACCCCCAGTCTTACATGATCTTCATCTACTCATAACGCAGGGCGACTACAGGATAGGTCCAGCAGGTACGAGGGCAAGTCTTGCACCTGACATCTGAGTTCACGCTATCTCTCGTTATCGGGCTATGGTTACCGCACATCACGATGCAAGTATGACTTCGAGGAGCCTCCTGACCTCGGCTAGCAACACTCACCTCACATATTAGTGGTATGGCAACGAATGCAGAAAAGGTTAAGACTCCACTGGATACTGACGACCTGGGCATAAAAGTGCCGGCATCTCAAAATGGGAACTACTGAGCGATAGGTATTTCACCTCGAGGCGGAAAAGGAACTACGATGAAGAACCTGACTATCGGTAAAAAGTTATATACGACCTTCGGGTTGATGCTGGCTGTCACGCTTATCACTGGTGCTCTTGCCATTCGCAATATTGGCAATCTAGGCGGTTCCGTCGATGAATTGGGACAGCATTGGGTTCACGCCGACTTTCTAAGCGGGCGCACGAGCACCCTTGCGTCAGATTTGATTGGCCTGTCAAGAGGTGTTCTCGTACGCGGCTACATGAAGGATCTGGATGCGGCGCGCAAATATCACGATCAGTCCGTGACCGAACTAGCTCAGCTCCGTCGTGAAACCGAGGAACTCAAATCGCTTACCAAGAATCCTGAAGCTTTGGATATTGAACAACATCAAATTCTCGACAGGTTGGCTGCATTCTCAGAAGCAAGTGACGAGATGTACAACCTTGTGGTGCATGAAGACATGTCCGCCGCCAGCACTCTATATGGAAGCAAGCTTAATCCACTCGGAATGGAGCTGCAACAGTCCGGAGGTAAATTGGCGGAACTAGAAGGCAAGCTCGGAAGCGACTATGCCACAGACTCTGCGTCGGCAGTTGGCCCCGCACGAACGCTCAGTACCATCATGATTCTGTTGTCTCTTGGAATCGGCGGAGCTGTAGTGTATATCGTGCGCGGCATCTCCATAGCGTTGGGTAACAGCATCATCGAGCTTCGTGATGGAGCCGATCAGGTCGCCAAGGCTGCATCGCAAGTCTCCTCATCAAGTCAGTCTCTCGCTCAGGGATCCTCCGAACAAGCAGCCTCTCTTGAGGAAACGTCTGCTTCCTCGGAGGAGATCAACTCCATGGCTCGCAAGAATACAGATAACTCCCGCAATACCGCTGAGTTACTGGCTGGATCCATGGAGAAGGTGAAGTTAGCGAATCAGCATCTCGACGAGATGGTGGTCTCGATGAACGAGATTAACCAATCAAGCGGGAAGATCTCGAAGATCATTAAGGTCATCGACGAAATTGCCTTCCAGACGAATATCCTTGCTCTCAATGCAGCTGTCGAAGCCGCACGAGCCGGTGAAGCCGGCATGGGTTTCGCGGTTGTGGCAGACGAAGTACGCAGTCTCGCCCAGCGTAGTGCGCAAGCGGCCAAAGATACGGCCACCTTGATTGAAGATTCGATTACAAAGTCAAACGAGGGCATGGGAAAAGTCGATCAGGTGGCATCCGCGATCCGCGGTATTACGGAAGAAACAGCACGCATCAAAGTCATGGTTGATGAGGTGAGTTTGGGAAGCGAGGAACAATCACGAGGGATCGAGCAAATCGGAAAGGCGATCGTTCAGATGGAGCAGGTCACGCAAACCACCGCTGCCAATGCGGAGGAGAGCGCAGCCGCTGCGGAGGAGCTGAACGCACAGTCGGATACCCTCAAGGACACCGTCTCGCGCCTGCAAAGTATGGTTGACGATAGTGGCGGAGACAACCGGCATCGCAAGCAGTCGTTTTCAGACCATCGGATAGTGCCGTCGTCTACTCCGAGGACAATCGCTAGCAAATCTAAAAAGCCGGTTACAAGCTTTAAGGGACAAGCGGCAAGAGTGCACAATGAGCCGATGCCGAAATTCACCCCCCCGGGGGACAGCTTCCCACTTGAGGAGAATTTCCAGTCTTTTTGAGAAGTCTCCGCGCTCTCTATCAACGGCCGATTTTGAGGCTTGAATCATAGCCTGTCTTTCTAGCGAAAACGAACTGGAACTAGGGTAAGACCCAGCGAAATCTCTACTCCACGAGATAAGCTCGTGGCGGGGCAGCGGCGAAACTACTTCATCTCCTCGGGATCTGACTGAATCGCTGATACTACCTAGGTGTAATTGTATGCATACAAAGGTCACTGCAAAATACACTTGTTCCTTTTCATCGCCACGACGGTCGATGATGCGTGGTTGAGGTTTTAGGGAGAAGGTATTCTTCACGGAAGAGATCGCTGACTCGCTGTCAATCGCTCTGAGATTCATATCATCTTGACTCTCGAGAAACAAAGCAAGGATGAACTTATACGGTACGGAAAGCGAATACTGAGGATCGCGGGCAAATTACCAAAGGAATAGTGCGCTGAACGGAAGAACCAGATTCGTGAAACGGGACACATGAACAACGAGCTTCGCGAAGCATTCGCCAGGATGGGCCGCTCCCTATTAGAGTATGAAATCGCTCGGAGGCAAGCCCTCGGATTTTCGCACACAATTGAGTACAAGAAGATTTCCTTCCATGTCAGCAGCGATTTTGTTATAGCGGATCTTTCGCCTCTCGCCTTCATTGGGCTTGTCGAGTATGTCGACAGTGATGACGCAGAGGCTGCGGTCGTTAGCCTTTATGCTCGGCTCTTGCCGTTGCTAGCCTGTGAACACCAGTGGGCTATCGTCGGCAAAGATCCTGATGAGCATATAAAACGGATAGCTGATAGAGTGCGTGCTGTAGGGTCTCTCCTGCATATGTGTGGTCGGTGCACTGCCTATACAATGAACCGTCCAGGAGGCGCTCTCCCATCCAAAGGAAGAATGTCCAGCTAATGTCCAGCTTGATTTTCAGGATTCGGGGATGACAACTTCCACCTCGGAGCTCTCAAAGCTCATTTCGTAAGAAAAATGGACACGTGTCCACTCACTCTTCGCCCCACATGAATCCTAGAACAGCATTTGACGGTGGGATTCGAACCCACTTTGCCCAAATCCTATTCGGTTCATCCCACGGCCAAGGAGAACGAACCCGCTGAAAACTTGGGAAAGAAGTTGGGAAAACTTAGCGCCGAATCGGCTCCAAATGCGTTGTTTGACTCCGGCTAAGTCCATGAAAATACATGTGCTCCGGTGCACCCAAACCGACTGTTAACCGAAGGGTTGTAGGTTCGAGTCCTACCTGAGGAGCCAA